>Ga0126369_10000138_pt1 | contig 43711 bp, 34 predicted proteins | sample PanSoiMetaPlot_1_FD_109646 | JGI IMG/M metagenome (GOLD analysis project Ga0126369, IMG submission 109646) | Tropical forest soil microbial communities from Panama - MetaG Plot_1 | ecosystem: Environmental > Terrestrial > Soil > Tropical forest > Bulk soil | place: Panama | collected 2016-02-17
GACCCTGTTCGATCAGTTCGCGGTACTCCTCACAGACACTTGCCGAGGGAGGGGGAGGGTTACTCGAAGGGCCCGATTTTGGTGAAAAAGCGCAATAAAGTCGGGGGCCACTATGGCCGGTTTTGCCCCAGAGTCGGGGGTCACCGGTAGGGCCGGTTTTGCCGGCGCGCGGCGTCCCCACCCTGGCAGGCACACCACCACGCCGGCTGTTTTTAGATAGGCGCTCGCTGTTTCCCTACGCACACCGGTGTTCCTCGATGCGCAGTAAGGACCATCCGAGCTTCCCTAGTGCAATAACTTGCTGTTTCTTTTTGTCGCTCAAGACATTGCTCATGCCGAAGGAGCCTATAAAGGCTCCTCTCGGAGTCAATGTCCCGGGCTTTGCTATGGCCGGTTTTCAGCTGACCCTATATGGCCGGATTTGGGTGACCCCTGAGGCTGGCCTTTCTACTGCGATGACAATAGAACTCATCCTAAAGTGGATGGGTCTGTGACGTCTGCGGAGCTAGCGCCTAAATAGCTTCCCAACGCAAAAACCCAAGGACACGCCTTCCACAAAAAATGCTGACTCCTTTGATCCATCGGATGAGTCTGTGCCAGAGCCGATCCAAGAGCACTTCCAACAAGGCTTAGGGAGTGGATTGTTCGAAGTCGGCTAGCCTCCTGCCAAAGATACCGCTCACGCCGACATCCAGTGAGACATAAGGTCTTCGAGTGTGACACTATGGAGGCGTAAGAAAGCCAGTTTCAATGTAAGCGACGGACTAAATGACGAGACAGAAAGAGGACATTGCACAGCTGCAAGATCTTGTGAGGGATAGAATTCAGCGTAGCCTCCAGGTGAAGCAAGAGCTGCTCCTCGATGACCGTTTTCATGATTTGATTGTGACACTGTCCTTGCGGATTGTTCATTCGCTCCGTCTTGGAGGAAAGGTCTTTTTTTTCGGAAACGGAGGAAGCGCTGCCGATGCCCAGCATCTGGCGGCGGAGTTCGCGGGAAGGTACGCGAAAGAAAGGCCTGCCTTGTCAGCAGTAGCATTGGGCGTGAACCCGTCATCTGCAACGTCGATAGGGAATGATTACGGATTTGATAATCTATTTGCTAGGGAACTCGATGCCTTAGGGAAACAGGGAGATGTGGCGGTGGGCATCTCCACAAGTGGAAATTCGCGCAACGTAATTCGCGCATTGGAAATCGCAAAAGTAAAATCAATCTATACCGTCGCTCTCACAGGAGCGTCCGGCGGACTGCTGAGAAACATCGCGGACTGCGCTCTTTGCATTCCCTCGGAAGAGACCCCCCGAATTCAAGAATGCCATATACTCGTGGGCCATATCATTTGCGAGATGGTCGAGGAAATGATGTTCGGGAATGGCTCTTTGCGCCCCGTTTCCTGAATACCAGGCTTAGGCATATTCCAGTCAGCGCTTTTTGAGTGGTCGAACGGAGGCACATTTTCCCCGTCATTTCCCTCCGGAGACGCGACTCTGCTCGGTTGAACTGTCCACACGCAAGTCCGTTATTTCGTCCCAGACCCTAGTGCCATGCGTCTCTCTCAGCGCAGCGCTGCCGACGATAAAGGTGAGGAGCGCTACAGCTATCGGATAGTAGAGGCCCGCATAGATATTGCCCGTGGCGGCACAGACGGAAAGTCCGATGAGCGGCATGAGGCCGCCGAAGATGCCATTGCCAACGTGGTATGGCAAGGAAAGGGACGTGTAACGTATTTTCGCGGGAAAAGCCTCAACAAGATAGGCAGCGATCGGCCCATAAACCATTGCGACATAGATCATCTGAATGAAAATCAAGAATACCATCAGAGCCTTTTGTGGGTTGGCTGACTCTTTTGCGGGAACCAGGGCGCCTGTCGGATCTGTGGTCAGGGGAGTTAAGCTGATGGCGCCGGTCAATGCGTTTCGTGTGGACTTGACGGTAACGACGTGGTTACCTGCGGCACTCTGCATGAAGTGGTAGATCGGAAGATAGCTGAGTGCGGCCAGCAGACAAGCCATCATCATGATCCGCTTGCGTCCGAATTTATCCGAGAGTGCTCCGAACAGAGTGAAGAACGGCATGGCAAGTGCAACCGCAAGCGCCACCAGAATCGTTGCCGTACGGGGATTCACCCTCAGAATCGCCTGCAGATAGAAGAGGGAGTACAACTGTCCGGTGTAGGACAACACGCCCTGTCCGGCCGTCGCGCCGAAGAGGGTAACCAGAACATTCTTGAGATTGGACCATTTTCCGAAGGAGTCTTTGAGTGGCTGGATCGAGGTCCTTTTAGCGGCCTTGAGCCGGGTGAAGATCGGGGATTCGCGCAAGCTCAGGCGTATGTAAAGGGATACCGCCACGAGAATCACCGAGATGAGAAAGGGGATGCGCCAGCCCCATTTAGCAAAGTTTTCCGGGCCCACCGCCGTTTGCGTGACAAGAATACCCAGTAAAGACGCCAGGAGTCCCAAGATCGCAGTGATTTGGATAAAACTGGTGTTGAAGCCGCGCCGGTTATCGGGCGAGTGCTCACCGACATAGACCGCAGCCCCTCCATACTCGCCTCCGAGAGCTAATCCCTGAACCACGCGGATCACAATGAGCGCAATCGGGGAAAACCACCCTGCTGTTTTGAATGTGGGCATCAAACCGATCAACGCGGTGGAACCGCCCATGATGGAGAGGGTTGCAAGAAAAGCGTATTTACGCCCAACGACATCACCGATCCGCCCAAAGAATAAGGCGCCGAAGGGACGCACGACGAATCCAATCGCAAACGTAGCCAGGTAAGCGATGTAAGCAAAGGTTTCATTCTCTGGGGGATAGAACTTCTGAGAGAGGACCGTGGTCAAACTCCCGAAAATATAAAAGTCATACCACTCGATCATCGTTCCGGCCGCTGAGGTTGCGATCACCCGCCAAATGGCATGTGTTGAGGCTCTCTCAGATTGGACTTCTATGATTCGGCCGGCCATCGGACCCTCCGGTGACGAGCGCGGGACCTACAATTGCGGCCCCGTGGTAAGGCAATCGGTCAAAGTACCGCTGCTTATATCAAGAAAAGGAAGAAATGACTTCTAACTCATTTGGCGACAACAGTGCCAGATGCAGTATTCATCCCGTCGATGAATGGCGCCCCAAACCGTATGATAGGGTATCTCGCAAATGATCCTTGCGAAAGGAAAACCGATGAGTGCCGAACGAGCCAATCGTTATGGAGTAGTGCCCACGGAGATTGCAAAAAGCATGTCCGGCCTTCAGCTGCTGACTAGCATCCTGGAAGGTACGCTACCGGAGCCTCCGATTCAGCAGGCACTGGACTTCCGATTGGTGCAAGTCGAGCGGGGATATGTGGCTTTCGCGGGCACTCCGAAGTTCGAATATTACAACCCAATCGGGTCCGTTCATGGTGGGTATGCTGCCTCATTGCTTGATTCCTGCATGGCTTGTGCAGTGCACTCGACTCTTGAGACTGGACTCAGTTACTCGACGCTTGAAATCAAGATCAACTATGTAAGAGCGATTAGGTCCGATGCGGGCGCGCTGCGCGCTCAAGGACGAGTAATCCATTCGGGGAAGCGGATTGCCACGGCTGAAGGCCGATTAGTTGACTCAGCTGGAAAGCTCTATGCGCACGGAATCACAACATGCCTTATCCTTAGTCTGTAATGGTGGCACACCTGGCGCTGACCAACCACCTTAGCCGAAATTTGGTAAGCGCAGGGGCCCGGCGCGACGGTGAACGGCCAACGATCACGCCGTGAACGCTCATATGGTACTTCCGAGAGCGGCCTAAACCAACAGGGATACAACTGGCTAGGGGGCTTTTAACGGGTTGGCACGCATCCATTCGACCTTTTGCCCAACAATAGAAACCTTGGCGGTACGCGTCCTAATAGCCGAAGAATAGTTCTGGAACCACGATTCTTCCACGGCAAGGCTTCGCTTCGGGAGTTTCCTCGTTGCTCGATAAACCTATTCTGAGCTGCTCAAGTTCGTTCGAGGTAACTCGGTTCAAACTCTGCTCCTTCCGCAGAATCTCCAAGCATCCGATCTCATTTGTAGATGCTGGCAATGACTGTCGCGCCATGTTTTCTCTAGCGAATAATTAGAAGTATTGTCAGCCTTCGCATTAATATACTTGAAGGCTTTCGACTAGGGTCCAGAGGCTCTTGAAAGGACAAGGGGTATTCCCAGTGAGCGAAGCAACCGGCGTCGTAGTGGTTACCGGGGCGGGTGGATTCATCGGAGGAAGTCTGATTGCTGCCTTACGCAGCCGTGGCGTCCGGGGGATCCGGGCTGTTGATAGCAAGCCTTTCGATCAATGGTATCAGCGATTCGAGGACGTTGAAAATCTGTCACTCGATCTGCATCTCAAGGAGAACTGCGAGTCTGTCGTTCGCGATGTCTCGGACGTGTACAACTTGGCTGCCAACATGGGAGGCATGGGATTTATCGAGCACAACAAAGCACTATGTATGCTCTCTGTGCTGATTAACACTCATATGCTGCAGGCGGCCGTGCGGCATGGCGCGAAGCGATTCTTCTACTCGTCCTCGGCTTGCGTCTACAACGGAGATAAGCAAAGAACCTTTGAAGCTGCTTCGCTTAAAGAGGAAGACGCCTATCCCGCCCTGGCGGAAGACGGCTATGGCTGGGAAAAGCTTTTTTCGGAGCGCATGTGCCGCCATTTTCGCGAAGATTTTGGGTTATATACTCGCGTAGCGCGTTTTCACAATGTCTACGGACCGTGGGGCACTTGGTACGGTGGACGCGAGAAGGCGCCGGCGGCGATTTGCCGAAAAGTGATCGAAGCAAAGCTCTTGGGCACACACGAGATCGCCATCTGGGGCTCGGGAACGCAGACGCGGAGCTTTATGTTCATCGATGACTGCGTGAAAGGCATTGACCTGATCATGAACTCCGACATCCTCGATCCAATCAACCTTGGCTCGAGCGAAGCGGTGACCATCAATCGACTAGTGGATATAGCCGAAGACATTGCGGGAATCAAACTAAAGCGCAGCTACGACCTCGGTGCTCCTAAGGGTGTCAATGGTCGGAATAGCGACAACACGCTGATCAAGAAATATCTAAACTGGGAGCCCCACACACCTTTGCGAGTCGGCCTCGAAAAAACCTACCGCTGGATTTACGATCAATACCGCGCTCGCGAACGCGGGGAAAAGGGTGTTGTTCGAGAAGTTGCTGTTGCCCCATGAGGTTTAGCTCTCTTCCCGCACTCAAGACTAAGCTCGCATCTAAAGGCTGCTGATGCCACATCTAGTGGAAATACTTTTCACCATTTTGCCGCGTACCTTCTAGTCAGGCATCGGAACTGTCTAAAAACAAGAGACTTAACGCATTGTGGGTTTGGCTCGTTGAGTGCCCGCAAGCTACCCCGTCCCTACCTTGGCGGGGCCCCTGCAACCTCTCCGATGGTAGGCCACTTAGTTCATGGTCGGGCGCCCCTGCCCAGGAGGATCCCCTTGACCGTTTACGTATTTCGCATTTGCAATTACCTGCGCTCATTTCAAACAACTCGGCCCCTGCTTGTCGTGGCTCTAGCGGGGATGTTCTCGTTAACCTTCGTTTCTCGGGTCGCTGCTCAAGCCAGCGTGCAGGGGCAGTGGCAGACGCTGCCGAATCTTATGCCCATCAATCCGGTGCATGCCGCACTTCTTCACAACGGCAAAGTGCTGATTGTCTCCGGCTCCGGCAATCTGCCGACTAACACGAACCTCCAAGCTGCCATTTTTGATCCATCGACGGGGACGATCACAACGCAGCCGGTGGCGTGGGACATGTTCTGCAACGGCATGGTTGTTCTGGCGGATGGCAGAGCCTTCGTGGACGGAGGCACATTACAATACGATCCGTTCCACGGGCAACTGCGCAATGCTGCGTACGATCCTGCAACCGGACAATTCACAGACATGCAGATGATGGCTCACGGCCGCTGGTATCCAACGGTGACCAGCTTGAGCGATGGTACGATCATGACGTTTTCCGGACTGGACGAAAACGGAAACACGAATTCCACCGTGGAAATCTATACCGTTGGTTCGGGCTGGAGCATGCCGTTCGGCTCTCCCTTCACTCCGCCTCTGTATCCGCGCATGCATCTTCTTCCCAGCGGCAAGGTTTTCTATTCCGGGTCGACGACCAGTTCGCGCTATTTTGATCCCGCTGCGCATACGTGGTCCGGCGTAGTTGCTACTACGAATTACAGCGGGACGCGCACGTACGGCACTTCGGTACTGCTTCCGCTGACTCCGGCCAACAATTACAAGCCGGTGGTCATGATTATGGGCGGCGGAAATCCCGCGACGAACACTACAGAGCTGATTGATCTTTCGGCTGCTACACCGAAATGGGTTTACGGGCCGAACATGTCGCAGGCGCGCATCGAGATGAACGCCACGATTCTTCCGAGCGGCAAAGTGATCGCGTTGGGAGGTTCCCTGAAGGACGAAGACACGACAACAGCGAGCTTGAATGCGGACTTGTATGATCCGGCCTCCAATACGTTCACCTCTGCTGGGCAGAATGCGTTTGCCCGGCTATATCACTCGAATTCGCTTCTGCTTCCCGACGCGACAGTGCTATTTATCGGCGGTAACCCTGCTCGCGGCACATATGAACAGCATATGGAGATCTACAGTCCGGCGTATCTGTTTAACGCAGATGGTTCGGCTGCCACGCGGCCGTCAATCACGGGAGTGCCTTCGGTGGGCATCGGGTACGCTTCTAATTTTCAGGTGCAGACGCCCGACGCGGCCAATATTTCTTCCGTCGTGCTGATGCGCGCAGGGGCTCCAACGCATGCCTTTGACATGGAACAGCGCATGGTGAGCCTGTCTTTCACGGCGGGAACCGGCGTGCTTAATGCCACCGCCCCGCCCAATGGAAACATCGCCCCTCAGGGATACTACATGCTGTTTCTGGTAAATAGCACCGGGGTCCCGTCGGTGGCCCAGTTTGTACAGTTGACCACGGCCCCGGCGGACATTCCTCCTACGGGCACGATTACGAGTCCCGCCACAAACGTGACCGTAACCGCGGGTCAGTCGGTATATTTCTCCGGATCGGGGAGCGATCCCGATGGAACGATTTCCGCCTATTCGTGGACTTTCCCAGGCGGCAGTCCCAGCACGAGCTCGCTCGCCATGCCCGGCAACGTGACTTACAACTCGGCGGGATCGTTTACTGCGACACTAACGGTCACGGATAATGCCAACTTGACCGATCCTCATCCTCCGACACGAACGATTACCGTCAATCCTGCGCCAGACTTTTCCATTTCCGCTTCTCCGTCGTCGCAATCCGCGGCACAGGGCGGCAACGCGGGATACACAGTATCCGTCGGCTCTTTGAATGGATTTTCAGACACTGTCAATTTCTCTATAAGCGGCTTGCCGTCGGGCGCTTCTGCTTCCTTCGTGCCGGCTTCTGTCACGGGGTCGGGATCGTCGACTCTGACCGTCACAACTTCGTCGACAACGCCGGTTGGGAGCTACCCACTTAGCGTTACTGGCGCTACGGCAACACTAAGCCACTCGGTCAACCTGACGTTGAGCGTAACTTCGACGGGGGACTTTACGCTCTCGGCTTCGCCGACAACTTTGCAAGTTTCGCGCGGCGGGAGCAGCTCGGACACCGTCACCGTCTCGGCCGTTTCAGGCTTTACCGGGACAGTTTCTCTTAGCGTGAGCGGATTGCCGGGCCGCACTTCCGCGTCCTGGAATCCGTCCACTCTGACAGGCTCTGGCTCCTCTGTCCTAAGAATCCAAGTAAACAGGCGCGCAAGAACTGGCACTTATAACCTGACGATTACCGGTACGTACGGGAACTTGGTCCATTCGATACCGTTAACGCTCGTGGTGCAGTAAGCTTCGCTCTTGTGATTCTCCGGCAGTGCGGGGCAGCTCTTTTCGGGGGCATCCCCGCGCAAACCCCAAAACACTCGTGCCCACAACGCTCCTGCACGAAAGAGGATGAGACCATGACCATTCGTCGAAGGGAGTTGTTGCGGCAGCTCGGATCCGCTGCCGCAGCGGCGGCGGTGTTTCCCAAGGTTATCGAATCCGCTTCCGCAGAGGATCCTACCGCGCGTCGCGTCCGGTTGAATCGAAATGAGAGCGCTTACGGCCCTTCGGAAAAAGCCAATGCCGCTTTCCAAGAAATGTTGAAGGAAGTTAACCGCTACCCAGGCGACGAGGTGGAAAACCTTCGCGCGGGGCTGGCTGCTGCTCACGGTGTGCAGCCGGAAAACCTTACCTTAGGCTGCGGATCGACCGAGATTATGCGCATGGCTGCGGAAGCTTGCCTCGGTCACGGCAAGACTTTGGCCACAGCGTCGTCGACGTATGACTTCATTACGCACGCCGCGCGGCTCGTCGGGGCTGAAGTGCGCAGCGTGCCACTTTCGCGAGACTACGGGCATGACCTTGAAGCCATGACAAAGGCCGCCACCGCCAGCGGTCTCGTCTACATTTGCAATCCCAACAACCCGACGGGCACGCTGACTCCGAAGTCCGATCTGGAGACGTTTCTGCGGAAAGTGCCGTCTGGAGTCGCGGTGCTGATGGACGAGGCCTATCACGACTACGTGGCGCCCACGAGTGCGTACGCATCATGGGCCGCGGGTGCCGCTGCCAATCCGCAGCTGATTGTCACCCGGACGTTCTCCAAGATATACGGCCTTGCGGGGCTTCGCGTGGGCTACGCCGTTTCCTCGACGGAAACCGCCAAGCGCCTGGCCACGCGGCGAGTACCGATGGATGTAAGCAGTGTTGCCGCGCGGGTGGCGCTCGCAGCGCTTGCGGACACGGCTTACACGAAGAAAATCGCCGCGACCAATGCAAACGACCGTCAGGAATTCTTCAACCAGGTGAACGCGCGCATGCTGCGCTGCCTGGATTCGCAAACAAATTTTGTTTTGATGAGGACCGGCTCATCCGGCGAGGAAGCAGCCAAGATGCTCCGTAAGCAGGGCGTGCTCGTCGGCGCCGGATATCCAGGCTTCGAAAAACATATTCGAGTATCGCTTGGTCTTCCCGAGGACATGGAATCCTTCTGGCGTACGTGGGATTCTTTAATGCCACATCATCCCATGTAATCGGTCGAATCACACTTATGGAGGCACTCGTCCTTTTGGCTTGATCGCGTTCAGTTTGAACACACCCTTCCTGATCCGCCATGAGACTGTTCCCTTCCTTGGAGGTTGCTCATGCGCTCGGCAAATTTCCCGGTGATTCTCACCATCCTGACCTGTCGTTGGAACATATGCTTGGCTCAGTTCGCTAGGAATTCCCCGCACGTCGCGCGGACTCAGAGGGCAACCTGCGTGACGAGGCAGGCACAACTGCCTCACGGACAAATCCGCCGAAAATCAAGCGACCGCTCTTGGCGCCAATTTACCAGTCGACGCAAGCGCCAAGCGTCGAATGCTATCTTTTGAGGATGTACAGGCATCATGTACATCCTGTACTTGGCTACTGACCTTGGAACCACTGTCCGAGAATCCCTGCCGACCCGCGATGATTCAGGTCGAGCAGAAGACCTTTGTGCCTTGCGGGCGTGGTGGGTCACGAACCCAACAGGTCTGGACTCTCACCGGCACTAAAATAACTGCAGTCGGGATGATGGAAGACCAGCGCGCTGACGCTGGCTTCCGGATCCATCATGAAGCCTTCGGTGAGCTGAACGCCGATTTCTTCGGGCCTCAAGAGCTTCCAGATGCCGGCTTGATCCTCCAAGTTGGGGCAAGCCGGATAACCGAAGCTGTAGCGCTTGCCGCGATAGCGCGAAGTCAAGCGCTGCGCCATGGTCATCTCGGGCGGGTCGGGGAAGCCCCAGTCCTCACGGATGCGGCGGTGCAGCCATTCGGCGCAGCCCTCTGCCGTTTCAATGGCCAGAGCCTGCAAGCCGTGACTCAAGAAATAGTAGCCTTCGTTCTTGGCCTTCTCCGAGCGCTGGCGAACTCCTTCGCCGGCGGTCACGACGAAGAGCGCGAGATGGTCGCGCTTGCCGTCTTTGGCAGGCAAAACATAATCGCTAAGGCACAGGAAGTCGCCCTGGCGCTGCCTTGCAAAGCGGAACGTGTGCAGAGGCTCCTTCGCGCCCGGCGCGAAGAGATGCAGGGACTCGCCTTCGGACTCGGCTTCGAAGAATTCCCACAGGGCGCGGATCTTCATAAAGGAAGCGGCTTCCTTTTTCACTTCTTCCATGCTTTCGAGCAATTCGATAGCTTTCGGGTCGCGTTCCGCCAGATGCTTTTCGAAGTCGCCCCGAAAACCTAGGTGCCGACCGTAGAGCATGTATGGATTGACGTAGTCCCAGATTTCTCGAAGGTCGGGCACGAGGCGGACCTTCCGGTCGAGATACGACACGGGCGGAATAGGTAGATCCACACGAACGCGCGGCGAACGCACCACCTTCGTAAGAGCGGCGACGCTAACGGTGGTGGACACTTTGAAACCATTTCCCGAGGCGGTGTGCTCTCGCAAAACCGTTTCGCGCGTGGCCGGATCCATCAACTGATTCATCAGGCGCAAACCGGTCATCGCGTCTTTCGCGTAGCAGACGGCTTTGCCGTAGCTGGGCGCGATTTTCGTCTGCGTGAATTTGGCAGAGAGAGCCGCACCGCCCACGAGCAGGGGAATCTCGATGCCCGCGTCCTTCAGGTCGCTGGCAGTGGTGACCATTTGCTGTGCGCTCTTGACAAGCAAGCCGGACAGGCCGATCGCGTCGGGATGATGCTCCTGATAGGCCTTGATCAAATCTTCCGGCGGAACCTTGATGCCAAGGTTCACGACGTCATAGCCGTTGTTTTTGAAGATAATTTCGACGAGATTTTTGCCGATGTCGTGGACGTCGCCCTTAACCGTGGCGAGGACCACTTTGCCACGTTTAGCAGAATCCGCTTTTTCCATGAACTGTTCGAGATGGCTCACCGCGGCTTTCATGGCCTCCGCGGATTGCAGCACTTCGGCGACGATCAATTCATTCGCGTTAAAGAGGCGGCCGACTTCCGCCATGCCGGCCATGAGCGGCCCGTTGATAATGTCGAGCGGCGCGGCACCGTCGGCGCGTTTGCGGTCGAGATCCGCGATCAAGCCGTCGCGCGTGCCCTCAAGAATGTAATTCGCGAGGCGTTCGTCGAGGGGCAAATCGGCGACGGAGGCCTTCTCTTTTTTCCTGGCCGCGCGGAAATGCTCGGCGATTGCCGCGATCCAGTATTGATTGACGGCCGCGCGCTGTTCTTTGTTTTGCTGGCGCCAGTCCGCGGGAGCGTTGAGCAAGAGGCTCGCGTTTGGATGGTCCGCGGGGAGGTTCTTCGGCGGATGGGAGAAGAGCAGGTTTTCCGCGAGTTCCCGCTCGTGCGCGGGGATAGACGCGAAGCGCTCAATTTTTTCCGTGTTGACGATGGCCAGGTCCAGGCCCGCTTTCGTGCAGTAGTAAAGGAAAACTGAGTTCACCACCTCGCGCGCGCCGGGAGGCAGTCCGAATGAAACGTTGGAGATGCCGAGAATCGTGCGTACATCCGGGAGCGCCTGCTTGATGAGACGAATGCCTTCCATCGTCTCGACGGCTCCGCCGATGTAGTTTTCATCGCCGGTGGCGCAGGGAAAGACCAGCGGATCGAAGATGATGTCTTCTGGCGCAAGGCCGTACTTTTCTGTGAGCAATTTATAAGAACGCTGGGCGATCGCCAGCTTGCGTTCGCGTGCGAACGCTTGCGCCTGCACGGGATCTTCATCAATGCAGCCGACAACAACGGCGGCGCCATATTCATGCGAGATGGGAACGGTGCGCTGGAATTTTTCCTCGCCATCCTCCAAGTTGATGGAATTGATGATGGATTTGCCCTGGCAATAGGTAAGCGCCAGTTCGATCGCGGCCGGATCGGTGGTATCAATCATGATGGGCGGCTTTATTTTGCGAATCAGCTTTTCGTAGAAAGGAGGAATGTCCTTTTTTTCGTCGCGCTCGGTGCTTTGCAGGCAAACGTCTACGACCTGCGCGCCGCCCCGCACTTGACGACGGGCAATCTCGGTGGCCTCTTCCCACTTTTCCTCGGCGACCAGACTCTTGAACAGGCGCGAGCCAATCACGTTGGTGCGTTCGCCAACCAGCAGCGGACGCGTGCTTTCTTCCGCTTCGATGGCTTCGATTCCGGTGTAAATCGCGCGATGAGTCTCCACAGGCCGCTGGCGCGGCTTTTTGCCTTGGACCATCTGCGCAATTGCGCGAATGTGCTGTTCGGTGGTGCCGCAACAGCCGCCGACCAAGTTCAGCCAGCCATGGTCCACAAACTTTTCAAGTTGCGCGGCAAGAGACGCGGGGGTCTCCAAGTATTTCCCTTCTTCATCTGGCAGACCAGCATTCGGATAGCAGGAGACGAACTCGCTCGTAAGCTGGCTCAGCGTCCGGATGTGATCAGTCATGAACTCCGGCCCGGTGGCGCAGTTCATTCCAAATGCAAAAGGCTTTGCGTATTTGAGCGAAGCCCACATCGCTTCGATGGTTTGGCCCGCGAGCATCGAGCCTATCGACTCGATCGTGGCCGAAATGAGGAAGGGGACATCTGCCCCAATCTCCCGAGAGAGCTGACGAATTGCGAGAATCGCGGCCTTGATATTTCGCGTGTCCTGGCAGGTTTCAACGAGGAGAAGGTCCGCGCCGCCTCCCACAAGTCCCTTCGCCTGGGTGTAGTAGGCTTCGCGCAACTCGGGGAATGTCACGCCTCCGGTGACCGTGATCGCCTTCGTAGTCGGTCCCATGGAACCGGCCACAAACCGCGGTTTTCCAGAAGCGCTGAATTCGTCCGCCGCTTTCCGCGCGAGTTCCGCAGAGCGCTTGTTGAGGAGATGTGAGTCCGCCTGGAGTCCATACTCCGCAAGGACAATCGGCGTTCCACCGAAACTGTTGGTTTCGATAATGTCCGCGCCTGCTTCCAAATACTTCCGATGAATGTCCAGCACCACGTCGGGCCGCGTACGAACAAGATTCTCGTTGCATCCTTCCAGTGCAGGGCCGCCAAAGTCCGCCGCGTTCAAATTGCGATGTTGCAGCATGGTGCCCATCGCGCCGTCGAGCACCAGGATTCGCTGCGAGAGCAACTCGCGCAAAGCTTTGCCGGATTCGCTCAGATTACGCATCTGTTGGAATGCCGCCCTCCTTAGCCAAAAACCGCGCATCGCTAGGCTATTATTTTACGCGAGGCGTCCACAGATCTGAAACGCGGACCGAGCGAAAGGCCGTTTTTCGGGTGGGAACGGCGAATTCCGCGATTCCGGCGGCATTTCATGAGGAAACCACGGCCCTGGGGGTTCCGAGTTTGACGCTTTGCGAGAGTACTGGGCGGCCTCCTGACGCTTCCCGTGGGAACCAACCGGCCGCTGCGAGGGGCGTGTTGGACGGCAACGGCAAAGCTCGGCGGAATCCTCCTTTGTGGGACGGCCACCTAGCCGAACGGATTGTCGAAATCCTGCTGCGAGGGGTGCCCCGCCAAAAAGCACCCTAATTGACAGTAACAGTTCAGGAACATGCCCTCCAAAGGGACTTGCCCCTTTGGCCAGTTTTCTCTACTCTGGCATGGGTGAGTACCATAACTAAAGTTAGTGCGCCGGAAAAAGTGAATACTAAACGTGCGTCCTCAAAGCTGACCGTTTGCATCCTGTCGCCACACCCGCTGGTGCTGAGCGAATTCGAGCGAATTCTGGAGAAGGCGCCGTTCAAGGTCGTGGCGCAACAGCTGGAGTCCGTGCTGGCGCCTGACCTGCGCCACCTGGATCCGCCCAAGGCCAACGTCTACGTGATTGACGCGCACGCCGCCAAACCCGCCACCGGGGCGCTGCTGACGAATATCCTAGAGCGCTATCCAGACTCACGGTTGATCGTTGTTGGGGAAAACCATGCGGAAAACAACAGTTTTTCGCTGCTGCGCTTGGGCGTGAAGGGTCTGCTCACCTACATGGAGGCGCGCGAGCAATTGATCCGGGCACTGCCTCTGGTCGCCAACGGAGGGTTCTGGGTGCCTCGGCAGCTTCTCTCCGGCTTCGTGGATTCCATCCTCACCAGCCAGGGGCGCAGGCTGAAGACGGATTCCGTCACCAACCTGAGCCGCCGCGAGCAGGAAGTGCTGGATTCGCTGCTGGAAAACCTTTCGAACAAGGAAATCGCCAGCAAGCTGAACATCGCGGAGCGCACGGTAAAGTTTCACGTATCGAATTTGCTGAATAAGTTCGGCGTCCGCCGCCGCGCAGACCTCATTCTACTGACTTTCCAGCGCCGGCTGTCCCAGGCCTAACCTGCACACGTATCCCGGGTTATTCCAAACCTCCTTATGAGGTATTCTAAGCAATCAAATTTCGGCTGATTTCTCTAATCCAACGTGGAGCGGAGTCCCTTGAACATTTTGGTGACAGGCGCGGCTGGGTACATTGGCAGCATTTGCGCGGAGGTTTTGCTCTCGTGCGGCATGAACGTGATAGCGCTGGACAATTTGCTGGAAGGACATGCTGCCGCCGTGCCGCCGGGCGCGACGTTTTGCAACGTGGATTTAGGTAACCGCCAGCAGATCGAAGGCGTTTTCAGTCAGCACCAGATTGACGCGGTGATGCATTTCGCGGCCGAAGCGCTAGTTGCCAAGTCGGTGAAGGAGCCGAGCATTTTTTACGCCACCAACGTCGGCTGCGGCGTGAATCTTCTGGATGCCATCACGCGCCATGGCGTTCGAAAGTTTATTTTCTCCTCGACCGCGGCGACTTATGGCGAGCCTGAAATCGTTCCAATCCCCGAAGACCATCGCAAGGCTCCCATCAATCCTTACGGAAAATCTAAGCTGGTTTTTGAAGGTATCCTCGCCGATTACAAGAACTATACGGGACTTCAATATGCCACACTCCGCTATTTCAATGCTGCGGGCGCTACAAAAGCGCGCGGCGAACATCATCGCGTTGAAACACACTTGATTCCGCGTGTGCTGGATGCCGCGGCAGGGAATCTGCCTCACGTCGATGTTTTCGGAACAGACTATCCCACGCCGGACGGAACCTGCGTGCGCGATTACATCCATGTACTGGACATTGCGGATTCTCACGTGCGCGCGTTGATGGAAATTGACCGTGTGTCCGGCGAAGCGTTCAACGTCGGCAACAGCCGGGGTTATTCGATTCTACAAGTGATTGACGCAGCGGAGCGCATTACGGGCCGCAAAATTCCGCGCAAACTTGGGCCGCGCCGTCCGGGCGATCCCGCTGTTCTCGTGGCGAGCAAGGAAAAGTTAAAGCGCGTGCTAGGCTGGGAAGCAGCGCATTCAACATTGGAAGAGATTATTCAATCGGCTTGGGAGTGGAAGCAGAAACATCCCCACGGCTACAAAAACGACGCGCGCGCCTCGGCTTAATCCGCCAAGCGAAAACGGATGATGCACCACAGGGCTTGCACGCCATCCTTCCACGTAATTTTTTTGCCTTCTTCGTATGTCCGTCCGGCATAAGTGATGGGAACTTCGTAGATACGCCAGTTGTGTTTGGCGATTTTTGCGGTGATCTCCGGCTCGAATCCGAAGCGGTTCGACTTGATTTCGATGCCCTTCAAGACTTCCCTGCGGAAAGCCTTGTAGCACGTCTCCATGTCCGTCAGTTTCAAATTCGTGAAAATATCCGAGAGCAAGGTAAGCATGCGGTTGGCCACATAGTGCCAAAAGTAGTGCACACGCTGCGGCCCGCTGAGAAAGCGCGAGCCATAAACCACATCGGCCCGGCCATCGATAATGGGCTCGAGCAAGACCGGATAGTCGCGCGGGTCGTATTCGAGGTCGGCGTCCTGCACCAGCACGATGTCGCCGGTGGCTTCCGCGAATCCCCGTCGCAACGCCGCGCCCTTGCCCTGATTCAACGTCTGAAAGAAAAAGCGCAAGTCGCGCAATTCCACAGGCTCGGCGCCGTCCTGAGCCTGGGCAAATTTCTCGCCGTTCGCTTGCCGCGCGGCCATATTCTCCAGGACTTGCCGGCTTCCGTCGGTCGAGCAATCATCCACGACAATCACTTCTTTGCGAATGTCCGTTTCTAGGACGCGCCGAAGAATCTCCTCGATGGTCCCGCGTTCGTTGTAGACGGGAATCACGATGGAAACGGTTGGGTTGTCAAGCGCTGTTGGATTTTTTCGCTTTCGTGCCATGGGTGACGAAAGATTGTATCGGTGTAGCCCGAGCCGAGTAAAGGCGAGCTCGGCAAAGTTACCGTTAACAGAGGGCTACCGGCAGGTTCGGAAAGCCGATATTCTTGTACATGCACAAGCGAAAGGATCATGTCCGTAGAAAAAGTCGATGACCAAGTTTTACATTGAACAGTTTGGCTGTCGCGCCACGCACGCAGACGGCGCAGCCCTCGAGCGGCAATTGCTCGAGCGGGGCTGCACGCCCGCCCGGGACGCATCCGTGGCCGACATCGTTGTCGTGAACACCTGCACTGTGACGGCTTCCGCGGACGCCCAGGCTCGAGAAGCTATTCGAAAGCTGCATGTTGCGAACCCTGGTGTTCGCGTCATTGTTACCGGCTGTTACGCGCAGCGCGCGCCCGAGGAATTACGCCAGCTGCCCGGCGTGGCGTGGGTGGTCGGCAATTCGCACAAGCCGCAAATCCCGAATCTGATTTATACGATTTCTGTTCAAGCCGGCCCCGCACGTTCGAATGGATTCTTTCCGCTTTCGGCAATTTCCCCAGCCTCTCCCCCGGAAATACAGCCATCGGCGGAAATTCTCGTCGGCGACATCTTCGATCAGCAAACCTTGCTTTCCTCTCCCGTCTTTGGCGGGGAAGCGAATCACACGCGGCCAACTCTCAAGATTCAAGACGGCTGCAATTCTCGCTGCTCGTTCTGTGTGATTCCGTTTGTTCGCGGCAAGAGCCGCAGCCTGCCGCCGGACACCGTGATTTGCGAAATACAGAAGCTGAGCCAGACAGGTTATCGGGAGATCGTCCTGAGCGGAATCAATCTCGGCACTTACGGCCGCGATCTCTCACCGCGCGTCGAATTCGAAGACTTGCTTCGGCGTATCCTGGAGGAAACGGCGGTTGAGCGCTTGCGCACAGCCTCGATAGAGCCAATGGACGTAACGCGCGACCTCGCCGAGCTTTTTGCCTCCACCGAACGCCTCGCGCAGCACTTCCACATGCCGCTGCAGTCCGGCTCTAATCGCGTCCTTGCAGCCATGCACCGCTGGTACCGCGCCGAGCACTACGCGCGCCGCGTCGAACTCATTCGCGAGCGCCTCCCGCACGCCGCCATCGGCGCCGACGTCATCGCCGGTTTTCCCGGCGAGACGGAAGACGACCACGCTGCCACTCTGGCCTTCATCGAAGCGCTCCCGCTTACTTATCTCCACGTTTTCTCTTACTCGAAGCGTCCCGGCACCAAGGCCGCTTCTCTCTCGAACCATGTCCCCGGCGCCGTCATCAAGCGCCGCGCCCGCGAGCTGCGCTCTCTTGGCGAACGGAAAGCCGCAGAGTTCCGCCAGTTGCAAATGGGCAGGGAATTGCGCGTCCTTACGCTTCATCCTTCCGAGGCTGGCGCATGCACCCAGACTCCCGCGCTTTCCAGCAATTATCTCCGGCTCTTGGTTGCCGGCGTTTTCCCCGCCAATCAGTGGCTGAACGTACAGCCTTCCGCATGTCAGGGGAACTCCTTGATCGGGCAGGTTTGCGCGTTCGATTTTCCGCCTACTTCGCTTCAAATGAGCTAGAAAATCGCGCGGCCGTCACGCGTGTCCCCATTATTTTCGGCTGGGATCATCCTCAGGACGGACATAATTAAACTGCAATGGCGATGCTCCATGAACTTGCACCACGACCTCTCCCTCGACCATTGCGTAGTGGTGCATGTCGGGGTCGAGATAAGCGAAGCTGCCGGCAGGGAAGGATCCCATCTTTGCCGTGTCAAAGTTGTCGCCCATTCCGACTTTGAATGTTCCGGACAGGACGGTGACGTTCTCACGATGAGGATGCCAGTGGAGAGCAATGCGGTAGCCGCTGGGCATCTTCAAACGGACCGTAAAGTCGCCGGTGGTCGCTGTGGGGTCGCCCTCGAGAACGGTGAGTTGCGCACCCGGCGCCAGGAAGGGCGGCGCTTCACCCCATTGAATGGCATCCGGGGTGAAAGCGTTTTTCGCGTGCTCCGGGTGTGCTGCGCGCGCCAAAAACTGAGCCGCAAGACCAGCCGCTCCAACTACTCCGAGTGCCATGAGCAGAGTTCGTTTTATTTTTTTGCTTCCTTTCCGAGCAATCTGTCGCTTCCACGTTCGTAGGAATTGGCCTGAATGATCCGTTACCGGTGAGGTGCTGGCAATGAGGGGCGGATAACCTTTGCATATCTTTTCTCTATCGCCGCAACCTATTGAAAATAGAGGATAATGCCCCCAATACCCTTGAAGGGGAGCGTCATCCCTCGAAAATGACCTGCGCGAGTGCCTGCTGCGCCGTGTGCGTTACGCTCAGGGCAATGTGCTTCACGCCGAGTTGCTTTGCGATTTTTTCCGCCTCTCCCGCAAGCTTTAACGTCGGCCGTCCGCCTTTCTCGCGCACCACTTCCAGGTCCACCCAGCGCACGCCGCTCCGCCAGCCCGTTCCGAGCGCTTTCATCCCTGCCTCTTTCGCCGCGAACCGCCCCGCGTAACGCTCATACTTGTTCTTGAACTGCTCGCAATAGTCGCGCTCTTTCGGCGTGTAGAGGCGCCGCAGAAACGGTTCTCCGTGCCGCTCGATCGCTTTCTGAATGCGGTCCACTTCCGCAATGTCCACGCCCATTCCGATGATCAAGTGGCCTCCAGCGGCCCGCGTTAAGCGCAACCCGACCCTCGTGCAACCCCGTGCAAACCCGGTTGAACCTCGTTCGGCCGCTCCGATTATACTGTTAGTGTCGCAATGCCCACGAACACGTTGAAAACCCGTCGCAGTGTCGGAGGCAAAGTGGACAGCCGCAGAGGGAAAGGGCTCCCGCCCGCGTTGAAAGGCTGGACCAAACGCAAAGCCAATGGAGTGCAAATCCTTCAAGCGGATGCTCTAACAAAAATCCCCTGGCTTGTTCACGGATTCAGCACGCGACCAGGTGGTGTGAGCGACCTCGCTGGCGAGATGGTCCTGAATCTCGGTTTCACAGGGTGGGACAACCAAGAACATGTTCTCGAAAACCGCCGCCGCTTTCAATCCGCCCTCGGAGCGAACGACTTCACACTCATTGCCCTGAAGCAGATTCACTCGGACGTCGTCCATCTCTTCGAAGACTCTCCGGTCGAACCTTGGCGCGGTGACGCCTCAGCTACGAATCGTCCCGGCCTGCTCCTTGCCGTCCAGACTGCCGACTGCGTTCCGATTCTCCTGGTCGATCTCGGAAAACGCGCGGTCGCGGCGGTTCATGCAGGCTGGCGCGGCACCCTGCGGCGCATCGTAGCCAAAACCATTGGCAAGATGCAGATGCAATTCGGTTGCAATCCCGCGGACATGCTTGCTGCTATCGGTCCCGCAATCGGCGGATGCTGCTACGAAGTGGGCACGGAGGTAGCTTCGGAATTCCGCTCGCAATTCCCTAACGCTACGGACTGGTTCGACGAACTCCGCACCGGGGACGAACCGAATCCCTTGCAATGGCTCAACATGGCCCCGCCCGGGCATCAGCCGCCGCCAAAGAACGTTCTGCTCGACTTGCGCAAAGCCAATCATGCCCAACTCCTCGACGCGGGCTTGGGCGACCAAAACATCATCGTCGGTGATTTGTGTACCGCTTGCCGTCGCGATCTTCTCTTCAGCTATCGCAAGGAACATGGCACGACCGGCCGCCTCATGTCCGCCATCGGCATCCGCAGCGATTGATGGCTTTAAGGAGCGATAGAAACCAGTCCGCTCTGCGAAGAAACATCCAGCAGGGCCAATTGGCCGCACGCGGCCATCACGTCGCGGCCGCGGGAATAGCGCACAAACGCGGGCACGCCTTTATCATTTAAAGTACGCCGGAATTCCTCGATTCGTTCCGGCGCGGATTCGCGGTAGGGAAGTTCGCCGGGATTCCACGGAATCAAGTTCAGCTTCACTCGTTTCATCGGGGCAAGCAGCTTCAGCACACGACGCGCATCTTCCGGCGAGTCGTTCACGCTTCCCAGCACAACGTATTCAAACGTCAAATGTTCCCACGGGCGCAGCGGATAATTCTTGCAAGCTTCCATCAGCGCGCTGAGCGGATATTTCTTGTTAATCGGCATCAGCGCGTCGCGCTGTTCATCGTTCGAAGCGTTCAGCGAAATCGCCAGCTTCGGGCGCACTTTCTCCCGCGCCAGCCGTTCGATTCCCGGCACGATCCCGCTCGTGGATAGCGTTACATGCTTCGGCGAGAGTCCCACGCCTTCCGGGTCTAGCAGAATCCGCAGCGCCGCCATCACCGGCTCGAAATTCAGCAGCGGCTCGCCCTGCCCCATAAGCACAACATTCGTCTGTATGGTGTCGCGGCCTTGCGTAGCGGCGGGCTTTCGCGGTTGGCGTTTACCGCGACCTTGACGGGGCGTCCCGACTGTTTCGGCGGGAAGTCCGGCATCATTTTCTGCCGGCCCGCTTGATGGGCTGCGCCTCTGTTCTTCCAACGACCCCAGCACCTGCGCGAGAATCTCTCCCGCCGTCAAATTGCGAATCAGACCGAGCTGCGCCGTTAGGCAAAAGTGGCAATCCACCGCGCATCCCGCCTGCGTGGAAATGCAAATCGTCCGCCGCCCCCCACTCGGCATGAACACTGCCTCCACCGAAGCGGGTCTCGGTGGCCGACTTGGTTCCTTCTGATTCTTCTCGGTGCTCTCTGTGCTTTTGTCCTCTGGGTGGAGTCTTTTTTCTTCCGCGCCACCCAGACCAAACAAGTACCGCACCGATCCATCGCTCGAAACAAAGCGCTGTTTCATTTCCGGTAGCGTGACGCGCGCTTCTTTTGCAAGCCGTTCCCGCAGTACCGCCGGCAGATTGGTCATCCGCGCAAAATCGAAGTTCCTCTCGGCATACAACGCGTGATAAACCTGCCCTCCGCGATAAGAAGGCTCGCCGAGCTCCGCGCAGAACACGCGCAACTCTTGCTTCGATTTGCCGAGTAGTTCGATCAATGACATCCCTGAATGACTTGCCCTCTCTTCATCATCCCATCCCACGAAATCAGAACCAAGCCGCCGTGGCGCGCTTCCATTCTTCCGCTCCTTTGCCTCCTTTACTTCCTCTACGTCCTTAACTTCCTGTTCCTGCGCTATAATTCCTTAGCAATCCCGCGAATTCCAAACCAAGCTTCGGAGGCATCGAATGGCGCAAACCGTCGCAACCGAAAAAATTACCATCGACGATTGGGTGAAAGGCCTCGCCGCGATTCCCGAATCTGGATTCTCGCTGCAAAACGTCCAGGACTACGTCGTCCGCCACGCCGTGCGCCCCGAAAGCCTCGAAAAATACTGCTTTTTCTCCAGGGGAAATTACACGCGCAATCTGGTCTTCCGCAATGATCTCTTTGAATGTATGACGCTGTGCTGGGACATCGGCCAGCACAGCCGCATTCACAATCACCGCGGCCAGAACTGCTGGATGTCCGCGCCCATCGGCCGCCTGCGCATCCAGAACTACCGGGTGGACGATCGTGACGCCGCCCAGGGCACTTGCCACATCGTTCCTACAGAAATCTACGATCTCGACGCCGCTCATCCCGCGTACGTGAATCCCATGGAGCCGGTCCACGAAGTCATGAATCTCGCCGAATTCAACGAGCGCGCCGTGAGCATTCACATCTACTCCAAACCCTTCGATACTTGTGAAGTGTACTATCGAGATAGGGACTCTTATGCGGACGTGCCGCTCTTCTTCACCAGCGAATACGGCAAGCTGAATCCCGACGAGAAGCTTTTGTAGCTCTTTCTGAGACACTATGGAGACGAGTATTGCCGCCTATCTCATTGATTCTCCACAGCTTTGGCCCTTCCGTGCGGAATTGCCAATGAGCTTCGCTGGCACAGTTCGTTTCGGTGCCACCTTTCATGGTAATTGCCCGCACCGTGTGTCACAATGCGTGGATGGCGAGCGAAGTTCGCGACATTCAGAAGCAGGTCCTGCCGAATGGCCTGGTGGTTATCACCGAGACCATGTCGCACGTGCGCTCCGTTTCCGTGGGTGTCTGGGTCCGCAACGGCTCCCGCCGCGAAATTCCCGAGGAAAACGGCCTGGCCCATTTCATCGAGCACATGGTCTTCAAGGGCACGGAGCGCCGTTCCGCCGAAGCCATCGCTCGAGAAATGGATTCCGTCGGCGGCATGCTGGACGCTTTCACTTCCAAGGAGCAGATCTGCTTCAATGCCAAGGTGCTTGATGAGCACTTGTCCATTGCCTTCGATGTTATTGCCGATCTCGTTATGCATCCGAAATTCGATTCCGAGGACTTGAAGAAAGAACGCAAGGTCGTCCTCGAAGAAATCAAGATGGACCTGGACAACCCTGAATATTTGCTCCACGAGATTTTTACCCGCGGCTTCTGGCCCGGGCATCCGCTGGGCCGGCCGATTCTGGGCACGCCGGAAACGGTGAAAAAATTCAACCGCGAAACGCTGAGCACGCGGTTCCAGAATTGGTTTGCGCCGGATCATCTGGTCGTCACCGCCGCGGGCAACGTCGCGCACGACCGAGTGCTCGACCTCGTGCAGCGCGGCTTTGGCGCGCTCGAGCCCGCCGGGCCCGCCGAAGACGGCTGCGCGCCGCAGACTCAGGCGCCCATCTGCCTCGAAAAGAAACGCGACCTCGAGCAGGCGCACCTTTGCATCGGTGTGCCATCGGTCCCGCTCGCGCACCAGGACCGCTTCGGCTTCGCCGTGCTGAACAACCTGCTGGGCGGAGGGATGTCTTCGCGCCTGTTCCAGAACATTCGCGAAAAGCGCGGGCTGGCTTACGCCGTTTTCAGCGAACTTACTCCCTATTCCGACGCCGGCATGATGACCGTCTACGCCGGAACCGCCACGGACGCGATCGGCCAGGTGATCGACCTCACCATTCAGGAGTTTCGCTCGCTGAAGGAAACGCTGGTCACCGAAGAAGAGCTGCGCCGCTCGAAGAACCACCTCAAGGGCTCGCTGATGCTTTCGCTCGAGTCCACCAGCTCGCGCATGTCCAATCTCGCCCGCCAAGAGCTGTATTTCGGCCGCTTCTTCTCGCTCGACGAAATCCTCGCGGCCATCGAAGCCGTCACGCGCGAAGAGCTACAGTCGATGGCGCAGCGCTACTTCCGGACCGACCAGATCGCTGTCACCGTCCTCGGCCCCATCAACGGCTTCACCCTTGACCGCTCGCGGCTATCCTGCTGAGCACGATCCATTTTTTGGAACGCTTCCGTAGGGAAGGCTTTCCGCGGCCCGTTCCTCCTTCTCTCGGATTCCGAGGAAAATGGAAAAACGATGGGGTGGGTTGAAGCGTCGAGTGCAACTACGAACGATAAATCGCAAGTATGTACAGTACTTAGTGATTATCATTCGAAGCCAATTGCCGGCTGCTGAAATTCAGGAGGCGAGAGGTTAGAAGGTGGAGGCGAATCGAGTCGGGAGGGGCGAGAGGGTTAGCTTGCCGCGCGTCGCAGGAAGTTGACTTTAAACGGGCGCACGCCCCGACTGCGTCGGGTAGAGGGTCACTGGCGCGTCCGACAGCGGCTATGCTGGTGTACGTCCCTGAACCTTCCTGGCGGCCACGTACCTACGCAGGCGCAGGCCGTAAATGACAAGATTGAGGACGCACGCGCCCACGCCGCACGCGATCAGCAGTATGGCGGGCAGATGCGGGTACACGATTGCCTCAAGATAGTGCAGCAGAAACGGGCCCCGGTAGGGCGCGAGTCCGCCGCTGGCTTCGAAGAGATTCTCGGCCAGCGTGAGCGGACATGGCCACGGCGCAAGCTCCGCCACGATACCGTACACCACGCAGGCCACATGCGCGGCCGCCAGCCGCGGGCGCCCCTTGGTGAGGAGCGCTCCCAGCATCACCCACGCAATGAATCCGAGATGCACCACCAGCGTTGTTTCTGCCAGCGCTCGATACATCCGTCACGTCCGCTCGTTTGTTATGCCATCCAGAGTGATGGAGCACATCCTGAGTCCGGCCATATCACTAAATCCACCGTCGAACACGTGCACGGTACTGCTCGTATTCGCCTTGGAAAACTTCCTTAAGCTTTGCCTCTTCGACGGGAATTACCGTCCCATGGAGGTAGGCAATCGTGAGCGGGAGAAGAAGGACCGGCCAGATCTGTTTCAACAGTCCGGCCTCTCCGAGGTACGCAAGAGTAAGACCGATATACATCGGGTTTCGCGTGAACCGATAGGGTCCCCAGGTTACGAGCTTCGCCGACGCTTTCCCCGGAACGGTTGTAGTGCGAGCCTTGTGGAAGGTCACCAGACCCCAACAGGCGATCACCGCGCCAGCCGCGAACAGCACACCTCCGATGATCGTACTTACGAGTGCCGTCTTCGGGCGGATCGTGTGGGAACGCGTGAATTCCAAACCCACGCCGACCAAATACGTCAGAACGAACACCCAAGGAACCGGGACTCGCATCAGGATCCGCATCGGATTGTTCATAAGCCGAGCCTTCCAGTCATAGGTGCCCGACGCCCCTTGCAGGCTACAACCTTATCGACTATTTTGAGGCGTGGGAAGCGTTGACGGCGGCGCCGATGATGCCGAGTTCGTCGGACATGGCCGGGATGACTTCAAAGCGGCTGCCCTGGAGCGGGCTCATTTTCACCATTTCGTGGACCAGGCGGTCGAGCAGGCCCGTGTCAATGAATTTCGTGTCGGGGCCGGTGATGAAGAACGTGCCGGGGCCTCCCATGTGGATGCTGGTGGCGGTGGCGGCGGCCAGGGCGCGGTGGCACAGCGTGACAAAATCGACGCAGCGAGCGTCACCGGCGCGAGCGTTTTCAAAGATTTCTTCCGGTTCGAGGTCGAGGAAGCGCATGCGCATGGAGCGGCGGCCGAGAATTCCTTCGAGATGGCCTTTGCCCCCGCAGCCGCAGAAACTCTCCTTCGGGTCCAGCGTGACGACGGAGTGGCCGCCTTCCCAGACGCCCTCGATTGCGGGATACCGCCCAAAGCCGATGCCGTTGCCGAGCGTCCAAACGCGCGTGAGCTGGTGCAGTTTGCCTTGCGTGGCGGCGACACCCGCAGCCATGGCGTCGGCGTCATTGAAAACGCGCACGGGAACTCCCGCGGCCTTGCCTTTGAGCGATGCGTCGAGCGCGGCTTGCAGCGCGAAGCCCTTCACCTGGTGCAAGTTGGGGGACTCCTCGACCACGCCGTTGCGAATAATCCCCGGGAAGCCCACGCCGACGGCTTCGAGTTTTTCTCCAGCGGCCACTGTTTCGACCAACCCACGGATGGTTTCAGCAATGTCGGCCGAAGGCATGGACTGCAAGGGATCGAGAGATTGCGCCGCCTCTGGAAAAAGCTTGAGCGAGCCGACGACCTTGCTGCCGTCCACCAAACCCGCCGCGATGTGCTCCTGCACTAAAACGCCAACCGTCCTGCTCATTGTGTTACCGCCCGTCTTTTGCGTACTAAATGTCCTTGATTGTCATTCCGAATCCCTCTTTTTACAAAGGCCGAAGAGAGATTCATCGAGCAAAAAGCGCTCGAAGCCGCGGAAAACCTCGTCCCTTCGCCCGTCTGCGGGGGCCTTTGCTCCTCGGAATGACAGGTCGTGGGGTTCATTTCGCTATTCGCCATTGCATCAACCCGAGAGGGCACGATGCATCGTGCCCCTACTTCAATTTGTTGAGGCCGTTGAACGCGGCGGCTTTGTAGCATTCCGCCAGCGTCGGGTAATTGAAAACCGTGTCCGCGAAGTATTCCACCGTGCCTTTCAGGGCAAAGACCGCCTGGCCGATGTGCAGAAGCTCCGACGCGCCTTCGCCGATGATATGCACGCCAAGAAGTTCCTTCGACGTGGGATCGAAAAGCAGCTTCAGGCGTCCGGTAGTGTCGCCGCGAATCTGGCCGCGCGCAATTTCGCGGAAGTAGGCGATGCCGACTTCGTAAGGGATGCCTCCGTCGGTGAGTTGCTCTTCGGTCTTGCCGATAAAGGAGATCTCCGGGATGGTGTAAATCCCATACGGATAAGTAGCGGGGTTGGAATGGACGGACATGCCGAAGGCTTTTGCGGCTGCGATGCGACCCTGCTCCATGGAAACGGAGCCAAGGCTGGGAAAGCCGATGACGTCGCCCACGGCAAAAATGGGCGACTGCTTCGTGCGGTACTCTTCGTTCACGGGGATGCGGCCGCGCGAGTCGGCTTCGAGTCCGGCGGCGGCAAGATTTAGTTCATCCACGTTGCCCTGGCGGCCCACGGCGTAAAGAAGAGCTGCGCCGGAGATTTTTTTCTTGCTCTTCAGGTTGGCAACGACGGAATGCTCCGGAGTTTCCTCGACGCTTTCCACTTCTTCGTTTAGGCGCAGCGTGACGCGGCGGTCGCGCAAGTGGTAGCAAAGCGCCTCGACCATTTCCTGATCGGCAAATTCCAGCAGGCGCGGGCGCTTTTCGATGAGCGTGACGCGCACGCCCAGCGTGGCAAACATGCAGGTGTACTCGACGCCGATGACGCCGCCGCCCACGACGATCATGGCTTTGGGAATTTCCGGCATGCTGAGGATTTGGTCGCTGTTGATGATGGTGGTGTTGTTGAACGGAACGAGCGGAGAGATGGCGGGCTTGGTGCCGGTGGCCAGGATGACATGCTGCGTCTCGAATTCGGATTGGCCGCGTGAGTTGGTCACCTGAATGCGGTGGGGATCAAGAAAGCTGGCAGTTCCCACGATGACGTCAATGCCGTTGCGCGAGAGCTGGGCGCGAATGACGTCGATTTCGGTTTTGATGACGTTGAGCGCGCGGAAGGAAAGATCGGCCATGGTGATGGGGTCCTTCACGCGGTAGTTGACGCCGTAAATGCTCTGGTATTGGTAGCCGGAAAGATGGAGCACGGCTTCGCGGATGGTTTTGCTAGGAATGGTGCCGGTATTGATGGCCGTGCCGCCGACGACTTCGAGCTTTTCGATGAGCGCGACGCGCTTGCCGAATTTTGCGGCTTGAATAGCGGCGCGCTGCCCTCCAGGGCCGGAGCCGACCACGATGAGATCGTACTTTTCCATGGTTGGAGGCGCGAGTATACCAAACGGCGGAAGTTGGATGGTGGAAGTTAGAGGTTGGATAGGACGGCGGAGAGTGGAAAAGGAAAAATGGAAAAGGAAAAAGCCTGGGTGTGGACGAAGAAGCAAGGGGCCGGCGGGATTTCCTTGTAGCAGGACTTCTGTTGACGTCGCGTTCGCGCTCTGCGATGATGCTGAAAATTTGTTTTGCGTTGCGGTTCAGGCGTTGGGTTAAGGCTTTTTCTGGCAGGAGTCAGCGATCGGCTTGCGGGTCTCCATTCTGGCCTCCGGGAGCTCGGGCAACATCACGTTGCTCGAGACGGAGAGCACCCGCCTCCTGGTGGACGCCGGCCTGGGCAAGCGCGAGACGCTGGCGCGGCTGGCGGCCGTCGAAAACGACGTTAAGAAAATCGACGGCATCCTGATCACTCACGAACACACCGACCATTGCAATGGATTGCCGCAGATGCTTGGCCTGTGGAAGGCGCCGCTGTACGTGACCGAGCCGACGATGGACGCTCTGCAACGGATTCTTCCTGAAACCTTTGGCAAGCGGCTGCGCGGCGTGGAGAAGATTTACGCTGGCCAAAGTTTCGTAATCGGCGACATTGAGGTTCACGCTTTTCGGGTCACTCACGACGCGATAGATCCGATCTGCTTCACCTTCCGCACTAACGGTACAAAGATGGCGATAGTTACCGATCTAGGCCATCTGACTAATCTTGTCAAAACGCACCTTCGAAATTGTGACTGCGTAGTATTGGAATCCAATCACGATTCGGAAATGCTGAAAGTCGGGCCGTATTTATGGGACGTCAAGCAGCGGATACTAAGTAATCGCGGCCACTTGTCCAACCATACTGTGAGCGAGTATCTCTCTGATTCGGACGAGACCATTGGCTTCGACGCGCGCGCGCGTTTTCTTGTCCTTGCTCATCTCTCGCAAGAAAACAACATGCCCGAGGTTGCTCTCATGTCTGCCGAGGAAGCACTTCGGCGGCGCCCACGGGAAGCCGCCTTCACCGGCGAACTTCTCCTTGCCTCACAAGACAAGCCGCTCAAGCCGCTGGAACTCTAGCGATATCCTGAAGGCAAGGGGTTTAGAGAGGTTTGAAATTTCTGGTGGCATTTGCCGACGCAATGCCCTAGACTGGATTTTCCTTGGTAGAGGTGCGGAGGCCAAGAGTAGCCGGGCGCGCTGTTCCGATTTGCTTCGGACGCCCGAGCGAAAGGGGCTCCTTCCGGCCCATAAAGGCCGGGGTAACCTGATCGTTCAGGTTGTCCGCCGAAACCGTCGCGAGAGCGAGAATCGCGGGGGTTGGGGGGCAGGTCTAAGGCCTGTCCACTGTCGTCCGTCACAAATAACGGATGAAGCGCTATCGAGAGGCGGCAAGCCCGAGCGCATTTCTTTCGCGGGTCCTTCCTTTCGTTTCGCTTCCTCCCAAAATAAAGACGGACAGAAAAGGCGAAAGTGCAACTGTTCGAATTGACGCGCGCGCTGGTGGATATCGAGTCCACCACGAAACACGAGAAAAACGTGGGCGATTACTTGTTTGCGCATTTGTCGGCGCTTGCGGCCAAAAGCGACGGACGAGTGGTGCGCATGTCCGTGGAGCAGAACCGCGACAACCTGTTTGCGTCGTGGGGCGGGCCGGTGGTGACGCTCTCGACGCACATAGATACGGTGCCGCCCTTTTTTAGTTCGAGCGAAGACGAGAATTTTATTTTTGGGCGAGGCGCTTGCGACGCGAAAGGAATCATCGCGGCGATGGTGACGGCAGCGGAGAGACTGCTGGCAGCAGGGACGCGCAATTTCGGCTTGTTGTTTGTGGTCGGCGAAGAGCGGAACAGCGCCGGAGCGAAAGTTGCGGCGGCACAGCCTCAAGGATCGCGTTTTCTCATTAATGGTGAACCGACTGAGAATCGGTTGGCGCTCGGTTCGAAGGGGGCGCTGCGGTACGAAATTACGGCGAGCGGAAAGCTGGCGCACTCGGCTTATCCCGAACTGGGGCATTCGGCGATCCACACGTTGCTCGACGTTCTTCAGGACATTCGTGCGATTCCGCTGGCGGAAGATCCGCTGCTGGGGCGAAGCACTCTGAACATCGGCACCATCGGCGGCGGACGCGCGCCGAATGTGGTGGCGGATCATGCGGAAGCGGAAGTGATGTTTCGAACGGTGGGGGATCCCACTGGTTTGCGGGAAGCTATGGCTGCGGCGGTGGCGTGGCGTGCGGAGGCGCGCGAAGTGCTGCACACGCCCGCGACGCTCTTTAACAAATTTGGAGGGCTGCCGACGACGGTGGTTGCGTTCACGACAGATATTCCCGCGTTCAATGGCGCGTGGGGGGAGCCCTTTCTCATCGGCCCGGGAAGCATTCGCGTGGCGCACACGGCGGAGGAACGCATCGCCAAGAAAGAATTGTGCGATGCGGTGGATATTTACGCGCGCATGACCGCCCAATTGCTGGCCACGGAGAGCGCCGTATGAGTGTCGGGCTGGCCATTGTGGGCTGCGGGAAGATGGGGCGCTTGATTGCGCAGCTTGCGCCGGAGTACGGATTCGAAGTGCGTGCGAAATTCGGCCGAGAAAATAATCTGCACGATCCTGCGGTTGCGGCGGAGTCTTTGCGCGGAATCGATGCAGCTGTCGAATTCACCACACCAGATGCCGCGCCGGACAATTTGCGCCGGCTCGCGTCGTTGGGCATTAATGCGATTTGCGGGACCACGGGATGGTACGAGCAACTGCCTGCCGTGAACGAAGCGATTCTCGCGGCGGGTACGACGCTGGTGTATAGCCCGAATTTTTCGGTTGGCGTGAACGTGTTTATGCAAGCGGTGGCGCACGCGGCGTGTTTCTTCGCGAAGTATCCGGAATACGAAGCGTGGGGCTGGGAGATTCACCACTCGGCTAAAAAGGATGCCCCTTCCGGCACGCTGAAGAAGCTGGCGGAAGAAATTCGTGCGTCGGGCTACGACCGCGCGCTTACGCTGACAGCGAATCGTGCCGGCGCGCACCCCGGCACGCACGAGATTGGGTTCGATTCGGCGGCCGATACCATCACGCTGCGGCACACGGCACGGAGCCGCGAGGGTTTCGCGCGGGGAGCTTTGCGCGCAGCGCGGTGGGTGGCAGGCAAGCAGGGAGTTTTTGAGTTTCGAGAGATTCTCGGCGAGTTAAGCTGAGGATTTCTCGTAAGCGGCGTCCAAGCCGCGAGACCCGGCCTTCGGTATAAAAATCAAGTTATCCAGGAGAAGGAAACATGGCTATTGGCACTCGCTTTATTGGCACGGGAACGGCGCTGGTCACACCGTTCTGTCACGACGGTTCGCTGGACGAAAAGGCGTTGCACGGATTGATTCAGCGCCAGATCGAGGCGGGAATCGATTTTCTGGTTCCTTGCGGGACGACGGGGGAGAGTCCCACGCTGACGCATGAAGAGCATCTGCGTGTCGTCGAGATTGCGGTGAAGCTAGCGAAGGGGAAGGTTTTGGTGCTCGCCGGTGCGGGTGGCTATAAAACGATGGAAGTCATTTCGCGCGCGCGCGAGCTCGAAAAAATCGGCGCAGACGGGATTCTTTCGGTTACCCCGTATTACAACAAGCCGACGCAAGAAGGGCTATATCAGCACTTTCGAGCGATCGCCGAGGCGGTGACCCTGCCGATTATTCTTTACAGCGTGCAGGGCCGGACAGGCGTCAACGTTGAACCTGCCACGGTTAAGCGCCTTGCGGAGATCGAGAACATTGTGGGCATCAAAGAAGCTTCCGGGAATATTTCGCAGATGGCTGCGATTCTGAATTCCGTGCCGGACGATTTCATCGTTCTTTCCGGCGATGATGCGATTACGCTGCCGCTTATGGCGCTCGGGGGGCGCGGCGTGATTTCGGTTGTGTCAAATGAGATTCCAGCAGAGATGGCGCATCTCACTCAGCAGGCGCTGCGCGGCGATTTTGACGGGGCGCGCGAGATTCACCGCCGCTATCATCCGCTGATGGAAATCAACTTCGTGGAATCGAATCCCATTCCGGTGAAGGCGGCGCTCGCGGTGATGGGGTTGCTCGAGCCGGTGTGGCGCTTGCCACTCGTGCCGCCGAAGGCGGAGAATCGAGCGCGCATCCGTGCGGTGCTGGAATCGCTGGGGCTCGTCCGGCGCGAGGCGACCATGCAGGCGCGCGAGAGATCGCATGCAGCCATCGCTCATTGAAAAACTATTCGACGAAGCTCCGAAGCACTACGAAGAGGAACATCACCAGCTTTTCCGCGATTTTAAGTCGGCGCTGAACCGCGGCGAAATCCGCGCGGCGGAGCCAGACCCTTCCGCAAAATCCGGCTGGCGTGTGAATGCCTGGGTAAAGAAGGGAATCCTTCTTGGTTTTCGCATAGGCGCGATCGCGGACATGTCGATTGACGCGGCAAAGCAGCCGTTTTTCGACAAGTCGACTTATCCAGTGAGAAGTTTCGCGATTTCGGATGGAGTGCGCATTGTGCCGGGCGGCTCCAGCATTCGCGATGGAACGTTCATCGGCCGCGGAGTGATTTGCATGCCCCCGATGTTCGTGAACGTCGGCGCGTACTTAGGCGAAGGGACGATGATTGATTCGAACGCGCTCGTGGGCAGTTGCGCGCAGGTGGGGAAGAGTTGCCATATTTCTGCGGGGGCGCAAATTGGAGGCGTGCTCGAGCCGGCGGGAGCGCTGCCGGTGATTATCGAAGATGACGTGTTGGTTGGCGGGAATTGCGGCGTGTATGAAGGGACAGTGGTGAAGCGAGGTGCGGTGCTCGGGACGGGCACGATTCTCAACCGGTCGATTCCGGTGTATGACCTGGTGCGCGAAGCCGTTTATACCGCAACGGACGCGGACCCGCTCGTTATACCGGAAGAAGCCATTGTTGTCCCGGGTTCGCGTAGCGTAACGCATCCCGCCGGCGCGAAATGGGGCTTGTCCCTGCAAGCCGCGGTCGTCGTGAAGTACCGGGATGCCAAAACGGATGCGCGCGTGCAATTGGAAGACCTTCTGCGCTAGCCTCTGGCAGCGTTGCGGCTACTCCTCTCCGAGACGTTCTTTCAACTTTTTGAGGCCCTTCCTTTCCTTCAACGCTTTTGTCGCGTCCGGGTGCGGATTTGGCTCGCTAGAGCCCGTCAAGAGATAGGACTCTGCACGCAATGTTTTCAACTTTCTTGATTGGGGAAGATGGTACAAAGCGTCGTAGAATCCGTGGCCTGCAACTTCTCCGGGGCAGATGGAAATCGCCCAAATCTGTGGCAAGCGCAAAGTGGAGACCGGCCGTGACCGTCTTGAGGTCAAATCGAAAGGGTAAGTCCACTGGAGCGCCGCGGAGCCGGGGCTGGAATGGCTGGAGAGCGCGGCACAGTTTCTGAATGTTGTCGGTCGTAGCAAACGCCTAGATCGAACGTCACCTTTGCCGAGCCATGAGCTACCAAGGCCACACCACCGATTACAAGGTATTCGCCCTCCGGCTGCTTGAATATGCTAATGAACTGCAAGCAGGGGCAACCATCCTTTGGCGGGCTCACTTCAAAAGCACCTGCTCGAAGAACTGGAGCGCGCGAGGATCGTTGGATTGGCCGAGCCAGAACATGGCTTGCTTGCGTACCTCGGGATTGCGGTTAGTTTGCGCAACCTCGATTAGTTTGGGCACCCCTTCGTCTTTCGGCAATTGACTCAGGGCGAAGACGGCTTTCTTCTTCACCTCGGTGTCAGGATCATTTTCGATGGCACCGGTGATGGTGCCCACCGCTTTCTTGCCGGCTGTTTGCGCCAGCCAGAAAAGCGCTTGCCCGCGCACATGCGAGCTGGAATCGTCATGGGCCATGCGAATCATTTCCTCGAGCGCGCCTGGTTCGTGGCTAACCGACAGCGCAAAGGTTACATGCGCGCGCACGTCGGAACTGGGATCGTTCTTCGCCAAGTGCTGCAATGTGTTCAAACCTTCTTTCCCACGCGCTACACCGAGCCAGAACGCGGCTTGCTTGCGCAGTTCTTGGCGCTGGTCCGGCTTAACGAAGGACGCCATAGCTCGGTCTGCGGACACGTCTCCGTGCAGAGCGATGGCGCTCAACGCGCCCTGACCAATGTTGTGGTGTTCGTGGCGTTCGAACTCGGCTCCTTGCACATAGGTTGTAAGCAACGCAACGCTTTCTGATGGCTTCACGCCGGTCAGCCAAAGGAAGGGAAGTCCGCCCGCGTCGAGAGTGCAATCTTCGGAGGCCACGCGAATGCGATCCACTTGTTTCGATTCGATGCGGAAGAGCACGACGAGGCGTCGCGAGCCCTCGAGCTTGACCGTTCCGCCGGCCTGGTTGTCGCTTTTCCTCGATCCGCCTGTCCAGTTATGATCGTTTTCCAGACGGCAAGTCCCGCAACCGGCTCCGTCGTTCCAATTGCCGCAGCAAATGCTGCGGTCGCCCGAAACTTCATCCACGCTGTAGCCGACCCATGCCGGCTTGTCCGACTGCGCGAGGATTCCGCGAAACGTGGCTTCGAGCGTTCCCGCAATGGCGCGCGTTTCCGCCTGGGCGTTCTCGACGCGGGACATTTCGTTACTCGTTTGAGCGGTGGCCGCGTACGCCAGGCCTTGGCCCAGATTTGCTCGAAGTGCCTGGCCGTTGGTTAACTGCGAAATGGTGCAGAGAGTCCCTAGAGAAATCATCGCCAGGCCAAGGATTCTTCGCCCCTTTGTCAGGCTGTCGGTCGAATTCATGTGTCACCTCACTTCTGCAAGAGTTCCATCAGGTAGTCGGTTGCTTCCTTGGAATGCATAAGTGAAAGTTTGGAAACTGCGGTTTTCTTGAGCTCCGGATCCTTTTCGCTGCGCGCAATGGCCACCAGAGCTGAGGTATTTCCCTGCAGGAAATAAGCGTTCAACACTTCTACCTTCAATCCGCGATCAGTCTCTCTGCTGTAAATGGTTTGAAGGGCTTTGCTCGATTCATCGGAGCGAATCAGCCCCAGATTGTGAATCGCCGCACGGCGCAACTCGGGATCCTTCTCAGATTGCGCCGCTTGCACAAGTTTTCCCGATTCCCCGGCAAGAAAAAACGCTTGCAGGATTTCTCGTCGAAGGTCCGTGGAGGATTCCATGTGGTACAACTGCTCGAGTTCGCCCACGCCACGCACAAGGCCGAGCTGGCGAATGGCTTCGCGGCGAAGCGATTCGTCCTTTTCGCTTTTCGCTGCGGCAAACAAATGTTCCCTATCGCCCCCCAGCATGTAGGCACGGAGAATCGCGCGCCTTACGGAAGCGTCGGGGTTCGAAGCGTAGACCTCAGCCATGATTTGCCGGGATTGCGCTCCTCCGAACAGTCCAAGATATTTAATCGCTTCGCGCTGTAGCTCGGGATTGCTCTGTCCCCTGGCAATCCTTCCGATGATCTCGCGACCTTGTTGGGAACCGCTTTGCGCTAGAACGAACAATGCCCGCGATTTCTCCCGGGGCGAGCCCGAACCGTTGATCACTTTCTCGAGCAGCGGCATGGCGCGTTCCGGGTCGCTGTTCATTAATCCATGGATCGCCATTATCTTCAGCTCTTCGTCGCTTTGGTTTCCGAGCTTTACAGGTTGTCCGCTGGATTGCTTAACTTCCAACTCGAGGACGCCCGCGTCTTTCTGCCAGCGGCTTTGCGGAAAGCGTTTCTTCATGTCGGCCAAAGTGGTCAGAGCCGCTTCGCGTTTGCCCAGGCGATTCTGTGCGTAGGCCTTCCAATAGAGAGCTGCATCTGTCTGCGCACCATTCATCTGAGCGAGTTGGTTGAATTTTGCCTCAGCCTGTTCGTAGCGCTCATCATCCAGAGCTTCTCGGCCGTCTTCGTACAGTTCCTGCAGGCGGTCGAGCTTTTCCTGTTCGCGGTCGCGGGCTTCTTGTTCACGATCGCGTTTTTCCTGCTCTCTGTCGCGCTTCTCCTGTTCTCTATCACGAGCTTCTTGTTCGCGGTCGCGGCGCTCTTGCTCTTTGTCCTGGGCATCTTGCGGGTCTTGAGAACAATCCCGGTAGGCGAAAGGAATGGCCGCCAACCTCGCGGCGCGCGCGCTTGCGGGAGATAACAGGAGCCCGACAAGGGCGATCCAAACCAAAGTGGTCTTACGAAATGCATTCCGCTGGGTCATGCTTTGTTCCTTTCGATCCTTGTTGAGTCGTTCTGCGCCGGAGCGGGCGTTGTGGCCTTTTGCCGTTCTTGGAGCTCCTTGCCGACCACTCGAACTTTGAACAAAATTCCCCGGGCCTTAATCTTCTGGCGAATTCTTTCCAGCTGCGCTGGCGTGATTTCATCCGGACTGTTAGCGATATCGAGCAAGAAGCGCTCGAGTTCATCGAGAGTGCTAGCCATAACTCTGTCGCCTTCCTGAAGAGCCGTTTGCCGATAAAGCTGGTTTTCTTCGAGCAAATCTTCGGCTCTGCGTTGCTCCGCTGAAATATTGACGAGTTTTCCCGAGGAGGGGTTAGGTTGAGCGTTGGAAATCTCCACGAGAAACATTTCGGACCTGCTGAGATGGTCGCCCACAGCAACCACCAGCACGCGCTCGCGGATTTGTTCCTTGGTTGCCACATCATTGCCTGAGCGATCATGCTTTGTAATTCGCCCAACGAGGAACGCCACAACCAATAATGCGACCACGGCTGCAAGAGTGCCCAGCCGTTTTGGTGCAAACCGTTCCTGCCACCACCGCGCCGGTCTCTCCGGCAAGCGCGGCGCAATCTGCTGCCATACGTGCCGCCCATAGTCGTCGCCGGGACTGGGTACAGACAGCGTATCGAGCGCAGCGAGCACAGCCTCAATGCGTTCAAGCTCCGCCCGGCATTCTTCGCAATCCGCCAAATGCTGGGCAATGACGGCGCGCTGGGCGGCCACGCCTTCCTTGTAACCTATCAACTCTTCCTCGGTCATGTGTTTCATGATTCCGTTCCCATCGCTCTGGCTTGCGTCCCTCTTCCCACGAAGGGCTGCAAAGCCAGACGCAATTTCTGCACCGCGCGAAAAACGGTGTTCTTTGCTGCGCCGGAACTTGATTTCAGGACCTGCGCGATTTCTTCGATTGCGCAGCCTTCCCAATGCCGCATCACGAACGCGGTCCTCTCCGAATGAGAGAGCGTGGCGAGGGCAGTCTCCATCTGCTTTCGCAGTTCGATGTTGTGCGCCAGGCGTTCCGGGGTCGGCGCGGCATCATGCACCAGCGACACCGGATCGTTTTCCGCTGCTTCGTCATGAATGGCTGGCTCAACTTTGCGAGCTTCCTCTTTCTTGCGTTGCCGCATGCGGTCAATCGCGTAGTTCGCGGCAATGCGATAAACCCAGGTCCCAAAGTTCGCACGCGCCTCGAATTTTCCGAGCTTCTGATACGCGCGCAAAAACGCCTCCTGCACGATCTCTTCGGCATCGGGGCGATTCCGCGTCATGCGATAAGCCAGCCGGAAAACATTGTGGCTATGGCGCTCGACGAGAACGCGAAAGGCATCCCGATCGCCAGCGAGCGTACGTTCCACTGCGACGGCGTCGCTGTCGGCGATGGCCTGGGTGTTCTCGACGCTCGGCTGCATTCGAATCATTAGACAGGTTTTTGCCCTTGCGGTTAGGCAGAGCTAAGCGCTGCCAGACCAACAAGTTAGCCCAAACTGGGTCTTTGGGATACTACCGTCTGAGGAAGGGCGCGTTCCGAGTCCCTGGCCGATGGGCAGCGCCTCTTGCGGTATGATGAAGATAGGGATTCCAAGAAAGTCGTTTGTTTTCCGTTGATGGTTTTTCAGGAGAAAAAATTGATTCCACGCTACACCCGGCCGGAAATGGGCCACGTCTGGAGCGACGCGAACCGTTTCGCCAAGTGGCTTGAGGTGGAAATTGCCGCCACGGAGACTTTGGCGGATGCGGGTCAAGTGCCGAACGAGGCCGCGGCGGCGATTCGCGCGCGCGCCAAGGTGGACGTTGCGCGAATCCACGAACTCGAGGCGAAGGTGAAGCACGACGTTATCGCGTTTACCATGGCCGTCGGCGAATCGATTGGCGATCCTGCCGCGGCGCGCTGGTTGCACTATGGCATGACGTCGAATGACGTGGTGGACAGTGCGCAGGCATTGCAGGTTCACGATGCGTCGAGATTAGTCGAGCGCGAGCTCGTGACGTTCGGAGAAATTCTTGACCTTCGCGCGCATGAATTCCGCCACACCCCCCAAATCGGCCGCACGCACGGCATCCACGCCGAGCCGATAACTTTCGGGCTGAAGATCGCCAATTGGTTTTCCGAGAACCAGCGCAACATTGCGCGCTTCCGCGAAGCGGCGGCGCAAATGGCTGTGGGAAAGATTTCCGGCGCCGTGGGCACGGCTTCGCATCTCGGCACAGAAATCGAGGAGCGCATTTGCAAGAGACTTGGGTTGGCAGTTGCTCCGGTAGCGTCCCAGGTGATTCAACGCGACCGCCACGCCCAGTATCTCAGCGCGCTCGCGAACATCGGCGCGATGCTCGAACGAATTGCGCTGGAAATCCGACATTTGCAGCGCACGGAAGTTCGAGAAGCCGAAGAACCGTTCGGCGAAGGGCAGCGCGGCAGCTCCGCCATGCCGCACAAGCGTAATCCGGTGACTTGCGAGCAAATCTGCGGCCTGGCGCGCCTGGTGCGTTCGAACATGCTGGCCGCGTTCGAAAATGTGGCTCTGTGGCACGAGCGGGATATTTCGCACAGCTCCGTCGAGCGTGTGATTCTGCCCGACTCCACAACCCTCGTGGATTACATGCTTTCGAAAATGATAACCGTCGTCGGCGAGATGCGCGTGTTTCCCGAACGGATGCTGCGCAATTTGGAGTCCACGCATGGCCTCGTTTTCTCGGGTCAATTGCTACAGGACCTGGTCGAAAGCGGCATGCCCCGCGATGATGCTTACAAAGCGGTGCAGGAAAATGCTATGGCCGCGTGGGAATCGGACACCAGCTTCCGCGAGCGGGTTGCCAGTGATAAGCGCATCACAAAGTATCTCGATGCGAAAGCGCTCGCGCACACGTTCGATCTGAATCGCCAACTTCGCTATGTGGACGCGATTTTTGACCGCGTGTTTGGCGCGCATCCTCCGGGCGAAAAGTCGGTCGCTAGTTCTGGCGGAAGAGACTAAGCCTCAGGCGAGAGAACAGGCTGCTTCACACCAGACATCAAAACTTCAGCCAGTTTCGAAGAAAAAGCGCCCCAGTTTTTCACTGGGGCGCCATCGGCCTCTTCTAATTCCGCCTTGCGCGGATATTAGCTGCGGAGGCGGAAAATCTGGGGACTATTCGACGCGCTGGACGTAGCGCGCCTCTGAAGTGTCGACCTTGATCTTGTCGCCCTCATTTACAAATGGTGGCACCTGCACCACCAAGCCTGTTTCAAGCGTCGCCGGCTTCATTACCGCGCTTGCGGTGGCCTTTTGCAGCGTCGGCTCGGTCTGCGTGACCTTCAGGTCCATGGTATCGGGCAAGGCGACTCCGATGGGCTTGTTCTCAAAGAATTCGACGCTGACAACCGTATTCGGAATCAGGTAGTACACAGCTTCGCCAAGTTGTTCGCGCGTGAGATGCATCTGCTCGTACGTTTGTGTGTTCATGAAATGGAAATCATCGCCCTCGTTGTAGAGGTATTCGAATTCGACTTCGTCGAGAATGGCGCGCTCCACGAACTCTTCCGCGCGGAACTTGTAATCAATAATGGCTCCGGTTTTGAGGTTCTTCATGCGGGTTTGCATCGCGCCGCGTTTGTTGCCGGGAGTGCGATGCTCCGTACTGTGCACAGTGAAAAGCTGGCCTGCGTGCTGGATGACCATGCCGGGGCGAAGTTGTGTGGCCTTGACGCTGCTCATATGCTCCCTAAAAAGTTTCGATTTCGGAAATTCAGGCGGGCCAGGAACGTGGCCGCATCCGGAATGACCAGCCTGCCGCAGGCAGGCTCGAGGCACGCCGATGGATTTTTAGCCCGGCGCGAACAAACAGTATAAATGCCCTTCTTCAATGCGGTCAATCGTGCGCCTGGTAGCACTGGTAGCATGGTAGCAACTTGCTCAGAAACCCTGGCGCTCTGCCGCGCCAGCCATCCCGGAGTAATGAACGTGGACCAACCGCCAGCCGTCCGGCCTCTTCCGATACACCTGAGTTTCCCGGCCCTGAGTCGTTACCGGGGAGCCATCCTTGCGCATCTTGGCGGTGAAATCCCAATAGAATTCCGCCACGGCAGCGTCCCCAAGCACCTGCACGGCAAGATCATGAGCGCTTAGTTTCCGTTCGGAGAACATCCCGCCCATGAGCCTCTTGTAGACATTTTCTTTGATCTGGTCGAAACCGTGTTCGTGGCCCAGGGGATGGATGTACGAAGCCTGCGGAGAATCCCACCAGACCTGTGAAGCCAGGCCGGTGTCCGCGTCGTCAATGGATTTCGTGTATTTCATGATGAGCTTCTTGATTTCTTCAGCGTCTCCATCGCTTGCAGTAGCACTGGAATCTTCACCTCCTGGGCTGTGTCCATGAGCATGTCGTTCCCTGGCATCCGCCATTATTTTTTCAATTTCGTCGGGATTACGGGGCAGCCGTTCGCTCAGCAATTTGTAGCCAGATTCCGTGATTAGCACGTCGTCTTCGATCCGCACGCCGAGATTTTCTTCGGGGATGTAAATTCCCGGTTCGACCGTGACGATCATTCCCGGCTGCAGCGGGCTGCAATAGTCGCCCGGATCGTGCACGTTGAGACCGATGTGATGGCCAAGGCCATGAATAAAGTATTGGCCAAGCGGCCTCCCTTCGCGGTCCTTTCCATGCGAGTTGATGTAATCGTAGGCGATATTCATCAGCCCGTCTTTCTTGCCTCTGCAGGAGAAGTGCGCTCCTGGCTTGATGGCCGCGAGCGCAGCGTTTTGTGCGCCGAGAACGATTTCGTAGATTTCCCGCTGCCGCGGCGTGAACTTGCCACTGGCGGGAATCGTTCGCGTAATGTCCGCGGAATAGCCGGAATACTGCGCTCCGACATCCAGCACCACAATGTCTCCATCCTCGACCTTGCGCGAAAGCTTGTCGTAGTGCAGTGCTGTCGAGTTCGGCCCCGCCCCAATAATCGGCGCGTAGCCTTCTCTTTCGGAGCCGCCCATCGAGTGCAGTGCCACCATTTTTGCGGCCACTTGATATTCGTACAGGCCCGGACGCATCAGTTTCATGGCTTCCAAGTGGGAAGCGACTGTGAGATCGATCGCCTGCTTCAGGAAACTAATTTCGCCGGGAGACTTGACCGGACGCATCGCCGCGATCTGCGCACGAACGTCTTTTAGGGCCGTTTTCGGAGCGGCAAGCTGGAGCCAGTCCGCAACTTCCTTCTCGTGCGGATAACCGCCGAGTTCCTTATCATACGGAAGAACGGTGTACAACGACGGATAGAGCTTGGCGAGGTTTTCCACGGTTGCGCGCATCTCGGGAAAAGGCTTCACGCTGGAGAATCCCGTGCGCGCCTCGATTCCTGGATCCGAAGGTGACATGCGGACGCCATTCCATTTCTCCTTGCCCGGATTTTTGGCGGGAAGGAAAAGGATTTCTCGCGGCCCGTTCCCGGACCCGCCTGCGCCGGTTTCATGTGACTCTTGTGTTGCCGGAAGAAGGATCAACCCCGCGCCTTCTTCGTTGTGACCTGTCAAGTAATAGAAGTTTTCTTCTTGCGCGAAAATGTAGTCCTGAGAGATCTCTTCGCGCCCGGTGAAGCCCCACAAGATGATGGGCGCGTCTACCCGGGATGCCAGTTTGCCGCGGCGCTCGGCGTAGACGCTGTTCGGTTCGCGCTCACGCCGCTCCTGTGCGTCCATCGAGCTTGCGAGCAAACCGAAAGCCAAAACTGCAGCCACCGCGCTCCACCGTCGACCACTCATGCGTTCACCTCGTCACGACTAAAATTTGGATGCTCCCGCGGGGCAAAGGAGCTGGTTGTTCTGGTTCCAAACGAATGCGGTTCGCAGACGTGCGATTGTATCCAAACAAAAGCGGGTTTGCCGCTTAGGAGCGAAAAAACTCCACCAGGCGATGGGAAACCCTTTCCGGTTCTTCGTGTTGCACCCAGTGGCTCGCCTCCGCGAAGGTGAAGACTTCGCCGTTAGAGCAATAGCGCAGACTTTCGTGAGCCATTTCCGCCATGAGGAACCGGTCGCGCTCGCCCCACAGGATGCGCGTGGGCACGCGCACAGTGCGGTCGGGAAAGGAGACGCCATAGCGCATGGCTGCGCGATACCAGTTGATCATCGCTGTAAGTGCCCCAGGTTGGGCCCAGGCTGCCCTATATTGCGCAATGTCGTGCGCAGAAAACGTGCCAGAGCGGCTGGAACCTAGCAGTGCAGCCGCGGCCACTCGAAAGTTAAACGCGGATAGAAGGGCTCCCGGGAGCCAGGGAATCTGAAAGAAAAAGATGTACCAGCTTCGCAGCATCTGCGCGGGCCGCCTATAGACATAGCGGCGCATCACCGCAGGATGCGGCACGTTCAAGACGGCAAGTTTTGCGATGCGCCCGGGATGCAATAAAGCGGCGCTCCAGGCAACGGCCGCGCCCCAATCGTGACCGGCGAGAAAAATCTTCTGCTGCCCAAGGTGATCCGCGATGGCGATGACGTCGGAGACCAGTTCAGGCAACGCATAGGAACCCACGCCGCGCGGTTTACTGCTCAGGTTGTACCCGCGTTGATCTGGCACAATCACGCGAAATCCCGCAGCCGCCAGCGGCTCGATTTGGCTGCGCCATCCGTACCAGAATTCAGGAAAGCCGTGCAGCAGCACAACCACCAAGCCATCGTCCGGCCCGGAGACAACGGCGTGCAAGGTCACGCCCTCATTTTGGAAAAACTGCTCCTCAAGGTCAGCTTTCACGGAAACAGAGTTTATATGGGAAGGGGGAAGCATCCAAGGCATCGGAGGCCGCGGCCAAGCTAATCAGAAGCCCGGCGCTCCGGAAGCGGCGGGCCGCATCTCGGGCGCGTTCACGCCAAACCGCAAATGCGCGAAATACACTTGCCCGAGCGACATGACGCCGGTGTAGAGATAGCCCCACACAAACAGCAGCAGGAACGGTACGGTGGCGTAGTTATCGTTGGCGATGGCGTACGCCACGGTCAATGAAAAATAAATCCCCAACAAAACTTCAGCGTACGGAATCCAGCCCGCTTTGTTCTTGTAGGACTTCTTCGCAAACGTTCCTGTTTTTCCTTCAATCTTGAATTTCGGCGTGCGCGCAAACGCGGTTTTCTTCCCCACCATGGCTTCGATCACCGCTTGCGCGTTGCGCACGGAAATCCCGATGCCCGTAGCCATCACAAACGGCATATACAGAAATGTGCGCCACCAAGTTTTCGGCCGCAGCTCCCTTTGCGCCACCAGATAGAAGCTGGAAATCGAGCAGGTCGACGCCAGAAACAGCGGCAGATCAATCATCAGCATCTGAAACCAGCCTTGCTGGAAGCGCACGATCATCACCGGCAGAAGCATCGTCGACAGCACAACCATCAGCGGATAGCTGATGTTCGCGGTCAGGTGGAAAAACGCTTCGGCCTTGACGTGCCACGGCACATCCGCTTTAAAGACCTTCGGAAGGATTTTCTTGGCTGTCTGCATCAAGCCTTTGGCCCATCGCGCTTGCTGCGATTTGAAGCCGTTCATGTCCACCGGCAATTCGGAGGCGCATTCGATCTCCGGAAGATACAGGAACTTCCATCCTTTGAGCTGCGCGCGGTAAGAAAGGTCCGTGTCTTCGGTCAACGTGTCGTGCTGCCAGCCGCCGGCGTCGTCAATCACTTTGCGCCGCCAAACGCCTGCGGTGCCGTTGAAATTGAAAAATGTGCCGCGCCGAGAGCGCGCGCCATGTTCAACCACGAAGTGGCCGTCGAGCAGAATCGTCTCCACATTCGTCAGCAGCGAATAGTCACTGTTCACATAGGTCCAGCGCGCCTGCACCATCCCGATGTTTTCGCCGCCGTCAGGGTTCAGGAAATAGGGAATCGTGCGTCGCAGAAAGTCGGGCTCCGGGATGAAATCCGCGTCAAAGATCGCCACAAACTCGCCCATCGCGGTTGTCAAGCCATTTTCGAGCGCGCCAGCTTTATATCCTTCGCGATTCGACCGATGAATATAGGTGATGGGCATCCCCTGCGCGGCGTGGCGCTCCACGCAGGCGCGAGCCACTTCCTGAGTTTCATCGGTGGAGTCGTCAAGCACCTGGACGTCGAGCAGCTCCTTCGGATAATCAAACCGCGCAACGGTCTCCGTGAGCCGCTCGATCACATAGCGTTCGTTGAAGATCGGCAATTGCACCGTGACACGCGGCCAGTTCGTGACCGGCGGCGGCGGGGGGGGAACGTTTTTCGAGTATTGAAAATAGTCGTAAACCAGCCAGTAGCGGTGCAGCCTATACATCGCCAGCACCAGCAGCACCATGAAGTAAGGAATCATCATTGCCAAGTCGAAGGCGTTGGCGTGGTAAATGCCGGTGAAGGTCTTGTCGGTAAGCCTGTGAAGGAAGCGGCTGATCGC
>Ga0126369_10000141_pt1 | contig 43463 bp, 35 predicted proteins | sample PanSoiMetaPlot_1_FD_109646 | JGI IMG/M metagenome (GOLD analysis project Ga0126369, IMG submission 109646) | Tropical forest soil microbial communities from Panama - MetaG Plot_1 | ecosystem: Environmental > Terrestrial > Soil > Tropical forest > Bulk soil | place: Panama | collected 2016-02-17
ATGTTCGACGGGCGATGGGGCGAGGCGGACCTGGCGAATCCCGATTTCCCGGCGCTCGCGCGCGCGTTCGGAGCCCGCGGCGAGCGGCTGGCCCGCGTGGACGGACTGGCCAGTTCGCTCCAGGCGGCGCTCGCCGCCGACGGGCCGACCGTCCTCGAGCTCAGGATGACGGTCGACCCGCCGTGGGAGATCTAGCGACGACTACTTTCCGTGAAACAGGTTCAGCGCCGAGCCCTTCCTGAACCACTCGAGCTGCGACGTCGCGAACGAGTGCGAGAGCCGTAGGGTCTCGCTCGTTCCGTCCGCGTGCTTCACGATGCACTCGACCGGCTTGCCCGGCGCCATGTCGCGCAGACCGACCAGGCTGATCCGGTCGTCCTCGCGGATCTTGTCGTAGTCCGCCGGGTTCTGGAACGTGAGGGCCAGAAGACCCTGCTTCTTCAGATTCGACTCGTGGATCCGGGCGAAGCTGCGCACGATGACGGCGGCGCCGCCCAGCAGCCGCGGCGAGAGGGCCGCGTGCTCGCGGCTCGAGCCCTCACCGTAGTTGGAGTCGCCGACGACGACCCACTTCACGCCCTTCGCCTTGTAGTCGCGCGCGACCGCCGAGAACGACTGCGTCTGGCCCGTCAGGACGTTCTTGCCCCTGCCGGCCTCGCCGGTGTACGCGTTCGTCGCGCCCATGAACATGTTGTCGCTGAACTTGTCGAGGTGGCCGCGATAGCGGAGCCACGTGCCGGCGGGCGAGATGTGGTCGGTCGTGGTCTTGCCCTTGGCCTTCAGGAGCACCGGCATGTCCTTGAAGTCCTGCCCGTCCCACGCCGGCCACGGCTCCATGAGCTGCAGCCGCTCGCTGCGCGGGTCGACCTGCAGAGTGATCGAGCCGCCGTTGTCGGGCGGCGTCACGTAGGTCGGGCGCCCCCTGTCGAAATTCCGCGCCGGCACTTCGGGCGCCGTCTTGGGCGGCGCCAGCTTGAACGTCTTGCCGTCGGCGCCGGTGAGCGAGTCGGTGAGCGGGTTGAACGAGAGCCGGCCGGCCAGCGCCAGCGCGGTCACGATCTCGGGGCTGCCGATGAAGTTCATCGTGGTCGGCTGGCCGTCGTTGCGCCGTGGGAAGTTGCGATTGTACGAGGTGACGATCGTGTTCGGGACCTCGGAGGCTTCCTTCGACCGGCGCCACTGGCCGATGCACGGGCCGCACGCGTTGGCGAGCACGACGCCGTTGATGTCCTTCAGCGACTGCATCTGCCCGTCGCGCTCGATCGTGGCACGCACCTGCTCGGAGCCGGGCGTGACCAGGAACGGCACCGTCGCCTTGAGACCGTGCGCCTTGGCCTGCTCGGCAACGTCGGCCGCGCGGCTCATGTCCTCGTAGGACGAATTGGTGCAGCTGCCGATCAAGGTCGAGGAGATCTTGTCGAGGAATCCGTTCTTCGAGTCCGCGATCTCGGCAGCGAGTCGGCCGATCGGCCGCGCCCGGTCGGGGGAGTGCGGTCCGACGACGTACGGCTCCAAGGTCGACAGGTCGAGCTTCACGACGCGCTCGTAGTACTTCTCGGGGTTCGCCTCGACCTCCTTGTCGGGCGCCAGGAGCTGCGGGTAGCGCTCGGCCAGCGGCACGAGGTCGCCCCGCCCAGTGGCCTTCAGGTACGTCGCCATCTTCTCGTCGAACGGGAACATCGACGTGGTCGCGCCGAGCTCGGCCCCCATGTTCGTGATCGTCGCCTTGCCGGTCGCGCTGATGGTCCTGGCACCCGGCCCGATGTACTCGACGATCGCGTTGGTACCGCCGGCGACGGTCAGCTGGCCCGCGACGTAGAGGATGACGTCCTTCGGCGCCGTCCAGCCGCTCAGCTTGCCCGTCAGATACACCGCGATGTGACGGGGATAGAGGACCTCCCACGGCAGACCCGCCATCACCTCGACCGCGTCGGCTCCGCCGACGCCGACGGCGCAGGCGCCGAGACCGCCGGCGTTCGGCGTGTGCGAGTCGGTCCCGATGATGAGCTCGCCCGGAAACGCATATTGCTCGAGGACGACCTGATGGATGATGCCGGCGCCGGGACCCCAGAATCCGGCGCCGTACTTCGCGGCCGCCGACTTCAGGAAGTCGTAGACCTCCTGGTTCTCGGCGAGCGACTCGCGGAGATCGGCCTGGCCCTCGACGCGCGCCTGGATCAGGTGGTCGCAGTGAATCGATGTCGGCACCGCGACGTGCTGCCGGCGCGTCTGCATGAACTGGAGCATCGCGGTCTGTCCGAGCACGTCCTGCAGCACGACGCGGTCGGGACGCAGGAACAGATAGCTCTTGCCGGCCTCCATCTCCTGATGCTCGGGATCGTCGGCGTGACCCAGGAGCACCTTGTCGGCCAGGGTCAGCGGCCGGCCGAGCCGGCGTCGGACGACGGCGAGATTGCGCTCCATCGTCTCGTAGACTTTTGCCGCCATTTCAGGGGTCGATTCGATCGTCGCCATCTCCGATGTCCTCCGCCCAGAGCGTCGGTTGTGCCTGAATAAATTGTGCCATCAGCGCCTGGCACCTGGCATCCTGAAGAACCTCGACGACTACGCCCCGCGAGCGCAGGAGCTCTTCCTCGCCGAGGAAGGTTCGGTTCTCGCCGACCACGACCCGCGGAATGCCGTACAGCAGAATCGCGCCGGTACACATCGCACACGGCGACAGGGTCGTATAGATCGTGCACTCGCGATAGACCTGCGCCGACCGGCGGCCGGCGTTCTCGAGCGCGTCCATCTCGCCGTGGAGCACGACGCTGCCGCGCTGCACGCGGCGATTGTGGCCGCGCCCGAGGATGCGCCCGCGGTGGACGAGCACCGAGCCGATGGGGATTCCGCCCTCGGCCAGACCGCGCTCGGCCTCCTCGACTGCGGCTCGGAAGAAGTCGTCCACTCCAGACATTCCCGTCTCGGGCGCTCGCCAGCGACCAGATTACTCCATCCGGCCGGTCGCGGTCGGCCCGGTGTCGTCGCCGGCGAGGGGTACGCACGCCTCGGGCACGATCGCCAGGCTCACCGCGTCGCCCGCGGCGGCACGCGCGGGTGGTGCCGCGGTCACACGCAGAACGACGTCGGTTCCCGACAGCTGTACCTGGTAGTCGACCGTGTCCCCGAGATAGCTCGTGCGCTGGACGGTGCCGGTCACCACATTGGCCCCGGCGGGCACCGCGCGACCGGCGGTCACCAGCTCGATCTCGTGCGGGCGTATGGAGATCACGACCGGCGCCGCGGCGGGTGCCGCGCGGGACGCCAGGCGCAGTCGGAGCGCGCCGCGCGCGCCGACACCCGGCTCGGCCGTCACAAGGTCGAGAAGGTTGGTCCGACCAATGAATTCCGCCACGAAGCGCGTGCGCGGACGCCGGAACAGGTCCTCGGCGGTCCCGACCTGCTCGACACGGCCCCGGTTGATGACCGCGACCCGGTCGGAGATCACCATCGCCTCGGCCTGGTCGTGGGTCACGTAGAGGGTGGTGATGCCGAAGGCCTCGTGCAGGCGCCGGATCTCGAACCGCATCTCTTCCCGTAGATTTGCATCCAGGTTGCTCAGAGGCTCATCGAGCAGGAGGATCTCCGGCTCGACCACGAGCGCCCGCGCGACGGCCACCCGCTGTTGCTGCCCGCCCGACAGCTCACCCGGGTACCGCGGCTCGTAGCCCGCAAGCTGGACCACGCGCAGCATCTCGGCGACACGCCGATCTCGATCGGCCCGCCCGAGGCCCGGCTTGAACCGAAGCCCGTAGGCGACGTTCTGGGTGACGGTCATGTGCGGCCAGAGCGCGTAGCTCTGGAAGATCATCGCCATGCGGCGGCGCTCGGGCGGCACGACGGTGGAAGGCGAGGAGAGGCACCGGTCGCCGACCCAGATCTCGCCTGCCTCGGGCGTGAGGAAGCCCGCGACCAGCCGCAGGGTCGTCGTCTTACCACAGCCGGAAGGGCCGAGGAGAGAAACGAGCTCGCCCGTCGCCACCTCGAGCGAGAGAGCCTCGACGGCGGCGAGATCGCCGTAGCGCTTGGTCAGGGTCTTGAGGATGACGCCCGGCATCAGGCGCCGATCGCCATCGCCGTCACGTCGTCAGGGCGCGCGGGGGGGAGAATCGGAGCTCTAGCGGTCCTGGCGTGAGGGCGGCGTGAGCCCGCACTCGCAGATCTTGTTGAGCAAGGTCTTGTAGCTCACCTTGAGGATGCGCGAGGCCTCGGCGCGATTCCAGTTCACGCGCTCGAGCACCTCGGCCAGCGCCTTGCGCTCGGCCTCGCGCGCTCCGCGACGCGCGATCTCGCGCAGGCTTTCGGTGACGAGGGGACGTAGCGCGTCCACCGGCGACGGCCGGCGTCGATCGACGAGCGCCTCGATGGTCTGCTCGCCGTCGGAGAGCACCACCAGTCGCCGGATCGCATTCTCGAGCTCGCGCACGTTGCCCGACCACGAGTAATCGCGCAGGCGAGCGAGCGTCTCGGTCGGCAGCTGCTTCTGTCGACCGTACTGCGCGTTGAACTTCGCCAGGAACCACGCCGCGAGCGCTGGAATCTCCTCGCGCCGCTCGCGCAGGGGCGGGACGCGAATCTCCACCACGTTGAGGCGATAGTAGAGGTCTTCCCGGAACTCGCCGCGCCGCATCGCCACCTCGAGGTCTCGATTGGTGGCGGCGATCACGCGCGCGTCGATGTCGAGCATCGCGTGGCCGCCGACACGCGAGAACCGGAAGTCCTGCAGCACGTGAAGAAGCTTGGCTTGCAGCGCGAGCGGCAGCTCGGCGATCTCGTCGAGGTAGATCGTCCCCTTGTTCGCGTACTCGAACTGACCGAGCTTGCGCCGGTGCGCCCCGGTAAAGGCGCCCTGCTCGTGGCCGAACAGCTCGGATTCGAGCTGTCCCTGAGGAATCGCGGCGCAGTTGACCTTGACAAACGGGCCCTGGCCTCGGGTGGATGCCGCGTGGACGGCGCGTGCGACGAGATCCTTGCCCACACCGCTTTCGCCTCGGATCAAAACCGTCGTATCGGTGTCGGCGATGCTCTCGATCATGTCGCGGATCGCGCGCATACGCGGATGGCCATCGAACAGGGGAGGGGGATTGACGAGATCTTTCACAGCGTGCTTCACCAGCAGCCTGCCCGCTGATTCGATCTGACCCGCGCCCACCTAAACCCCCAAAAACTCAGGTGTTTCCGGAAATCCTGTGCCTCTCCCGTCAAAGGGGAAGTGAGTATGCCATTACCCAGGATGCGTTGTCACGCGAAAATATTTTCCTATCTTGTGCAGTGATAGGATGTCGCGAAGGATCAGCGGAGGTGGGGGATATGAAGCTCCTGTTGATCGAAGACGACGAGCACGTGGCGGAGGTGCTCGCGGACGCGTTCGCGGCGGACGGTCACGAAACCGCGATCACGCACACAGGAGAAGACGGTCTTGCGTATCTCGAGCGCGAGCGGCCGGACGCGGTCGTGCTCGACGTGCGGCTACCCACGCTGAACGGCGTCGCCGTGCTCCGTAAGATCCGATCGACGGATCCGGACTTGCCGGTGATCATCATGACGGGGCTCGCCACGGCGGGCGAGCTCGCAGAAGTGCGACGATTGGGCGTGACGGAGATCGTCGAGAAGCCGGAAGTCCTCAAGCACTTCGGTGATGCGCTGGCGCGCATCGCGCGACGCGATCGGACGAAGCCTCAGGACGCGACGTAAAGGCGGTTGCCGCCTTCTTGTCTGGCTCGAGTCAGCTGATCGACGGCCTGGCGTAGCATGTCGTCGGCGCGCGCTGCCGTCCTCGGATAACACGACCCGCCCGCGCTCCATCCCACGGTCTCCAGTCGCGTCGTGAGCCGACTGAGGATCCCTGGCAAATGGGTGGTCTCGGCGTCGACCAACAGCATCGCGAGCCAGCCCTGGTCCCACAGCGCCACGGCGTCGGTGCCGCGCAGGTGTCGCACCACGCTCTCCGCGACGGTCGACGCAGAGGCCTCGCCGTTACCCGTCGCCGATGGTTCGACCGCGAAGCAGACCAGCGAGACGCTGTAGCGCAGCCGCTGCGCTTTCTGGATCTCAAAATCCACGAGAAATCGAAACAGTGATTCGTCCACCAGCCACCCTCCGCCGGCGAGAGGACCAAAGCCACGCGATGCGGTCACGTTGAGGTCCTGAATCCTCAAGATCGGCCTGAACCAGTGGCAAGCTCTGTGCCACAACCTCCGCACCGCGAAAATATTTCCGGAATGGAGGGCTTGCGCGGTATCCGTGTTCTCGTTGCCGCGAAAATTCGTGAAACCCTTTGCGCAGACTATGCAGCCGGTGGTAATTCAACGCCGTGCGATCTGCGCACCATCGGTCGGTCCCAGCCGTGTCGAGCGTCGAATCTGGGTCAGCCCGCGGGGAGCCGTTCTCGACCGTCCGACCATCACGGTGACGAGGCCCCGTCAGACACACGGCCTCTCGCAGCTCACCACCGTCAACTACCTGAAAAATAGCGCTTCATCACACACGCTGTCCCCCAAGGGAGGCAGAGCGTCGCGATGAGTGTGTGGATTCGGTGGCGCCTGTGGTTACTCGCGATGAGCGCTGGAGCCGGTGCGGCAGGATCCCTCACCCTTCCGGCTCATGCGGGCGTTCTCGACGCCAGCTGGACAGCGCCCACCATGAATACCGACGGAACGCGCTTGACGGACCTTCAGAGCTATCGGCTCTACTACGGCACGTCGAGCACCCCGTGCCCGGGTGGAACTTTCTTACAGGTTACGTCGTCAACTTCCACCCCTCCTGCCGGGCAGACAGTGAGCGTACGACTCAGCAATCTCACGCCAGGCGTGACGTACACGGTGGCGGTGACGGCCGTGGATTCGGCGGGCAACCAGAGCGCCTGCTCGACGAGCGCCAGCGCGACGGCGCAGATCGATTTCTCAGTCACCCCGGCCGGCACCGTCAACTTTGGCGGTGTCCCCGTCGGCAGCTCGGCGACACAGACCTTGACGATCCAGAACACGCGCGGTGGCACGGTCACGGGGACCGCGTCGGTCAGCGCCCCCTTCAACGTCGTGTCCGGCGGCTCGTTCACCCTCACCGGGGCGGGCGCGACGCAATCGGTGACGGTACGCTTCGCGCCCACGAGCGCCGCGACCTCGAGCACGAATCTCACAGTCACCGCCGACGGCGACACGGTCACGCGTCTCATGACCGGCCTCGGTACGGCGCTCGATGCAACCCCGCCGATCGTGAGAATCACCTCGCCGACCCCGAATCCGGCCCTGACGACGGGGACCGCGACCTTGACACTGAGCGGAACCGCGTCGGACAACGTAGGCGTGACGCAGGTGACGTGGCAGAACAGCAGGGGTGGCAGCGGGACCGCGACGGGCACTACTAGCTGGGCCACGGGCGCGATCGCGCTCGTGAAGGGCCAGAACGTCCTCCAGGTAACCGCCCGGGACGCCGCCAACAACGCGTCTACTGCGACCTTAACGGTCACCCTGGACACGACGCCGTTAGCCTTCACAGACGATCCGCTCGCGACTCAGAGCACGGTGGTCAAGGCGGTCCACATCATCGAGCTGCGGGCGGACATCGATAGCGCTCGACTCGCTCGTGGGCTCGCGGGGTTCGCCTGGACGGACCCGACGATCACGCCGGGGATCACCATGGTAAAGGCGGTGCACGTTACCGAGCTTCGGGTTGCGCTGAAACAGGCGTATCAGGCAGTGGGCCGGGCGGCGCCGACGTACACCGACCCGACCTTGACCTCAGGGGCGCAGACGGTCAGCGCCCGTCATGTGAGCGAGGTTCGAGCAGCGCTTCAGGCGCTCTAGGTCTGGTGCTTGGAAACGAGGTGCCCGGAGGTCCCGCTTATCGAAGAAAGACCGACCGCATCCAGATCCCGAGCGAGATCAGGGCGGCACCCAGCAGGATCAAAGCGCCCGGATCCGTGAAGCTGAATCGCGCAGGAGTTTGCGTGACCAGCGCCACCACACACAACACGGCGACAAAGAGCGCAACCGTCCTAGTAATGCGTCACCTCTTCCGCATTCCCAGCGAGATCAGGGCGGCGCCGATCAGGATCAAAGCGCTCGGATCCGTCAGGTTGAATCGCGTCTCACCACGAAGGAGCATGTTGGCAGCAACCGGCGTGACCAGCGCCACCACGCACAGCACAGCGATCGACAAGAGCACAGCCGTTCTGGTAATGCGCCACCTCCTCCGCTGCTTCGACGGATCAATCAACGGTGAAAAGCCGAGCGCATACCGAGCACGGCACATGCCAACGAAGTTACCGATGTTGGGAGAGACGGCTATCGGAGGACGGCCAACATATGGCGGGCCGCCGACAGGTGCCTTCAGGGAAAGGGAGCAATACTGCCGCGGACTTAGGGCGTCGAATCCCTCAGCGGACGACCAGCTGTGAAGGCGCGTGCGTACATGACTGTGAAAAATCCGGAAGGGTAATTCACTTCACACTAGGTCCCAAACTACCCAGTTCGCCCACCGCACACTGAAGTCCGTTTCACAACGTTCCGAAAAATAGTTCGTATGAAAAATCAGTAACATCGAGCCTCCGCTGCCTCGGAATTGCGCGTTGGTACAGCACTTGCCACTTGCTGAACCCGCCTGCACAAAGCCATGACCGAACGACGAGCGCTCGTCATCGAGGTCGACGCCGCAACCCAGTTGGGCCTTTCGGGCTTCCTGCGCGCCCGGGGCTACGAGTGCGCAGCTGTCTCGTCACCCGAGGAGGCGATCGAAGCCCTCAGTGAGGGCGATTCGTTCAGCTTCACCCTCGTCGATCTGAGCAGCAACGGCGCTGACGGTCCTGAGCTCATCCGTTCTCTCAAACTGAGAGGCCGAAATGCCGGTCCCATCATTGCGGTCGCCGATCCTGATCGTAACGGACTCGAACCCTCACTCAAAGACGTGGACGCCGTTGTGCACAAGCCGCTGAGCCTCGACGAGCTGCAGCAGGCGATCGACCATCTCGTGCGCCCCCAAGCCGAGGCGCTCGGCCCAGCTCCCGAGCAAATCGCGGGTCGCATCCGCCGCGAGATGGACCTGTGGGCGAGCCCGAAGATGCTCGAGGCGCGGCAGATCATTCGGGAAGCGGCGCGGGTCGACGTCACCGTGCTGGTCACGGGTGAGACGGGTACCGGCAAGGAGCTCGTGGCGCGGGCGATCCACCATCTCTCGGCCCGCCGCGCCGGTCCGTTCGTCAAGGTCAATTGCGCCGCGATGCCGCGCGAGCTCCTCGAGAGCGAATTGTTCGGTTTCGAGCGGGGAGCGTTCACCGGCGCCCACAAGCTCAAGATCGGCAAGTTCGAGGCGGCGCACCACGGCACGATGTTCCTCGACGAGATCGGGGACCTGCACCCGGCCCTCCAGGCCAAGCTGCTCCACGTTCTCCAGGACGGCGAATTCTCGCGCATCGGCGGCAAGTCCACCCTGAGCGTCGACGTTCGGGTGCTGGCGGCCACCAATCAGGATCTGGAGCGGGCGGTGGCGGACGGCCGCTTCCGGGAAGACCTCTACTATCGGCTCAATGTGGTCCATGTGTTCGTGCCGCCGCTTCGGGAGCGTGTCACCGAGATCCCGATGCTCGTCAATTACTTCGTCGATCGATACTCGAAGCTCTACCGCCGGGACGGATTCGTCATTCCGCCGGCCGTGATGGAGCGCCTGGCACGCCAACGGTATCCGGGCAACGTCCGCGAGCTCGAGAATCTGGTCAAGCGCATGATCGTGCTGGACGATCCGTATCTGACGCGGATCCCGCTCCCCGAAACCTCGGTCGGCACCTCGCCACAGCTCCTAGCGTCCTCGGAGCAGCCGGAGCCGTCGCTCAAGGAGATCGCGCGACGGGCCTCGCAAGCCGCGGAACGCGAGGCCATCGCCAAGATGCTGGAGCAGACCGGCTGGAACCGTGTGCGGGCCGCGCGGGCATTGCGGATCAGCTACCGTGCTCTCCTTTACAAGATCAAGCAGGCTGGGCTCAACGGCGAGCGTTCGACCGAGCGCTCAACGGCTCGTTCGGCCCTGTGAGGACCACTCTTATGAATTTCACAGTGGCTCGCTTTCGTCTGGTTTTTGCGCTGCTCCTGGTCTCGCTCGCTGTCATGACCGGATCGGCGATCGCTCAATCGGCAACTCCCGACGGCACCGACGGGCGGAGCGCCGCGCCCGACTCCTACCGAATCGGGCCCGAGGACAACTTGCGCATTACCGTCTGGAAGAACGAGCAGATGAGCGGGACGGTGCCGGTCCGACCCGACGGCAAGATCTCGATGCCCCTCATCAACGACGTGCAAGCCGCCGGGCTGACGCCGGTCGAGCTCAAGGACGTTCTGACCGGCAAGCTGAAGGAGTTCATGCCGAGCCCCGAGGTGTCGGTGGCGGTGATCGACGTCCGAAGCCTGAAGGTATCCGTCATCGGCGAGGTCGCGCGCCCCGGCCGGTACGAGCTCAAGAGCTGGGCAACCGTGCTCGACGCCCTGGCGCTGGCAGGAGGCTTCACCCAGTTCGCGTCGCGGTCGAAGATCATGATCCTGCACCCCGACGGGAAGAACATGAAGAAGATCCCCTTCAACTACAACGACGTTGCCGGGAAGCAGGAGAACTTCTTCCTTCGCAACGGCGACATCGTACTGGTCCCCTAGCAGCTTGGGGCCTCAGAGAGGGAAGGGAGAGCGGACGATGGCGGACGAAACGCGGGGCGGCTTCACCTTGGCCAGTGTGCTGGCGATCTGGAGCCGCCGCAAGTGGCTGGCGATCCTGACGTTCATCGCGGTGTGCTCGTCGGGTGTCACAATTGTCACTAATCTACCCAAGATCTATCAATCGACCGCCACGATCCTGGTCGTGGGCCAGCAAGTCCCTACCGACTTCGTGAGACCGACCGTGACCGGTTCGCTCGACACGCGGCTGCAGACGATCAGTCAAGAGATCCTGAGCCGCTCCCGGCTGGAGGAGCTCATCGACAAGTTCAATCTGTATTCGAGTGCGCGCAATCCGCAAGAGGCTGCTGAAGATGTGCGCCTCGAACGAGTTCGCCGCGATATAGAGGTGAAGCCCACTGGAATGGACCGTTCCGGTCTGACAGTCGCGTTCACGGTCAAGTACCAGGGTGCTGATCCGCAGACAGTGGCGAACGTCACCAACACGCTGGCGTCCTATTACATCGAAGAGAACATGAAGGTGCGGGAACGCCAGGCCACCGGAACAGCGGAGTTCTTGCGTCTGCAATTGACTCAGGTTAAGTCGCGGCTCGAGTCGCAGGAGCATCGAGTCAGCGAGTTCAAGCGCCGCAACTTCGGCGAGCTCCCGACGCAGCTGGACGCCAATCTGGGAACGCTCGAGCGTCTCAACACCCAATTTCGGCTGAACGGCGAAAAGCAAATCCGAGTCCGTGAACAGCGGCAGGAGCTGGCGCGACTGATCGATGCAATGACGTCGATGGCCGCAATGACTTCGGTCCAGATCGCAGCGCCGGCCAAGACCTCGGCACCCGCGGGGCACGTCATCACGACAGACACGACGTTGACTGCGCGGCTCGCCAGGATGAAGCAGGACTTGGCCGACCTTCGTACGCGGTTCAACGACCGGTATCCGGATGTCGCTCAACTCAAGGCGGAAATCGCCGCCCTCGAACGTCAGATCGCCGAGTCCAGGCGCGAGGTCCCCGCGGCAGAGCCCACGGCCGCGGCGAAGGACGCCCCGAGCAAAGAGGAGCCCGTCCAGCAGCCTCGCGATCCCTACGTTGTTCAGATGGAACAGGCCCTCAGCCAGCTGAACGTCGAAATCAATACGCTGAAGGAAGAAGAGAATCGGCTTCGCACGGCGATGTCCTCGTATCAAACACGGGTCGACAACACGCCGCGACGAGACTTGGAGTTCCAAGAGCTGTCGCGAGACTACGACACCACTCGAGAGCTCTACCGGACGCTGCTGAAGCGTTACGAGGAGGCGCAGCTCTCGGAAAACCTCGAACAGCGCCAGAAGGGCGAACAATTCCGCATCCTGGAGCCGGCGGTGGCGAGCGTGACGCCCGTTGCACCGAACCGCCCGCGCCTCCTGCTATTGGCCGTGGCCCTCTCGGTCGGATTGGCGATCGGCCTGGTATTCGTCGCCGAGCAACTCGACACCTCGTTCCACAGTGTCGACGATCTTCGCGCCGCTATGAGCTTCCCGATACTCGTGAGCATCCCACGCATCGTCACCGACGGTGACATCCGCCGGACCCGATGGCGCGCGGTGTTCGCCACGGTTATCGCCGTGTGCTGTCTGACGTTCCTCGTCAGTGCCTCGTACTACGTGACCAGGGGGAATGAGCAACTGCTTCGGCTCGTCTCCGGACGCATGTGAGAGAGGAACGCCAATGTATTTGGACTTCTACGGACTCAAGGAAAACGCGTTCAGCACCACGCCGGATCCGAAATTTCTGTACCACAGTCCGGCGCACCGAGAGGCGCTCGCCCAGGTGCTGTATGGCGTGAACAACAGCAAAGGATTCATCGTCCTCACGGGTGAGGTCGGAACCGGCAAGACGACCCTTCTGCATGCGTTGCGTCGCCGGCTGGACGAGGCCACCGCAGTCGCGTTTCTCTTCAATTCGACGCTGCCATTCGACGGGATTCTCGAGTACATGCTCGAGGAGTTCGGGGTCGGCAAGACCGCGAGCACGCCGGCCCAGCGGCTCTTCGCGCTGAACAACTTCCTTATCGAGCGACGCCGGGTTGGACAAAACACCGTGCTTATCATCGATGAGGCCCAGAACCTGGACGTCCGGACCCTCGAGCAGGTCCGTCTGCTCTCCAACTTCGAGAGCCCCAACGAAAAGCTCCTGCAGATTCTATTGGTCGGACAGCCGGAGCTCCGGGGCAAGCTCGCGTTGCCCGAGCTTCGTCAGCTCAAGCAGCGGGTGGCGTTGTCGTGCAATATCCGACCGTTGAATCCGCGCGAGACGCAGGAGTGCGTCAAGACTCGTCTGCGGATCGCAGGCGCAGCCGACCTGGGTCTCTTCACGGACCGTGCACTCGCGCGCATCGCCGAATACTCCGGAGGGATTCCTCGGGTCGTGAACATCCTCTGCGATCACTGTCTCGTGATTGGCTATGCCGATCAAGAACGGAGGATCGGCCCGCAGATCGTGGACCAGGCGATTAAGTTCCTCCGCGAGGGAGGCCTGACGCCGCAAAAGTCGTGGGCGGTCGGACGGCCGAGCCACATGACGCCGCTCCGCTGGGCCATCACGGTGCTTGCCGGACTAATCGTGGGCTCCGCGGCGTCCCTGGCGCTTCGCCCGGATACGATGCATCTCTTCGACCTCGCGCGCTCGGCGCGCGCACTTCTATGGTGAGGTGATGGGAACATTTTTCAAGGCGCTCGAGCAGGCAGAGCGGGAACGAGCTCTCAAAGAACAGGCTTCGCGGCGCGCTGCGGGTGGCAGCGACCCGGTGCCGTCGATAGTCTCGGCGGTGCCCCCCCCGCCGGCGGCCAAGATCCGATCGAGCGTTGAGGCTCAGTCGGCTCCGCCCTCAGCGTTTCAGCGACAGAAGGAGAAGGATCTCCTTCCGAAGCGGCCGGCGGCGATGCGCGAGGCCCTGCCTTCACATATTCCGCAGGTGGACGCGCACCTGGTGAGCTTGCTGGCGCCTTCTTCGTTCGTCGCGGAGCAGTACCGAACGCTCGAGCTGCGTGTAGAACACCTACACAAGGCATCGAATCTGTCTATCGTGGCCGTCACCAGTCCGCGAGCCGGAGACGGCAAGACGCTGACCACGATCAACCTGGCCGGCGCCCTCTCCCAGGCGCCCGACTCACGCGTCTTGATCGTGGACGCCGACCTCCGCCAGTCTTCGATGGCGCACTGCCTCGGCCTCGACGGCGGAAGGGGCCGCGGCCTCGTCGGCGCGATCCTGGACCCCACACTCTCCTTGAAAGACGTGGTTGAGCCCTGTCCGCCATTCAATTTCTCGGTGCTGCGGGCCGGCCGGCGTCCTTCAGCGCCATATGAGCTCTTGAAATCGCCTCGTCTGGGACAGCTGCTCGATGAGGCCCGACACGACTACGACTACGTGATCGTCGACATGCCTCCGCTGGTCCCGTTACCGGACTACGGGGTCATCGCCCGTTGGGTCGACGGATTCCTCGTGGTGGTGACTGCGCACAGGACGCCCCGCAAGCTGGTCGAGGATGCGCTCAAGGTCTTAGAGCCCTCGACCGTAATCGGCGTGGTGTTCAACGGCGCCGACCAGACCTTCTCCCGTTACTACGGCAGCTACGTCAAGAGCGGGCGACGGCGGTGGTGGCAGAGTACCCGCCGAGACCGGAGTGACGACGGAGCCCAGTGACTATGTGCGGGATCGTCGGTTATACCGGGCATCGAGACGCCGTCTCCTTCATGCTCCCAGGCCTCCGCCGCTTGGAGTACAGGGGCTATGACTCTGCAGGCGTGGCCACGATCGACGCGGCTAGGCTCGAGGTGCGCAAGGCAGTTGGCAAGGTCGAGCGGCTCGAGAGGCTGGTCACGATCGACCGCCCGCGGGGTACGCTCGGGCTCGCGCACACCCGCTGGGCGACTCACGGACGCCCATCCGAAGCGAATGCGCATCCCCACACGGACTGCAATTCGCGGCTGGCTGTCGTGCACAACGGCATCATCGAAAACTATCGCGACCTCCGTCGGCGGCTGGCGTCCGAGGGCCACCGCTTCCGCTCCGAAACCGACACCGAAGTTATCGCGCATCTGATCGAGGCCTATCGTGCCGATGGTCTCGAAGACGCCGTCCGTCGCGCCGTACGCGACCTCCGCGGCACCTACGCCGTGGCCTGCATCGCGATTGACGCTCCCGAAACGCTGATCGCCGTCCGTTCGGGTAGCTCGCCGCTCGTCATCGGGCTCGGTGACGGCGAGACGTTCCTCGCCTCGGATATTCCGGCACTCGTGGGCGAGACCCGCCAGGTCCTTCTCCTCCAGGAAGGGGAAATCGCGGTCCTTGCCCCTGGCGAGATCGCCCTCAAAACCTTCAGCGGCACCGAGATACGACGCGCTTCGACGACGATCGCATGGGATGCCGAAGCGGCCGAGAAGGCGGGCTATCCGGACTTCATGCTGAAGGAGATCTTCGAGCAGCCCGAGGTGATCCGGAACACGCTGCGCGAGCGGACTGACGCAAGTGGCGAGCACATCCAGATCCCCGAGCTCGGCCTGAAGGACCGGGAGCTCACCGCACTCAACAGGCTGTGCTTCGTCGCGTGTGGAACCTCCTGGCACGCCGGGCTGTTCGGCAAGTATCTCGTCGAGTCGTTTGCGCGGCTGCCGGTCGAAGTCGACATCGCATCAGAGTTCCGTTATCGGCGCCCCGTTCTCGACGGCCGTGTCCTCACCGTTCCGATCTCGCAGTCCGGTGAGACGGCAGACACGCTCGCGGCGCTCCGCGAGGCACGCGAGCAAGGATCTCGAACGGTGGCAATCTGCAATGTCGTAGGCAGCTCGCTGGCGCGGGAAGCCGACGGCGTGCTCTTTACGCGGGCCGGTATCGAGATCGGGGTCGCGGCGACCAAGACCTTCACGGCGCAGCTCACCGCCGTCACACTCCTGGCCTTGAAGCTCGGCTTGGCTCGCGGCTTTGTCGATCAGCAGCTCGCCCGTGATGTCGTCAAGAGCCTCTCTGAGATGCCCGAGCTGATGCCGCTCGTGCTCGAGCAGAGCAACGCCATCCGTGAGGCCGTGAGCCGATTCACCACGTGCCGTGGGTTCCTCTACCTGGGTCGCGGCGTCAACTACCCGCTGGCGCTCGAGGGCGCGCTCAAGCTGAAGGAGATCTCCTACATCCACGCCGAGGGCTACGCAGCAGGGGAGATGAAACACGGACCGATCGCCCTCGTCGATCATCAGATGCCGGTCGTCTGCGTGGTCCCGAAGGGCGCACACTACGACAAGACGATGAGCAACCTCGAAGAGGTGAAGGCCCGCGGGGGTCTCGTGATCGCGATTGCCACCGCCGACGATGAAGAGGTTCGAGAGCGCGCCGATGTCGTGATCTCAATTCCCTCGGCTCCCGACTGGACGCAACCGCTTCTGGTCGCGCCTGCCCTTCAACTGCTCGCGTACCACCTCGGCGTCCTCCGAGGATGCGACGTGGATCATCCGCGAAATCTCGCCAAGAGCGTGACGGTGGAATGACGCGCCTGGTCCTCGAAGCGGCTCTTCTTTGGATATCGACGAGTGCAACGATCTTCGTGTGGGCGCAGCCGGGCTACACGGGCTTCGCCCAACTGCTCTCCGCGTTCAAGCACGCGACCGTCCTCACGCTTTGCTGCGTTCTGTCGTTCTACTACAACGACCTTTACGATTTCCGGATCGCTCGGAGCTTCCGCGATTTCGGCTCGCGGCTGTTTCAGTCCTTTGGTGTCGCCTTCGTCCTGCTGGCCGCCTGCTACGCCTTTCTGCCGGCGGTCAAGATTCCGAGCGGCGCGTTCGGTGTCAGCCTCCTGGCTATCGTCGGTGTCCTCCTGCCGTTCCGAGCGCTCAGCTACACGCTGATGCGCCGGCGACTGTTTCTCGAGCGCGTGCTCATTCTTGGCCGTGGACCGATCGCCGAAAAGATCCTCCAGGAGGTCGAGGTCCGGCCCCATTTCGGCTACGAGATCGTAGGCGTTGTCGACGACGTGACGACGTCGACGACGCATCACGGGTATCCGGTGCTCGGCGCGCTCTCGCATTTGAGCGAGATCATTGCGGTGACACGGCCCAATCGGATTATCGTCGCGCTCTCCGAGCGACGGGCGCGCATGCCGGTCCGTCAGCTTCTGGACGCCCGGGTCAACGGCAGCGTCGTCGAGGACGGGGTTGACACCTACGAACGGCTTTCGGGAAAGATCGCGATCGAGTCGCTGACTCCGAGCAACCTGATCTTCTCTCGCGATTTCAGGAAATCGCGCCTCGACCTCGTGGCCGGGCGCGTGACGAGCCTGGTGGCCGCAGTCGTCAGCCTGACCGTGTTCGCTCCGCTGTTCGGCCTGATCGCGCTGGCGATCAAGCTGCAACCCAAGCGAGATCGTGGCCCGCTCTTCTTCGTGCAGGAACGCCTGGGCCTGCACGGACGGCGGTTCAAGCTCGTGAAGTTCCGCACCATGCGGGTGGTCGACCACCCGAGGTCGGAATGGGTGCACGACAACCATGACCGGATCACGTGGATCGGCAAATGGCTCCGGAAGTTCCGCCTCGACGAGCTTCCACAGTTCCTCAACGTCATCCGGGGCGACATGAACCTCGTCGGCCCGCGGCCCCACCCATTGACGAACATGGGCCTCTTCGGCGAAGGCATTCCGTACTACTCGCTGCGCTCGGCGGTCCGTCCGGGCATCACGGGGTGGGCTCAGATCCGCCTGGGGTACGCGAACAATCTCGAGGAAGAGACCGAGAAAATGCGTTACGACCTTTACTACATCAAGCATCTGTCGTTCTGGCTCGACGTGCGCATTCTCTTCGATACGGTGAAGATCGTACTCTTCGGCCAGGGATCCCAGTCGGTGGAGCCGCTCCGCGGTCCGGCAGCGATAGAGGCGGGTGGACGGTGATCGAACATTTTTTGACGCCCTTGACGGAGGTGACAACGTGATTGCGACGTCTCTCGAGCAACGAATCCGTGACCGCAACGCGCATATCGCGATCATCGGCCAGGGTTATGTGGGCCTTCCCTTGGCGACCGCGTTCGCTCGCGCTGGATTCACGGTGTCCGGCATTGACAACGACCCTGACCGCGTCGCCGCGCTGAATCTGGGGCGCTCCTGCACGCCGGATCTCACCGACGGCGATCTGGAGTCGCTGATCCGCGTCGGGACGTACGCGGCCACCACCGATTTCGCTGTGCTGCACACCAGCGACGTCGTGATCATCTGCGTTCCGACGCCACTGCGGAAATCGAAGGACCCGGACATCTCGTACGTGGTCGCCGCCGGCACCGAGGTCGCGTCCAGATTCCATCCGGGACAGCTCGTGGTGCTCGAGAGTACGACGTACCCGGAGACTACGGAGGAGCTCCTGCTCCCGATGTTCAAGCCAAAGGGTGCCAAGGTCGGTGAAGACCTCTTCCTGGCCTTCTCGCCGGAGCGGATCGATCCCGGTAATCCCACGTTCCGGGTCGGCGACATCCCAAAGATCGTCGGCGGGGTCACCGCGGAATGCACGCGCCTCACGGCCGCACTGTATCGCCAGATCGTCCCCAACGTTCGGGAAGTCTCGAGCCCGAAAGTGGCCGAGCTTGCCAAGCTCTACGAGAACGTGTTCCGCAACGTCAACATCGCGCTGGCCAACGAGTTCGCGCAGATGTGCCGGCGCCTCAACGTGAACAGCAAGGAGGTCATCGACGCCGCGGCGACCAAGCCGTTCGGGTTCATGCCCTTCTATCCAGGGCCCGGGATCGGCGGCCACTGCATCCCAATCGATCCGCTGTACCTGTCCTGGAGGCTGCGCCTGGATGGATACGAGTCGCGCTTCATCGCGCTCGCCGATGACATCAACCGCTCGATGCCGCACGTCGTCGTCGAGCTGGTCGCGGACGCGCTGAATGGACAGCGGCGCAGTGTCAACGGCGCGAGTATCATCGCGCTCGGGGTCGCCTACAAACGCGGTGTCGGCGACCTGCGTGAGTCACCAGCGCTCGAGGTCATGCAACTCCTGCGAGCGAGAGGAGCCGAGGTCAGCTACGCCGATCCGCACGTGCCCTCGATCAATTTCGAGGGGCATGTGCTCAAGGCGATCGAGCCGACCGACGCAGTGCTCGGCGCCGCCGATTGCGTCGTGATCCTGACGGACCATCCCGAGTTCGAGTACCCACGCACGGTGGCCGCGTCGCGCCTGGTCGTCGATACACGGAACGCGACGTTCGGGCTTCCCGCGCCGGCGGGCCGAGTCGTCAGGCTGTAGGACCTCAGCAGTCGAGAATACATAGGCCACGGCCCCAGCTTGACACCTGGCTGTGGGATGCCGTACGGCGCGTGGATGCACATCTGCGGATGCTACGGCGGTTGGCTGCTTGATCGAAATGACGAACGGGTGCCCCGGGGACTCCGGGTCAACCAAAAGGGGCGAAGCCTTGGTAGTTGCAACGGTGGCGTCGATAGTCGGATACGAGGCGGGCGCGCTCGCGCAACGAAGCACCACCGCCGGCGCCCGACAATGGTGTGCGATCTGGACAAACAGCCATTGCGAGCAGCTGGTGTGTGATCAGCTGCTAGCAAAGGGATTCGATCCGTTTCTGCCGCGTCTCAACGTGTGGTCGCGGCGTGGCGGGGTCCGGCGAATCATCTCGGTGCCAATGTTCCCCGGCTACTTGTTTCTGCGCCACGGGCCGCTGGACAAGGCGAACTACGTCGAGCTCTGCAAGACGCGCGGGCTCGCCAGGGTCTTGGGCGATGGGTGGGATCGCGTCGCAGTGGTGGCCGAGCGCGACATCGACGGCATCCAGAAGGTCGTAAAGGCGCAGGTGCCCGCGGCATCGCATCCGTACCTGCGCAGCGGGCAGCGCGTGCGGATCCTCGAAGGGCCGCTCGCGGACGTCGAAGGGGTGCTCGTCCGCATGAAACCCAACAAGGGTGTCGTCGCCCTCTCCGTCGACCTCGTACAGCAGAGCATTGCGGTCGAAGTGGACTGCACGTTAGTGGCGCCGGTCTAGCCATGACGACATCCGCTCAAGAGGCCGGAATCCCGACGCCCAACGCGCGGCCGCTCGTGCCGACGCCCACCAGCGAGAAGGTCATTAATGCGCTCAGCGTCGACGTCGAGGACTACTATCACGCGCTCGTCTTCCAGGAGGGTCTCAAGCGGCGCGCGACCGGCAGCTTCGAGAGCCGTGTCGCGCTCAGCACCGCGCGGGTGCTGGACCTTCTCGCGGACCGGGGAGTCAAGGGGACCTTCTTCGTCCTCGGGGAGGTCGCCGTTGAGCATCCCAGCCTCGTGCGCGCCATTGCCAAGGGCGGGCACGAGGTCGCCTGCCACAGCTACCACCACGTCCGGGTGGATGGACAGACCCCCGAGGACTTTCGCGCCGGCATCCGGCGCGCCAAATGCGTTCTGGAGGACATCGCCGGGCAGCCGGTGCTCGGATATCGCGCGCCGAACTTCTCGATCGGTAGGACTCAGCGCTGGGCCTACGAGATCCTCGCCGACGAAGGCTTCCGATACGACTCGAGCATCTACCCGATCACCCACGACCGCTACGGAGACAGGAGCGCCCCCCGCTTCCCGTACGAGATCTGGCGCGACGGACACCGGAGCCTGATCGAATTCCCGATCGGGACACTTCGACTCCTCGGGACGAACCTGCCGATCGGCGGCGGTGGTTACTTTCGACTGCTCCCTGGCTACCTCGTCCTCTCGGCGATTCGTCGGGTCAACGCGGTTGAGCGCAAGCCGGTCATGTTCTACTTCCATCCCTGGGAGCTCGACCCCGAGCAGCCACGCCCGGCGATGGCGTGGCGCCATCAGTTCCGGCACTACGTCGGCATGAAGCGGCATGAGGCCAAGCTCGGCCGATTCTTAAAGCGCGTGCCGTTCGGCACCGTTCGAGACGTCCTGAGGCTGGCGTGACTCCTCGAGTGAGCGTCGGTCTGCCGGTCTACAATGGCGAGCGCTTCCTCGAATTCGCGATCGGCTCGCTGCTGGGTCAGACCTGTGGCGACTTCGAGCTGATCATCTCCGACAACGCGTCGACCGACGGTACAGAGGCCATCTGCCGGCGGTACGCCAGCCTCGACTCGCGAGTGCGCTACTACAGGAGCGAGCGAAATCGCGGCGCCGCCTGGAACCACAACCGCGTCGTCGAGCTCGCCCGCGCGCCATATTTCAAATGGGCGGCCCACGACGACATCTGCGCGCCGTCCTTCCTGGAGCGCTGCGCCGACGTCCTCGATCGCGAACCCTCGGCCATCCTCTGCTACGCGCAAACGGTGCTCATTGACGAAGCCGGGCAACCGCTGGGCCTGGGCGCGAATCGCTGCGTTCCCGGGTCGCCGGATCCGTTTCTGCGTTTCCGTACGCTGATGGAGACTCTGGCGCTCTCCGATCCGATGTACGGGATCATCCGCGCGGACGTGCTTCGACAGACGGCGTTGCTCGGGAGCTACCCGGCCGCGGATCTCGTTCTCTTGAGCGAGCTCGCGCTCCGCGGCACATTCCAGATCGTCCCGGAGACACTGTTCTTCCGGCGGGATCACGCGCAAAAGGCCGATCGGGCGCACCCGGCCTCCGCTGGGCTTGCTTCCTGGTACGACCCGAACAACCAAGGCAAGCTAGTGCTGAGATACTGGCGCCTGCTGGTGGAGTATGTCGGCAGCATCACGCGGACGCCAATGGGCCTGTCGGCCCGTGCTCGATGCTACGTGTATATGCTTCGCTGGTTCTGGTGGAATCTTCGGGACTTGCGGCATGAGCTTCACATCGCGGCCGCGACCGTCTTGCGAAAGGCGTGCGGAGCCCATCCGGTGTCGACGGCGCGATGATCTTCAGCGCGACTGAGCTACGCGATGCCTTCCTGGTGGAGATCGAGCCTCGGGTCGACTCGAGGGGATTCTTCGCCCGCACCTGGTGCCTCAAGGAGTTCGAAGCGCACCGGCTCAACACCGCCGTCGCACAGGCCAACACCGCGGTGAGCCCGTGCAAGGGGACGCTCCGCGGGCTCCACTACCAGGAGGCCCCCTTCGCCGAGGTCAAGCTCGTACGGTGCACCCGTGGCGCGGTGTACGACGTCATCGTCGATCTGCGGCCCGACTCGCCGACATACCGGCGCTGGATCGGGGTGGAGCTCACCGCGGACAACCATCGCATGCTGTACGTGCCGGAGGGATTCGCGCACGGCTATCAGACGCTCAGCGACCATACCGAGCTCTGGTATCAAACTTCGCAATTCTACGCACCGGCGTCCGCCCGCGGCGTGCGGTACGACGACCCGGCGCTCGACATCCGCTGGCCGCTCGCGGTCACGGCCATCTCCGACGCCGACCATGGCTGGCCACTGCTCGATCATTCCGAAATGTCAGGGAAGGAGCGCTGAGATGATCATCGTCGACAAGGCACTCGAGGAGCGCGAACGGCAGGGCAATCCGATCCGGGTCGGCCTGGTCGGCGCCGGGTATATGGGACGCGGTATCACTCTCGATGTCCTCACCGCAGTGCCGGGTATGCGCCTCGTCGCGATCGCGAACCGGACGCTGACCCAGGCGGTCCGCGCCTACCAAGAGGCGGGGGTCGACGACATCGTGACGGTCGACAGCGTCGCCGCGCTGGAAGACGCGGTCGGGCGCAAACGTTACGCGGTCACCGAGGATGCGCTCCTGCTATGCCGCGCGGGCAACATCGACGCGATTATCGACGCCACCGGCGAGATCGAGACCGGCGCGCAGGTGACCACGGCGGCCATCGCGACGGGCAAGCACGTCACCCTGATGAATGCTGAGCTCGACGCAACGATCGGTCCCATGCTCAAGGTGCTCGCGGACCGGGCCGGTGTCGTGCTGACCTACACCGACGGCGACGAACCGGGCGTCGCGATGAATCTCTACCGCACCGTTAAGATGCTCGGCTACCGCCCAGTCCTTATGGGCCAGATCAAGGGTTTTCTGAATCGCTACCGGAATCCGGAGACGCAGAAGGGCTTCGCCGCTCAGCACAAGCAGAAGCCGGCGATGGTGGCCTCGTTCGCGGACGGATCGAAACTGTGTCTGGAATCGACCATCATGGCCAACGCGACGGGCTTCACGGTCGGCAAGCGCGGCATGTTCGGGCCGCAGTGCGGGCACATCAAGGAGATGCTGACTCACTTCACGGCCGAGCAGCTCGGCAACGGCTGGGTGGACTACGCCCTTGGTGCCTCCGATCCGAGCACCGGTGCCTTCGTGATCGGCCACAACGACCATCCGATCAAGCGGCAGTACATGAGCTACTTCAAGATGGGCGATGGTCCGCTCTATCTCTTTTACACGCCGTTCCATCTGCCACACCTCCAGTTGCCGCTGAGCGTGGCGCGCGCGGTGCTGTTTCACGACGCGACTCTGACGCCGCTCGGCAAACCAATCTGCGATACCTTGGCGATCGCCAAAAAAGATCTGAAAGCTGGCGAGATCCTCGACGGCATGGGTGGGTTCACGTGCTACGGACTGATCGACACCTACGAGGTATGCCAGGCTGCGAACTACTTGCCAATTGCGCTCTCCCAGGACTGCCGCCTGAAGCGCGACATCCCAAAGGATGCGCCGATCACTTACATGGATGTGGATCTCCCGATCGGCCGCCTCTGCGACAAGCTGCGGGCCGAGCAGACCGCGTACTTCACGAAGGCGTGAACGCACGCATCTTGACTGCATACATTGTGAGGACAAGACGATGAGGATCAGCATTTTTGGCCTGGGGTATGTCGGATCGGTAACCGCCGCGTGTCTGGCGGAGGGCGGTCACGACGTCTGGGGTATCGACGTCAGCGCCGACAAGGTCGCTATGGTGAACGCCGGCAAGAGCCCGGTGGTGGAGCACCGCGTCGAAGACATGATAGCGCGCGCGCGCCAGCGGGGTCTCCTGCGGGCCGCGTCGGATGCGATGGCCGCCGTTGCCGCGACCGATCTGACCCTGGTATGCGTCGGCACGCCGAGCCTGCCCAACGGCAACACCGATCTCTCGGCCATGCTCGGCGCGGCCGCGCAGATCGGCGCCGCGCTCGCCGCCAAGACCTCACGGCACTGCGTGGTCTTTCGCAGCACCGTGCCGCCGGGCACCATCCGCCGCACTTTGATCCCGGCGCTCGAGCGGGCGTCCGGCCGCGTCGCGCACCGCGACTTCGACGTGTGCATGCATCCCGAGTTCTTACGCGAGGGAACCGCCGTCGCCGATTTCTACGACCCGCCCTTCATCGTGATCGGCGCCGAGACCGCCAGCGGCGGCGACATGGTCGCCGAGATGTACAAGGGGATCGACGCGCCGGTCGAGCGGACGACCTACGAGGCGGCCGAGCTGTTGAAATACTCATGCAACGCCTTCCACGCGCTGAAGGTCGCCTTTGCCAACGAGATGGGCACCCTCGCCAAGAGTCTGGGCGTGGACGGCCACCGCGTGATGCAGCTCTTCGCAATGGACCGCAAGCTCAATGTCTCGCCGGCGTACCTCAAGCCGGGCTTCGCGTTCGGCGGCTCCTGCCTGCCGAAGGATCTCCGGCTCCTCACGTATACCGCCAGGCAGCACGACCTCGCGCTGCCGTTGCTCGGCTCCATTCTGGAGTCCAACCGGCTCCACCTCGAGCGGGCGCTCCAGCGCATCCTCGCCGCCGGTGAGAAGCGCATCGGCATTCTCGGCTTAAGCTTCAAGGTCGGCACCGACGATCTCCGCGAGAGCCCGAGCGTGGCGCTGATCGAGATGCTGATCGGCAAGGGATTCCAGGTCAAGATCTATGACCCCGACGTGATGCTGGCCAACATCTTCGGCGCCAACAAGCGGTTCATCGAGAAGGAGATCCCGCACATCTCGGTCCTGATGTCGTCCGACCTGAAGGACGTGATCAACGAGTCCGACGTCATCGTCGTGTCCAAGCCCTCTCCGGAATTCGCGGCGGCGGTGGCTGCGCAGGCTGGCGACAAACTCATCTACGATCTCGCCCGCATGTCGCTCAACGGGACCGGACAGGCGTTGCGGTACGAAGGAATCTGCTGGTGATCGAATCTCGCACGGCCGGCCAGGCCGGCCACGCGATCGGATCCGGGGCCGGCCGGCTCCGCGTGTTGTTCGTGGCCAAACGGTTTCCGTATCCGGCCGATACCGGCGGGAAGATCCGCACCGCCCGGCTCCTGGAGCAGCTCAACAAGCGGCTCGACATCACGCTGATCTCAAATGTCGAGCACCCAAAGGACGATCCGTATCTCGCGGACATCGGCAAGCTCTGCGCTCGATTCGAGCCGGTCGCCTGGCAAGAAGCCCCCAGGGGCAGCGCGAGATTCTACGCGCGGGTCATCTGGCGGCTGGCCTCACGGTACCCGGTGAGTGTGGCCGGCGACTACTCACGACCATTTGCCGAGAGGATCCAGAAGTGCCTGGCGCGTGAGCGCTACGATCTGGTCGTGTGCGACTTCGTCCAGCCCAGCATCAACCTCGCCGAAAGGATCGGCGTGCCGGTCTTGCTGTTCCAGCACAACGTCGAGGCGATGATCTTCGAGCGACATGCGCTCACCGCCACCAGCGCACCGCTGCGGTGGTTCTGGCGTTCGCAGTGGCGCAAGATGGAGCAGTTCGAGCGCGAGGCCTGTGAGCGCTTCGCCGGCGTCGTCGCCGTATCGGAGTCCGATCGCGCGCTGTTCGCCGAGCGATTCAAGGCGCGACGCACATTCGCGATCCCGACGGCCGTCGACGCCGACTACTTCCGTCCCGGGGTGGGCCCGGTCAGCGAGGGCAATGTCGTCTTCACCGGATCGATGGATTGGCTTCCAAACGAGGACGCAGTGCTATTTTTCGCCGACGAGATTCTTCCCCGCGTCATCGCGCGCGTGCCGGGGGCCACGTTCACCATCGTGGGCCGTCGTCCGTCGGCTCGCCTGAAGCGTCGCCTGGCCGCGCGTTCGGAGATCACGATCACCGGCCGGGTCGATGACGTCCGCCCGTACATGGAGCGCGCCGCCACGTACGTGATCCCGCTGCGGATCGGCGGAGGCACTCGGATCAAGGCCTACGAGGCGATGGCTATGGCCAAGCCCGTCGTGTCCACGTCCATCGGGATCGAAGGTTTGCCGGTTCGCGACGGGGAGCACGTCGTGCTAGCCGAGAACGCAGCCGACTTCGCACGTGTCGTTGTCGATCTCCTCACCAATTCCGATCTGCGGCGACGACTGGGGAACACCGCTCGTCGTTTCGTGGAACGTTCGTGCAGCTGGCATGCGGCCGCCGACACCTTTCTCCACGCGTGCCACGCCATCGCTCGCCCCAACGCCCATGAATCCACTGAAAGCGCTGCTTCTTAGGGTCGCGCCCGATCCGCTGCTGTTCGCGGCCAGGCGTCTCTTCTACGCCCAGGCCGTACGTCGCTTCTCGGTGCCGCATGCTCGGGTCCTCCGAGCCCTCGTGAGAAAGGGCGAATGTGCTGTCGATCTTGGGGCCAATGTCGGTTGGTACAGCCGAATCCTGTCGGAGCTCGTCGGTCCGACCGGGCGCGTGTACAGCCTCGAGCCGGTTCCACCGACCTATGCGCTGCTGCAACGCTCGATCCGCAAGCTTCGACTGACCAACGTCGAAACGATCAATTCGGCGGCCTCGGACCACAATGGCTCGATCTCCATGGAAGTGCCGCCCTACGACGAAGGGGGCGATAACTTCTATCAAGCCCACATCGTCGGGGATAGAGAGCAACACCCGTCGTACCGACAATTCCGGGTCTCGACGGTCTCGGTCGACGCGCTCCTCGGCAACTCGACTCGGCCGATCGGCTTCATCAAGTGCGACGTCGAGGGGCACGAGCGAGCGGCAATCCGTGGGGCCGAGGACATCATCCGGCGCTGGCTGCCGGCGATGCTGATCGAGGTGACGACCGATCCCGACGATTCCCGAACTCTCGGCCACGAGCTGTTCGCGTGGCTTGCTGATGCCGGATATCGTGCCTATCGCTTCGACGGCGAAGGCCTCGTCGCCCGGCAGCCAGGCGATCGTGCGGTGGACTATTTCTTTCTCGTTGCCCGGCACCTACGACTGCTAGAACAGGAGAGTATCCCGGTACGTTGACCCACCCGGGAAACTTCAAGCCCGCGGGCCTTCGCGCAACCCGTGCCTCGGCGAAGCGGGCTCTGATTGATCCAAGAGCCTGGTGCCTGGCCAGTCCGGACACTTTGATGTGATGCCAACCGGAGATTGTGCGCTGTGAGAATTGTCAACATCGTCGGCGCTCGGCCCAATTTCATGAAGATGGCGCCCCTCGTTCGGGCAATGCGCCGCGATCCGACGATCCAGGCAACGCTGGTCCACACCGGTCAGCACTATGACGCCGCCATGGCGGGTCAGTTCTTTCGGGACCTGGAGCTTCCGTCGCCCGATGTGTCGCTCGACGTGGGCTCGGGGTCGCATGCGTTTCAGACGGGCGAGGTCATGAAGCGGCTCGAGCCGGTTCTCATGGATGTCCGACCAAATGTGGTGGTCGTGGTGGGCGACGTCAACTCGACGTTGGCGGCGGCGCTGACGGCATCGAAGCTGTGCATGCCCGTGGCGCATGTCGAGGCGGGACTCCGGAGCTTTGACCGCTCCATGCCCGAGGAGCTCAACCGTCTGCTCACCGACGCGATCTCGGACTATCTGTTCGTGACCGAGGCGAGCGGGCGCACAAATCTCCTGCGCGAGGGTGTCGACGCCGAAAAGATCCACATGGTCGGCAATGTCATGATCGACTCCCTCGAGCAGTGCCGCAGCGTATGGACGCAGTCCGCCGTGCTCACCCAATTGGGCCTGAAACGAGGTGAATATGGCGTCGTCACCCTTCACCGGCCGTCGAACGTCGACGACCCGGCAATTCTTCGCGGCCTGTTGAAGGCGTTGACCGAGATCAGTCGGCGAATTCCCTTGGTCTTCCCCGTGCATCCTCGAACGAGGGTCCGGCTGGAGGCCATCGAGGCCGAAGCGGCTCCGTCCGCCGTCGCGAGCATGCGATACATCGCGCCGCTCGGCTATCTCGACTTCATCGGCCTTGTCGCTGGGTCGCGTCTGGCCATGACGGATTCCGGCGGTCTCCAGGAGGAGACGACGGCGCTCAGCATTCCGTGTCTGACACTGCGCGAACAGACCGAACGCCCGATCACGGTCGATGAAGGGACGAATCGAGTCATCGGAACGTCGCCTGGTCGAATCATCGAAGAGACATTCCGAGTCCTGGCCGACCCGATGCCGGTGTTGCCGCGTCCAGCGTTGTGGGATGGCCAGGCTGCCAGTCGGATCGTCGCGGTCCTCACCGGTTCGCCCCGCGCGACCGCGGCCGCCCAAGGTGGAGAGAGCGAGGAGGCAAGATGACCGTGAACGCTCGAGTGCTTACGGATGACGCCGAAGACCACCAGGCCTGGGACCGCTTCGTCAAGTCCTCTCCGCACGGGACCATCTTTCATCAGCTCGCCTGGAAGCAGGTCGTGCAGGAGGTTTTTCATCACGTTCCTCGCTACCTGCTCGCCGAAGATCGGAGCGGCATTACCGGGGTCCTTCCCCTCTTCGAGGTGAGGGGCCTGTTGACCGGGCACGTTCTCGTTTCGGTGCCCTATGCGGTGTACGGAGGCATCTGTTCGAGTGATCCTACGACAGCGGACGTCCTGCTCTCCGCGGCCCGCGAGCTGGCGGCGCGGCACCGGACCCGCTATGTGGAGCTTCGCCAGCGTCACCAATCTCGCGACGACTTGCCGACGAAACACCTGTACTCGACCTTCGTGCGGGCACTCGACGCCGACCCCGAGGTGAACCTTGCCTCGGTTCCGCGAAAGCAGCGCCGTATGATTCGGCAAGGCGTGAAGCACGGACTGATCGCGCGGCAGGGTTGGGAGTTCCTCAGGGAGTTCTACGAGATATTCCTCATCAGCCGCCGACACCTGGGATCGCCCCCGTTTCCTATCAAGCTCTTCGAGTCGATTCGGGATCGCTTTGGCAAGCAGGCGCAGCTGCTGACCGTGTGGCACGGGGAGCAGGCGGTGGCGGGCGTCATTTCGTTGTTCTACGACGACCAGGTGATGCCGTACTACGGCGCCGCCATGCCGAGCGCGTTCGCCCTGGCGGCCAACGACTTCATGTACTGGGAAGTCATGCGTGAGGCGTGCCTGGCCGGCTATCGCCAGTTCGACTTCGGTCGCAGCCGCGCCGGGTCCGGGTCTTACGACTTCAAGCGCCATTGGGGCTTCGAGCCCCAGCCACTCGCGTACCAGTACCTGTTGCGCAACGGTCACGGCATGCCAAACATCAGCCCGTCGAATCCCAAGCTCCAGCTCTTCATCAGCAACTGGAAGCGCCTTCCCCTTTCGGTGACTCGTCGCGTGGGGCCTTCGCTGACACGCTGGCTTCCGCTGGATTGAGGTTCGCGTGAGTCGATCAGCGTACGAGGTTCGGTATCGCCGTGACGCATTGATCTCGACGGTGGCCCGGTAGAGTCATCGATGCTCGTCGTTCACATCGTCCATTATTTGGTCGTCGGCGGCCTGGAGAACGGAATCGTGAACCTGGTGAACGAACCCCAGGCCGGCCAGCGACATGCGGTGATCTGCCTGACGTATGGAGGCGCCAACCGAGCTCGTATTCGATCCGATGTGCCCGTCTTCGAGCTCGGCAAGGCCGAAGGGCATGATGTGCGATCGTTCGTCCGGCTCATCGCGCTCCTACGCCGACTTCGCCCGGACGTCGTCCACACCCGCAATTGGGCGGCTTTCGATGGGATCCTGGCCGCCCGGTTGGCCGGTGCACGGAAGATCGTTCATGGCGAGCATGGTCGAGACATTTCCGACCCCGACGGGCGCAATCGGCGCCGGAACGTGCTGCGCCGGCTGATGGCGCCGATGGTGGATCGTTTCACCACCGTGTCGGATGACCTCAGGCGATGGCTCGTGCGGGACGTCGGTATCGACCCCCGAAAGGTTGTCCGCATCCACAACGGCGTCGATACCGAGCGCTATACGCCGGGCGATCGCGCCGAGATCCGGACCAAGCTCGGCATTCGACCCGACCAGCCGGTCGTCGGTACAGTCGGCCGACTCAATCCGGTGAAGGATCAGGCGAGCTTGCTCGACGCGTTCGCGCGCCTCGGCGCGACGCAGGCGGTGCTCGTCGTGGCAGGAGAGGGGCCCTGCCGCGCCGACCTCCACCAGCAGGCCGCGTCGCTCGGACTGCTCGATCGTGTACGGTTCCTGGGCGAGCGTCACGACGTGCCCGATGTCCTCCGGGCTCTGGACGTATTCGTGTTGCCGTCGATCGCCGAGGGAATCTCCAATACGATCCTCGAGGCGATGGCAACCGGCCTACCGGTCATCGCAACCAGCGTCGGCGGGAACCCCGAGCTCGTCGTCGATGGGCAGACCGGCCGGCTCGTCCCGGCCGGCGCGCCCGGCGTGCTTGCCGAAGCCATCGGCCAATATCTCGAGGATCCCGTGCGACGGATCCAGCACGGCACTCAGGCACGGGCCCGAGCGGTCGCAACGTTCGGCCTCGACGCGATGCGCGCGACGTACGCCGATGTGTACGCCAGCCTGGCGCAGGATGCCGCGAGTCTGCCGTTCCGGAGACAGGTTCTCGGAAGGGTCTCCCAGCGAGGCGATGACTGAGATGACTGCTTCCCTTCTGCGTGTCGTCATCCTCACAGGCTCCGACACCAAAGCGACGCGCCAAAGCGTCGCTCGGCTCCTCCAGTCCCCCCACGTGGAAGTCGCGGCGGTCATTCACGATCGGGGTGCGATCGCGCTTCGACCACGGCTACGCCGTGCGTGGAAGCGGGCCCGGCTCGAAGGTGTCCTCGGCTACATCGCACGGCGAGCGGCGGCGATCCCCGCCGGGGTCGTCGGACGTCTGAGGCCGCGAACTTCGTATGTGGAGACCGTGAGACGGTCCGTGTTTGCTGATGCGTCCACCTCGCTCGAGGAGCTGTGTCGACAGCGCGCCATTCCGTTCCGCTTGGTCGATTCACTGAACACGGCGGCGGCGCGGGCCCGACTTGCCGAGATCAAGCCAGATCTCGGCGTCGTCATCGGAACACGAATACTCGCTCACGCCACGTTTTCCATTCCACGGCTGGGCTCGATCAATCTGCACAAGGGAAAGGTTCCGAACTACCGCGGCCAGCCGCCGGGGTTCTGGGAGCTCTACTATGGCGAGCGCGAGGCCGGCGTCACCGTACACTTTGTGGTCGAAAAGCTCGACGCCGGGCCCGTTGTGGCCGAGGCGACGGTCCCCATCGTCGCGGGCGAGACGGAGCACAGTCTGCGTGAAAAGCTCGACGGTCTCGGGGCGGAGTTGCTACTGACCGCTGTGGAGGCGGTGGCCCAGGGCCGAGCGGTGCCGTCGATGCAACCGGCGAGCGGGGGGCGAGCGTTCACTACACCGACACCCGCGCAGCGGGCCGACCTCGAGCGCCGCCTGGGCGTCCAGCGTGAACGCTTCGTGAAGCGCGGCTTCAAGGTCGCGCTCTATACGATGCTCCTCTCGTGTGGCCCGATCGCCCTACGCAATCTGATCCTGCGCCTTCGGCGAACGACGCGGTATGACATCCTCCTCTACCATCGAGTGAGCGACGATGCACGCGACCATCTCACGGTCAGCGTCGATCGCTTCATCGAGCAGCTCGCGTGTGTGGCCAAGCGTTACCGCATCATGAGCCTCGGCGAGGCGATCGCCGCATCGCGTGCCGGCCAGTTCGTGGGCCCGAATGTCGTCGTCCTCACGTTCGACGACGGCTACGCCGACAACGCCGAATGCGCGGCGCCGATCCTCCGATACTTCGGCCTGCCGTGCACTTTCTTCGTCTCGGCCGGGATCGTGGGCACCGAACACGCGTTCCCGCACGACAGTCGGTCGCCCTACAGGTTTCGCAGCTTGACCTGGCGACAGATTCAGGAGATGCATGCCGACGGCTTCGAAATCGGCTCTCACGGCTGGAGCCATGCCAACCTCGGCCGCTGCTCTCTGGCTGACGCGCAACGTGAGATCACGTCGAGCCGTGAGCTTCTGACTCGCATGCTGGACGTTCCGACCAAAGCGTTCGCCTATCCGTACGGCGGAATCGACGACCTGACGCCGGAAGCCGGCGGCGCGATCCTTGCGGCCGGCTTCGAGTTGATCGCCTCGGCCTACGGTGGCAGCAACGTCGGCGCTATTGACCCGCTCAATGTCCGCCGCGTGGCGGTCAACGACAGCTGTGATCCTCTGACACTGCGCGCCATGGTCGAGGGCGTCGATCTCGCCAGCCTTGGGCGCCTGGTCCGGCGTCTACGAGGACCACGCTCGGGTGGAGCGACACCGCGGTGACTCGCGTGACGCCGATCGGCTGGCGTGGACAACGGGGAACGTGTGACGGATTCGTCACGGGTGACGTCGGCAGGATCTGTGACGCCCAGGAAGAGACCGCCGAGGAAGAGCAGGGTGGTGCGCAGTGTTGCTGAGGCGACGTGAGGACCAAGGCCGGCCGCTGATGGGTGGGGCGGTCACCTTCAGAGAATCGTCGTCGCTCGGCGGACAAATCGCGGTTTTCGATACCATGGACGCCGGTCAGTTCGAGCGAGTCGGTCACGTCTCCGTGGTGGCGGATCTCGACCTGAGCAACGACAAGGAGTTGGGCGCCCTGAGCGGGTGCCCCGACAATCCGTGCCGTGCAGTGGCAACCCTGTACGCGAGAGAAGGTCGAAGAGTCATCGACCGGATGCGGGGGGCCTTTGCGCTCGCGATCTGGGACGAACAGGCCTTGGAGCTGTTGCTCGCCGTCGATCATTTCGGGGTCAAGCGCCTCTTCTATGCGGGTGACCGACGGCGCATGGCATTCGCGAATCGGCCGTCTGCGCTGTTGGCGGTCTTTGGTGAGCCGACACGAATCGACCCGACCTCGGTCTACAACTACTTGAATTTTAGTTTCGTCCCAGCGCCGGCATCCATCTATCGCGGCGTCAGCCGCCTGGCGCCGGGGCATACGTTGCGGGTCGCTGCCGGCCACGTCGTCCTCGAGCCCTACTGGGACATGACGTATCCCGAGCAGCCCCTGGACCCGCGGGACGGCGCCGACTCACTGTACCGCCTAGCCGATGCCGCAGTGAATCGGGCGCTCGCAGACGTATCGTCGAATCAAGCTGGAGCTTTTCTCAGTGGAGGGACCGACAGCAGCACGATCGTCGGGTTGATGGCCCGGTCGACCGAGACGCCCGTGAACGCCTTTTCAATCGGATTCCAGGAGAACGCGTACGACGAGCTGGACTACGCCAGAATCGCCGCGCGCCACTTCGGCGCGACACACCACACGACGATCGTCACTCCAGAAGCGGCGTTCAACCTTCTCCCTCGATTGGTGGACGCGTATGACGAGCCGTTCGGGAACAATTCGGCGATCGGAACATTCTTTTGCGCGGAATCGGCGCGCGAGCGCGGCGTGACGCTGATGCTTGCTGGCGATGGAGGCGACGAGATCTTCGGTGGCAATGAGCGTTATCGAACCGATCGGATCTTCGGCGCCTACAGCCATCTTCCCGCAGCTCTGCGGCGTCGGCTGCTCGAGCCGCTCGTGTTCGGGCTGCCGGACGGCGGTGAAACGCTCTTGGGACGAGCCCAGCGCTACATTCGGCGGGCAAACTTGCCCAACCCCCGACGCTTTTATTCCTACGAGTTCTTCTTCGCTCTCGAGGCGTCACGCCTCTTCACCGCGGACTTTCTGGGCTCGGTCGATCTCGACGCGCCATACCATGTTGCGCAAGCCGCCTACGACCGGATCCAGGCGTCGTCGGAGCTCAACAAGCTTCTCTATCTCGACCTCAAGCTCGCGATCGGGGACAACGACCTCCTGAAGGTCACGAGGACGGCCGAGCTGGCAGGAGTACGAGTGCGATTCCCGATGCTCGACCTCGACCTCGTCGAGTTCACCGGCACGATGCCGGCAAGGTGGAAAGTTCGAGGGCTCGAGAAGCGCTATCTCTTCAAACGCGCCCTCCGGAAGCTCCTGCCGCCTGAGATTCTCGCGAAGCGCAAGCACGGTTTTGGCGTGCCCACGAGCATCTGGCTTCGGGATCACCCGAGATTCCAGGAGCTGGCCCGTGAGACCTTGCTCTCTACACGCGCCCGGACACGTGGATACTTCCGCGCCGGCGCGGTGGAGGAACTGCTGGATTGTCATCGGACCGACTCGACACCCTACTACGGCGACCTGCTCTGGAGAATCTTGATGCTCGAGCTCTGGCATTGCCGGCATCTCGATCGCGCGACGGCATGAACGTCAGTCGGGAGACCGTGGCGCGGTGGGCGGCGAAGACCCTTTACCATGCGCCCTTCTCGCGGACTCGCGCAAAGCTGGAGGGGTTCGCTGCTCGCGGATTCGCATTCCCGATCCTGACCTACCATCGGGTCAATGACGACAACGACGCATTTTTCCCGTCGATGCCGACCGCGGTCTTCGATCGCCACATGGCGTATCTTGCTCGAAGCTACCGTGTCCTGAGCGTCGAGGACCTGGTCGAGAGGATGCACCGCCGCCAGGTGCCGCGAAATGCGATCGCGATCACCTTCGATGACGGCTATCGCGATAATCTCACCGCCGCGGCTCCCATCCTCGCGCGCTACGGCCTGCCGGCAACGATCTTCCTGGCGACCGGATTCATCGGCACGATGGACGTTCCATGGTACGACCGTATCGGGAGGGCGTTCCAGAACACGACGGTCGTGTCGATGACTGCCCCCTGGGGTGGTGCGCTGGAGCTTGTGAGCACGGAACAACGACTGGCGGCGCTGGACCGTACGCTTGCCTATTTCAAAAGCCTCACAGACGACGAGTTCGGTCGTCGCTTGAACGACGTGCTGAGCGTGCTGGCGGTGGATGATCGGCCGTGGCGAAAAGGCTGGATGCTCGACTGGGACGACGTGCTGGCCCTCAAGCGGTTGGGCTTCAGTGTCGGCGCGCATACCATGCACCATCCGATCTTGTCGCGCGTCACGCCGGAGCGAGCCCGCAACGAGATCGTCGGCTCGCGCCGGATGATCGAGGCGGCTTGCGGAAGTGCTCCCGCGGCCTTCGCCTACCCAAACGGCAAGCCGGAGGATTATAGCGACGCCGTCCAGCGCCTGGTTCGCGAGGCCGGATTTACGTGCGCGGTGACCACTCGGTTCGGTTTGAACTGCCAGAAGACACCGGTCTACGAACTGCGGCGCGGCGGCCCCTGGGAGCACGATGTGGCGACGTTTGCCTTGAAACTGTCCGTGTACCGGCTCCAAGCGCGGTATGAGGATGCCTCATCGTGAGCATACGCGTCCTGGTAGTAAGCTCGGTCTTCCCGAACCGGACTCGGCCGACCTATGGGGTGTTCGTCCGAGAACGAGTGCGCCGAATGGCAACTCACTGTGAGATAGTGGTTGTTGCGCCGATCCCGTGGTTCCCCGGCAATCGGTGGCTCCGCGGTCGCGATTACGTAGGCGTCCCGTTTAGAGAGGACACGCAGGGGCTATCAATTTACCACCCCAGGTACCTGTGTATCCCTGGGGTGGGGAAGTGCCTGGACGGCCTGCTGTACTTTGCCAGCATGGTCCCGTTCGTGACATGGCTTAGGCGGCGATTTGCATTCGATGTGATTGACGCACACTTCACGTATCCCGATGGGCTCGCGGGAGTGCTGCTCGGCCGAGTGTTCGGCCGTCCGACGGTGACTACCGTCCGCGGTACGCACGACATCCGACATGCCGGGTACCGGCTCCGGCGTCCTCAGATCCGTTACACGCTTCGGGCCAGCTCGGCCGTCGTCACCGTCAGCGAGTCCCTTCGCCGGTTTGCGCTCAGTCTTGGCTTGCGTGACGAAGACGTCCGGGTCATCCCGAACGGCGTCGACGGATCCCGCTTCTTTCCGTCCGATCGGACAGCCGCCCGGGCGAGCCTGGGGCTGCCCCAAGACCGGATCGTCCTGCTCGCCGTCGGTAACATCGCCGATGGCAAAGGGCAGCACCGTATCATCGAGGCGCTCCCGGCGCTGCTGACGCGACATCCCAATCTCTTGTTCATCGCTCTCGGTGATGCGGAGGCGAGCGGAAAGTACCGTCGACTGCTCGACGACCTCGTGGCGCGCGGCGGCCTTGCACCATACGTGCGGATCGTCCCGCAACGACCCCACGACGAGATCCGACTGTGGCTGGCGGCCGCTGACGTCTTCTGCCTCGCAACGCGAAGCGAGGGTTGGTGCAATGCAATCATGGAGGCTCTGGCCTGCGGTGTCCCGGTCGTGACCACGCAGGTGGGTGGTAATGGTGAGCTGGTGCGCGAAGGCCACGACGGCTTCCTCGTACCCTTCTGGGACCAGGAGCGCTTCTGCGACGCCATCTCGCGGGCACTCGCCACCTCGTGGAATCGCGAAGCCATAGCCCGGAGAGCGGCCGATCGCGGCTGGGGCGGCGTCGCTCAAGAGGTCGTTGTCCTGTTCCAGCGCATTCTGGGAGTGGCGCCGGTTCCTCGGAACGCCACCGACGCCGTCGAGACCTCCGGCGGACTCGGATAGCGCATGACAGGAAGTCTAGTCGTTCGAGACGGCGACCTCGATGCCGACCGCCAGCTGGCGCTGCACTCGTTCGCGCGTCACCTGAACCCACACTACGACGACGCCCGGTTCGACTGGGTCTATCGGCAGAACCCCCACGGGCAGGGTCGACTCTGGATCGCGGCGAATCCGGGAGGGGTAGTGGGCATCGCGGGCGCTTTCCCGCGGCGGATGTCGGTCGCAGGTCGCGAGCAGCACGCGTGGGTACTCGGTGACTTCTGCGTCGGTGACGGGCATCGCTCGCTGGGTCCGGCCCTGGCTCTCCAGCGCGCTTGCCTCGCCGCTGTCACCGCCGACGGCGCCAAGTTCTGTTACGACTTCCCCAGCCCAGGGATGATGGCCGTGTATCGACGACTCGGGATCAAGCCTCTCGGGCGGATGATTCGCTACGTCAGGCCACTGGGCGTCGAAAGCCATCTGCGGCGCTTAGTCGGCAGCACGATCGTCACCCAGCCGTTGTCCGCCTTGGCTCGGACAGTCCTGGCGCCCCCGCGTCGGCGCCCGGCAAGCGTATCGGGAGTCGAGATCTCATTGGAAGACAAACCCTTCGGTGACGAGTTCACGGATCTCTATCAGCGCTGCGCGGCCGAGCAAGGCGTGATGGTCGCGCGTTCCGCCGAGTACCTGAACTGGCGCTATCGTGCCAACCCGTTGTATCGGCATGAGGTGTTGACCGCCCGTGAGCGGGGGAGGCTGGTCGGCTACGCGATCTTCATCGAGAACAGCCCGGTCATGACTCTCGTCGACATGATGGCCGGAGAGACGGATGCAGTGGTCGAGGCGTTGATCCGGAGCGCTCTGGCCCTGGCCTGGCAGCGCCGGCTGGACGCGGTCTGTTTCTCGGTGCTGGAATCATCCACATGGATCACTGATCTGAAGTCCGCCGGATTCCGAGAACGCGAACCGAGCCCAGTCGTCGTGTACATGTCCTCCGGCGTCTGTCCGACGGTCGGCGACGAGCGCGCCTGGCATCTGCTCCTCGGGGATCGCGATAGTTGACGCGCTCCTCGCCATTGCGGAGCGAAGGAGATCTATGCAGCGCCACGTAATCCAGACTCGGCTCGCCAGCTTCATCGCAAAGAATTTCCCGGTCGCCAGGAAGCGCAACATCGGCGTGGACGATCGCTTACTCGGCGAGGGCATCATCGATTCACTCGGAGTCCTGGACATCGTCGGACACCTCGAGAGCGAATTCGGCATCTCCGTCGCCGACGAGGATCTCTCTACCGAGAACTTCGAGACGATCACCCGCCTCACCGCCCTGGTGGAACGAAAGCTGGGCGAAGCTCGGACCGAGGCCTGAATGGATTTCCTCATTCACCACATGCCGCAACGCAGCGCCGTTCGATCGCCGGATAAGGAGGCCTTGGTCCATGCCGGAGAGCGGCTCACCTACGCAGAGGTCGCCGGACGAATGGCGGGCTTGGCGCGAGGCCTGCGCCAGGCCGGAATCGAGCGAGGTGATCGCGTCGGCATCTACCTAGACCCCTCCGTGCCACAGGTCCTGTCCATCTTCGCCGTGTCACAGGCCAGCGGGGTATTCGTCCCGTTGAATCCGCTCCTCTTCCCGGAACAAATCGTCCACATTGCCAGGGACTGTCGAATCAAAGGCCTCATCACAACCGGCTCAAAACTCCGTGCTCTGACCGGGGTGCTGGAGCGGCTCGAGGCGTTGGAGTTCGTCGTGGTTGTCGACGACGGCCCCGTTCCCGAGGTGGGCCTCCCGAGCTATGACTTCGCCGCCCTGTGCGGCTCGGATCTCGCGAGCCAGTTGCACGACGTGGCTATCGAGAAGGACCTCGCGGCGATTCTGTACACGTCTGGCTCGACCGGCAGACCCAAAGGAGTCATGCTGAGTCACGCCCAGATCATGGCGGGAGCCTCGATCGTGTCGACCTACCTCGACATCACAGCTGCCGATCGCATCCTGGCGGTGTTGCCGTTCAGCTTCGACGCGGGTATGAATCAACTGATGACGGCCTTCCAGCAAGGAGGGACGTTGATCCTGACCACGTTCGTGTTCGCCCGGGACATCGTGCAGAAGCTGGCCAGTGAGCGGGTGACGGCATTGGCTGGTGTCCCGACGCTGTGGACGCTCCTGTCACAGCCCAGCTCGTCGCTGCACAAGACCGCAGTCCCTCATCTGAGATACATCACGAACACGGGTGGCGCGATGCCACAGACAGTCCTGGCCACGCTTCGCCGGATACTGCCGGGAACCAGGATCTTCCTGATGTATGGACTGACCGAGGCGTTCCGATCGACCTATTTGCCGCCGGAAGAGCTGGATCGTCGCCCGACATCGATGGGAAGGGCGATACCGGATACGGAGATCCTCGTCGTCAGCGAGGACGGAACTCGCTGCAAGCCCGGCGAAGTCGGCGAGCTGGTCCATCGGGGACCGACAGTCTCCATGGGGTACTGGGGACAGCCAGAATTGACGGCGAAGGTCCTGCGGCCGCATCCATTTCTGGCTCCGGAGCTCGGGAGCGACGAGAAGGTCTGTTATTCCGGGGACCTGGTGACGATGGACGACGACGGATTTCTCTACTTCGTCGGCCGACGCGATACGTTGATCAAATCATCGGGATTTCGGATCAGCCCGACCGAGGTCGAGGAGGTTCTGTTTCAGACCGGAGGCGTGCGCGAGGCAGCGGTCATCGGGATCCCGGATGATGTGCTGGGACAGGCCATCAAGGCCTTCGTCGTTCTCGCGGACGGCCACGCGCCCACACCGGAGGGACTTCTCGAGTTCTGCACCACGAAGATGCCGCACTATATGGTGCCCAAGGCGATCGTGATCGTCGACGCTCTTCCGAAGACGAGCAGTGGAAAAATCGACTACCCGGCGATCCGGCGTGAGCAGGGCTTGTCATGACGGATCGCGTGGCGCCGCTCGTCGCCAGGTACTTCGCGGGCTCCCGCGGAGAATTGCGCGTTGGCGGCATGCCCATCGGCCTCATCGCCGAGCGCTACGGCACTCCGCTGTTCGTCTACGACGCACGCGTCATGGAGCAGAAATGGCGCCTGCTCCGGAACGCGCTGACTGCGGAGTTCACGATTGCATACTCGGTGAAGGCGAATCCGAACCCGGCGGTCGTCGAGTACTTTCTGGCGCGGCAGTGCGATCTGGAGATCGCTTCGGCCGGCGAGTTTCATTGCGCCCTCCGAGCGGGCTGCCCGCCCGGCCGCATCCTCTTCGCCGGGCCGGGGAAAACCGACGCGGAACTGGAGCTGGTCTTGAAGGAGAGCATCGGCGAAATTCACGCTGAATCGCCGGGCGAAATTCGTCGCATCACGGCCGTCGCGGAGCGACTCGGCGTACGAGCGCCGGTGGCCCTGCGAGTCAACCCAGGATCGGCGGCCCAGGGCGGCGCGATGCGTATGGGGGGAAAGCCGGCGCCATTTGGCGTCGACGAGGAAGCCATCGAGCCCGTTCTGGACGAGCTGATGTCCGCCGCCTCGGTCGAATTCCGCGGGGTACATCTCTTCGCCGGCACTCAGATCCTCGACCATACGGTACTGATCGCGCAATACCGACGAGGTCTCGAAATCGCAGAAAGAATCGCGCTCAGGATCAGTCGCCCGCTGCACACGGTGGACTTCGGGGGCGGCCTCGGTATCCCGTATTTCCCGGGCGAGCAAGAACTCGACATGGACGGCCTGCGAAACGAGATCGGCTCGCTCATGACCGAAACCCGGGCACGACCGACATTCGCCGGGACTCGCTTCGTCGTCGAACCGGGTCGCTATCTGGTAGGGGAAGCCGGTATCTATGTTGCGCGGGTCGTGGATATCAAGGCCTCTCGGGGAAAGCGCTTTCTTGTTCTGGACGGCGGCATGCACCACCATCTCGCGGCGTCGGGCAATTTGGGGCAGGTCATCAAACGCAGTTTCCCCATCGGCCTCCTGAACCGCCTCGAAGAGTCGCCCACGGATACCGTCGACATCGTCGGCCCACTGTGCACGCCGCTGGATACTCTGGCCCGAGACACACGACTGCCCCGGGCGAGAGTCGGCGATCTCGTCGGGATCTTCCAGTCCGGGGCTTATGGCCGAACCGCGAGCCCGCTGTCGTTTCTGAGTCATCCGACACCTCCCGAAGTGCTCGTCGAGGACGGCCACGATCGACTCATCCGTCGTCGCGGCGCATACCAGGACATGTTCCGTGATCTCCCGAGCTTCTCGGGACCGACGGACTGACGACAAAAGAGCCATGGGCAAGCCCCTTTCATCGGCGATTCGTCGGGCACACTCGGCCCGGCGTACATAGGCCAGTTCGAGTATGTGCGGCATTTACGGAGTTCTCGGGCTCGGATCGGCGAACGTCGGCGCGCGTGCCGCGCTGAAGCGTATGGCGGCAGTCACCACGCATCGAGGGCCGGACGATGAAGGCGACTACCACGATGACACGATCAGCCTTGGTATGCGGCGACTATCGATCCTCGATCTGGCCAGTGGACATCAGCCGATTCCGAACGAGGACGGGACGGTCCTGGTCGTATGCAACGGTGAAATCTACAACTACCGAGAGCTCACCGAATCCCTTCGGGCGTTGGGGCACCGGTTCAAGACGCAGAGCGACTCCGAAGTCGTCGTTCACCTCTATGAGCAATACGGAGACGACTTCGTCACGCGGCTCAACGGGATGTTCGCCTTTGCCCTCTGGGACGTCCGGCGTCGGCGGCTCCTGATCGGGCGAGATCGGCTCGGGATCAAGCCCATGTACTACCGGGACAGCGGGTCGCAGTTGCTCTTCTCGTCCGAAGCCAAAGCCATTCTGGCCGCAACCGGCGACAAGGTCACCGTCGATCCGCAGTCCATCGGGGACTATCTCGCGCTCGGCTACGTGCCCGCCCCGCGTTCGATCTTCAACGGAATATCCAAGCTGGCGCCCGCATCCCTCCTGGTGAGCGAAGCTGGCCAGACGAACATCACGCGCTACTGGACACCCGCCGGTGCTCCAGAGAGCGGGGGCACCGAAGACGAATGGGCCGCCGCGTTCCTGTCCACGATGCAAAGCGCGGTGCTTTCTCAGATGGTCAGCGACGTACCGCTCGGTGCCTTTCTCAGTGGGGGCATCGACTCGAGCACGGTCGTGGCATTGATGGCGCGGCAGAGTTCGAAGCCCGTGAAGACATATTCGATCGGGTTCGATACGGCGGCCGGCGCCGGATACTACAACGAGCTCCCTTGGGCGCGTCGAATCGCGAAGCTGTTCAACACCGACCATCGAGAAATCGTCGTACGACCCGATGTGGCCCGACTGTTGCCGCGCCTCCTTTGGCACCTCGACGAGCCTGTCGCCGACTCGGCATTCATCACGACCTACCTCGTTGCGCAGTTCGCCCGCGAAGACGTGACAGTGATTCTCTCTGGGGTCGGCGGCGATGAGCTGTTCGGCGGATATCGCAGGTACCTCGACGGCTACTACGACCGTTACTACCGGCTGGCACCGCCGTGGCTCCGCCGCCACGTGTTAAATCCGCTCGTTAACGTCCTCCCGAGTGACCGTCATTCCCGATGGATGAATCTCTTCCGTCATCTGCGTGCGTATCTGCAATCACACGACGGTCCGTTCGAGGCGCGTTATCGCGCGTATGTTCAGGTATTCAACCGGGCGAGCGTCGCGACCCTGCTCAAGGATACGCCGCCGCACGGTCCGGACGCCCTGGACGTCGCGTTCGACGAGATTCGGAACGCGCACAGCGCCGATCGGATGATGCGCGTCGACCTGCTGACGCAGCTTCCGGACGATCTCCTGATGCTGACCGACCGGATGACCATGGCAACCTCCCTCGAATGCCGGGTGCCCTTTCTGGACAATACCGTCATCGATCTGAGTCTCCGCATGCCGGCGCACGTCAAGATCCGGGGCCGGCGACTCAAGCATGTGCTCAAACGAGCACTCAGCGAGCTGCTTCCGGCCGAGATCCTCGAGCGCGGGAAGCGAGGGTTCGGCGCGCCAGTTGGGGCATGGTTCAAGCAAGAACTCGCGCCATTGATTCGCAAAGTTCTCTCGCGCGAGTCCGTGGAACGCCGAGGCGTATTCCACTGGGATATCGTGCAGCGCATCATCCAGCTCCACGACGGGAACCGCGAAGACTATACCGACCATCTGCTCGCGCTGACCAACTTCGAGCTCTGGAATCGCATCTACGTCGACGGGAGGACTCCCGACGACGTCGAATCCGAGTTGGTGGCAGGTCTCGGCCGATGAAGATCCTGTTCGTCTGCCACCGATTCCCGTTCCCCCCTCAACGCGGGGGGAAAATCCGCCCCTTCAACGTTATCCGCCATCTCAGCAAGCGTCACGACGTCACGGTGGCGGCGCCGGTACGGACGGACGAGGAACTGGAGGCAGGAGCCGGTCTATCCAGTTACGCCACTCGAGTGGTCACGGCGAAGATCTCGCGTCAGGCGGCACTGGCGCGGATGATCGCGCGACTGCCGACCACCGCACCTTCTTCGTCGGGCTATTTCTACTCGCCGGACCTCGCTCGCCGAATCCGGGCAGAGCTCGAGCAAACCCGATACGACTTCATCTTCACCCACTGCGCCTTCGTCGCCCCCTACGTCTTGGAAGCGAGGTCAGTGAAGAAGCTCTTGGATTTCGGCGATATGGATTCGCAAAAATGGTTGGCCTACGCCAAGTCGAGGGCACTGCCGCTTTCGCTAGGCTATTACGTCGACGGCATCAAGCTACGCAATGCCGAATCGCGACTCGCGGCGCGGTTCGACCTCTGCACCTGCACGACGCCGGCCGAGCTCGAAGTGTTGAGGAGCTATAACACCGGCGTTCCGACTGACTGGTTTCCGAACGGCGTTGACACCGAGTATTTCAAGCCCCGCGACGAGCCGTATCGCCCCGACGGTGTGTGTTTCATCGGGCGCATGGACTACTTCCCGAATCAAGAGGGCGTGCTCGAGTTTTGCCGGGATGTCCTACCGCGCATCAGGGCTCAGCGCCCCCGGGTCACGCTCGCGATCGTCGGTGCCGATCCGCCGCGCCGGATTCGTGAGCTTGGCCGGCTTCCGGGGATCATGGTTTCGGGCTCCGTTCCCGATGTTCGTCCGTATCTGCAGTCGGCGGCGGTGAGCGTGGCGCCTCTCCGGATCGCGCGCGGCACCCAGAACAAGATCCTGGAGGCGATGGCGATGGGTGTGCCGACGGTCTCCAGCGTCGCGGCGTCGGGCGGCATCGACGCCGAGCCGGGCCGGCATCTCCTGACGGCATCGACTGC
>Ga0126369_10000142_pt1 | contig 43362 bp, 50 predicted proteins | sample PanSoiMetaPlot_1_FD_109646 | JGI IMG/M metagenome (GOLD analysis project Ga0126369, IMG submission 109646) | Tropical forest soil microbial communities from Panama - MetaG Plot_1 | ecosystem: Environmental > Terrestrial > Soil > Tropical forest > Bulk soil | place: Panama | collected 2016-02-17
AACTACAGCTATTGTATGATGTTATGCCTCCAAAACGACGATTAACTGATCAGCAGCGCCGAGAGCGCCATCGAATCCGCCTATTGCCGCGTCCCAAGCCACAGCCATGTGAGATTTGTGGAGCGTCGGCACAGCGTCACCATATCGATTACGCCGATCCAGAGCGCATCATGTGGCTTTGCCAAATCCATCACGCTCAGACACATAGCCAATTTGGCAGACCGGCTCCAGTCGATTGGATGGCTGATATCAGGGCAGCGGTGGCTCGCATCGATGCCGAGCGGATTGCGAGCCGCAATCGCCGCGCGGCGGACGGGGAGGGGGTCGGCGATGCCGGCCGCGGCGACGCGCCGACCGATTCCCGCTCACAAAATTTTTAATTTAGAAACTAGGACAAAACGACTGTGAGCTCATCTAGACAGAGGAAGCGCGCATGAGCAATGTACAGATGATAAGGCACGAATTAGTGAAGGTTTCCAAAGTGGGTCGAAATCCGCACGTGATCAGATGCATTGTGCAATGCGGGACAGATACAGGGCGAGACGTTGCAGTGCGAGTACGTGGCACTGCAGGATGGCGCAATTGGCTTGGGAAAGAGATTGAGGTAGAGGTTCGGGAGCCTGAGCCCTGGATGTATATGGGCAAAGGTCCTGGTGGAGGAAGGCGAGCACACCGGGTATGGCGCACTAGGTGATGGCAAGTGGGTTTAGGTGCAGTGAGCACCCGGTATACGCGGTGCCTGGGGAAGCGGAGTTTCGGCGTGATCCCGAGGGTGTGGCGAAGTATTTAGCGGCGCGGGAAGAGCGGATCAGGTTAGAGCGCGAAGAGCCTTATTACTATGGGTACCGGCCGGCGGTGTGGGGGAAGGTGGACGCGTTGATTGGGGCTGGCAAAACCGAGGTGTTGATATTGGGCGGGAACCGGGCTTCCAAGAGTGAGTATGGGGGTTACTCGGTCGTGCGGATGCTGATGAGCGGGGAGGGGAAACGGGTCTGGTGTTTGCAGGCGACTGAGCCCAACAGTGTTGAGATGCAGCAGCCGATCGTGTGGCGTTATTTGCCGCCGGAATTTAAGAACCTGAAGAAGGGCAAGGTCCAGAACATTTCTTATTCCCAGAAGAACGGCTTTAGCGAGAACAAGTTTGTCACCCCGGCGGGCTGCGAGTGCATATTCCGGAACTATTCTCAGGACATCAGCGTGATCGAGGGCGGGGAATGCGATTTGATCTGGGCCGACGAACTGATTCCCTTGGGCTGGATTGAGACGATTCGTTACCGGCTGATTACCCGCGGGGGCTTGTTGCTTCTGACTTTCACGCCGGTCGAAGGCTACTCCCAGAGTGTGAAAGAGTACCTGGATGGCGCCCGGGTGATTGAGACTGAGGCGGCGCCGCTTCTTGGCGGGACGTTGCTTCCGCGGGTGAGCCAGTGTGTGCGGCAGAGTGCGGCGGTGGTCTACTACTGGACGAGCGACAACGCCTTTGGCAATTACCCCAACTTGGTCAAGACCTTGGAAGGCGCACCGCGCAGTGAGATTCTCACCCGGGCTTACGGGGTGCCGACTAAAGCGATTGCGGCTAGGTTTCCCAGCTTCCGGGAGCGGCTGCATGTGGTAGCCGAGGTGCCGCTGGTGGGCTCTAACTATTTATTCTGCGACCCGGCCTCGAGCCGGAACTGGTTCCTGGTCTGGGTGCGGGTAGATCCCAGAGGGCGCCACTATGTATATAGAGAGTGGCCCAGCGAAGGCTCCTATATACCGGATGTGGGCGACCCTGGCGTTTGGGCGGAGCCTGACGGCCGGCGGGCGGACGGCAAGGCCGGGAGCGCGCAGGCATCCTTTGGCTGGGGCCTTCTTCGTTACATTGAAGAGATCAGGCGCTTAGAAGTTGATGATGGCGAGATTATCGAGCGCTGGATGGATTCGCGTTTTGGCAACAGTCCCTCGACGCAGGCTGACAGTGCGACGACGCTCTTGGAAGAATGCGCCAACTACGGGATGGCTTTCTCGCCAGCGCCCGCCGACCCGATTGAAGAGGGCGTCTCCTTAATCAACTCGATGCTGGACAGTGGGCGGGAAGGCCAGCCCGAGCCTCTATTATATATACATGAGCGCTGCAAGGCGGTAATCTTCGGCCTGAAGGTGTGGACGGGCAAAGACGAACGGCACGGGGCGTGCAAGGATCCGGTCGATTGTTTGCGCTGGATGGCGGTGGCGGGCTTGGAAGACGCCGAGGAAGGCTTGCAACTGATTGAGCCGCGCGGCTACTAGGAGCTTGTGAGAACGATGCCTCTGATTATCATTAGTGACCCCGCGAGTTTAAAAGAAGCGACCGAGGGGATGTTGCGGGCGGCGTGGGACCAACCGCAATTTGAGGCTCTGATGCAAAAAGCGATTCAGGATAAGAGGATCAATCGGGAAAGGCTCCTGCTGTTGGGCTTTACTTACGGGGCTTCCTTTGCGATCACTCAAGTGATGGCCGGCAGGATAAAAGCGGTCGGCGAAGGATAAAAGCGAGTTCCTATGGACACTGACCAACTAGCGGCGCAACTAAAGGCCATTGAAGAACGGCTGGATTTTAACGCCGAATCAATGCGCACGCTCAATGCGAACCTGATCAAGCTCTTGGAAGCAATCGCTAAAAAAAAGTAATCTGGGACCCGGGTTGGGAAGTGGCCAGCGAGTCCGACCGCCAAGTGGTGCGCGAGATGATTGACTTTGCGTGGTTGCGGACCCGGCTCTTAATCTCGATCGTGGGCGCCGGCGGACCGGTCAATATCACTCAGGTAGCCAGGGTCCTGGGGATCGGCCGGGGCCGAGCCGAGCGCTTGATCGCCGAAGCCCGGGTCCAATCGCGTCTCTTTACAGGCGAAGGCCCCATGTGATAAAGGTAGCGGCGAAGGCCAAAGTTGGCATGGAATTTGCCGCCGTAAAGCAGGAGTTCTTAAAAAGCGTCACCGACACCAGCGCATATCAGGCCTGGATCACGGGCCTGGACGACGCGCGTTATTGCCGCTGGGCAGGGCAGACGACTGACGGCAGGAAGTATTCTCGCTACACCGGCGAAGAGGTTTTTCCGTGGGACGGCGCTTCCGATATGCGGCCCTTTTTCATCGATGACCTCATTATCGATGACGTCGACATCATGCGGATGGCCGATCGGAATTGCCATATGCAGACTTTGCCGGGTAATAGTACCGCGGCGCAGATGGCGGTGAGCCAGACCAGTGTACTGGACTTTATCAGCCGCACCCAGATGAGTATCGAGCTGGAGCGCGAAAAGGAGCTCCTCGCCCAGTGGCGTCAGCACTTTGGCTCCAGTGTGATGGCGGTCGAATGGCACATGGACATGGACTCCGAGCTCAAGACGGTCACCATGATGGATCTAGTGGGGATGGCGCAGCAGATCCCGCAGCTGGGTCCCATGCTGGCCTATTTTCAGGATAACGCGGGGCGCCTCTCCCAGGGCGACATGGCCGCTGGGATGCAGCTCTTCAGTCAGCTTTTTCCGCAGGTTAAAAACCCCCAGGCCGCGCTCCAGAGCCTGTTTCAAACCGGCCAGTTTCAATACAACAACTCCTACATAAAAGAGAACCGGCCTAGCGTGCGGGCGCTGCGCACCTTTCAGGATATCTTCTTTATCCAGGGTACCTACGACTTGCAGCAAGCGCCCTGGATAGTGCGAAGAGACGTGGTCCCCAAGCCTAGCGTGGAAGAGCGCGCCGAGTACGAGCAATGGGACCCGAAGTTTACGAAAATAGTCTTAAACGCCGCGGGCACAAGCTGGCTGGGGTTCAGATTGCAGGCTAGTGTAGGCGATTACCGCACCGGCAGGCCCGACCGCCTTTATGTCGATGAGATGCGCGAGCTATGCGAAGTCTTCTACGGTTTTTACAAAGGTCAGGACCCGGACGGGAACCGGCGGCTGATGGTGACGATCTTTCATCCGACTTCTGACACGATCGGGAGACAACTTCCCAACCCGTTTCTGCACGGCCGTTACCCTTTTGTGTTGTGCATGCGCGAGAAACGCTCGCGTAGCGTGATAGAGTCCCGCGGCATTGCCGATATTGAGATGACGCACCAGTCCGAGCTCAAGAATCAGCGCGACAGCCGAAATGATCGGACAAGTCTCGGCACGCTTCCGCCACTGCAAGTACCGCTAGGTCGCGGTAAACAGCAGTATAGGCTAGGACCCCGAGCCCAACTAAAAGTGATGCGACCAGGGGAATTAGCATGGCTGCCATTGCCCCCACTAGACCAGGAAACGTTCGAAGTTGAACAGAACATTTTACGTAACGCATACAATTACTGGGGCAAAAACTTCGGCGGCGTCGATCCTAACAAGGTTTTGCGCAAACAACAAAGGTTAATAGACGGCTGGCTGGGGGAATTGCGCGAAGTTTACGTACAAATTTACTGGTTGTTGCAACAATATTTGCCCCCTGAGCAGTGGATGCAGATTTCCGGGGACCCGAACTGCGTTCCGCCCAACGACCGGCAGTCTATTCAGCAGAATTTGAACTTCTCTCTCGAATATGACGCGAAAGACCTTAACCAGGAGTTCCTAACTGCTAAACTTAACTTAATCCAGCAGATGTTAGTCACAACTGACGCGGCCGGGGTGATTGATAGGGCCGGGTTAACTCAATATGCGGCTAATGCGCTGGATCCGGCCTTGGCTAGGGCTATAATTCAGCCTTCCGGGCAGGTGACCCAGCAGGAAATCACCGACGAACAGGGCGCGATGAGTAAAATCGTAAGCGGCGTCGAGCCGCCGGTCTATCAGAGTGGGCAAAACGCCCAATTGCGCCTGCAAGTAATCCAATCGACGATGGCGAACCAGGATTTCATGAATTTCGTCAGGCAAAACCCGCTGGCGCAAGACCGGCTGCAACGCCGGGTGCAGAATCTCCAATTCCAGATCCAGCAACAGCAAAACGCGGTCACCGGCCGCATTGGAGTGCCTCCCGGGCCGACCGAGGCCCTCGGAGCCGGCGGCGGGCCCGCGCCTCCGCCTACTGCAACCGGAACGCCTCCGCCCGCACCTCCCGATCAAGGCTCACCTCAACAAGGACAATAATTATGCCCGCCCCGATCTTTGGCACGACCTACCTGGAACACAACCCGGCCACTAGTGCCGAAAACCCGGTTATCGCTGAGGATACCTCAAAATACGATCCGGCCTTCACAACCGCGTGGAATAACACGAAATATCTGATTTTCGACGAGTGGAATGGCGACAATTCGCTAATTGCAGCCTTCGCCGCCCTGGCCTACCGCTACAAGAGCGGCACGGGTGTCTACACGCCTTCGATCGGTTCGATTACGCCCACGACGACCGTGCACAACGTCGCTTTTACTCTCACGGTCAACGGCACCAACCTTGACTCCTCCGCCCAGGTGCAGCTAATCGGCGGGACTCCGTCTAAGACAACCGTTTTGCCTAATGCGACGAGCACGCCAACGCAGTTGACTGCGAGCGTGCCAGCCGGGGCCATCGCGACCGCGGGCACCTATACCGTTGCCCTCATCAATATCGGCGGCGTCATTTCCACAACCACAAACCTGACAGTGACTTAAAAATTATGAGCGCTCATCCGCAACCCCCCGCCCCGCCTCCCGCGCCTCCCGCCCCGCATCCCACTCGCGAGCCAGAGCAGCCGGCTTATCAGTTGCAGCCGGCTTTCACGCCCAATATCCCTGGCACCTCCCAGCCGGCTCCGGACGTGAAAAACCGTTGGGACAATGACCAAGCTTTTATTACCTGGATGCAGACAGGCGCCTATTCTTTCCCGGGGAGCGTAGCCGGGGATCCATCCTTTACTGATTGGTGCTACAGCCTCTGGCAGGGGGCAGGCGGAGCCAAAACCCAGGCGCACAAGTAGGGATGGGCGCAATCGCGACGCTGCCCTCCGGGGATACACCCTTAAAAGAACGCTACTATATATATAGGCGTTTTTCGCTGCACTTTCGCCAAAACGCCGCCAGTGGCGATGATCTGTACTGGCAGATCAAGGCCGAGAACCTGACGCCGGCTCCCAGCCTAAGCTCAATCTCGCCAAGCTCGACCAAGGCGAATCAGGACGTCGAGCTCTCGATTTACGGGAGCGACTTTGTGCTCGGCGCCACGGTGATAGTCGGAGCCAATACCGCGACGCCCAGCCAATGGAACAAGACCTTTATTCTCGTACTGATTCCCGCGGCGATTATCAGTATCGCAGGCTCGGTGCCGATCAGCATCCAGAACCCGGATGGGCAGCAGAGTAACCAGCTCGCCCTGGCGCTGAAATGAGTATCGTAGAAATGCTCTTGTGGATCCTGGCTTTGGGGATCTTCGCTCTGTGGGTTTATAAAACCGCCTGAAAAATGCCGATCTCCGGAGACACTCTTTACTCTTTTCGTTGGTATTTCCGTCCGGAAACTCCAGCCTGGGCGGTGCCGATCGTAGTACTGCGCGGTGACGAGGAAGAGGTCCCGCACGAAGCAATTCCCGCCATTCTTTCGGAGATCGACAACCGCCACTGGGGGGTGATCCGCCAGCTCTTGATCGAGGCAAAAACCAATATCGAAGGAGCGTTGCGCGATGAGCGGACGATCATGAGCCCGCAGATTACGAGCTTTTATTTTGGCCAGCTCGCCGCGATCGATTATGTCTTAGCCAATTTCGAAGGGCTGCGCAGCGGCCAGCTTGGGCCTGATAAACCAGAGGAGATGCTCCGATGAACTACGCGATCGTTTGTAATATGGAGACCAAGCAGTGGGATTTGTGGCTGGATGAGGAGGTCATGGTCGGGAGTTACTCGAGCCGGCAAGAAGCCCTAGAGGAACGCGAACGGCTCGCGGCCGAAGATCATCAGGCGCGCTTTGAGCTTCCATGATTCTGCGCGTGCGCCAAGCGCACGTCCTGTAGTCTGGGAGGTCTTCTCCTCTGCCATGGTTTTAACTGAACCAAGAAAATTGAAACACCAGGGGGTTTAATGGCACCCCAGAGGCCAAGAAAGGGTGTGCGCCTGATTAAGAGAAAAATCAAGCTAATTTTATAACACGCTGATTACGCGTTATAGGGAAAAAAAGATGCGCCTTCCGGATGGCTTCAAAGAACGGATAGGCTTGCTGGGGCACGACAGCGTTGCCTAAGGCTTTCAGGCGGTGTGATCGATTGGGTATCCCATCAACTCTTCGACAAAGCGGGGGTTGAGTGAGCCTGAACCGGTGAGGCCCGCTACTTCCGATAATGGACGCGCATTGTCCTGGTTGCCGTGACTGCAACTCTTCCAATCCCGTTCGGTCGGCGTCGGCCAGAGCTTCGGAGTCTTCACCTGGTCGCGCAGTCTCAAACAATGTCCTTGTTCCAGTCTCGCTTCGCCATTTGCCCCCCCCCCCCTTGGTCCTCGGTCCCTGTCGGCGTGCGCCACAATGAACACTCGTTCTCGTCGGTGCTTTGCCCCAACGGCGTTAGCCGGAACGCTGAAAGCGCGAAGCGCGTATCCAAGCGATTCCAGACGTAACAATATTCCTCCGAATTCGTCCAGTGTGAGGATGCCAACAGGATTTTCGAAAAGGCACCAAGCGGGCCGGACTCGTTCAGTAACATCGAGCACTGACGGCCAGAGCCAACGGTCATCGCGACTGCCGCGTCGCTTTCCAGCCAAGCTCGCGGGCTGGCAGGGTACGCCGGCGGACAGGACATCAACCCGGCCTCGAAAGCCAGCAAAGTCTGCTCTTCTAAGGTCGCCATAGTTAGGAATGTGCGGCCAGTGACGTTCTAGGACTTTTACACAATAAGGATCAATCTCGGAAAAACCTATCGTCTCGAACCCGGCCCATCCGGCGGCCAGAGTAAAACCGCCAATCCCTGAACACAAATCCAAGTGGCTTAGAATCTGTTCCACGTGGAACTCTTTGAAAAGATGTTATATAGAATTCATTCCGGACTTTGCCAAGCTCGCTGAACACGGCGTCGTTGCGCAACATCGCTTCGGCCTTGAGTTTCGCCTCGAAGAGGACCTCATGGAGTCATTGGCTTCACGCAAGGTCATGGGGACAATTTCGAGCCTGGGGCTGTTCTGGCTCATGAACGGCTAAAAGGGCCTTGGGGAAAAGGGTTAGTATCAGGAACAGGAAAACGGGATGAGCGTCGCCGCGTACGTCGACGTGGAAATCCCCGAGTTAAGTAGCCAATGCGTCATGACCTATTGCGAAATCCTTCCCCAGGAAGAAACATGAAGCCTATTTTTGGTTTCTCCTTCGCATAGTTCCGTCCGTGTTTTCGGAATGCGTCAATGGACCACTGGTCTCCACATTACAAACGATCGCGTTGCCGCAAAAGGAAGATTGAGGTAGAACTTTTCTTTGGAAAGCTACTGAACTTCCGGGTCCGCTCCGGACAAGTTCGTTAATAATTGCCGCCCCCCGGCTGAGTGGCCGGGGGGTGTTTTTTTGTCCGCGGTGAAATTTGGCGGCAAGGCAAATATGACACGTCATCCTTGCCATCTGGCAGGTTCTGTGCCACAAATTCCTCTTTAAGCGGTCTGGTTGCCGTTATTCAACCTGGAAAAGTGGTCTCTTGTTGGACCCAGTAAATCAACATGGCAGAGGAAGCTACAAACGCTCCAGTTTCGCAGACACCCCAGTCGGACGGGGCAGGCCAAGCGGTCGCCCAAGATTTACCCGAAGCCGATCTGGATAGTCTGCTGTCTCGCATCCCCGGCTTTGAGAGTCTGTTCGGGGAGTCGCAGGAATCGGGTAAAGCTGAGGCCAAAAAGGAACTAGCGCCTCAGGGCACTGTGGAAGTGCCGGCTGTTCCGGAAGAGATGGAAATCACTTTGCCCGCGGCCGAGCCGCTGGTTGAAGAGGAACCCGCTCCGCCGGCACAACAGCCAGCAGTTGAGGTAAAGCCGGATGCGGTCCAGAAACGGATCGACCAGTTGACTGCCCAGAAGAAAACCGCCGAGGAACGCGCCCAGGCTCTGGAGGCTGAATTAAGCGATCTCAAGAGCAAAGCCAAGGCCCAGGCCATTCCGACGGCGATTCCGACTGAGGACAATCCGCTGGCTAATATCACCGATATGGGTGAGCTCAATCGCCGCTATCAGTTAGCAAAAATTGCGAGGGATTGGGCCATCCAGAACTTGAACGGCGGCGAGGTCCCCAAAGAAGATGGCTCAAAAGTCCTGCTCAACGATGAGCAGGTTCGTTACATGTGGGCTCGCTCGGAGAAGATGATCAGTGATTACATCCCGCGCCAAGCCAATTTCGTGCAGGAAAAAGCCAAGTACGATGCCCAGGCGAAAGTTTACTATCCCAAGATGTTTCAAGACGGGACGGCTGAACGCCAGGAGTATCTGAAATGGCTGGAGGTCGCGCCTGTTTTGCGATCGTATGCTGACAATGCGTTACTGGTCGGCGACGCGGTCTTTGGGCGCAACTCGCGGATAGCCCGCACAAAAAACGGCAATGGCCAAGCCCAAACACCTCCCCCGCTGGCACGGTCCAACCCCTCAGCGTCACCTCGGGTTCCGCAAAATCGAACGTTGAGTGCGAGCGATCTCTCTGCCATTGCTACTGACCCGCAGTCGAATGTCCTTGACCGGTTTGTTACCCAATTGATAGACGATGCCGCCGCCCAGCGTTCACAACAACGTTAAGTTGTGGCTGGACTACTAGAAATTAACCAAGTTGGTAAGCGCGAAGATTTCGCGGATGTAATCGCGATGGTCGATATGAAATCGACTCCCTTTACATCAATGGTTCCGAAAGGGACTGAACCGGCTAACACGATCTACGATTGGCAAGCAGATGCCTATGATGATCCGGTGTTAGGCGGTATTATAGACGGCGTAGACGTTCTCTCGAGCGACTATGTTAACCCAGCGGCCAAACGTGCTAAGTTGCACGGTCGCATTCAGAAGTTCCGCAAAGCGTTTTTGGTTAGTGACATGGCGCAGAATGTGTCAGATGTCGCTGGAATCGGGAAACGCGGCGAACTGCAGAGAGCAGTCAAGAAAGTTATCTTGGAGCTCAAGCGTTCGATGGAAGCTACCTTCTGCGCGGATCAGGATAGCCAAGCGGACGATGGCGCTACTAAAGCCTATCTGACGCGTGGTATCGGCACTTGGATTCAGAACACGGCACAAACCGATCTGCCGGTGCCTTCTACCTTCCTGACGCCGGCGACCTCGATTGCTAGCATGACGACCGCGACGATGTTAGAAGACGATGTTAATAACATCATGGACTCAATCTATCAGCAGACCGGCCAGCAGAAAGATTTTGATCTTATCTGCGGCACGGCACTGAAGAAGAGATTTAGTTCGTTCGCGGCCTGGGTGCCGAGTGCGGTGTCCACCGTGCCGTTGCGCAGGTTTAATCAGGACTCTAATTCCAAGGCTATTCTGAATACAGTGGATTTTTGGCAAGGCGACTTTGGTAGTATAAAGTTAATCTTAAGCCTCTTTTTGGCTAAGAATTCCGCCACGCCTAACGTTGTTAATGGACGTGGGTATTTCATGGACTGGGATCAGATCGAATTGCGCTACAACCGGATGCCGGGATACAAAGAGAATCCCGATCTGGGCGGCGGTCCTCGTGGGTACGTGGACTCGATCTGCGGACTGGTAGTTTATAACCCGTTGGGCTTGGGAAAAATCGCGCCGACTACATGATCCAACCGTGGGAAGGTTTTGCCCGCGATTTGGCGGCGGCTCGTGGAGAGGGATTCGTGAAAGAGTTTACCGAGTCCCTTCTCGACGAGATCAAAGCTGAGGAGACGATGGCATTTGTTAGTCAACGGAAAATTGCCGCGGCAACCTCCCGAATCGATGAAGCGTTTATTGATGGCCTCGGCGAATGCCACATGCGCGTGGATCTCACCGCGTTCTGGCACTGGATCCATCGTTACGGCCGAAACATCTGGAACGATCCGGATTTTGTGCGCCAATACAAACGCGATAATCCGGAAGTTCGCGTCAAGTCTAGCCCAAAGAAAATAATGCTTGGATACAGATGAATCCTCCGGTAGCCACTCAGCGTGTTCTCTTTAATTGCGCCAGACTCACCGGTCTTGTTCCGGAGGGGGACAACGCCAATCTCGACTCGGACAAAGCCTACGAACTGTTGGGATTTATTGATGATCGTGCGCGCGAAGCGTGGGAGACCTTCGATTTCGTCGAGACTACTCTCGTTGAACAGCGCGCGTTCCGTCCGGATTGGGATTGCGCGCTATGTTATAACCAGGGAGACATTGTATGGGACCCGGTCACTCAGGCATATTATTTGGCACTTGCCCAGACAACCGGCGGCACTCTGGCAAATAGCGCCATCTGGCAGGCGAACCCGCAGACGATCACGCCACGCTGGATCCCCTATTGGCAAACCAACAAGACGCCGATCGGAACCTGTTTCAGTGCTTGGGATCAAAACCCATACGAAAACTCAAATCGGCGCCGAATCCAATTTCTTCCCTCCAACCGCGGACTAGAATTTACCGCAACCAGTGACGCCACGGTTGTCTGGCTGCTCTTCCGAATTCCTTACCCGGGAATCGGCCGCGTAGAGTGGAGCGCGAGCTCAACTTACAATTTGGGGGATACGTCGATCGACGGGATGGATTCCTACATCTCGTCGATCGATAACAACAGCGCGAATCAGCCTAGCCTTTCGCCGCAGGCCTGGACGCAATTCCGGCTCCCCTGGTCCATGTCACGTTTCGTCACTCAAGCGGCTTTTTCCGATAGCCTCATTGTGGAAGGGCAGAACGAGAAGGCACCCGGGGAGCTCGGGAAGGCCTACGGTTATCTCTCGGCGGCGTACGATCAGCAGGAGCTCCAGCAAGGCACCCGCGAGAACTGGCAGGGCTATGCAAGATAAAAATTATGCCGACGTATCCTTATTATTTTCAACGGAGGACAAATGTTATGGCTGTAGGCGTCACTGATGGTTCTAATGCATTACCGGGTCAGATCGGCGAAGTACTGAGTGCGACTCAAAGCACTAATCAAGCGATGACTACCGCCACGGCGCTCAATATCACAACGCTGGCTTTAACCGCTGGCGATTGGAGCGTGGAAGGCTTTGTGACGATGACGCCGAGCGCAAATTACACGGTCGCGACCGCGGCGCTCTCCACGACGAGCGCGACCGTGCCGGCCAGCCCGGTAGGCGGGAAAATCAGTCTTCCGGTTACGACCGGGACAGGTCTGGCCGTCACTCTGCCGACAGGCAGGGTGCGCGTCAGTACCTCGGCGCCAAGTACTTTGTATTTGGTTGCACAAGCGACTTTCGCGTCCGGAACCTCTAATGGCACCGGCTATGTACTAGCCAGAAGGATGAGATAATGTTCACGGTAGAGAACACTTACCTGTATGACAGAAATGGCCTTGTGCGTCGAGATTGCCGTATCTGTCGGAGCAATGCTAATCGACGCAGGAAAGAGAGGACTTTTGCCAAATAAACCTCGGGGCACAGTCAGCGGTCACAAAACCACGTCCGCTCAGCAAAAAATAATGGGTATCGCCCGCGGTATGCAGAAAGGCGATGTGCCTAAAAGCTATTCGAAGGAAGCGGCGAAAATCGCCAAAGATATCCCAGCTTCCGATCTGCATAATATCGCCAAAAAACCAAAGGCAGGCTACCGGCGAGCAAAGTGACCGATGAGGCAAGCTCGGCTAATAACGGGAAAAAGGCACTGGATTGGCCAACTCTGGTGCTCATTCTGGTTACTGGAGGCGGCAATTTTATCGCTAACCAGCAGGGTAAAAATCAACTGAGCTATGAGCAGCAGGAAGCTATTGCCAAGGTCCGCGAGATTCACGGGGATTTGGACAAGTTTGAAACCGGTATGAAAAGCTCGCTAGCTAATCAGGCTCACTTGCTCGAAAACGACTCGGCGCTGCTTAAAGAAGTTCACCAGATCACTACAAATCTCCAGCAAATGCATCGCTATGATCAATTGCGAGGCGCTCCGCAATAACACTAAAAACATATACTGAAAGGATAAAAGATGGCTCCCAAAAACAAGTTCAAACACGACGTCCCAGACGACAAAACCATGTATCCGCCCAAGCCGGCGGTGAGTCTGCCCAAACCGGCACACGAGAAATTTCCAACTCCGAATATTCCCACGGTTCCGACGCCCTTCGGTGGAACCAGCAAGGAATCCGAACCCGACCTGGAGGTGGGCAGCTAAATGGCACCTCCCAAAAGATACAAGCATGATATTCCGGATAAAAAGAGCGCGTTGCCACAGCAAATCGCTCAGCCGCATTCGGAGCTAAACATGGACAAAATGATCGCCCAAGACGGCGGGAAGCCGGCGACTAAAAAAACGACCGTACCCAACACCGGTCCTCGCAAAAAGTAAATGGCTCGTTGGCGTGGAACAGGAACCTTAGACGATGCGCCGGTCGCAACCGGTGACCAGACCTTCATTGGCATGAATATGAATGCCAACGATCCCGCGGCCATAAGGCAGGGCTTCTACCGGGAAGGCTACAATTGCCGTTGTGAAAACGGAGGGCTGCAGACGCGCTATGGGAGTCTGTGCCCGGGGGCCTTGAACGCGATCAGTTACGGCACGATTTACGGCACGGGGATCTTCTCTAATCCCAACGGCTTGGAATGGCTCGCCGTCGCGGTCTCGAGCGGCGTTTGGTTTGTCCGTGACGGAGAATATCCGCGCTTCATCCCGACGGAGACCATCAATTACCCCGTCGAATTTTCTCAGGCCTTCGACATCTTTTTCATGTGGCGCGGACCCGATCTAAATCCACTTCTTTGGCACGGGGATTGGAGCGTTTACTTCGAACCGTTTCCGGCACCCGTCGTTGGCAGCGGTCGCAGTCCGGTGCCAAATGCCTACTATGCGATCACCGCCTCGAATCGAATCTGCGTGCCCTACGGCAAAGACCGGGTAGCGGTCTCCGACATTGCTGATTACGTAGAGTACGATTGGACCATCGACGATTTCCAGATCAACCAGGGAGAATCCGACGATCTGGTTCTCATTTTCCCATGGCAACAGGAAATGATCCTGTGTTTTAAGCGCCATTCGATCTACCGTGTAACCGGCTTTGCCGGGGACTTGAGTCAGGCGACCTTAACCCGTTTGCCCGGCACATTGGGGCTGGTCGGACGTCACGCGGCCTGCGAGGTCTCCGGCACTGTCTATTTCATGTCGCAGAACGGCGTGCATGTGATCGATCAAGTTCTCCCCAATACACCGGTCCCGAGCGAGTTCCCGATCTCCGAGGCGATCAAGCCTATTATAGACAGTATCAACTGGAACGCTGCCAACTTGATCCGCTGTGGATATCGCCGGGACCGGCTGTATTTCGCGTTGCCCTTAAAAAACGCCATTCGCAACAACGTTTTGGTTGTGTACAACATTATCAGCCAATCCTGGGAATCGATTGATACCTGGGATGACCCGGACTTCCGGATCGATGACATTATCAAAATGGATTACAACGGGGAACGCCGGCTCTATGTGATCGATCGCCAGCAAGGCAAGATTCTCTTAATAGAGCAGGGCAAGACCGACTTGATGGGTCCTGACAGTACGTTCGAGCGTCAGATTCAACTCGGAGTCATGACTCGCGGTTATCTCGGGCCGGGGCAACGTAGTTTCTTTAAGCGCTTCAATCTGGACGTTGCTTCGTGGAATCCGGAATTCACCGTGAAGTGTTACCCGGATATGGGCTACGGCAAAGTGCTTGTGCAGGATAAGACGCGAGATAACACCAAGTACGAAAGCTTCGGCGCTCCGCTCTGGAATCCGCTCAATTCTAACGACGATCATCAAAAGGCCCGCCGACAGGATTATTCGGTCGGTCTGCCAATTATACTGGGCCAGAATGGGATCTATGTCGAAAAAGCGCAGGAATCGACCCAGCGCTTTCCAGTCGGTCTCAAGGCCCGCTACATCCAGTTAAAGATCGAAAACACGCAAGGGTTTCTGAACATCCGGACCGTCTCTCCGGATGCGTACGAAGACCAGCGGGAACCTCATCCGCAAACATGATCTATGGGTGACCTCATCGTAAAACCGTCTTATCAGTTGGGTCCACGTATGCGTAATTACTGCATGGCTGCAAGTGCGAAGAAAGCGAGGGTATCCTAGTGGGCGACTTGATCGTGAAGCCAAGCTATCAACTTGGTCCCAGAGACGTCCTGACCGTTGATAAAATAAATTTAATGGCGACTCCGATCGTGGAGCTCGCCTTAGCCGACCCGGTTAATGACCAGAACTTCTTGCGGAACGGCAATTTCTACTCGTCGTTTTGGAAAACTCCGGCTGGCATTTCTTGTCCGGTCAATACCTGGACAACCAACGCGAACTACTGGCTCGTAAGACCACAGGGCGCTGCCGTCAATTTTCTGCGCTCCTCCACCGTTCCGGATCAGTTCAGTCTTTTTAGCGCAGAAGTGCAAGGTGCAGCGAGTGTGACAACCGTTGAATTTGGGCAGCAGATCTCTGGGGATTTGTCAGCCACGCTTCGTCGTCAATGCACCTTTAGCGGATATGCGTACAACGCGACAGGACTGACCATTTCTCCGATCCTTAATATTTACACCGCTAACACGTTCAACAATTTCGCGGCCATCACGCTGCAGACAACGATCAACCTGCAGACCTTGCCTAACGCCACTTGGACCTTGATGACAGCCACAATTGACCTCTCGAGTGTGGCGATTGTTAATGTGCAGAACGGGCTTCTCCTTGCCGTCCAGTTGCCCAGCGGTGCGATCAATGATCCCTCCAAGAATGTGTTGTTCAGCCGGCTCAAATTCCAGATCGGAGAAGTGGCGACAGAGTTTGTGGATGATACGAGCCTTTTTGTGACGGCTCCGAGTGTTGACTCCACCATGCTGCAAGACGGCTCGATTGCGCGTCCCACTTTGTTTCTGAATAACGTTGTGCCCAAGGGGGCGTATGTGGCCGGGTCCATTCAGAGTGGCGATATCGGAGTTGGGCAGGTTGAAGCGAAAAATCTGGATCCGGGGATCTCCACTACCACGACAGCGGCCTTCGCTTGTCCGGCAGCAAACGCCAATGTCACTATCGCGCTGAGCAGTGCGACGGGCATTTCTGCGGGATTGCCGCTCAATATCCAAGGAGCGGGCGTTTATTCGACGATCAGCGTTTCGGGTCTCTCGGTGACGGTGCAGAATACCGGAGCCGCCGGCAACGCTTCTTCTGGGACGGTTATAAATAGCGGTGCCACTGTCACGACTCAGGGCAACGCCGTGATTGGGGGGCTGGGCTATACGCCAGTAAACAAGGCCGGTGACCAGATGGGCGCAGGTACGATCTTTGTTTTCACTAACGATGACGTAGTCGGAAGCGGTGCCGCGGGACAAGCTGCGGTATTGGTCACCTCTACTACCGCGAACCAGAGTAACGATGGGTACATGCCGGCAATCGCTTTTAATCGCCCCAGTGTTTTCGGTAGGACAATTGGGTTAGAGACAACCGGGAAATTTAAAACGGTTGATCACACGGGGCGCGTCGGCTACCTGCTCGATTCGATCAATCAGGTTGATACCAATTCGATTCAGGATAAAGCGGTCACGCTGCAAAAGCTCTCCGATGCGCTGGTAAACCTGATTATCCCGCCCGGGATCGTCCAGGGATTCGCCGGCCCGAATTGCCCGGGTGGCTGGCTGGTCTGTGACGGGACCGCGTATTATACCTCTCAATTTCCCAACCTCTACGCGGCGATCGGAAATTACTACGGTTCAGGAGGTTCAGGCAGCGGCGCATGGTTCATGGTTCCGGATTTACGGGGGCGCAGTCCGCTGGGCTACGTCAATTCGAGCGTCGGCGGCATTACTGCTCGCACCTTCGGCTCATACGGCGGAGAGGAAACGCATGTTTTGTCTTCAGGCGAGCTCACTCAACATTATCACACTCTCACAGATCATCAGCACAGTCACGGCATCGTGGATAACGGTCACACACACAAATACACTAACCCGCTGGGTTCAACCATCGGCGTAACACCCGGGGGGACTCAGATTTATTATCCGGGTGGGTTTACTGACACGACCGGTGCCTATACGGGCATGAATAACACTAACAACTCAACATCTAACGTGACGTGCGATTACGCGGGCAGTAGTCAGGCCCATAACAATATGGCTCCGTTTTGTGTCTTTTATTACATCATTAAGGCTTCATGAATCTCGCCGAAGTAGCTAGAGACTGGTACGCCAACAATGAGCCGGAAGGCGCGTTGGCCAGTGCCATCTTGCGCTGCTTTTTCCGCGGCACGCTCATTTGCCGGCCTGACCTGCTTCTAATGGGCGAGACTTGCAGGACCGATGGGCGCGAGTTGATTCCTGGCGAGCCGCACAATTGCTGGTTTTTGCATTTCTGGGCAACAGAAAAGGGGGCCATGTCGAGCTATGAGCTCTGCTTAGAAGCGCCATATCCGCTCAAATGGGTTGCATATAAAAGGAGAAGCAAGATTAAAATCGTTCTATGGGATCGCTTATTTTGGAAAGACTTTAACGTGCTTCGCAAGCCGAAGGGACCTTATGTGCTCGTCTCTTAGCAGTTCCCAACAACCAGCATCCAGTGTCTTGCTTGATTTGAATTTTGTCTTGCAAGCGCTCTGGAAGATCAGAAAGCAAAAAAGTACTATTCATTAAGGAGATTGTATGGGTGGCGCCCCGTCAGTACAAGCACCGAAGGCCCCAGATCCGGCTGAAGAATATTCTACGGCGCTACAGACATACATGAAGTATGCGCCGCAGCTCTACGGAGAAGAGAGCCAGTTTCAGCCTCTCTATAATCAGATGCAGCAAGGCATCATGGGCTCGAATATCGGCTACTATTCTAACGCGCTTATTAACCAGATGGCACCTGCACAGACCGCGTTGGATCAAGCCCAGCGTCAGGCTGTCGCGTCCTCGGCCCAACAATACAACCAGTATTCTGGCAGTATCGGGCAAACCGTCTTAGCCCAGAATCCCGCCCTGGCGCAACTCTACGGGTTAGGTCAGCAACAGCTAGGCGCGACAGCGGACCCGGCGCTGCAGGCGCTCTACGGGCAAGCTGGAGGTCTCTCCGCACAAGCCGCGCAACAGACTGGCGCCGGCGTACAGCAACTCCAAGGCCTCGCACAGCAAGCCGGCGCGCAGATGCAGCCGATTAACCAACAATTGCAAAGTTTGTATGGACAGGTGATGCCAATGGCTCAGCAGGGAGTCGGTCAACTCCAGGGGCTGGCCGCTCAAGCCGCCGCGGATACTCGCAGTCCGCTCTGGCAAGCGACCGCCGCTAATGTGCAAGGCAACCTCGGGCAACTGGATCCTCTCACCCAACAGCTTTCGGATACCGCACAGCAGCAGCTCGCACTTGGGGGAAGCCTTTCTCCGAGTCAATTAGCCGACGTTACCCAACAAGCCCGGGCAGCGTATTCGGCGCGCGGAATGCTGGGCGCCTCTGGTTCGATTGCCGCCGAGGTCCTGGGGCGCACTTCGTTCCAGCAGCAATTACTCCAGCAGCGTGAGCAATTCGCCGGCGCGGTTGATCCGTTGGTTCAACAACAACTTCAGCAGCGTACCGCCAACGCGATGGGTATGAGTCAGGCTGACATTGCCGCGACGCAGGCTAACCGCCAACTGGCCGGCAACCTCTATAGCCAAGCTACCGGGCTAGGTATGCAAGGCTTGCAGGTCGGAGCGGGCATCCAAGGGCAGATAGGTCAAAACATTCAGAACACAATCAGCCAGCAGGCCGGCCTCGCCCAAGCTGCGATCGGCACGCAACAGCAAGGCCTCTCGCAGCAGTATCAAGGCCTCCAGCTTCAGCAGGGCTTGCAGCAGTCTGTTCTGGATCAGATCTATCGCCAGCAAGCCGCCGGTGCCCAGAATCTGGGCAACGTCTACGCGAACCAAGCGGCGGTGCAGTCAGGGATCCTTGGCTCACAATCCAATGCGGCCAATTGGGTGAACGCTCTCTACGGCGGAGTTGCCGGTATGGGCACCGGGTCCCCTAATCTTTTCCAGGGTAGCGGAATGCTCCAATTGGTTAACCAGAGTCGCATGGCGCAGATGAACGCGAACGCCGCCGCTAACCAGATGAACGCGCAAAGCCAGGGTGCTGCAAGCGGTGCCATGATTAGTGCAGGAGGCGCGATCGCAGGTGCGGCCGTAACCGGAATCGCAATTTTCTAATGATGATGATTCCTGTCGAGATCAAATCCAGCCCGATTCACGGTCATGGAATTTTCGCCACGCGCCGTGTTCCTCGTGAAACTGTGTTGTGGCAATTTACCCCTGGCCTTGATCATCTTATCAGCGACTACGCGTTGGAATACTCCGAACCGCGGATCAGAGATTTCGTGCGAGCTCGCGGGTACATCAATCCGGAGAACCGAACCTCCTGGGTGATCCCTGGCGATGAGGCGCAATTTTGGAATTTTCCTCCCAACGGTGCCCAAGCCAATTGCAAAATGGGCGGGTTACAGGATGGCGAGCATCTCGTGCTAGCCGCTCGCGACATCGAAGCCGGCGAAGAACTCTTCATTCCGCCAGAATCAGATTTTGATTACGATCGGAAAATGGGATGAGTATCGGTGCCAAAGCTCGCGGGACGCTCAAAGCGATTCAGTCGCAGTTAGGGCAATACAAGAAGCCTGTCCTTAACTGGAGCGGAGGCAAGGATTCGACTGTACTGCTTCATCTTCTTCTTTCGAACGGGATCCGGATTCCGGCCGTCTATTACGAGGATCCGTGGTTTCCGCACAAGAGCATCTTCGTGCATGCGCTGGCAGCGAAGTGGCGAGTGGAAATGCACAATTATCCGCCGTTGCGCGTTTCCTTAAAAACCAGTCCGCAGATGGTAGCGCTGGTCAGCGAGTATCTGATCGGAGGCATCACTACGATTGCGTTGCTTAAAAACACGATCGAGTATCGCGAAGGGGAAGATCCCAAGAAGTACTTGTGCGGCGTAGATTTTTTGATGAGGCCATGTGCGACCTTCACTTATCCGTGGGACGTAGCCCTGATCGCACACAAAGCGTGCGACGAAGATCCTATCTACGGACCGATCCCGATCCAGACTGATCTGTTAATGCAGGACGATGGGCCTGACGCCTACTACCCGTTGCGCGAATGGTCGCATGAGGACGTCTGGGATTACATCGAGACCTACAAGGTGCCCACGCAAACCAGTCGCTACGACGTAGCGCTTCGCATGGAGCTCGACGACAAAGAACACAATTCCGATTGGTATCCGGTCTGCGTTCGTTGCGTCGACAAGCGGCTCGCGGGCCAAACCGTTTTCTGTCCCAAATGGCAACGAGAACTTAACAGTGTCTCGCAACTTGCTCCAGAATATGGACGGTTGCCGAGCTACCTCGAGGATAAAACCGTATGACACAACCACTCCCTGCTCCGTATTTTAGCGCTGGTTACACAACTCCACTAACTGATATCGGCTCCGGTTACGCTGCCGGCATCACCTCGGCCGGTAAATCGCTGGCCGGCGCCATCTCTTCGGTCATGGGCAGCGTCAATCCGCAGACCGGCGAAGTGCAATCCGGCATTCTCGAACAAGGGCAAAGCGCTCATGACACGATCGATATCATGCATTCGATGGGACTCTTTGACGATGATGTTTACGGAAAACTGAAGACCTCATCTCTGAGCGCCCAGCAGAAAGCGATCGGCATGTACACGAGTATCGCAACCGCGAAAGCCCAGAGCCAGTTTGAGATGAACAAGGCGCTCGCGGTCGCCAAAATGCAGGAAGACGCCGCGATGGCGCGTACCCGGGTTTCGGAGGCTGGAGCCATGGCAAGGCAGCAAGTCGCTGTGGCAGGCAAGGAGCAGGTTGCCCAGGAGAAACAGCCGCAAATCGTGAGGGTTCAACCAACTCAGCCAACTCAGCCGCAACAGCCCAATCAGTCCAATATAAACGTCCCTCCGACCTATAAGTTCGGCTTGGGCTCTGGATATCAGCCATGACCGATGAAGAATACGATGAGTTAGTCAGGCGGATTAACGCGACATCTCCGAACGCTCAGCTTGCGTCTCCTTCGGCGCTTTATGCGAGTCAGCAGCAGCCGGGACCAGCTGTCGCTGCGATCTCCTCCAGCCCAGCTCCGTCGATGGCAATTTCGGGTCGTCCGCAGCCCGGGGCCATAGATGTCGGAACTGATTATAACGCTATTCGTGCTGCAGGGTTACCCACTCCAGGGATGCAGGCGGCGGCTACCCCGGTTTCGGCTGTCCTTCCTCCGCCGACCGCAGAATCTCCTGGCACGCAGGCCGATCTCAACAAAGCCATCGATCTGAGCATCCAAGATCGCAACGAGGCCTATTACAAATCTCAGGCTAAGATCGCCGATGCCATTAAGACATTGAACGACGTTGACGCGACCGACGAAGCCAAAGCGAAAGCCCAGGAGATAACTTCTGTTCGCGGCCCTAATGTCGAACCTCCGTTTGGCAGAAAGGATGACGGCACGCCGATCACGACTGCAGATCTGGAGAGCTTGCTTCCATCCGGACTTTCGGACGACACGAGAAGGGGGGCGTTAAGACAACTGCAGCGCAACGCCTACGTGGCTACGGTTACTCCGCAGCTCACTCCGCAAGAGGCCGAGCTGAAGCGTTACGCCAACCTTGATATTGGTCCCAGCTATCGTGCGCTCCAAGATATCGGCCTGCAGTTTCCTGGCGCTCCTACCGCTCCGGGTTCAACGACGCCGCTCTTTAAGCCGGCCGCACCGGGGCCTGCGCAGAAAATTGAGAAGGCGCAACCGGTGCCCGGGCAGACGATCGATCCGGCTACCGGAAAAGCCGTGCAAGCGCCCGCTTCCAATATCGGGCTGACAACGGTGCGCGGGACCGAGTTTGGCGAAGTTGATAATCCAAAGTACGGAGGCTACACCGAAGCGGGCTGGAACGTCGGAGCCGGGGGCGCGAATCTTGCCGGCTGGAACACGGAAGGTGCCGCGTTGCCGTTTGGAGTTTTGAATAAGTACGGCAACCCGAGCGATTCGGGCTTTATCTCTAACTTTAATAAAAAATACGATATCCAGATAGTCGATCCGAACACCGGTAAAGTGGTTAACGCGCCACTGGTCGACTATGGGCCAAAGGCCAGTACCGGAGCGGGCATCGATCTGCTTGGAGGAACGCGAAACAACCTCGGGCTCGGGAAAAACTTCTCAGGTAACATTTCTTATCGAATCGTTCCGAAAGGCTCGGCGTTGCCTGACAACACTACGGCCAGCGTGCAACAAACGCAGCAGACCGTGCAGCCCGGGGCTACCGGACAGACTGTAACTGGGCAGACTGGAACCGGACAGTTTATCCAAAATCCGAATAATCCGAACGAAGTCTTTATCCAGCCGGTTGATAGCAGCAAACTTCGAGATCCGTCCGTCTACGGCAAGGTGATGAGCCGGCAAGAATTGACGCAGTGGGCAGTCGCACAGGCCAATGACGTTGCTGCCGAGCTCGATCGATCCGGCGTTCCGCAAACCACGAAGGAATACAACGCGAATCTTCAGAAGTTTCTGGAGGGCGCGATGAAGTATAAGGACGAGAAGGAAGAACCGCTCAAGCCGCCGCCGACAGATTACCAGGAGCAGTTTAATTCCCTGGCGTCGCTCACTTCGCCGACCGCGGCAACCGGTCCGGACGGCAAACCGATCAGCCAGTTTAATCTTATGATGCAATTGCACCAGAGACTAAAAGAAGCCGGTCCTGGCGTAGGCGGCATGAAGACTGATGAAGCGCGCGAGTTTGACGCCCAGCGCAATCATCTCGTAGCGAATGTAGCCAGAGGACTATTCGGACAAAAGGGCAATCTCTCCGAGTACGAGCAGAAAGCTGCCGACGAAGGTATTCCCGGCTTCTACGACTCGTCCGCTTCGGCTCAGTTTAAGACTAACAACCTGATCAGTGCTTCTCGCGACAAGATGCGTCAGATCATCAATATGGCCAAAGCGCAGCACTTTGATACGTCCGCGATGGAAACCGAATACCGGCGCATTTTCGGCTTGGACCAAGCTTCGCAAAACGCGGCCAAAGTGCAGAAGGCTAATGCTACCGCCGCGCAACTGAACAAGAACACGCCGGGGCAGCAGAGCTCATCGACGCAAGTTTCGCCACTTCAGCAACAGAATCCACAGCAGCAGCAGCCAAATCAGGGACTTAACCTTTGGGGCTTTTAAATCATGCCGGCGCTGCTAGACCCCAGAACGTCGACCCCGATTCTCGGTGACGATACCGATCAGCAGCAGCCTGTTCAGACGCTTCCGGCCCAGCAAGTCGGGGGGCAAGGCCAGCAGCAGCCGGTTCAGCCGGTTAATCCTGATGCCCCGACTCAACCGCGCTATGATGATTCGGGTCAGGCGACTAATGTCCTTACCGCCTCGCAGAATCTGATTAGCACATTCGATCGCTATATCGCTAGCGGCGGCGACACGAAGCTTCTCACGCAAGCAAACCTCGACGCTGTCGACCAAGCGGTTCGCGACGTGCCAGGGGAAGAGAACAAGGCCAACAGTCCCGCTGTCTCCTATTCCCTCTTTAAACAGGGCAAAGAGCGCAACGTCATGACCGAGTTGGCCACTAAAGGGCCTCTGGAGACGGCGCTACACCAGGGTCCGGGTATTGTGACGGCAATCCCCGGAGTGGTCGGAGGCTTACTTGGCGCGGCTGGTTCTTACCTCATGCACGAGATGTCGCCGGTCCCGATGGGCGAAGATTTGCTCAACATGCTGCACGGCGATTTCACTTTCTCTAATACGCTGAACAATCGCGCCCAGCAGGCGAGCGCCGCGGTGCAGGCCGTTCAACAGAACTGGGATAATTACACTCACAATTACGGGGCGGGCTTGGCCGATCTTGGGCAGCTTTATAATCTCGCCGCGCAGCGGGCAAAAGAGACTGATCCGGATAAGGCCGCGCAACTTGATTTCGCGCAAAGCGAGATCATGCGCAATCAAGTGCTGCGTGACCAGCAGAGCGCCAAGAATATGAGCGACGCGCGCGATGCGCTCGCAACCCAATTCAAGTCGATTGGTATGGGGGATTTCGCCGATCGTTTGCAAAAGGCACAGCCTGACGAGGGTGACATGGCGGCGATGCAGATGATCACCGATCCTTTTACCTACGCAACTTTCGGTGCCGAGGCTGGAGCTAAAGCGATCGGTGAAAGTCTCGGAGCGCAGTTTCTCAAAGCCGGTGTGAGAACAACGCGGCTCGCTGAAACAACCGCGGCGAAAAGTTTGCTCGAAGATCAACTGGCGCAAGTGGCCAGTCAGCAGACGTCGCTTCGTTCGATTCTCACTGATACTTCGCGCCTCACCGCTGGAGACGAATCGGTCTATAAAACTCAGCTTGCTCGACTCAATACGCTTGAACAGAGCCTTAAAGCCGATCACGCGACCGCGTTAAACGACTATACCGCCGCCGTCCAAGATGTGAACAAGCAAATGGACGCGATGTCGCGCAATCCATTCCGTCAGGTTGTCGGAGGCATCGCCCAAGTAGCCGGGGCCGCTGGCCAGTTGCCGTCGAAGATTTCAGACTACCTCGAAGCGATCCCTGAAAAGATCGTCAACACCTTCATGCCGGCCGCGGACGAAGCAACTAAGGCCGCAGCAACCGCATCCGTGAAACGATGGAGCGAGGGCGCGATGGATCTGCTCGGGCGAGCAACGGGCGGCGGGCTAGGATTTCTGGCTGGCGGACCGGTAGGCTTAGTTGGAGCAGCCTTCCCCGATATCGCCAAGGCTGTGGGGAAAATGGGGTTGAACTGGGATACGCTCGCCAACTTCAGCCGGGACATGCAAACCGTTGGTGAGCAGTATGTGCTCGGACAGCAGACGTTGCCTTTCTACAAGGCAGCATCGGAGAAGCTGACCGGGCTTTCCAGTTTCCTGGCGTCGAAACTCGACAACCAGTTAGTCTACGCGATTCCTTCAGCAACGACTGGAGCAGTGGTTGGCGGAGCAATCGGCGGCGCACAAGGCCTGTTGGCCGGCGGCGGTCGAGAACAACCTTTCCAGCAAGGCATAGCCGGCGGAGCGGTGATCGGTGCAGCCGGTGGAGGGTTGGGACAGCTCACCCGGTTTAATTCTCGCGCTGAACTCAGGCAGGCTGCGATCGGCGACCGGTCGCGCTTTATCAGCGCGATGACGCCGCAGAGCAAACAGCTTTTTCTGCAGTTGCATCCCGAATATCAGCTCGGGATCGCTGCTCATGCGATGGCGCATCCGGATGTTGATATTCACTTCTTTAGTGATCCGACCCAGTCCAATGGCTGGTGGACCGGGTCTAATCCGCGCAGCTCGATCTTTGTTAATGTGGCCGGCGATAACCCGATGCAGCCTATTGTTTCGCACGAGATTGGCCATCACATTGCCGCTCACGGGCTCGGGCAAACCGTACAGGATTACATCCTCGGCAATCCTATTACCGGCCAAAAGGGCATCATGACCGCCCTGGATGATTCTGGTAACCCGATGGTGCAAACCAATGCGGCGACGGGTAAAGCCGAGTTTATCCCTAATCCAGAGTTTGAGGCTTACAAGGCTGAGTACAATAAACGCAAACTTCGTGATAATCCCGGGTCCACTCCAGAAGACAACTACGGCATCGCTAACGAGATGTTCGCTGATCTCCACTCCCATTACATGACCGATCGCGAGGGAATCCAGAAAATGATCCGCGGCTACATTCCCAGCGATATCGTGAGCGAAAATGCGATCGGCAATTGGCTGACGAAAATCGGCATGGGCGCCGACGCGACGACCGGGAATCCCGCGGCGACAAGCACACTCGAGGGAGCGCAAGGCCTCGCTAACATTATTCAGGAATATTATCGGCAACGGCAATGGAAGAGTCGTGCCGTCGATGTAGAGACTGATCGGGGACAAACTAAGGTGCCGGTCGGCGACATGGTCAAAGGCACTCCGGAATTCGATCGTATCACGCACAATCTGGATTCCACGAACGAGCTGCAGCGCAACCCGGACGGTTCAATCAAGACTGATCTGGCTGGCCGACCATTGACCAATTCGCCCAAAGTCGCCGACGCACAAGCGGCCGCTTTGGGCGGGATGGTCAACGATATTTATAAAAACCAACCGCACCTTGAAGGCACCCAGTCCGATAACCTCTTAAAGCTCATGACCGATCGGAACGGACGTCAGGTTCGCCGCGGTCAACAGGTGCCAGAGGCTGTGTTCCAAGAGCTTGAGCGCTCGAATCAATTTAATCCGAATCAACTTCTCAACTGGCGGAAGTTGGACGGCATCATGCAGCGCAACGACGGGACGATGACTATCGGTGTCTATAACACCGCTACTAAAGGTAAGGGACGCTACGCTACCCTCGCTGCTCGCGAACGCGCAATGACGCCACTCTACACCGAGATTTCTCCCGTTACTAATCAGGTCAACGTTCAGATGTATGACCCTGAACAGCTCATGATGAATCTGTCCAAGCGTCTGCGATCGGCGCAAGGCAAGCAGCTCTACAACGGCCAGCTTTCGCCGGCGCTCGAGGACGTGCGGACTTACATGAAGAATCTTGCCAACGATCAGCCGGGGGATACCGGGATCGGCGCGCAGAAGAAGGGCTTCATCAACGAACTATTCGGCATCAACGCGGACGCGAATCCATATATCGCAGATCTGCAGAAACGTTCTCCTTCGGTTTTTAAGACCTATCGCCTGGATCGCATGAATCGGATTGCGGAGATCCCCGGACAGACCGCGGATGTTCACGCAAAAACCTACGAACAGGTTCGCTCTTTCATGCAACCGCGGGCGGACGAAGGCGGAGTCGTCCCTCCAGATGATGCACGGTTTGCTCCGCGCAAGAATCCGACCGACAAACAGGTTCAGGAAGCAACCGACGTTCCGAAGCTGGAACGCACCGCGGCGCACAACGACGTCATCGCTCGTCGGACGATCTACGACTGGAACCAGCAGGGCAACACTGTCCCCATGGAGGTTCGGCGCGACGACGCCGGCAACGTCGTCACCGACAAAGACAACAACATCCAGTATAAGACTCAAGGCTTTAACTTCCGCGACGCTCCCGTTATTCAGCAGTTGTACAATCGCTACGGCGCCCAGGAAGGCTTCGATCGGGGCACGAGTCTCTTAGCCGATCGGCTCGTCGACCAGTACAACCAGTGGAAAGATGATCCCGCGCTACAGTCAGCCCTTGGCTGGTACTCTGGAATGCGCGATCGGCTCCAGTCCGGCTTCGGCGCGAACATTGACAAGTTCGCCAACATGCTGGCCGCGACGTCCGCTCAGGAATCTGTTCCGGTCAACTTCAAGTACACGCTCGAAGCGCTTCGGAAGATGTCGAAGGGCGACTACAACGAGCTGATGGGCAACTTCCGCGACTACGCGACGGAAGTCACCGATCGGATCATGTCGGATCCCTCGATCACCGACAAGCAGGCCGCACTGCGCAAAGAGATCAACAAGTTCGGAAAACCTGGGAGCGGCGTCGGCGAAGTTCCTCTCAAGGAGAACGGTCGGAAGTACGGAATTAATTCCCAGAAAGTTTTGCACGCCCTGACCGATTACTGGGTCGATCAGGCCGGCGGTCCAAAGACCGGGAATTTCGGGCAGAATCTTTCCTGGCGTTCGATCGATCCGACTATTGACGTTTGGGCCGGCCGCACCGCACGGCGTCTTTTGTACGAGCCTGACGTAACTCGCTGGCGTCTTGCACCTCGTGCCGAGGGCGGCGTCGGCTCCGCCACGATCGGCGGTCACGGCGATTACGAGTTTGCGGAGGCCGGCTACCGTCAGGCCGCGCAACGCTTGGGGATAAATCCAGACGATTTCCAGGCTCTCATGTGGTTTGGCGAAAAGCAGCATTACGCCGCCAATAATTGGACCGGGAGTGCCGGGGCCACACTGGGCGATTTCCGAAACATCATGGACATGATGGACTTCAATCGCTATCAGGCGGGGCTCACAACCGATCGCGGCCCGGGTAATCCCGGGGACCTCGAGGGGGCTCGGACCGAGATGGATCAAGCCATCAATCGCCTGGGCGACGGAGTGGTTGCCAGCCGCGCGACCAAGAGCCAGGGTTTGTATGGAGGCGCCGTGGAACCAACGCTGGATACCGAGTTTACCACGACCAAAGGAACCGACGTTTCTTCGATCGAAGACAAGATCAAAGAGCTCGCCGCTCGGCATGATCAGGATTCGGCTTTTCTCTCCCGCATCCATGACAATCCGAATCATCCCGATCCTCGTCCGATAGTGGAGATGGGCTTTAATCAGCCGGCGACTGAAGCCGAAATTCAGCAATGGGCAAAGGCCTTCGAAGATCACGGGCTGGGCGGGTTCACGATTGCACGCGATTCACGTGGAAAAGCGATGGGGATCCGCGCGCAGGCTATTCCGGAATTCAGCGACTGGGAAGGCGAACGAAGCAAGTATTATGAGACGTGGCTAAACCAGCTCAACTCGCTGCGAAATGATCCGTCTTTAAACAGAGACAACATCACGTATGATAAGAACAGATATGCCGACACGAAAATCTTCTTCAAGGGTCAGCACTACCACTCCGCAAGGTAGCAAGGTTATTACGCCTGACATGTATAAAAGCCTCTCTATCCCGCAGCAGCTCCGGCTTAAACAACAAGGATGGACTGATCCACGGGATACGGGCGAAGACTGGAAAACTCGCTGGGAACGGGAACGCCAAGCGCAGTTAAAAACTTTCAGCGTTCCGCAGTCCCAACAAGTAAGCCCGGATGACAGTGCTGATACCGACACTTACATTGCAGCGATGCAAAACACGCCGGGGCCGCAGCTCGATGCATTACGAAATGATCCTGATATGATGCAAATGGCGCAGGGCCTGGGCGTTGGCGTTGATGATATGCTCCTTTTCAGGGAAATGATGCTCGACCGATTTGCCAGCCGGTATAATCTTGGCTCAACGCAGCAGCAATCCACCACGCAACCTTCTACGGATCAGGATCAACAAACATGAGCTTGGGCTTCGCAGCTCCGGGTCCACCTCCGTTCCCGAAATATCTGCAGCAACAGACTCAGACGGCGGTCACGACGAGCTCGACTTCGACTAGCACCGGTAGCAGTACTTCGTGTAAGAACACGGCGGCGTTGGCGTGCGAACAAGGTGCCACGCTTAAAACCAAGATGGTCTTGACCGTCGATGATCCCATTACTGGGATTCCCGGGCCGGTGGACGTGACGGGTTCGACCTTCCAATTCACCGCGAAGATCGACGTGAACCATTCCGACAGTGATCCGACGACGGTGCAAATTGATTGGTCCGAAACGACGACGCCAACTCAAGGGATCACCTATCTGGTCATACCCGCTGCCACAACCACTACGATGCAGACGATCGCCTACGTAATGCAGGTGCGCTTGAAATCAGCCAGCGGCGTGGTGAGTCCACTTCTCTCTGGGACACTGACAATCACTCAGCCGATCTCGGCGAGGTATTAGACAACCGATCAACAAGAAACAAGGAAGGAAGAAATCAATGGCAGCATCTGAAGTTGTTATCTCCGGTCTACTGTATCATGGCAAAAGCGGCGCGGGCACGCCGGTCACAATCGTCGGCATCGCCGGGTATTCGAATCTGACCGTTGGCGGAGGACCGATCTTTCCCGAGTCCCCTCCGGCGGGACCTCCGGGGACTCCAAGTTTTCCCATTTCTGGGCCTCCGGGCATCGATTTTCCTGACAAACCGGGGTATCCGCCGACGGTGGGCGGAGGGCCAATTATTCCGCCGCAACAACCTCCTGGCGGAGGGCAACCCGGCGTTCCAACCTTCCCAATTTGGGGACCACCGGGCATCGACTTGCCGCCTGGGAGCGGTTACCCGCCAGTCGCGGGCCATCCCTTGCCGCCTGATCAGCCCAGGCCTGAGCCCATTATCGGATGGGAGGCTAAGACATTTTGGACGCCAGAGACCGGTTGGGGCGTAGCGATTGTGCCCAAAGAGGGAACGCCGGTTCCGACTCCTTCACGCTGACAATAATCGTTCATCCGCCCTGGCCCCGAGGCGTATATCGGGGCATTCTTTATGACTAGTGACGAGAAGTTGGATCGGATTCTTTACCTGCTCGAGCGCATCGAAGAGCGTCAGATTAAGACTACCGCCATGGTCACTGATGTGAAGGCGCACGAGGCACCGATCGTCGGGAGTTTCGGGAGCATTGACCCTGGTGATAAGAAATGATCACCGCGCTTATCCAGTGGCTCGTTCTAGTACTGATCGTCTCTTTATTGTACTATGTCTTAGCCCAATTCGCACCCGCCCCGATCATGCGGGTCGTTCTTGTCGTTTGCGTGGTCGTGGTAGTTTTGGCGCTCGTCTTTCTGCTTATCCCGCTGATCCACGCGGTTCGTTAGCCTAGATCATCATAATCGTGCCCGAAGCATTCAGGCTACCCCGCAACACCACTCCATAGCCGCTGGGCACCGACACGCCGCCGCCTCCCAGATTCGTCAGAGCCGATCCGCCAAAACTGCTAGGCAAAATACCGTAAGCGGTTGCGGCTGCTCCTGTCGGGCTGGTTGCGGTCAAGGCGTAAACAAGCGCAGCACTGTACTGGTTGTAGACGACCAAGTTGATGGGCACTCCGTACCCGACATGATTTAGCATTATAGTGGTAGAACCGCTAACGCTCCATGTCAGGTAGGCGTCTATCCAATCAAAGCCTGCGCATTCCACCGTCCAGCCGCCACCTGGATTTATAACGTTAGCAAAGCGTCCGATGGGACTGATGACGCGCCAGCTAGCGCCATCGTACATGACGCCAAAAGTCTGGGGCATTATCTCGAACTGGTTAAGCGCGACGTTCGCCCGGTTAACAATCGCTTTTGCGCCGGTCGAGTTCACGTTCAACGTGGGGCTGGCGTTGCAACTGTTAGTGGGAGTCACCCAGACAACCACGCCGGCAGTCAGGGAAAAATCATTCGCGACCGTGACCGCGTAGGCGGTCGAGTTAGTCGTGTCGGTGCCATAGTAACGCCCTACATGCAGGTTGTTAACAGCAGTTGCTAAATTAGCAGTCGTATTAGCTCCGGTCACATAGTCGGTAGTGTTGCCGCTGACCGTAGCCAGTAACCCTGCTCCGCTCGTACTAGCGTTAGCCAGCGTGCCGAAGACGCCTGTGCCTAACAACACTTGGCTGGCAACGTTAGGCGCTTTCGGGCAGAGTCCGTGTGCGGTTGTACTGACGTTGAGGGTAGTGATATCGGTCGGCACCGCTAAGGTATCCAGTGCGATTGCGTCTGAGCCTCCGCTTTTGTGAGTAGTGGCGTGCGCGGTTGGCGTCATCGAGCTCGGCGTGCCGGTCACATTGGCGTATGCGACTTGGTTAAAGGCTCCAGTCCCATCCAAAAACCGTGCGGCACCTCCGCTAGCCGGAAGAACGGGCACAACTCCGGAAGCTGTGGTTGTGGGAGCCGGCAGCACGTCGCCGCCTCCGGTGACATGGGTCGACGCGTGTGCGCTGGGAGCGAATGTCGTCGGTTTGCCGGTGATTGCCGTCCAGGCCAAAGCGACCGCGGAAAGTTTGCTCGTAACAATTTGGATCGTGGTGTTATCGACGGCGGGACACAAGCCCGCCAGAACTGTCGTAGCCAATGCGATCGGATCGGAGCCGGCCGTAAGATGAGTGCTCGCATGCGCGGTCGGAGCGAGGCTTGTCGGAGTGCCCGTCACATTCCCATAGGCCACTTGGTTAAACGCCCCAGTGCCGTCCAGAAATCTCGCGGCTCCGCCGCTGGCTGGGAGCGCCGGCACGAGTCCTGAGGCCGTCGTGGTCGGTGCCGGGATAATGTCAGTGCCAGCGGTAATGTGAGTAGTGGCGTGCGCCGTGGGCGTGCGCGTGTTGGAGAGCCGCGTGTCAGTGGCAATCACTACTTGCGTGCCGCTGGCGTTGCCGCTCACGGGCCCAGGCACTAGAATCTGGTTGTCGGTGCCAAGCTTTGCCGTGTTGCCGGCGTCTGTCGAAACCGCCGTTGGCCCTGGAGGTCCCACTCCGCCAACCGACGCCCCGTTCGCCGCCGTGCTACCGCTCGCTTGGTTTTGGGTGTACCCAGGATTTTTGAGTGTCAGTTGATTCGTCGCCAAGGCGGTAATCTGCAGGTAACCAATCGGGCTGATATAGACCATCCCGCCAACCGAGAAGACTCCTGAATTGGCTACACTCGCAACCGCCGTCGATCCGATCGCCGGCATCGTATAGAGGGCGGTAAGTGTGGTGTTCGCAGACGCGCCCCCGGGCGGGCCGGTCGGCCCTTGCGCTCCTGTTAAGCCTTGCGGAATACCAAAGGAAAAGATCGCGGCGCTCGAGGTGCCAGAATTTGTGACGGTCGCGCTGCTGCCAGGACTGAGCGTGTTCGTCGTGCCGACTGCGATCGTCGCCGCAGCGCCCGCGGCTCCGGTATTGCCTTGTGCTCCCGTGCTGCCAGTAGCGCCGGTATTGCCTGATGGAATTCCAAAGTTAAAAACCGCCGCACTCGAAGTCCCAGAATTTGAGACGGTCGCATTGGAACCGGGTGCTAAGGTATTGGTTAGGCCGACTGCGATCGTAGCGGCGCTGCCCGGGTTGCCTTGCGCTCCGGTGCCTCCGGTAGCTCCCACATCGCCTCTGGGAATGGTGAAGTTAAAGACGGCGGCATTGGCGTTGCCAGTATTGGAAACCGCAGCGCTCGAACCTGGGACTCCGGTTGTTGTTGAGCCAACGGCTATGGTTGCGGCTGCGCCGGCAGCGCCACTGGCTCCGACTGCTCCGGTATTGCCCTGGATGCCCTGGTCACCTTTATCGCCTTTCTCTCCCTTCGGCCCTTGGTTCGCGAGAGTTGAGGCCTCGATAACAATGTCGGCGGTTGTCCACTCGACATTAATCGGAGGCACGCTCTCAATTTGGATCGTGTAATCGGTCCGGCTCAGATCCACTTGGATCTCGTCGCAGCTCGTTGCCATTGGTTTGCTCTTCTGGTTGCACTACTTCAGTCGCGTCTGCTCGCGGCAATGCGGCAAACATTTTTTCTAAATCTTCGACCGTCGGAACGTTGCGGTGTTCCAGTCGCGCGGTGACTCCTCCGGAGAGAAGCTGGTACTTGTCAATCACCACGCCCAAGGATTGGGCGATTCGGTGGACGGGCAGATCGCGCGCCTTCTCAACCAGTTGTTCCGAAAGAATCTGCGCTGATTCGGCGAGGTTCCGTGCAATCGCCAGCCGAATCGAGGCGATGGCTTCAGCGTTCTTGTCGCGGATCTGGCGCAGGAGCTCGGGCTCGAGCAGCGTGATCTCGGCGACCTTGTCTGGCGACATGCCTTGAGCGAGAAAACTCGTCGCCGTGTCGATGATCGGTTTGGAGTCCGGATCCTTAGAGAGGAAGTCGAGCTTCTCGTGTTTTTCCTCGTCCCAACGCCGGCGCAACGTCGCCGCGTAATCCTCCAACGACACGTGTTTAGAGCGAAGGACGTCCAGCTTTGTCGTCCGCTTGGGAACGGTTTGCCGTGGCGCTTTAGAGTCCACGGCATGGATCATGCCAGTTGCGAGCTATTTTCTCAAGCGTTCGTCCTTGGAGATCTGACCGAGCAGCGCCTTTTCTATATAGCGGCCCATCGAGATATCTTCTTTCAATGCCGCTTCGCGCAGCATGGTGCGGATTTCAGGCAGGATGCGGAAAGTCATCGCTTGCCGTCTAGGTGTCGGAAGAGATTTTTGCATGCCGATATGTACACATTTTTATGTTGATTTGCAAGCGGAACGGCCGTTAATTAGAGGCATGCCAATAACAACTCGCGAATATCTAGGCCACGACATGGAGAAGACTGTTTCATGAATTCCTGCTTTCCCAGACCCGTTGCCGTTTCTGCGCTTCCTGGCGATCGAGCCAGCGTTGACGTTCGGCCTGGATCTTTCGCTGGTAGACGTTCAGCGCGGTTTGCTGGAACGCCAGGGCCAGCGTCCAGAGTAGCAGCGCGAGGCTCCAGCCGATCAGAATCAATTCAGGAGAAGGCATCGCCCAGAGGTAGCTATTACCTTTTTATTTCGCAAGTATTTAAAAACAGAAAAACAAACAATTAAAAATGAAAAAACGCAACCCAGCTAAACACTGGAAATGGTCTTGGGTCCGTGACGCGACCCAAGCCGTCATCGTGACCTCTCTTGAAACCGGTAACAAATTCAAGTTCCGGGTCGCAAATTATCACGATTGGAAACGCCTCCAACCCGATTTGAGTATATGAAAAACGGCCGGTGCTCGGCCAACCCGAGACACCGGTCCAAGGAAAAAACAACTCATGCCAAACAACGAATACGACAAACTTATCTTCGACCGCGACTTTGCGCAACAGCGTTTAGCCGAGCTCCTCGCAATCCTTGATTACGAACGGCTCTTGAAACTCGAGTGGCACGCAAAGAAGAAAGGCTTTTCGGAGCTGGCCGACCTTCTGTCGGAGGCGCGCAAAATTCAGAAGGAGAATATAAAACAAAAGAGAAGCCCGTCGGCTTAGCCAAGGATCCGGCGGGCCCTAATATGCCAACACACTTCTCTACACGAAATGAAATTATCACAAGCTGAAGAAAAAAAGCGAATTGAAAAGGCGCTCGCGAAACGGGGCATCGCCTCTAAAAAATGGTCAACACGCCCCTTCAAATCCAAGAAGGGAGGGAAAAGAAAATGATTACGATCTTTTGGATCTTGGGGATTATGGTCGCTATTTGTCTGGCACCCTTTGTCCTCATAACCCTGCTGTATTCGGGCCTTTATCTTGTGAGCCGTTGGTGGTTCTGGCTCGGGCTGATAATCCTTTGTGTGATCTTTGCGCATGCGACACACCCATTGGGACTCGGACAATTCAGACCATGAGCAACTGGATAAAAGATGCTTGGGACCAAGCCAAGCGGGAAATGGGGGTAAAGCGGTTTAAAACTTGGGGCGAAATTCTCTCTGACGCGACGTTCGCCCTGAAGCACTTTTTCAGAATCCTGGGAGGCAAATGATCCGGTGGTGGATCGTTGGGGCCCAGTTTGTCGCGACCAGCGTCATCATTTGGGCCATGTGGTTTTTCTTTCAGCATTTTAAACCGTGACAGAGCAATAAAAATGATGTATACGGTCCGCATCGCGCAGAGAGCAGGAAAACCTCACAAGGCAGGCTGAGGAAAAACGCAAAGTTGCCAAGGACAGCAAGGATTCGCGCGAAAAACGGAAGGCGTCGGTTGAAGCAGAGCAGTTGGAGAAAAAAGCTCGAGAAGCCGGAGCGAAGTCACAGAAAGGCATGGCAACTGAAGAATACTGGGAAGCTATCATTATCAATCGAGGCAAGGCGGCGGCGAAGTGGCCCGAAGCGGCGGTTGAGGTGTCGGTCAATGAAGTTTGGTTCAATCGCGAGATCAAGCGGCGTATCAAAAACGGCGAAACCATCTACCCTCATTCATTCGAGGGCTTGGAGGTCATTCGCAAAACCAGGGTGAGGATGCGATGAAAGCATTAGGTGAAGGCGCTCGTGGTGCCCTGATCCGGCAAAGCGAGATTGATCAGATTAACGCCAAGTATCGAGCGATCGGCCTTGGCATGCGTAAGGTCTTCTGGAGTGCAATCGAATTAGGCGAGTGGTTTATCGAGGCGCAGAAAAGGCTGAAGTTTGCTCGTGGAAGCGGTCACACTTGGAATCATTGGTTAGATGAGAACTTTCCGCATATCGCGAGCGCGGCCATTGGCCGATACATGCGGTTAGCAGCTAATCGGCAGTTTCTGGAAGCCAGGATAGAATCAAAATCTCCGAAGATTTTGGAAGAGAGTATACCCACGATTGGTGAGGCCATTGCAATGATTCAGGAGCGCGACGAGCACGAGGGCCAGCGTCACAAGCGTCGCGGCGATAGAATCATTGAGATTGAAAGCAGGAAAGTAACACAGAACGGGGCAACTGATCAAAAAGCTCAGCGGGCCATTCCCGTATCGCCTCCGCCAGAAGTGCAGGTTGAGCTCAAAGAAAAAGGCATTGCAACCGAAGACAAAAACGATAATCCCGTCGTGCGTCTGCGTGATCGGCTTGTCAGTTACGTGTGGAGACTTCACGAAAGCAAAACGCTGGAACTAGAGATCAGTGAGTTGATTCGGTTGGCAGAGCTAGATTCTCGGCAAGTTCAGATTGCAATTCAATGGGCTACTCGTGAGCATCCGGAACTAGAAGAAACACTGACTCAAACCTTTGCCACGTAGGTCCTGGGAGGCAAATGAACGAAGAAGATAAAAGAGAAGTCGAGCTAATGCTTAAAGAATTCAAAGCCAACCTCGAGCTCGAATCTTACAAACGACGGACGGAGACTATGCGCGTTTACCTGGATCGGTTGGTCTGGGTTTTGCCCTCTTTTTTCCTGGGTCTGTTTTTTGGTATGGTGTTGTTCTCGGCTTGGGGCCATCACTGACTCAAACCTTTGCCACGTAGGCTGCAACTCGGCCGCAAAAACACCCGCGTTTGGTAATACGGTGAGTCAAGTTGTAGCCGTCATGACAGGCGACTGGCCGGCTGAGTGGCCGGCCAGTAATTTCCTAAAGCAGCGGCATCTGTTGCGGGCTTTTCTGCCTGCGCTTGCGCGCCTTGCCGTCTTTGGTGGGCGATCGGTAGAAGCAATCGCTGCAGAGGTGATGCTCGTTGGGCGGGGCGGAGTAACTCCAGAAATCCGCGAGATACTTGATCTCTCCGCATCGCTGGCAGCGTTTGTAATCGCTTGGGTCCATTCTTTTAATTCTCGAATCCGAGATCGAGCTCTGGCTGGCGCGCACGCTCAAACTCGCACAACAAGGGTCCAGCCAAGAAAATCCGCCAAGCTTTGACCATTGTCTGGTCTGGAGAAACTAGAGCCATTGCCCCCTAGTCTAGCCATTCTGGCGCCCCTGAACAGCGCGGAAAATCTTGCTTGTCAAATTATGACTACTTGTGATATCTTGTTTTAATTTATCCCCCATGAAAAAGGTTCTACTCTTGTTGCTCTTCGCACCGCTCATGGGGCGCGCCCAGGAAAGCGTGGAGCAATATTACCAGCGCTACTGGCACTCGCCAGACATGCAGCGCAAATACGAAGCGGAGTGGCCGAAGTTGCCGCCGGTGCCTGCGCCTACACCTAAAGCTGCACCGACTCCTATACCGCCTTACCCAAATATATTTTTGCCTTACAGACCGTTTCGTTTGGATCTCGGAGAACGCGATTTAAATCCGTTGTATATAAAGCCGGACCTAGCGCCCAAGCCGAGCCCAACGCCGAAGCCTACACCGACACCTAACGTTAGACCGCGTTACCAACCAAGGTTAGAATGGTACACATGAACCCGACTCAAACAGACACCCACACCTTCGATACCAACAAGCTCCCCCCTGATTTGTTTTGCGAAAGCTGCTATATGCGCATTGCCCCTGGCCAATCTCTGATCATGAAGTCGCGCTCAGAACCATTTTTTCGACACGAGTGGCCGGACTCGCATTTCATTTTTTTTCATCAATGGTGTTACCCTGAATGGGAAAAACTAAAAAGTGAGCCACTGGCGTAAATGCATCTGGTGCGATCGGCCGGCTACGGCTAAAAGTTTATGCGACGTCCACTACAAACGACTCCGAAACGGCCGGCCGATGGGAGTGCCGATCGGGCTAATGACTCGGAAATCGGCTCTAACCAAGTGGCGAAAACGAAATGGGTTGAGCTAGCGCCCGAGGAGCTGGGCTACCTTTTGCGCGTGATCCGCGAGCCGCTGACCTACTATTCTCGTCTCACCGAGCATCCGCGCGCTTCGCCGGCCAGTCGCGAGAACGCGCGTCTGCTCAAGAGTCTCTGGGCAAAGTTATCAGAATGATACACGCGTGGTCTTTTGCGCTCGCATCTCTGTACAAGGATTGTGACTTTATGTTCATGAAATGGACTGTTCCGGACATTGCCCAGCGTTATGACGTCTCTATCCAGACGGTCTACCGCTGGGTGCGTCACCAGCACATTCCCTTCGTCCGGCTCGGTCCCCGTGTGTTGCGTTTCAGCGAGATTGACATCAAAAAATGGGAGCATGATTGCAAGAAAGCTGTTCGATCTGATGAGCAAAGAGGATCAGGCGTGGGCGCTGCGCGAGGGAATAGTCGAGCCAGACCTCGCGGTCGACCCCGTAAAGGTCCGCAAGCATTTGTTGCGGCGCGAGAAGGACCAGCAAAATCAATTTTTGAGCTGGATGAATCTCCATGACGTTTATCAGATCACCCCGGCCGGCGATCGTGCATCGACCATCAGGCCCGGGCATCCAGATCACACGCTGTTTCACTACGGCGCGCGCACTCAGCTAATCGAAATGAAACGCGAAGAGGGCGTCCTTTCCCCCGTGCAGCAGTTGCGTATTGCCGAGCTCCAAGACCGTGGATTTGATGTGCGTGTGTGCCGTTCCTCGGCCGAAGCAATGGCCGCGGCCAAAGAATACTTATGACAGAAAAAGAGATATCGGAAGTCTTGGTGTTCTTGCGCCAGGGCGTGGGCTCCATCGAGCTCGTAGCTGCCGAGTTAGCGCAATTGCGCAAGACCGTGCAGGAATTCTGTGAGGAGTTGATCCAGCAACGGGAAAGGTTTGCTGACCTATTGGAGGGGGAAAAGGAGGGAAAATGACTGAAAAAGCATTATCAAAAAAACGCGGAGAGGAATTGCGCGCGCTTCTGGAAGGCCAGGAGTTTGCGGCCAAGCTGGCCAACGTGCTGCCTCCAGGGATGACGGTCCAGCGATTTGCCCAGATTGTCTGGATTGCCTGTACGAAAAATCCGCGCCTGCAACTGACTTCTCCGGCCAGTTTCTTTCGCTGCGTGCTCGAGCTGGCTGCGATTGGTCTTGAGCCCGATTCGCGCCGCGCGCACTTGATCCCGCGTCGAACCAAGGAAGGCGGCTACGATTGCACCTACATCATCGATTACAAGGGGGTTAAAGAGTTGCTTTATCGCGAGGGCGATCTAGCCAGCGAACACTCCGATGTCGTGCGGGTCGCCGATTCGTTTGACTACGAGTACGGCACGCACCAGCATCTGACACACAAGCCTTTCCGCGGACCGCGAGGTGAAGTCTCTTTCGCCTATTGCCACGTGCGTTTGCCAAGCGGCCGCGAGCTCTTTGAGGTGATGAGTGTTGAAGAGCTTGAAGCGGTCCGCCGCCGTTCGCCCGCCGCTAACGAAGGTCCGTGGGTGACCGACACTCCCGAAATGTACAAAAAGACGGTTTTCAAGCGTCTCGCCAAGGGTTTGCCGCTCTCGCGGCGCACCCGTGAAGCGATCGAGAAAGAGGACGAATTTAACGAGCTGGTGAGCCCGACCCAAACGCCAGGACACCCTTACGGACGCCAAATTGCGTCGCTGGAGGGCGAAATTGACCTCGGAGAAGTGGCGCAGATGCCTCCAGAGCGCACAGAAATGCCCGCAGAGCGCGTTTCAGGCCCCAAACGCTCAACCGATGAGGCTTTGGGTTTGAGTGTCTTAAAACGGCGATTAGAGACCAGCGGCTTTAGCGAAGGAGAGCTCCTGGCGCTGTTGGTGAAGCTGGAGCTGGCCGGCCCAAACGATCGGTTCGAAGACTTGAGCGAGCGCAACGTCAAACGGGTCGTGGGCGATTGGGACAAATGCGTCGCGCGGCTAGAGCATGAACGACAAATTTCTTCTCCACCTGCCCATGAATCCGAGCAGCCCACTGACACTAGCGAATCTCCCCTCTAAGGCCGATCCGCGCCGAGGGCTGCGCAGCGCTTCCAACGCATACGCTGACCTGCGTTGCATCGGGCGGCAGGCCTTGATCAATTCTCTGCGCGATGCCGGCGTCGAGCTGCGAGACTTCACTACGGCTGAGGCCTTGAGCGGCACCCGGATTCACGTCGCGTGGCAACGCGGAGACTCCTTAAGTGAGCCGGCTGAAAATGAGACTCTGGAAAACCTGCGCCGGTTAGAAAAAATGGTCCTGACCGACTGGGCGGCTGGCTTGCCCTATACCGAACTGGGCCGCGAAGTGCGCCTGTGGCTCCATCACGGGATCGACCCGGTATTCAGCGGCCAGTACGACGTGGCTTATCGGAGCAAAGAGGGCACGCGGATCCTGCTATTGGACGCGAAAACCGGCTATATACCGGTCGAGAAGGCGGATTGTAATGATCAGTTGCGCGCTTTAGTGGCTTTATGTTATTACAATTATCCAGAAGTGCTCGAATTTACCGCCGCTATTGTGCAGCCTAACGTTCCGGAGCGCACCAGTATCAGTTTTTACCCCCAAGCTACTGCGCGCGCAGCCCTGGCGTTTCTGGAGATGGATCTGGAGCGATCAAATGAGCCGGAGGTTTCGCGCACGCCCGGGAGCTATTGCCGGTATTGTCCCGCGGCCGAGCATTGTCCGGAGGCTCGCCAAATGGTGGAAAGTTCGTTGGGCAAGCTTTCAACGATGCCGACCGGTGCCGATGGCGCCCGGTTGCTGCAAGGTTTGCTGGCGGCACGGCCCTTGATCGATCGACTCTTGAGCCGCTACAAAGAGCTCCTCTTGAGCGATCCGGAGGCGATTCCAGGCTTCACGTTGCGCGAGGGCAAAAGCGTGCGGGCCCTGGAGGATGTGCTGGCCAGCTGGCAGCGTGCGCAGGAATGCGGGATTTCCCTGGAAGCCTTCCTGGGGGCAACCAAGCTCAGTGTGACCAAGTTGCAGCATGCGCTGGGCCGCGGTGCCAGCGGTTTTAACGCTTCTTTTGAGGGACTGATCAGCCGCAAACGCAACGAGCCTGAGATCGTCAAAGAGTCCAAACCATGAGCAAACGGGAAGGAAAATCCAAAATGAATCGGCGCGTGCCTTTAGCGCCACAGCCAAGAGGTCAACCATGCAAGAGACCATTGATAGAATGAAATGTATCTGCCCCGAAATTGCAGGAGGAAATCCTCGGCTGACTTTTGCCATAGAGTTACTCGAAGAGGATTTAGCGGACCCCGAGCGTGCCAGCTACATCGAAAAGTATCTAGCCGATCTGGGCACGAGCCATCCCAAACGGCTTTTTGTCAATGCCTATATGATGGGCGTTTTAGCGACCATCCGCTCAAAAGTTCAGGTTGTGCGCACCAATTAAAAAACGCTTGACGCTCGGACGCGCCGGAGGCGAGGCTGGCGGTCCCGCTTGGTTATGCTCCCCGAGAATACCAAAATCTTCGGCCTGTCACGACCGCAACCTAGACCCTCTATTCTTTGGGTTCGCGAATTCAATCGCAAAAGCACCAAACGGGGAACCTGATATGAGTGGAGACAAGGCCTCAGGTGGCCGGTTGCGGTCGTGCCTTTTTTTCCCCTCGCATGGAACAAACTCGCAGCGTCAACCGATATGATATCGACTACCCTAGATTCACTTGTTTTGAGACTGAACGCATCGCTCTGATTGCCCTGATTAATCACGAGGTGTTGCTTACTTACCCGGGCATGAATGCGGGCCTTTTTGGCGATCGGGTTAATGCGCTCATTTTTGAGAAGCTCTGCGACTATTCGGCTCACGTGACTGAGGGCTACACCAAGAACCATCTGCTGGCCTATTTCAGGCGGGACGCCAGGTTCTGGGCCAAGATTGATGGCGACGCTCGTTTTATCCCGCTGCTTAGTGAAATTTATGTGCAAGCGAATTTCGCCGCGCATACTTTCGGGCGTCTTTGTCATCATGCTTCGCGCCGGGTATTGGCCTTGGAATGCTCAGCCGCGCTGACTAATCTGCACGCCGACGCCACGCGGGAATTGAGCGGGCTGGAGCTGGCCCACGACATCACCTCGAGCGTGCAACGCTGGTTGCCCGCATCCCGAGCGTACAAAAACGGCGGTGACCCCATCACGCTAGGCAACGAAGAGATTGATTACTCCCGGGTACTATTGGGCAACCGCTGGCTCAGTCGGCAAACTGCCGGCATGATTGTGGCCCCTAGCGGGCATGGGAAAAGCACGTTGTGCTGCCAAGCTCTCATTGAATGGAGCGCGGGCAAAGTGGCTTTCGGCATCAAGCCTAACGGCCCTTTGCGGATCACGCTTATTCAGGCCGAGGACGATCGCAACGATATGCGCGAACAATTCAGAACCCATCATCGAATCCCTTTAAGTGATCCTCAGATTGATCTGATCAAACTCAATGCTTACGCCGAGCAGGTTAAGCAAACCGGTGAGGAGTTCTTTCGCGAAGCTCGCCGTATCATCACCGAACGTGGCGGCACTGATCTTTTAATCATAAACCCGCTGGGCTCCTACCTCGAAGGCGATGTCAAAGATGACAAAGCCATCAAAGTCTTCTGGAATTCTCTGGCCGAACTCATGGCTGAGTTTGATTGCGGCGCCTTTGTCGTTCATCACACGCCCAAAACCAATTTCATCGACGAAGGCAAGATGCAGGCTTGGGATTGGATGTACGCTGCCGCCGGTAGTGCGCTTTTGATTAACAACATGCGAAGTGTCCTGGTCGTCTGGCCTACCAGCTCGATCGGCACCTACAAGTTCAAAGCCGCCAAACGAGGCGACAAGATCGGCTGGCTCACGGCGGAAGACAAATTCTACGCCCATTCGACCGATAATGATGGAGTCAAACTCTGGATCCCAGCCAACGAAGCTCAGATCAAATGCGCCTCGATCGATAAAAAAGCTAAAGCCCTGCGCAGCGAAAAAGAACGCAAAGCCGACCAGATCCTTGAGTTGCTTTCCACTGAAGAGCCAATTGACTTAATGGCCGTCATCTCCGCCTCGCCTTTTACTCATCGCTCCGTCGTTCAAGCCTATCTGGATTTCTTAGTCGCCAAAGGCATGGTCATCAAAGTCGAGTTGCCTAAAGATAATCGGAGCGGTTTTAAAGCAGGCTATGTCCGCAATCCTAACCCAGTATTGTGACGCAACGCGTTATAATATCCCAAAAGTTTGACCATGCGGCATATGCATCTGTACACACACCTTCCTATATAAGGTGTGTGTGTACAGATGAAAAAATCCCATATCCCGCACTGGCTTTTTGCCATGTGTACATCATCTGTACATTTGGTGTATATATGACAAAACGACTGACATGTCATCTGCAATGCAATGTAAGAATCGCTCGGCCTTTCGCAATGTTGGGCACACTTCTTGATTTTTAGCTCTGTAATGCTCGAGGACCAATCCTATCAGGACGAAACGACTGTGTTGTGGAACAATTGCGCAAGTGCCTCAGAATCAACGATTCCTATTTTAAACTACAGCTATTGTATGATGTTATGCCTCCAAAACGACGATTAACTGATCAGCAGCGCCGAGAGCGCCATCGAATCCGCCTATTGCCGCGTCCCAAGCCACAGCCATGTGAGATTTGTGGAG
>Ga0126369_10000143_pt1 | contig 43276 bp, 44 predicted proteins | sample PanSoiMetaPlot_1_FD_109646 | JGI IMG/M metagenome (GOLD analysis project Ga0126369, IMG submission 109646) | Tropical forest soil microbial communities from Panama - MetaG Plot_1 | ecosystem: Environmental > Terrestrial > Soil > Tropical forest > Bulk soil | place: Panama | collected 2016-02-17
CGAAAACTTTCCCCGCGCGCAACGACACAATTATAAAAGAACTTCCACACCGATGCGCATGCCTGTTGGTCGCAGCCGCCCCAAGCAACGCAGCGGCGGGCCGAATTGCAACTGCGGGAGACGTCGGCAAGTTTTTTTGCTTAATACAACCACTTCCGATCTGAGATTCAGGATTACCGGAGGACAACGATGCTTGATCGAAAGTCGATGGCGGCCATTGCGCTCACGGCACTGTCGTTGACTGTGGCCGGTGTACCCGACCGGCGCCATTGCCCATGACGAATCCAAGTATCCGGACTGGAGTGGCCAATGGTTGCGGGTACCGGACGGCGGCCCGCCGCGTTATGACACTACCAAACCGATTCGCAAGCAGGAGGTGCCGCTCAAACCGAAATACCGGGCCCTCTACAGGCCCTCTATCAGACCAGCCTGAACGATATTGACGCGGGCGGATTCGGCCTCGATACGCACTACGCCTGCATGCCGACCGGCATGCCGCGGCAAAAATGTCCGGGGTTTCCCGCTTCGAGTTCCTGTTCGGGCCAAGCGTGACGCACATCCTGTTCGAGGACATGATGTTGTCGCCTCGCCGCATCTACACGGACGGGCGCGACTGGCCGAAAGACCTGAAGACCCGAGAACCTACGTTCGTCGGTTATTCGCTCGGTAATGGCTCGATACCGGCGGGGACGGCCGCTACGATACGCTGGAGATCGAGACCCGCCATGTGCGTAGGCCGCGCACCTGGGACCAGACCAGAATGCCGATGGCCGACGACAACGAGGCTGTATTCAGGGAGCGCATCTATCTCGACAAGAACAATCCAAATATTCTTCACGACGAGATCGCCACCACGGACACTCGCTAACGCGGCCTGGACCGTCACCAAGAACTATCGCCGCCAGGAGAAGGTGACCTGGGAAGAAAACAACTGCGTCGAGGGCCTACATCACCATCAATAAGCACGTCTATATGCCCAGCGGGGATGGCTTGCTGATGCCGTTGAAGAAAGATCAGCCCCCGCCGGATTTGCGTTATTTCAAGCAGGCGCGGCAATGAAACAGGGCGGGCCTGTATTGTACCCCGTGCGCAGCATGCCAGCCCGAAACCCATACCCCCCAGGTTGAGGTGATATGGACAAAAACAGTGATTACGGATTGCGGGCTTGCCGGCTATGCGGCTCCCGGAACGACAGGACAATACTAAAATGATCAGACAATACTATGAGGCTGGAGCACTACCGGCGGTACTCTTATGACGCGATTTTGTTGCGAGGCGATTTGCCATTTGCGCTGTCACGCTCACACCATGAACGGACTCGCGGCGCTCGGCGCGTCGACGCTCCGCAAGATCGGATGTGACCGCAGCGAGAAATGTTTCCACGCTGTGCGACAGTTCGGTTGACACAATCCAGTATTCCACAGCATCCCCGGGGTACTGGGTTGTCCGCCTTCGCGAGCGATGGCACGCTTTGTGATTCCATCTCAACGAAATCCGCGTCTAAAACATTCGCTGGGTCGGCAACGGCGAGCAGGTGGTCGGACCATATAAACTGCTCGCCAGAATTCCGGTGCGACGATCTATTCGATAGTGGACCGCGTTGAGATGCGGACCATCATCATGACCATAGCTTATTGAATTGTCGGTGACCGACATATAATCCTGCACTTGTGCACCAAAAAATGCGTGCTTATAGCCGTCTTTGAATTCGCGATGCTTATATTCCCTTGTCTGTTTGTCCAAAGATGCTTCCTGTACGCGTACGTATTTTGCATCCGTGTCTATGGTGACCGTCTCGACGCCACACAGTAAGCTTATGGTTTCCGCTTCGGCATAAAAGGGCGCTGCAATGATTGCGCTAACCGTAAAAACGAACCATCGCATTTTCTCTCCTCCACTATGGCGTCACCTTCTTATGAGCCAGTGAACGTGGGGTAGTGCGTCACCCAGCAATTTAGGATAGAATTCCACCTTTCGTCAGATAAAAATGCCCAGCGTCCACTCACGATTTCTAACGTTGCGCATAAACGGCCGTTGCACACAAACGACGGACGTCGCGTGCTGAACAGTCCGATAGGAAGCTGTTCGCCGCGACGTTTCGTCGATCGACTGCGTTGCGATTGCTCTCGCTGACGCGCTCCGATGATTACCCTCTCTTGGGCACATAGAGCGAGCACCAGCCGGACGGAGCGATCGGCCCCTCAACGGACACGCATGACGCAGGCTTCTGAAACAGAGTGCAATTGTCACAGCGCTGATTACCCTTCGGCGTAGCCTGATAGGCGGCATTCTTCTGCGACATCTTGGCCGCCTGCGCAGTCATCGTCATACCCAACATTCCGGCCGCACCCATGCCCGCGGCGCGGGCCGCGTTGCTCAACAGACATCGGCGCGACATCTCGCCAAACCATCGAATTGTCATGATATAATCTCCTTTCTTGGCCTCTCCCTTGGTCTCTCCAAGGTTTACGCTATTCAAATAGACTCCATTTTATTGTGCAGCGCATTGATCGAGGTCAAAAAGTCTCCACGGCAGCGTGAAAACTGCGCTTAGCTGCCTCAAGCGCCCACAAAGAAAGGAGTCCTAAGGGGTTGCACTGGGCAACTTGCTGCGGCAACTTCGGATTAGTTTTCAAACGAGCTAGTTTTTACTATCTCAGATTGCATTACAAGATAATTAATCGACGCCGCCATGGTTCAGGATCGCTGGGTTTTGTGCGCTGCCAAAGGAAGGCATTCGCATTGCGGCCATCGTCGTGCCCATCCGCAGCACCGACCAGCCGTTGATGCATTGGCAGAGCAGCGGGCTTGATTGGTCACCGCGCGGCCAGCGGAAAACACTGTCAATGGTCAGGACGATCGGCAAGGCTCAAAAAGGTGCAGTTTCATATTCCGGCAAGCGCGAGGGGCTTTCTAGCGCAAGGGGTTTTCTGTCGACATGTGTCCTCACGGCCACAGCCAAATCATAAAGGCTATTGTAAGGTGCCGCACATTCTGCGTGTTTGGAATGATTGGGGGGACGTTGTGAATCGATTCTATCGCACGGGGGCTGCTGCCGCCGCGATTCGGCGCGTGAGCCCGAGAGTGGTCGTCCTTTTGGCAATGGCAGTCATCGCTGTCGTTGCGACTCTGAGCGGCCTCACTCAGCGGGCGGAAGCCTTGCCGAGTTTTGCGCGCCAGACGGGTCAGCCGTGCGGCAAATGCCACACTGATTTTCCGGCACTGACTCCGTTCGGCCGGCGGTTCAAGTTGCTTGGCTACACCATTGGCGGCGGCGAGTACCGCACCACGTTGTTCCCAAGCGCGAACGATTCCAAAGCGGCTGTCGATAACGCGCGCGGCTACGCCAAAGCCTTGCCGCCCGCGGCGGAACCAGAAAAGGAATATGTACCGCCGATCTCGATGATGGCGATCGTGGGCTTCACCCATACGACGGTGTCGCTGCCCCCGCCGACTGACCCATTCAAGGGTAATGACAATGTGATTCTCTCGCCCTTGAGCTTCTTCTGGGGCGGCGCCATCACGGACAACATCGGTGCATTCGCCCAGGTGACCTACACGGGGCCGCCGGCAGGAGGATTCGCGGATCCGTTCGGCCACACCTGGACCTGGGACAACACTGATGTTCGCTATGCCAAGAGCACGAAACTCGGCGACCTGGATGCGGTGCTCGGCATTACCGCCAACAATAACCCCTCCGTTCAGGACGTGTGGAACACCACGCCGGCGTGGTCCTTCCCGTATGCGGCGTCGACCATTGCCCCGACACCTTCGACCAAGACAATCATCGAAGGCGCTTTTGCAGCGCATGTGGGCGGCGTCGGGGCCTACGCGTTTCTCAACGACATGCTTTATCTTGAAGTGACAGGATATAAGACGCTCAACTTCAGCCAACAGAACGCTCTAGGTGTCGACCCCTTCGGGGCGCCCGGGCTGATCGACAACGTTGCTCCCTATTGGCGCGCAGCGATCGAGCCGCATTGGGACAACCACAACCTCATGATCGGCACGTTCGGGATGCACACGGAGATCAATCCCTGGATCGACCCGACATTCGCACTGGGCAGCATGGGGACATTTGCGCAAACCGACAAGTTCACTGACGTCGGTTTCGACGCCCAATATCAGTATCAGGGCGATGACTATTGGCTAACGTTGCGCGGCAGTTTCATCCATGAGACGCAAAGACTCGATGCGACCTTCGCCAACGGAGGTTCCGCCAATCAGACCAACGACCTCAACTCCCTGAAGCTGCAGGGGTCGCTCGCCTATGGCGGCGACAACAAGATCGTGCTCACCGGCCAGTACTTCGACATATGGGGAAGCTCTGATCCCATCCTGTTTGCAGGTCTGGCGAGCGGCGACAGCCCGAACAGCAGCGGCTTCACGGCCGAGGCCGCCTATATCCCGTTCGGCGTCACCAAGGCACCCGGCTGGCCGTGGGCCAATGCACGCGTCGGTCTCCAGTACACCTGGTACAACAAATTCGACGGCACCACGGTTGGCGCCAGCGACCACAATACACTGTTCCTGCATCTCTGGATGGCCATGTAGCGCGCCGCATGTACACGGGGGAATAATTCGATGAAGAAACTAGTGCTTGTAAGTGGGGCGGTCGTTTGGTTGAGCGTCCCCGCACTCGCCGCAGATGTGCCGGTCAAGGCGCGGCCCGCGCCAGTGCCGGTCTTCACCTGGACCAGCTGCTTCCTCGGTGCGCATGTCGGCGGCGGCTGGGCCCGCAAGGACGTCACTGACCCGGTGGCGCTCGTAGAGGATGCGCTTGGCCTCACTCCAACACCGGTCGTCACCACGGCTCACGTCAGTCCCTCCGGAGCGGTCATCGGCGGACAGTTCGGCTGCGATTACCAGTTCGCGCCCAACTGGGTGGTCGGTGTCGAGGGCTCTGCTGCCGGCGCAACCATGAAAGGCGACACCACGGTGTTCCTGAGCGACGGCACCGCGGCCCTGGTTACAGCAAGGACGGATTTTCTCGGAAGCGTCACTGGCCGTCTCGGATACGCAGTTGACCGCTGGATGTACTACGTCAGAGGCGGCGCGGCGTGGGCCGGCGACAAATACACCGTGACTGGAATTGGCTTCGGTTTTGAAGGTTTGGACTGGCGCCCGGGATGGACCGTCGGCGCTGGCATAGAGTGGGCCTTTGCGCGCAGCTGGTCGGCCCGGCTCGAGTATGACTATTATGGACTCGGCACGCGAACCATATTGATGTCCGATGTCCTCAACGGGTTCTCAGGTCCCCTGGACGTCAAGCAGAACGTCCAGACCGTCAAACTCGGCGTGAATTTCCATGTATGGGGGCCATAAATCTTTGCGGCCAACGTGACTCGAGGATCGGCAATTGCCGTCCTTGCGTGCTCCCTCCATTATCGTTGCGTAAACGCCAAATCAATCGCCGGACGAACGGCGGTCTGCACGGAGACAACGCGCAGGCCCATCCTCAGGATGTCCTGCCGGTACTTGACGTCCGCCCCGATGCCAACATAGTTGGCGCCGGCTCCCCCGGTCTTGTCAGTCGGCGAAACCGGCGTGAGGCCGAGGCTCAACCCTGCGTTCGCCAGCGATCATCCCGACGCGCTCCGGCCGGTAGCCGCAATCGAGGATGGCTTGCCACCAGGCACGGTTTTCGAGATACCATTTTACGGTTTTTGCAAGCCCGGTTTCGAATGTCTCACCGGCGCACCAGCCGAGGTCCCGCTCGATTTTTGATGGATCGATGGCGTAGCGGCGATCATGTCCGGGCCGATCGGCTACGAAAGAAATAAGCCGCCGGCGCGATCCGCTTGGCGATGGTTGCATATCGTCGAGAAGATCGCAGATGGCATTCACGACGTGAATGTTTGTGCGCTCACTGCGAGCGCCGATATTGTAGGTTTCCCCGACCCGGCCGCGCTCGAGCACCAGTGTCAATGCCTTAGCGTGATCGTTCACATAGAGCCAGTCGCGGATATTACGGCCGTCGCCGTAAACCGGCAGTTTCTCATCGGCCAGCGCCTTAATGATAATATGCGGAATGAGCTTCTCGGGAAAATGATAGGGACCGTAATTGTTGGAGCAATTCGTGATCAGGGCCGGCAGTCCATAGGTCTCGCGCCAAGCACGAACCAGATGATCGGACGCGGCTTTGCTGGCGGAGTAGGGGGAGTTTGGCGCATAGGGTGTGGTCTCCGTGAACGCACCCTCCACACCGAGCGAGCCATAGACCTCATCGGTCGAAACGTGCAGGAAACGAAATGATGCGCGCCTTGCTCCGTCGAGCTGATGCCAATAGTGTAGGGCCTCCTGCAACAGAGTGAATGTTCCGACAATGTTGGTGTGAATGAATTCAGCGGGCCCATCGATCGAGCGATCCACGTGGGTTTCCGCGGCGAGATTCATGACGGCGTGCGGCTGATATCGATCGAACAGGCTGCGCAATTTTGGCCCGTCGCAGATATCAACCTTTGCAAACGCATAGCGCGGGTGCCCCGGCGCTTGCGGTATAGAATCGAGGTTGGACGCATAGGTGAGCTTGTCGATGTTGACGACCAGCGCGTGGGTCTCATCGAGCAGATGCCTGATCACGGCCGACCCGATGAAGCCGGCGCCGCCGGTAACCAGGATCGTCTGTCCCGCAAAACGCATGATGAAACTCTCGCTATCGCGTTTAGCCTATTTTACGAACGAATGGTAGACGGAGAGCAGATACTCGCCGTAGCTGCTCTTCGCCGTCAACTGCGCGAGACGGTGAAACTGGTCGAGCGAAATGTAGCCCAGCCGCAGCGCGATCTCTTCAGGACATGCGATGCGCAAGCCCTGCCGTTGCTCCAGGATCTGCACAAAATGGCTCGCCTCGACTAGCGACGCGTGAGTGCCGGTGTCGAGCCAGGCGAAACCGCGGCCGAGCACTTGGACAAAGAGATCGCCCCGTTCCAGGTAACCGCGATTAATGTCCGTGATTTCCAGTTCGCCACGCGCTGAGGGCCTCAAGCGCGCCGCCATGTCGAGCACGTCATTGTCGTAAAAGTAAAGGCCGGTCACAGCCACATTCGACTTCGGCTGGCGGGGTTTCTCTTCGATCGACAGCGCTCGTCCGCCTGCATCGAGTTCAACCACACCATATTGATGGGGCGTGTTGACCACATAGCCGAAAATGGTGGCCCCGCGCGTCCTTGACGCCGCTCTCGCAAATTGTTCCGGCAGCCCGTGGCCATAGAAGATATTGTCACCCAGGATGAGGGCGACGCGATCGGTGCCGATGAATTGGCGGCCGACTTTGAAAGCATCCGCCAATCCGCGCGGCTGATCCTGCGTACCATAATGAAATGCGAGACCAAGTTGCGAGCCATCGCCGAGAAGCCGCTGGAAAAGCGGCTGATCCTGCGGCGTGGAGATGACAAGAATTTCCCGGATGCCCGCAAACATCAGGGTCGATAGCGGATAATAGATCATAGGCTTGTCGAAGACGGGCAGCAATTGCTTGGAAACGACCGTTGTAATGGGATAAAGGCGTGTGCCGCTCCCCCCCGCCAGGATGATGCCTTTCATTCCAGCATGATGCCCTTCATCGATGTGTCCAGCCCAGACGTGCTGATTTTCTCATACCAAAGGCCACCTGATTGACAAGCCTGACAATTATCCGGAACCGCCGCAACTGAAAAACGTTTTTAGAGCAGAGCGCTAAGCTGTTTTGCTAACCGACCGACCGGGGAATGGCGCGGTGACCACCGTTGTCGCAAAGAAGCGGACGATGCGTGCCGTGGTGCTAACCGAGCCGGGACGGACACAGGTGACCGGTATCGAAATCCCCGAACCTTCCGCGGGCGAAGTGCGGGTGCACGGACGAATCGCAAACGACGTCGATCCTCTGGCGAGCGGCAGTACAGACTGTTCCCCGCCGGCGGCGGACGATAGGGCTAGCCCATGTTTGAGGATTCCCGTCGCGCCAGTCGGCCGGCTAACCTCGAAATCCTGGCTCTGGGCTAACTTCGGCCGCAATGTCCGACGATGTCCGATCTGCATAGGCCGGTCGCGTGCTACTACCGTGATCGTGCCGACCAATGATCGTCAATTTCACTGTGGCGTTCATCAGCCCGATCGCGTGGACGATGGGCAACAGATCTACTTTTTCCGTCGGGCGCGACCGCATCATCTCCGTGACAATTGCGCGCAGGTTCTACGCGATGTTGCAAGTTGAAGTGGCCTGCAAGGCCTGTCCTGCTGCCTATGCAGCCGATCCGATCTCAGCACGCCGAACGTAGAGAAAGGTGGTTACAAAAGAGGTTCTGCTTGCGGGAACGTGCGTGCCTTCGACCTGGTTCCACTTTTGGAACTCATCCGCGATGACGTCGATAGGAGATTGGAAAGTTCAATCAAGGTATCTCAATGCATGATGTAGCTCGATTTCAAGTTCATCATGGTCCGGTTCCCTCCTGCGCCGCGCGACCAATCCAGGCTAGGACGAACTTTGGGGTCGGCAGCCTCGGCTTCTTTGGCGATCGCCCGGAACTCGAAATGCTCATCTTATATTCCGCAACTCTCAAGGTGAATGATTATTCATGTTAAAGGAGCTCCAACCGTGAACTCTTGGACGGTACGCGAGTTAAGTCAGAATGCGTATCTATTTTACGGTTCTCTCCAGCTTATTACTTGTGGCGATTTTGATTTCTTATAAGATCGCGACGGCACTGAAGTTTGAAAGGTTAGACGGTCAAGCAAGTGTCCATTCCGCGACCCTCTTGAACGATAACGACACCTCGACGTGTTTCGAAAAACGATACTCTCCCCAGGTTCGAGAGTGCGGCGGACTGTTGAAGTACAGCGCGCCCGCTCCACCTTACGTTGAAGAAAAACACCTGCGTCGCGCTTCAGGACGCCGGACGGCATCGGAGCGCACGAATGCGCGCAAATTCGTTCAGTATGGTAGCGAACGGAAGTCGCGAAGGTTCCAGTTCGACCGGGGTTACGCCTCAGCGTCGAGACTTCAACATACCGCAGGTATGCGTGATGAGACGCGAGCTGAGGATGCAAACGGGATGCGCTGACCGCGATTTGACAGCCCCCCTTAAAATATGCAGTTTGGTGGCCGTCGACTTCTGGATCGCCGTATCGAAATCGTAAAGCTGGACATTCTATCCCACAGCGAGCGGGAACTTAGCGTCACGGCTTTTTCGATCCCGCGAGGTAACAACAGTAGTCGGACGTCTCGCAACTGCGCGTATAGGACGAAGCCGTTCCGGCGCAGGGGCAGGATGTGTCCGCGGCGAACAAGAAGAGTGGCAAACATTCGAAAGCAGCTGCCACGGGGTGAAACCCTATGTGGCCGCAATAGCGGCTAGCATTCGCCACTGACAGAAAGTAAGGGCTTGGTGGGATGGATAACAGACCTTTGTCTCTCGTGTACCGGCGGATGAGCTTGCGAGCTGTCTCCATCGCAATTCTCGCAGCTTTTGCTCTTTCAAACTCGTCATCAGTAGATCATGAGCGCGCACCTGCGCGAAAGTCAGCAGCGAATACTGCAACGCCCGTGCTGGTGGTCTCTCCGCTTCCTGATATCCAGCCAGATGTCGAAGAAGATAGCGTTGACGATTCAACCATAGCTTCCCAGGACGACAAACCCTCAGTATTACCTCCGGATGTGAGAAAGCCCGCGGAGTCTGAAATCCCGGCGTTGCCTGCTGTCTCGGAGACACCAGAAATTGACGAGGTTGATCAGTATCTCTGGAATGTTTATCAGCGTTCCAATACCAAGCTCGACTCCCATGGCGACTTCACCTGGAAAGATGTCGCTGCAGCGGCGCGCTTAGGACTCTCACTCGAGGAATATGTCATCGGAGGGATGGACCGTGATTTTCGAGAATTGCTTTTCCATCTTGGACAGGCAATGGACGCGGCTGGTATCGATTGGACAATCCTGAGTGCTTTTCGTGATGACTACCGGCAGAGCCTTGCAGTTGGTTTCAAAGCGCAGGTCAGCAATTCTTTCCACGGAGGGAGTGTCGCAACCGGGGGATATGGTCACGGTTGTGCGGTCGATCTTTCCGCCAGCGACGGCATGGAATCCAGCAATGCGCTTTGGAAGTGGCTGGACCACCATGGCGAGCAGTTTGGATTGCACCGTCCTCTGCGTCGGGTCGATCCCGCGCATGTCCAGCCGTTTGGTGCCTGGCATCATATAGCGGCAACGCTGCAAAATGAGCGGATCGCGAATGATCACGAGCAAACGGCGTTAAACATGATAGGTCCCGAATTCGGGGAGCCGATCCCCCCGGTAGCAGCGGACCATTCACCGGGTATTACCGAAGAACAGTACACGTGCGCGCGTCCACAACTGGCAGGTGACTCTAACAAAGTGGGAAGACTCCTGAATCACTTGAAGCCTGTCGTCGCTTCTGCGCCCATCTCGAGCGCGGACAGGAGTCGCCCGAAAGTTCGGCTGAGGATGATTGGCAATCTCAGAAACCCGCAGCACGCAGCGGCAGATAATGTCAAGCGTCACGCCAGGTCGAAAGCTCGTCTCCATCTTGTGGATCAAACGAACTGCGCTTGCGATCCACTGTCATAATGGCCTCAGCGCGCTGCTCCACGGGACGTTGAGGAAGTGCGTCGCAAGTGCGCCACACTTCCTTGTATGGCGCGATATACAACGTGGCCTCTATGGCACGCGAATGAAGTGATCTAACCGCGCAGCAGCGATCGCGTTTGTGCCGGTCTCATCGCAGCCGCCGTCGCCCCGTCCCGGAGCCGCTTCCCCCAGCTGCACTTCCGGACGTGGTCGGCGTGCTGGTTCTACCGCCGCCCCCGGAAGCGCCTCCCTGCGTACCTGTCGTACCGGAACTCGTTCCGCCACCGGTGGTTCCCCCGCCCGCCATCCCGCCGCCGGCGCTTGCGCCACCTGCACTGCCGGCACCCGCGCTTCCACCGGCGGCGCCGCCGCTCGCACCGCCCCCTCCGCCTCCACCTCCGCCCCCTTGAGCGAAGGCATCTGCGATCAATCCGGGCAACATAATAGAAGCGGCCAGCGCTGACATTGCTGCTCTACGATTCATGTTGGCTCCAATTTGTCTCTCGATTTTTGACGATGGCATCCTGGTTTGCAGCCATCGACGTCAGGTCGGATAACGCGGATACCTGAGTCGAGTTCACCTGATCGAATCTGCCCGTAAGGCGCCAACCGGCCTCAGTCTTTGCCCGATGTTTAGAATGCATGTGCAGACCCACAACAAACTGCCGTAGTGGCCCCAAAAAGGGAGATTAGAGTAGGGCGCCCGGAAACGCGGGGACGTCAGATCGCTGACTTTGAGAGATCAGATCGAATTTGGCGTGCGTGCAATCGGGAGCTTTCTTGGACGGCCAGGATGAGCTTGACCATTGAACTTTCGCCGGCCCTCGCGGCGCAAAACCACATTTGATTTGCGAGCTGGATATTCTCGTTTTCTTTGGCTACATGATTCGCACCTGTCAAAGGCTTATGGTCGCGATCAGCCAAAATCTCTCGCGCTGGTTTTGTTGGATACCTAACATATTAAAGACTTTTTCGTCGAATCGCAGATGCTACTACCCCGTAAACAAAACAATCGCTTTTAGGCGATCTCTTTCGGTGCTAATGAAAATCGAACGGGAGATGTGACGTGCACGGAACTGAGCGCGAAAAGGCGAATTACGCCCGACCGACGCGCGGAATTCCCAAAACACCAACCGGGATCGCGGGGCTCGACGAACTCATGGGGGGCGGGTTGCCCGCCGGAAGGCCGACGCTCCTTTGTGGCGCCGCTGGATGCGGCAAGACATTGATGGCGGTGACCTTTCTGTATAATGGCGCGACCAAATTCGGCGAACCCGGTGTCCTTGTGACGTTCGAGGAGCGGCTGGAGGATCTGGTCCAGAACGTGACCTCCCTGCACTACGACCTGAACCAGCTGCTGGCAGAAAAGAAGCTGGCCATCGATCATGTGCGTATCGAACGCACCGAAATCGAGGAAACCGGAGAATACGACCTTGAAGGTCTCTTCATTCGATTGGGTCATCAGATCGATTCCATCGGCGCAAAGCGCGTCGTCCTTGACACGATCGAGGCACTCTACGGAGGCCTGACCAACGAGGTAATCCTGCGCTCGGAATTACGGCGCCTGTTCGAGTGGCTCAAAGACAAAGGCGTGACTGCGCTCGTAACCGACCTGTCGAACAGCGAACGTGTGTTGATGCGGCTCGACATCGATCGAAGCACGCCGAGACAGCAATCGTGACCGGCGTGCACCAAAGAGGTGTGGCGCCCCATGACTATATATTACGGCTGTTCGTTGCTGGCCACACGCAAAGGTCGCTTCGCGCCGTGCGCAACATTACGAGGCTTTGCGAAGAGCACCTCAGCGGACATTTCGACCTGGAGATCGTGGATGTCTATCAGCAGCCCGAGAAAGCCGTGGAGCACCAACTTATCGCGGCTCCGACCTTAATCAAGGTATCGCCGCTTCCCGCCCGCCGCATGGTGGGAGACTTGTCGGATACCGGTCGGGTTCTGGCTGGCTTGGGACTTTCGGCAGGGTAAAACCGTGACAGACGCGAGTGGCTTGGAGATTGAGAGATTGCGCGCGAGCCTGGCCGAGGCCGAAGAGGCGCTCCAGGCGATTTACCAAGGCACAGTCGATGCGCTGGTGGTCCGAGGCCCGACTGGCCCCCAGATCTATACCCTCGTCGGCGCGCAGGAACCCTATCGCCAAGTCGTCGAGCGGATGAACGAGGGCGCACTGACGCTCTCGGAGAACCGCCAGATCCTCTACAGCAATCGCCATTTTGCCGATCTTATGGGTTACTCGCTTGCGCAACTCATTGGCAAGCCGCTGGTAGAGTTCGTTGCGGTCGCCGATGCGGCAAGCCTCGCCGGTCTGCTCGACGATGGCATAAACCGACCGATCCGCCGCGAGCTGTTGCTCCGACACCGGGATGGCAGTCTGTTGCCGGCTCTGGTCGCTGTTAGTCCCCTGGTTTTCGATGAGATCCCCGCCTTGCTGCTGATCGTTACAGACCTCTCGGCCCAGAAGCGCTCCGAGAAGATCGCAGCGGCCGAGAAGTTCGCGCGTTCCATTCTTGAGCAAGCGACCGATGTAATCATCGTCTGCGATATTGAAGGCCGCATCAGCAAAGCGAACTGGGCTGCGGAACGCCTTTTTAGCGGTTCGTTGGATGGTAAATTGCTGGCGGAGGTCCTTCCCCTGGAAATCACCGAGCTGACTCAAGTTCGCCCGCCCGACACCCCAAAGTTCGCTGACAGCATTCTTAATCTGGTGCTGGCGCGGCAGACACTTTGCGGTGTCGAAGCGAAAATTCGCGTGCCCTCGCTGCACGACAAGCATTTCCTGCTTGGTGCCGGCCCGCTTTACGATAACCTCGACAACTTGGTCGGCTGCATATTGACTCTGACCGAGATCACCGATCGCAAGCGAGCCGAGGAGCATCAGGCGATGCTTGTCGCGGAACTCAACCATCGCGTAAAAAACATTCTGGCGATCGTGCAATCGGTGGCTTGGCAAACACTTTCCGGCAGCCAATCGCTGTCGGGATTTAAAGAAGCGTTCGACGGCCGGTTACGCGCTATTTCGCTCGCGCACGACATCCTGACACAGCGTCGGTGGGGTCAGGTGGAACTTGAGCATCTGGTGGAGCACAGCCTCAGGCCGTATCACGGAGCGGGCCGTGAAGCACGGGCGGAGTGGTCAGGTTGCCAACTTTCACTTCCTGCCAAATCAGTCGTGCCGTTGAGTATGGCGTTACACGAACTGTCCACCAATGCAGCGAAACATGGTGCTTTTTCAGCACAAGACGGCCGTGTAGAGGTTGCTTGGCGGACTGTCGAAGACAAAGTGGTGTTCACGTGGATAGAAACCAATGGACCGCCCATAGAGCGAGAGATCAATGCCGGTTTCGGCAGCAAACTCATCTCCCGTGTTTTATCGTACGATCTCCTCGGCACCGCCGATTTCGATTTCAATCGCGAGGGCTTCCGCTGCACGCTGACCTTCCCGATTCCTCCGTTTCAGACGGACGCGATCCTGCCGCTTGCCATCGGCTGCGCCCCCAATTAGTTCGGACGGCCTGAACCGACAAAATCAAGGCAAATGCGGCGAAGAACCGATTCGTCAAAGGGCTTGCCGATTCGCGGCAGGTGGCGGAACGCCGCAGGAAACAGCGTCGGATCATCGTAGCCGGAGATCAGCACGAACGGAATGCCGAAGCTCTTCAATTCCGGCAGCACGTCAAAAACCTTGCGTCCACGCAAGTTGACGTCCAGGAGCGCACCGTCGGGTCGATGCTTCATGACCGTGCCAATGATGTCGCCGACCTCCGAAATCGGACCGATGACATGGCATCCGAAATGACAAAGCATCCGCTCAAGGTTGAGTGCAATGAGCCCCTCGTCTTCCACAACGAGAACTCTCAGGTTTGACAGCAACAGATCTGCTTTCATGGCACCCCCAACATTGTTTTCAATAACGCAGCATGCGCACGAAGGTTTCGCGGCAGCCGAAAGTTGCCTCCAGCGCGCATGTCGCCCAACCGGTGGTCTCGTCGGAACGGCGGTCCACGAAAATTGTTGTGAAGGACTTTCTACGTCCTATTTGAGGAACGACCTGATGCAGATGGAGGGTAGCACTGAGCACGCGTGCAGCCTGTCGACATTCAGGAGAAAGTCCTCAGCACCTTGCGTATGCCGCCCTGATCGCCCGACCGTCCACCATCCTCGCCCAAACCATAGCTTGCCTGCCTGCTTCTCTCGATCCGGCGAAGCGAGGCATGATCAGGCCCACAGGTATCGAGCCGTCAGCTTGCGGTGCCGCCCCGGCTCGCCTTTGTATCAGTTATGTTTTTTTTGCGGACATCACTTGCTGGAACGCTTGCCGGAATAGCTGACCGGTTTCATCGCACCCCAGGCGCCGCACAGCTTCCATAAAGTTATCAAATCTGCGCATTTCTGCGGTATATTGATATGGGTTGTTCGTTGCTTCGACGTATCGCTCAATTTTCGACATGGTTCTGCTCACGCGACTGGGCACGAAACTTTCGAACTGCTGTGTTACGCGGACCCGCTATCTCTGGGCTATGTGCACTCCAATACGTTCTGCCATGAAGGCTGCGGTCCTGGTAGAAACCTCTAACACGCGGCGGAGTTCGTTGATCTTTATGACCTTCTTTGTGGAGCTCAGTAGGAAGATCGCCTTCAGCCAGATGTGAAGAGGAATATGACTGCCTTGAAACACAGTGCCGACTTTTACGGTGAAAGGCTTTCGACACGCATAGCACTTGTAAGTGCCGATGCGCGTGCTCTTTCCTTTCATCTTGTTGATTCGCCCAAATGTCCGGCAATGTGGACACACTGGACCTTTAGGCCACACTTGATTCTCGACGTATCGATATGCTTCTTCTTCATTGCGGAACGGCAAGGCGTCGTCGCCAAGCATGATTGCCTCCTGATTGTTCAACGATCCTGAGGCTCCCTGTCGTTTCCCTTCACCCTATCATCCGTCTTTGGTTCCTACCGAACCAAAGACGAAGCTGAAGCTATCAATCTTTGTCGGCCAGCCGACAAAACATGTGCGATTACTTGGCAAGTTTAGACGCAAATGTGATTAAACTATGGTTGCGCTTATAGAGTATGATACCAGACGGAGCATATTGTGGTGGAGATGTGCGACGCGCGCCGCCATGGTGCTACCGACCATCGCGGCGAGTGAGCTGCGTGCGTCGGCGCAGTATCATCACCATGATCGTAAAAAAATAGCCAATTTGCGAGGCGAGGATCGCGACTAGCAGATCTGCCGCATATCTCAAGGCGGTCCCATCGAAATCGTAAAATGAGTATAAAACCGAGCACGCGAGCGCCGCCAATGCGAAGAAGGGAAACGAGAGAAAAGTGCCGAGCAAGGCTCCCAGCGCGATAAAGCCAATAAACATAAACATGTAGATGCACAGCCCATAGCGCTGCGAACTCGAACGACCGCTACCGCCCGCTCGCAAGCAGCTGATCAGGCGCCCTATTACAAAATAGCCGAACAATAACACGGGTAAAAGATACAGTCGTGCGGCACCCGACGAATCTGCTGCCTTGGTGCCCGTGTGATCCGGTTGCGATAGATGAGGGCTGGTCAGTGCGTGGTTGCCCGCTGGGTACGCAAAATTTCGTTGCTGTGTCGGGAACAATCGATCCTAATCGCCTTTAGTCAGATCAGCGCGGGCTTTTATCTCTCCACAAGAAAAGGAGCAGAGCGGGAATGAACATGACTCCGCATTTTCGCCGCCAGGACGCCCGGCACGCGGACTGGCAGGGCGATCGCGACACTTTTTTCTCCCGCGGTTCTCACCCGCAATCGTCACCTTTGGGAGGAATCGCCAAGCGCGCCGTTGATCTTACCATCGCCTCCCTCGCATTGATTCCTTTCCTTCCGCTTATCGCGCTCGTGTGCGCCGCCATTGCTTTCTTTGAAGGCACTCCCGTGCTTTATCGGCACCCCCGTGTCGGATACGGCCGCCGCCCCTTTCTCTGTCTGAAGTTTCGCACGATGGTCGCCGATGCAGACGAGATATTGAGGCATCACCTGCAATCGTCGCCGGTGGCGGCCAGAGAGTGGGCGCAAAGCCGCAAATTGAAGAATGATCCTCGAGTGACCGTGGTGGGGGCCGTCCTCCGCAAGTTCAGCCTCGACGAATTGCCGCAGCTGATCAACGTGCTTCGCGGCGAGATGAGCATCGTGGGCCCCCGACCGATCGTCGCCGACGAGGTGATCATGTATGGGGCGGATGCTCGTTATTATTTCATGGCCCGTCCGGGATTGACCGGTCCGTGGCAGGTCGGCGGCCGTAACGATGAGAGCTATAAGGATCGCGTAGCGCTTGACCGCGCTTACGTCGAAAACTGGTCCTTGTGGAAAGACATCAACATTATGATCAAGACCGTGCCCGTCGTGCTGAACTCGAAAGGAAGTTATTGAGGCAAAACCGCATGAGTCTGCGATAGGAGTAAGTCACTTTCGTGTCGGTAGACAAACGCCCAGTCCTTACTCGAAAAGGCGGAAATTAGTGAAGACCGCTATTATCCATTATTGGCTTGTGGGAATGCGCGGCGGGGAAAAAGTCCTTGAGGCTCTCTGCGAGCTGTATCCTCAGGCCGACATTTTTACCCACGTGGTGATACCGGAGGCAATTTCTCCCCAACTTCGCTCCCACAGAATTCGGACTTCGTTCATTGCACGCCTGCCGCGCGCCCGCAGCTGGTACCGAAATTATCTTCCGTTGATGCCACTCGCACTTGAGCAATTCGATCTGCGCGAGTATGATCTCATCATTAGCAGCGAGTCCGGACCGGCCAAGGGTGTAGTGCCCAGACCCGATGCCGTGCATCTGTGTTACTGTCACTCCCCGATGCGGTACGTGTGGAACATGTACCACGAATACCTGCCCTCCGCGGGAATACTGGCGCGTGCCAGCATGCCGTTGTTGACCCACTATCTTCGTACCTGGGACGAAAGTTCAGCAGCCCGAGTCGACTATTTCGTTGCAAACTCGCACAACGTTGCGGCTCGGATTTGGAAATATTATCGGCGTGAAGCCGCGGTCGTGCATCCGCCGGTCGACGTTGATGCCTTCGCGGCTGTTTCCGAAACAATGCCCGCAGATTATTTCCTTATGGTCGGCGAACTGGTCCGCTACAAACGACCGGATCTCGCGGTGCAGGCTTTCAATGCGACGGGCAAGAAGCTTGTTGTCATCGGCGGCGGCCCAATGCTGCACCAGCTTCGACGGGAAGCCAAGTCCAATGTATCGGTGCTCGGGCCACAGCCGTTCGAGGTCCTGCGCGACCACTACGCACGCTGTCGTGCTTTAGTTTTTCCGGGCGAGGAGGATTTTGGAATTGTTCCAATTGAAGCGATGGCGAGTGGGTGCCCCGTTGTCGCTTACGGGCGCGGCGGCGCCGCTGAAACAGTGGTGGACGGAGTCACGGGCGTGCTGTTTGGTCGCCAAGCAGTCCAAGACGTAATCGCGGCGGTCGAACGTGTAGAGCGCATGGAATATGATCGACAAGTACTTGTGCGGCACGCACATGCGTTTAATAAGTCTCGGTTCAAGCAAGAAATAGGCTCGCTGGTCGATAGCGCGGTCACGGAACACCAGTCCAGATGCCGCGGTGCAGCGGTATTTGCGTCCAGTCGTATGTCTGCGGCTTCGCTGGCGTCTGTAGGTACGGGCTGACCATGACCATCGAGTGGATAGGCGCGTTTACCGTGGCGGTCGGAATAGTGATTCTGTACCAGGGCGTGCGGTTTGGAATATTTGCCCTGACCATTTCGTCGCTGCTCGGCGCCGCTGCGGCCGTTCAACTCCCGTCGCTCGGGGGAGCCAGTATCCCGCCAGCCTATGTCCTGCTCTTTTTTGTTGCGATTTCGGTTGCTTGCTCGCAACAACTACGCGCAAGCATCCCCATGACGGTAGCGTTTCCGGGGCCGGGCTTCTGGCTCGCGGCTCTCGTCGTGTTCGGCGCGCTGTCGGCGGCTTTTCTTCCCAGGATATTTTCCGGATTGACCTACGTCTATTCTATCGCTCGAACGGAATCGGAGTCCGGCATCGAAGTCCTGCAATTGTCACCTGCGACCAGCAATATTACCCAGCCGCTCTATCTGGGCGCAGATCTGCTTTGCTTTATGATTGTTGCCACCTATGGGGCCGTCCATGGTCCTCGCGACATCGCACGTGCCGTTCTGATCGCCGCAATCGCCAATCTGGTGTTCGTTGCGCTCGATCTAGCGACTTACGCGACCGATACGCGGGAATTGATGTCTGTTATCCGAAACGCCAATTATCGCATGCTGGATGACGGCGAACTTGGCGGGATCAAGCGCGTGGTCGGCTCCTATACGGAAGCGGGCGCCTACGCTTACACAGCCATCGGATTCTATGCTTTTTTTCTGAATCAGTGGCTTGCTGGGATAAACGTGCGATTGAGCGGAGCGGTGGCGCTCATGCTCCTGCTGACTCTTCTGGCCTGCACCTCTACGACGGCCTACGTGTCACTCGCGATCTATTCTGTCGCGGTTTTTTTGTCGTGCATCGCCAAGACTGCGGTGGGACGATCGTCCTCTCAACAGACGCTTTATCTGTTCCTGTTGCCCATAGGCATGTTGCTCATCGTGATCGGGACGATGTTGCTTCCGACCTTGTGGGGGGCCGTCGAAAATCTGTTCGATGCGGCTATTTCCAACAAGCTTGATTCGGATTCGGGCATCGAGCGGATGCAGTGGAATGAGCAGGCCATACGCACCTTTTTTGATACTTTCGGCATGGGCGCCGGGGTCGGCAGCGTCAGAGCATCGAGTCTTCCGATTGCGATTCTGGCAAATGTCGGTGTGATCGGCGCCCTACTCTTCACCGCACTTCTTGTCAGTTTGGCGTGCGCTATTCACTCGTCTTATCGGCAGTCCACCGAAGAGCTAAGCGCGTCGGGAGCCGTAGCAGCCCTGGCGCTCGTCATCCCCGCGACTGTGGCGGCCGGTGGCATCGATCTCGGCCTTCATTTCAGCATGTTCGCGGGTCTTGCAGCCGCACCCCACATCGCGCTCCGCCGACGATGGCAGCGACGGGCTGTCGTGACTGGGATCTCGGCCATGCTCCCGGTCATCGCCGGGCCCAGAACATTCACAGGAGTCCGTTGAGGAGCGCCAAGGTTATCGCCAACGAACAGGTATATCGGCAATGTATACGCCCTATCGCCCCACGCCGGCACTGACTGCCGCATCGGACTGCATACCACCTCGCATCGAAGGCCAAGTCGGGATACGTGACCTTGGCCTGTTTCTGCGGCGTGCCGCCCGGCCGATTATGATTTGGGCAGTCGCATTTGTGACTGCGGCTCTAGCTTACGTCGTTGTGACCCCCTCTACTTACACGGCAAATGCCCAGTTGATGGTCGAAACCCACGCCAACCGCAATTTATTCGACAGCAACGGCCGCGCAGAGACTCAGACAGATTCGGCAAGGGTCGACAGCCAAGTGGAAATCATAAAATCGGACAGGATCTCGAGCGCCGTCATTAACGAACTGAAGCTCATGGACAATCCGGAATTTGCGGCGCCCAATAACTGGCTGCTGAGCCTATGGTCGTGGATCAGCGGAATCACCGTTGATCAGACAGAATCACAGATGCGCTATGCCGCCGCGATATTCGGCGATCACCTGGGTGCCCGCCGGGTAGGAAAGTCTTTGGTGATCGATGTGTCCTTCAGATCCCGTGATCCCGTTCTTGCCGCGCAAATCGCAAATGCTGTTGTCAACGCATATCTGAGCGAGGAGGTCGCTGCCAAATCGGAGTCGGCGGGGCGCGGCAGCAAGTGGCTTGCTGAACGGATCGGCGAACTGCGCCGGCAGTCCTATCAGGCTCAGCTCACCGCCGAGCGATTCAAGCTGGTTGGCGACACGAATAGCGCCGAAGAATCACAAGTGAAGCTGCTCGAGCTCGAAAGCATCGCCCAGAGCTACCGGCGCATGTATGAGGAGTTCCTGCAAAAATTTGCCGAGACCGTTCAGCTGATTTCGTACCCCGAAGCCGACGCGCGGATCGTCACCAGCGCCACCAAGCCGCTCGAACCGAGCCATCCTAAGAGCAAATTGATACTTCTGTTCGCGACACTGTTGGGTGGAATCGTTGGAGCTGGTTTGTCCTTCGCACGCCAATCCATGGACCGCGCTGCCCGATCCCCCGACCAGATCGTTCGGGAAACGGCATGCAACTGCCTGGGCACGCTCGTGCGGTTTTCTCAGCTAACACCACCGCATCATGGATCACCAATAAACATTCTGACTGACGCTGCTCCTGCCGAGATGGTCAGCGATCTGCGCGCCATTAAGGCCTCCATCAATGCCGCTGTGCTCGGCGCCGGACCGCAATCCATCGGTGTGGTGTCATGCGGACGCGGCGATGGCGCGAGCACGATTGCGACCAATCTCGCGCTTCTTTACGCAATTTCGGGAAGGCAAACACTTCTTGTCGATTGCTGTGTGCAGAACCCAACCATCAGCCAGCAATTTGCGCCGAAGACCGAGATTGGGCTGGTCCAGGCGTTGGAGGATGCAAGCGTGCTCAAGAGAGTGTTGGCCAGCCGGGAGTCGCAAAAATGCGCTTTTCTGCCAATCGGGAAGCCTGCCTCGCCGGCAACGCCAGCGGACCGGATCGCTTCGGAGAAAGCAGCTTTCCGTTTTGACGATCTCAAGGGCGACTTCGATGTGATTGTGCTCGATCTGCCGTCGCTTGGCGCCTCGTCAGACGCTCGCGAGATCGCGCCGTATCTCGACGGCATTATCCTGGTTGCAAGTTGCGGCAGCACGTCCGTGGATACGATCGACCTACATGCGGCTGCGATCAAGGCGTCACGAGTCAATGTCCTCGGGGTTGTCCTGAACAAGATTGGTCCGGCGAGTCACCGTGGAATCGCGAAACCTTGAGGAAAGTGAACCATGACCGATCAAACCGCCGGTCGGCTGGTGTCAATGCTTCGCGAGCGACCGCGGCTCAAGGCGCGGCTGAAGCGCGCGCTGAATGCGGTCGGCTACCACACTACCGATTGGGTGCGCGTCGTAATGTATCAGCGCGCATTTGCATTCATTGAGCAACTCGGACCGCACTCGCTCGACGTACTGGAGATTTCCGGTGGTCCGCAATGGCAAGAGAGATTCAATTTCCGGTCCTACCAGCGGACGGACTATCCGGCCTTCGACATTTGCAGCGGTACGCTTGCGCATCAGTTCGATCTCATCATAGCCGACCAGATTTTCGAACACCTTCAGTACCCAGCCCGCGCTGCCGCGAACGTCTATTCCATGCTCAGGCCCGGTGGCCATTTCATTATTGCCACACCGTTCCTGATCCGCATTCACGGCTCGCCGATCGACTGCAGCCGCTGGACCCCCGAGGGGCTCATCCACCTATTGGAAGAGGGCGGTTTCGCGAAGGACCGGATTCACGCAGATAGCTGGGGCAACCGCGCCTGTCTAAAGGCCAATCTCTCGCATTGGCGCAAGCGCGGCTTCTTCGGGTCGTTGCGGAATGAGCCCGGGCTTCCCGTGATGGCGTGGGCATTCGCCGCAAAGCCGCAAGAAAACCAACAGGTGTGATCCATGCGGCCTGCGGATCATCGATTCACCGAAGCGCCGCGATCGCGTCGCCCGCAGCGTTCCTCGCCGGAACGAGCGGCAAAAGAGGTGCGAACCGCGGCACCCCTGCGGATTGCGGTCGGAATCGCGACCGTCGGCCGTCCGGATGTCATTGTCGAGACAATTGCAGAACTGTATGCCCAAGAACGCCCGCCGGACCAGATTCTCGTCTGCTCACCAACCGCAGCCGATGTAGAAGGCGTGGAACGCCGGCATCCGCAGGTGACCCTTCTACAGGGAGCGCGTGGACTTAGCGGCCAGCGCAACGAGATCATCCGGCACGCGCATGGCAACGACGTCTTGCTTTTTGTCGATGACGATTTCGTCGTCTGCCCAGGTTACCTGGCGGCGATGGAGTCCGCGTTCGTCGCCAACGAGGACGTTGTACTGGCGACCGGGCAGGTGGTCATGGACGGAATTCTCGGCCCCGGTCTGTCCTTCGAAACTGCCCGCGCGCTGGCGCGCACCTGCGCCAAAGACGACTGGCGCCGTGAGTGTGTCGATATCTACAATGCCTATGGTTGCAACATGGCGGTGCGATTGGCTCCAATATGCGCTCACGGGTCATTTTTTGACGAAGAGCTTCCGCTTTATGCATGGCTGGAGGACGTGGACTTCAGCCGGCAGATTGCCCGTTTCGGGCGGGTAGTGCAGGTGATGGGCGCGCGCGGTATCCACCTCGGTGTCAAATCGGGCCGTCAGTCGGGAGTGCGGCTGGGCTATTCGCAGATCGCCAATCCGATCCATTTGGTGCGCAAAGGGACATATTCACGTTGGAGAGCGCTGCGGTTGATGGGGCGCAACGTCGTCGCCAACGTCGCCAAGAGCATGTGGCCTGAGCAGTACGTCGACCGCTTCGGTCGCGTTTTGGGAAATATCCACGCTTTGATCGATCTCGTAGGTGGTCGTCTAGCGCCATCGCGCATCCTAACGCTGTGACGGCCTGCCATGCTTCGCTCAGCGACCAATGCCCCTCCTATGGTACTCGCCTCACACTCCAGGCAAGTGGTGCCGGATCGCGTGGTGGTCATTAACGATTTTTCCTCCATGGGAGGTGGCTCCACCGCCGTCGCCCTGGATTCGATACGATTACTGTATGCGCGCAGAGTTCCTGTTACTTTCCTGGTTGGGGATAATGGGCGCTGCGATCTGCCATCTTCCGTCGAGATCATTGCGTTGGGCGGTAGTCATATTCTCGCTGGAAATCGGATCGGCGCTGCGGCGCGCGGTCTCCACGACTTGACGGCGGAGCGGCTGGTGGCCCGCTGGATTGCAGATCGTGACACGCCCGGGACCATTTATCATCTGCACGGCTGGTCGAAGATTCTGTCGCCGTCCGTTTTTCGCGCGCTCCGACCGGTCTCGGCGCGGCTCGTGATCAGTGCGCATGATTTCTTTCTGACCTGCCCAAACGGCGGCTATTTCAACTTCCAACGCGATCATCCCTGCGGCGTGCGTCCGTTGGGACTTCACTGTTTGGTGACTTCGTGCGATCGCCGGCATTACAGTCACAAGGTCTGGCGCTTCCTGCGCCAAGTGTGGACACGCGCGCTGTGTGACCTCGGGGAGGTCGGTGCGGTTCTGGTGGTCCACGAGGGAATGATCCCTCACCTTGAGCACGGCGGTATTCCGCGCCACCGGCTCGTGCCGGTTCGCAATCCAGTGGCACCGCTGGACGCGCAGCGCATCCCGGCCGAATCGAACAAGACCTTTGTGTTTGTCGGCCGCCTCGATCAGGACAAAGGGGTCGATCTCCTCGCCGAAGCGGCCAGGCGTGCCAATGTACCGCTTCGGATGATCGGCGATGGCGCACTCGCCCGGTCGATCGCCGCAGAATTCCCCGAAATCGAGCTTGTCGGTTGGAAATCGCACAGCGAAGTAGCGGTTCGACTTCGAGATGCGCGAGTGCTGGTCATGCCGAGTCGCTGTCGCGAGACGTTCGGTATCGTTGCGGCCCAAGCGCTAAGGAGCGGGCTGCCAGTCCTTGTCTCGAACTATGCCATGATCGCCGAAGAAGTAGTCAAGTCCGGATTTGGGCTCTCGTGCGACCCTCATGACATGAATGCCTTCGTGGCCGCGCTCAAACAACTTTCGATCGATGACGCGCGCATCGAGCAAATGAGCCGCCGCGGGCACATGGAGAGCGAATGGTTTGCCCCAAGCCCGTGTGCGTGGGCTAAAGAACTCTTGTCCATCTACGCTCGCGTTCTGCGGCAGGAGCCGTTGTTTCGCTCTGCGGCATGATCGCCGAAAGACGGAGAACTACGCATGCGTCACTCGACCTGGACCGCGATTGAGTCCTACCCGGCTGCGCTTTGGCTCTATCGTTCTTATCGCAAATTGCCTGATGGCATTCGTGCGCCGGCACGCTGGCTGCTGATGCCGCGCTGGTATTTCGCGGTCGGCCGAGTTCGGATGGCTGCCAAGAATACGGTCCGGAGCGGCCCCTTCGCCGGCACCCGGCTGAATCTTGCGCCGCTCTCGAACCGGCACCTACTTTCATATCTGCTCGGCACCTACGAAATGGAATTGTGGGACGTAATCGAGCGTATAGCGTCGGCGGGCTATTCTACCGTTATCAATATCGGTGCCGGAGACGGTTATTATCTGATGGGGCTCGCCCGGCGGCTTCCGACAGCGCGCATGGTCGGCTTCGAAATGCTCGCCGAGAACCGCCGGCTGCTGCAGGAGGCCGCAGCCGCGAACGGCGTGGCGGACCGGGTTCGGCTCGATGGTTACTGCACCACTGGCGATCTGCAGCGAGCGCTCGCCGGTGCCGCAGGTCGGAGGCTGATCGTCTGCGACATAGAAGGCAACGAAGCCTACTTGCTGGACCCTTCGCGGATCGGGGATTTGAGGACAGTCGACATGCTGATAGAGACGCATGACGATTTCTGTCACAACTGCACTGGAATTCTGATCGACCGCTTCTCTTGCTCGCACCGCGTCGAGCGAATCCTGGCGCGTCCCCGTACGCTCGCGGATTTTCCCAGGCACGTGCATCCGCTGCTCGGTGTCTTTATGCCGAAAACCGCAGTGGAGCTGATCAATGAGCGACGCTCTGGTGCCCAGCAATGGCTGTTCTTGACTGCGCTGCGGTGAAGCTCGGGAAAGGGGTTGGAAAATGAAGGCCAGCGAGGGCGTGACCGTTCTGCTTGCAAGCAGCACGCCACATTTGCCCCAGGTCATCGGCGGGATTGAGGTCAATACCAACGAGTTAGCGCTGGAGCTCAACCGCCGCGGCTACCGAACTGCGGTTTTAGCGAAATTGTCTTTGCGCGATGCTTATGGCGTATCGCAATGTGTTGGCAATTATCTGCGTGGTCGCAGCGTGTCGTCCGATTCCAACCTAGGGTACAGTGTCTATCGCACGCGTCGGCCATGGTTGCACGTCAGAGGCATGCCGAGTCCTACGGTCGTGGTGGTGCAGAACGGCGATATGGTCAGGTTCGCCAGCCACTTTGCTTGTCGCGGGATATCCTCAGTGGCTTATCTGCACAACCTCGGATTCGAAAGCGGCGGAGGCGGCTGGGCGCAGCCCGCTGCCAAATTGCCATTTCGCGCTTACATCGCCAACTCGCAATTTACTGCAGAGCGATTCAGCAAGAGATTTGGGATAAAGCCTCGCGTCATCGCGCCGATCTTCCGTCCTGAGCGGTATCAGGCAACGGGACGGCGCCGCTACGCGACCTTCATCAATCCGATTCCGGAAAAGGGTGTCGAGGTCGTTTTCGCGATCGCAGCGCTGTGTCCGGACATTCCGTTTCAATTTGTTAGGGCATGGCGACTGTGGCGACGAGATCTGCTCGAACTCAGGACGCGCATGAGACGCTTGCCTAATGTCGAGCTGGTCGATGCGCGTTCCGACATGCGGCCGATCTATGGTGCAACTCGCGTTCTGTTGGTACCCAGCATGTGGGAGGAAACGTGGGGACGCGTCGCGTCGGAGGCACAGTTCAGTGGAGTGCCGGTGCTCGGCAGCGACTCCGGCGGCTTGCCGGAGGCGATCGGACCCGGAGGAACGATTGTCGCGCGCAACTCGCCTGCGGAAGTGTGGGCTGAGGAGCTGAGCCGATTATGGCACGATCACCTGCACTATGCCGAAAAATCGCAACAGGCGCTCGCGTACTCGCGCCGCCCCGCCATCGATACGGGGCGCCAGGTCGATGCGTTTCTCAGGGTTATAAGAGGTGCGATCGAGTCGAGTGCGGGAGCACAATCGGCGTAGTGAACTAATCCTTGCGCCGCCAAGAGCGGACATAGTCCACATACATGAAGGAGGGATTCGGCATATTCGCGATCGGCCATCCGCCGCCAACGGCCAGATCGACCAGCAGGTACATTGGCTGCCGATGCTCAGGCAAGGTCTTTGTATTCCAGACTTCCCGGCGGTCGAAATAGTACCTGATCGAGTCCGGGTCAATGCTCACTCCGAAAGTATGAAATGCGGCGGACAGCGATCCAGAGGGAACGACAATGCGAGAATTGTCCACGCGGCTCTTAGCGGGCGATTTGAGGTCCCAGACATGAACAGCGGCTTCGTAGGCGCCGGGATCGTGCCCATAATGCTCGATAACGTCGATCTCCGCCGCCGTTGTGGAACGATCGAGTCCAAGCAGCCAAAATGCCGGCCACACGCCATCTCCGGCCGGCAGTTTGGCGCGCATTTCGAAATATCCGTATTGCTGGGCAAAGCCTTTGCCCTTCGGGTCGACCGAGGACAGCAGGCCGGAGTGCCATTTTCCGTAGCGATCTTTCCGTGCTTCGATTCTCAACACACCATTCTCAATGGTAAACGGGAATCCGGCTACTGGATTGGCGAACACGCCATCGCCGAAATCACCATGATAGGGAGTATGCGCGATCCAGCGCGTGCCCGGTCCCCACGCAGAAACGTCAAGGGAGTCGAAATCCTCACTGAACGCCAGCTCATATGCTGCCAAATCCAGCACACGATCGTTCTGCGCTGTCGATGGTGTCGGACCGCACTCGACAAGCAGCGCCAGCGCTGTCATGGCGCGCAATCCGAGCCGCGGAACGATAGCGCGGTGTTGTCGGGGATAGATTTGGCGCTGTTTGGCCATAAACAGACAATGCGATCGGAGTGGGAATGTTCCGCGCGCGGCGGTCGCGTGGAACAAACCCGACATGGCTCGGTTTAAGGAAACGGTTGGGATTCCGCGGGGTCATTGTGGCGGGTCGATTTGCTCTCAATTCACTGTTTGGAGCCTTTGCTGGCGCATCCATCACGCTTGCAAGCTTTCTCAGCGGAGTGGTCGTGGCGCGCACCCTTGGGGTGAGTGGGGTGGGTGCGGTCGCCTACGCGGTCTGGCTTGCCCTGGTAATTGCGCCGATTCTCGACCTGGGAACGTCGTCGGCGGTCGCGCGCTATGTGCCAGAGATGCGAGCCCGCAGTGAGGGCATTCTGGCGGAACGATTGTCCGGCCACCTTGCGCGCGTTCTGGCCGTGAGCGTGCTCATTGCGACGGCGCTGTTCACGTTGCTCGCCGTATTGCCTCACTTTACGTCAGCTAATATACCCCGGTTTATCGCCGATCTACTGCGCCCTGATGAACTCTCAGGCAGACCGGGCGACGCGAGCGCCTATTGGGGCTTGGTGGCACTGTATGTGGCTGCACAGGTTTTCGCCACTTACGTTTACGGATATATGCGCGGTCGACAACACTTCGGCAGTATTTTTTGGTTGGCCGGGTTGTCCCTCGTCATACAGCTAGCAGGCGTCGCGGTCGGCAGCACCGTCTGGGGCGTTGCGGGCGCAATTGCCGGCTATGCGGTCGGACAGATACTGCCGGCGGTGGTCGCCTTCCGCCTAATGGCGAGAACGGGCCCCATTGATCACGCGCTTCTGTCGCGTGTTCGACACTATGGCCGATACGCATGGGCGGCCAATATTGCGAACGTCTTCGTCTGGTCGCGCATAGAAATTTTCTTTCTGCAAAGGTATGCGGGAAGTCATGATGTGGGTATTTTTGCTGCAGCGCTGGCGCTCTCCAATCTCGCTACGCAAGGGCCTATCCTGCTGACGACCGGAGTTCTCCCGTTGCTTGCCGAGCAGCGGGGCCGCGGCGATCACCAAGCCATGCAGACGGCGAACGAAACCGGCACGCGAATGCTTGCTGCACTGGTATTTCCGGCCTGCTTTGGGACCGCGGCCATCATGCCGGTCCTGGTCCCGTTGATCTACGGACCCTCTTTTGTCGAAGCTATCCCGGCCGCAACCGTTCTGGTGTCAGCAGCTGCCTTCAGCGCGATCACCGTTGTCGGCACCAACCTCGTTTACGCCATGGACCGCGGTGATTTCGCATTCTTCAGCGCGGCGGTGGGCGCCGTGCTGGCAGCATTGTCCGGCTTAGTGCTTGTCCCGCAGTTCGGATTGATGGGCGCCGTCATCAGCCGAGTAACGATACAGGCGTTAATGATTGTCGTCGGCGTGTGGTTTATCGTCAGCCGGCTTAAATGTCCGGTGCCGTTTGCCAGTTTGTCGCGGCTGCTTTGTGCCGCCGTGATATCGGCAGCTGTTGCGCGCGTCTTGGTCGTCTGGTTTGCGCATCCGTTAATCCTCATTGTGTCCATTCCGGCCGCTGCCGCGGCCTATGTCGTCGCGCTGCGCGGCCTGGCGGCACTGCCGGCCAGCGACCTCGTCCTGCTGAACCGGCTGTCCGGCATGCTGCCCCCGCCGGTAGCGCGGCTGGCGGAGCAATTTTTGAATTTCGTGGGCGGTTCGGTGGTGCTGCAGCGGTCTACGGGCAGCGGACGTTTATCTGTGAGAAAGAGCATCCCGTACCGTGTGAACCAGGAGGAGAATTCCAGATGACGCGACGCCTGCTTCCCGCCGGTCGGTCCAGCCGTTCCGGCGAGCAACCGCATCCGGTTGACAGCTGGATTCGGCCAACCCTGGCGCTTGCTGCCGTGGTCGCCGCGGGACTATCGTGGCCTGCCGCGGCTGACCCATACCGACTTGGCGTACAGGACAAGCTGCGCGTCAAGGTCGTCGATTGGCGAGCCGGAAAAGGCGAATACTACGAGTGGGAAGTCATCACCGACGAATACGTGGTCAATCCGGCCGGCTCCATTTCGCTTCCACTCGTCGGCGAGGTCACGGCCCAGGGGAGGACCACGGAAGAGCTGGCTGCCTCTGTTTCCGATCAGCTGCAGAAACGCGTCGGTCCAATCGGCAAGCCGCTCACGTCCGTCGAAATCGTCACATTCAGGCCGGTTTATGTGCTTGGCTATGTTGAGCATCCCGGCGAGTATGCCTATCGACCTGGGTTGACAGTAATGCAAGCCGTCGGGATCGCCGGCGGCTTTTATCGCCTGACTGACGCTGGTTTGCTGCGACTCGAGCGCGACCGCATTGCAGCGATAGGCGAACGCGAAGCCGCTCGGATCGGTCTGCAGCGGGCGCTCGTGCGCCGGGCCCGGCTCGAAGCCGAGCGCGACGGAGCAGATAAGGTCAAGATTCCCGAGGAGTTGAATGGCGACCCCAATATCGGTCAGCTCTTGGGCGAGGAAACCGCAATCATGAAAGCACGATTGCAGCAGTTGAAGTTTCAACTCGCTGCGCTGAACGATCTCAAGATTCTGTTTGCACAAGAGGTCCAGTCGCTGGCCGACAAAACCGTGGCGCAAAATCAGGAGATCGACCTTGCGCGCCGCGAGCTCAAGAGCTACGGCGCGCTTACCGCCAAAGGACTCGCGATCAGCTCGCGTGAATTCCTTTTGCAGCGAACCGTGGTCGAACTAGAGGGCAAGCTTCTCGACATCGAAACGGCTTCGCTGCGCGCCAAACAGGAGATCAGAAAATCTGAGCAGCAGGCCACCGATTTGCAGGACTCGAGACGTACGTCGATCGCCGCCGAACTCAATGATACCCAATCGAGTATCGATCAATTCACTGCAAAACTATCAATCGCGCGTGCACTTATCTCGGAAGCAACGGTCATCGCGCCGCGTCTTGCCCTTGAGCGGTCGACCAATGCAGCGCGCGCACCTAGTTATGCCATATCGCGCAAGGTTGACGGACGGGCGGTGCAGATACCCGCCGATGAGACTACACCGGTCGAACCGGGTGATGTCGTTCGGGTGGAGGTGCGCAATCCGGCCGAAGCGGCTCGTTCCGAGACGACGGGTGACCACGCGACCTCGGCAAGGTTGGATCAGGAGAGGGGGTCTCCCTGAACGGCACACAGCGCGTCGCGGTTGGGGCGGCTCCGTTCTTAATTCTTGAACGTACGGCGAAATCAAACACCGTAACAGCACCATTGCTGTGAAAATGATGCGTGCCGACCGCGCCGACATTAGGCGGCGGCTCGATCACCGAGCAGCATGACTCGAAGTATTTGCTCTCTGTAAGATCGACGATCTTGTTGATCATGACTCGTTTTCCGTAGATATTAAATCCCTGCTGCTGTGCACATCTGAAATACGTATCGCCATCGACAACATAGCCGGCGTTTCTGGCTCGCGAAGCGTCAAGAATGATCGGATTATCTGGATGCGCCATCCAACATTCAGATAAAGGATTATCAGCGTAGAAAATACATAATTCTGAACAGTGATCGCCAGTACCAGCCAGATCTGTGTTGGTGAACATCCACCATCTCCCATTCTTCATTAATATCATGGTATCGGCAGCTGAAATATTATTCATGATAACATTTTCTAGTTTCCATAGATCTGGGAATTCGATGCATTTGTAAATTCGTATCGACTTGCTTTCTGAGCATTCCGGACACATGTATAGTTCGCCATCAAAATAGAACAGGTAAGGAAATGACAAATGAAAGCGCTCTGCCAGGGCCGTGCTGATACGAATACCTGTATTGTCTGTAAGTTCGTATACAGCGATCGAACCACGTTGATTAAAATAGTCCATTTCTTCCATGAAGCAGTAATGTCTACCATCTCTCGAGATCACAAACGGATCCGCCAAATACCGGAATGGCTCAGCCTGCAATGTAATCATTTTGGAGTGCTCAAATTCTCGCCAGTTGCCGTATACATATCCGATATTCCATTTGTAATGGATGCCGCATAAATGATCTATTTTACTACGTGTTACTTCTCGGCATCTTGCAGAAACATAAGATCTCAGCTCGGTTATGTCCGGAATCCGCTCCGGTATCATAGAATGTCCAAGAGTCCGCATCGTAGAATGCCCAAGAGATAGTCGATGCTGCGTCACCTGATTGTCGTAGATTTGTTTAATGATGTGTTTTAAATAAAATAAGACTGTTCTAATCAAGGCTGCTTTGTTAGAGACATAACAGTGGCGAGTTACGATGCGTCCTTCCAGCAAGATATTGCCAGCGGTCATATAATGAGCAACATGACGTAATGCAAAACCAGTGGTATCCAGTCTGAGGTAAACTTCCCAAAATCCTGCTAGTTTGATGTTGCTTTTTCCGTCACCCGACCACGAGACTGATATAGCACCAAGCTTGGCTGACGAAAGAATTTCACTGCTTTGGAGTCCCTCACTGAAGTCAACAATCAAATCCGCTCCAAGCTCGTTGACAATTTGTGTATCTTGCCTGCTTAGCTTGAAGTGCGGGATACCGGATGTGGATAGAACGACTGTTGGAATCTTGAATGAAGATAAGTTAATGTAGACTAGATGCCTAGCGATCTCAGTATTTTTTCCAATAAGCAGTCTTTCAAGTATTGAAATCATCCTATATAGGAATATGCAAATATATAGATATATGTAATTACATCTAAATATTCGAGACACTTTTTCATGAATTAATGATCTAGTATTGTTACGAGACGGTAGTAGAATAAGATGAGTCGCCAATATACATGGACTGATCTGGGCCCACTGAAGTACCTCACCAACGAAAGCTGGGACCCTAAGACTGTCCACCAAAAACGCCATGCGGATCGGCGATGCCTTCGGGGGTTGCATTGCAAGGTCCGGCTCCGTTAACCTCTGGCGTGCAGTTGATATAGGCGCGGCCGCAACCATATGCTTCACATAGGACGACCTGAATTGTGATTGACACGACCGAGTCGATATGAGGGCATCGTGGATTGTGGAGTACGCCTCTTCCGCAGCTCTCGAAGAATAATCTGCGGTATGCGTGGAGTATCGCACCAAACCGCCCGGTGGGCAATCAGATGCGCATCACGGTATCCAACCTTCCTGATGCTTTGCAGCCTGCCCATGTGATCGTATCGGCAACAAGGTCAAAACGATTGCTTGCATAGTGCCACACAATTCAACCTGGCAAAGCCGGTTGTTTGTCGGGAGCCCGACCGAATTAAAAGACATTTTTCCATAGATTTATCGGAGAGGCGATGCAACTTGCTGAGGGTGCTTCACCTGGGACTGGCAACGTCGCGGTTTCCCTATCCTTCATGGTGACGCGCGTCTCGCAACGGCCGGGCGTTTCTTTGGGATATAACGCTGTCCGGTTCGAGGACATCCAGAGGGTCAGTACTGATCCAGCGAGTTCCACGACGACTGGCTGCTATGCAATGGAACCATTCGACCTGGTCACGTTTGTCGACTTTGGGCTGTTTCCATGGCGCTTTTCGTTACAAGGTCTTTTCCGATAACGACCGATCCCTCCGATCACGTATAGGAGATAGCCAAACGGATCCAGACATGCATGCTGACGGCCGTGGCCGGAAATCATCTGCGGGTCGCGCCCCACGCATGCGATCGCAGATCAGGACGTTGGTTGTCTCTGGTTTATCACCGATCATGGCGGTGCCAATGAAGAGGAGATCAGGGCTACGCCCGAGGCCTGACTTTCATTTGCCGACGCCGGTTCGAATACGTATCTGAGCGTGACCGGCCGTGCTGAGATGACGCGCGATATCGCGAAGGCCAGCGTCTTGTGGAACAGTGAGGCGCAGGCGTGGTGGCCTAAAGGCCCGACCGATCCGGATATCCGCGTGCTTTGTGTAGTTCCGGACGGCGCCGAATGTTGAGACACGCGCGGCAACTCGATCACGGTGGCCTTCAAACTTGCGGTGGCGCGCCTGTCTGGTAACCCGCCGAATCTGGGCGAGAACCGAAAGGTCAACACAATGCCATTTGAACCCGAAGTCGCCCACCAAGTTCTGTGGCGCGAGGACCGTTCGCTTACCAGACAACCTGGGAACTCCACGACGAGAGGTGTGTTCATCTGTTGGGGAGGGCGTCGGCAATCGTCCCGGCGCCAGGATTCCAAATCGGCCGCAATGATTGCGCCGATGTCCTTGAGAAGAATCTGGAGGAAGAGAAGGTGGCGGACAAGAAGCTGACCGAGATTGCGCTTCCCAGCGTGAACCTCAAGGCGGCTTAGCGGCAGACGGCAGCGCTTCCATGGTTATGTGGTCGCATCATAAAAACCTCGCCGGATATCGGTAGGAGAGGCGGCCGCCATGTCTATGCCTGACGGGAGCGCCTAAGGCCCACCGTCTGTCGGCGGCATATTTTCACGCCTGGATCAGTGCACGCGCGCGACCTGGAGCAATGCCCATCTGAGACGCTATGTCACCCGGACCGGCTTGGTTGAGACGAAAGCGGCCGCAAACAAGCCACACTGCCATCCAAGGTGACTTTCTTACAGATGCGCCACATGGCCGAAGCCACATGGTCGAAAGAGTGGTGCGGGCGAACGCAAGACACAGGCGATCGCCAGCACCTTGGCCCGTAAAGCGATCCGCGATGTGCAAACATCTAAGAGGAGGCAAACCATGGAGATCCGCAATCGTCGTACTAAATCAAAAAAAGCTAAGATGAATCACGCTGACGAACGAGAGTTGGGCCGTAAAGCGCCCGAGCAGCGACCGGACGCAAGCTCGAAAATCGATCCGGAAATGATTGAAATCGCCGAGGAGGAATGCGAGGAGATCGGGCCTGACGGCGGATACGGTGGCGCCGGGTTAGATCAGCCCCCGCGCAAGCACTGAGGTGACGCGGCGCCAACGCGGCCGGTCGGACCTCAATAGTGCCGTGACAAGTAGTCCGTGAATGTCAGTGCAAACATGAAGACGGTCCAGAACAATCACTCGGTCGCGTATGACAGCCCCATGATGGTGGCCGCCTTCAACATTATTCTTGCCATGACATCGAAGTGTGCGGGCGTGATCAGCGCATGTAATCGGAAGCCCCAGCGCACCAGGGCGGTGAGGCACACCACCATCGCAAGGCCCGAGTACATTGCACGAAGTAGGGCGGAAACATCGTCTCCTGCCATCCGGGCATCAGGCTCGCGGCGAAATCCATGCCGACCACGCTGTGCAGCGAGACGACGAGGGGCACGCCGAGGCAGGCAAGAGCAAGATGTAAAGTCTCATAGGCCTGCCAATGCCGCGCGGTGCCGGGACAATTCGATTCGCAAAACCGCGTGCCGATACAACGATTGTAGACCTGGACATTGAGCGCTTCGCGATCGTGGACTGACGCCGCAACCGGGTAAACTGGCTCACAAGCGCGTGCTCGCAATGCATGCAGGGGACCGGGGAAAAACCCGGCCTGCCTTCCACGACGTAGTCGTCGATCCGAAGCCAATGCATGTCGCGGCCCAAGGCGACTTCATCGGGCCCGACGATCGGAACGTTGTTCTCCGCCTGGCAGGCGATAACGCAGGCATTGCAGCCGATGCAGGCTGTCGTGTCGATCGCCATCGCCCACCTGTAGCTGTCGTACTCAAACGGCGGATAGAGCGTCGCCGGCTCGGCGTCCGGCGGCGCGAGAGACGCATGTCGTTCGGCCAGTTCGGGAAGGTTTACGGCGGCTGCACCTCTTTTGCTTCTCCTTCCAGGGCGAAGAAATGCTGCGTCAGCGGGAGCTGTTGTTTCTTGCCGGTACGGGCGATTGCTGCGTTTTCGACGACCCACGTCGCCTCGCTGGTGCGCAGAGAGTAAACATCGAAGCCAATGCCGTTGCCGATGCGCCCAGCGCGGCTGCGTCCATAGCCGAGGGTCGCGCCGATGATTCCATCCGCATGCCCGGGGCGGACGAGCACAGGTCCTTCGATCTGTCCGCCCCTTGTCGTCAATCGGACCACGTCACCGTCAACGAGACGAAGCCGCTGGGCATCAGCCTGTGACAGCTGGAGTGTGTTCCCCCACACCTGCTTGGCGAACGGTTTGGGACATTATTGCAGCCAGGCATTATTGGCCCTGCTGCCATCCCACACAACAGGGTCCGGGGCGAGGATCACGGTCAGACCCTCTGAGGCGTTTGCCGGCATGACCTGCGGCAGATTCGCGGTGGGCGGTTCAATGGCAGCAGAGGCGCTGTTTGCTACGACGCCGTCCTCAAGCGACGCACGCCACCACGCCTCGTATTCACCCCTGCCTACATCGTCGCGCCAATACGAGCTCCACGTCTCGCGCACGAGATCGCGGGACGATGTCGCCGCACCGCCGAGCAGCGCGAGCACATCGTGTGCAGTGCGCGTGTCATAGAGCGGTCGGATTAGAGGTTGGACGATGCTTGCGGTGCCGTCGAACGCGCGCAGGTCTGACCAGCTCTCGAGCGGATGGGACAGCGGCAGATACCAGGACGTGTATGCGGCAGTCTCATCGTCATGAGACCCAAGATGCACCGTGAACGGCACCGTCCGGATCGCATCGCCAAGCGCAAGATCGCCCGGGCCGTCATAGGCCGGATTTGCACCGAGTATGATGAGAGTCTCGATCTCGCCCAAGCGAATATCTGATGCAAGCCCAGCAAGTGATTGGGCGTGAGGCATGTCGATCGGATCGAAGGGCGCGATGAAGCCGATCGGCGACTGGAGTTGCGAATTTATCCAATGGGTCAGCGCGTGCACCTCTGCCGGCTGCCGCCGTCCGGCGAGCGCGATGGCCTCACCCTTGCGCGCCTTCAAATCGGCCGCAGCGGCCCGCGCGAATTTCTCCGCATCGGGCGGCAGCGGTGCGTCCGCGACGGCGGCGCCGAGCTCACGGGCGACGACGAGCGCAACATTGCGAATCAGCCGGTGATGGAGCGAGATATGATGGTCAGCGGCGGCGCCGGTGAGCGTCCACGACGGCTCGGCGGCATAAATGCGCAATAAGTCATGCGATGTGCGTGAGCGGCGAGCGCTGATGAGATCACGGCTGAAGCGAATTTGCTCCGGCCCGAACCCGATCGGATCGGCGTCAAGCATCAGCGCCACGCGCACGTCGCCGAACCGCGGGATGGACGTCAGCGGCCGTCCGAACGCCAGCATGGAGCCGGCGCGAGCGGAATCGTCGTCCACCGGTTCGTAACGATACCATCTGGCCCGCGGCAAAGCGCGCTGCAGATCGCGGATTTGCCGGACCAGCGTCGGCGACGTCACACGCCCCGTGAGCAGCGCAAATCTCGCGCCTGCCCGCGCCTGCTCCCGTTCGAGGTGCGGCCGCAGCGCCGCCTCGAATGCGCTCCAGGATGCAATCAACGTACCGGTTCGCGGCGCTTTCGAGCGATCCGGATCGTACAGGGACAGCAACTCTGCCTCGGCAAATACGTCGGTCGCGCCGAGGCTTGCCGGATGTCGCGGATTGCCGTCGATCTTGATCGGCCGCCCTTCCAAGGACGTCACGATAACGCCTCGTCCATACCCCCCCAGCGGCAGCGTGGTCGCGAACCGCAATAGTATGCCGGGCGCCACCCGCCCGGGCATCTCCACATAGGGCACGACTTCCTCGGCGGGACGGCCGCACGATGTGACCGCAAGTGCTGCCCCGGCAGCGAACATCTTCAGGGCGGCACGCCGGTCGACGTCGAGCTTTGCGCTTCGTCGCCGGTCCCGAATTCGGGCATCTGGATTGGGGGTCATCGATGGCATACCGAACAGTCCGTGAGATGGCCTTTGTCGATGTGATATTACGCGAGCAGCGCGTGCCTCTGCGCGGCCTGGTCGGCCGGCGCCTTCCACGCGGCATCAAACACTTGCGATGCTGGACGCAGGTTTGGGGCTGGATCGCGGTAGCAATCGAGGCACCATTCCATAGTGAGCGGCACGGCCTGCTGCATCAACGGCATGCGATCAACCGGACCGTGGCAGGTGGTGCAGCTGACACCCTTGGCTATGTGGATCGAATGATCGAAATACACGTAGTCCGGCAGCCTGTTGACCTTGCTCCAGTGGATCGGCCGCTGCTCCGCAAGACTTGTGCGCAGGGGAGCCAGCATCTGCGCGTTGGTGTAGAGCTGCGAATGACAGGTGTGGGTTGGTGGGATGCCGCCAGTCGCTGACACCTCGACGCCTGCGTGGCAATAGCGGCAATCGATGCCGAGGCCACCGATATGATGTTGATGGCTGAACGGAATTGGCTGGTCCACGACGATCGACTGACCAGTGATGTGGTTTGAGGTCGCAAACCAGTACGCGATGCCGATCCCCAGCAATGGCACCGTCGGGATGGCTACCAGCGCCGCTCGCGCTACGGTGTCGGCATATGGGCGGAAAATCTGCGGCATCGGCCGCTCTCCTCGGCAAACCTTCATCGCGTTGCTTCATTAGGCCTGGGCTTCAATTTCGTGCCCAACGAGGTGACCTGAGCCGTGGTCACCAGCAAGGTTGCCATTCAGGACGCCTCTTGAGACTGACAGGCGAGGTGTCTGCAGGCGCAAGCCTCGACTGGTAACTTTGGGAGGCGGTACCGTTGGCCCAGGGCCCAAGTCATGTACCGGCTCTGTGCGGTACCGAACGGGCAAGCCGGCGATCGATGAACGTTCCGTGGCGCAAGCTTCCTTGACACCCTGGCCGAGACACCCTGGCCGAGGTCGTCATTTGGGATGAGCCACGAGACGGCGGTGTCGATGAATACGGCTTCGTCAGGAGAGAAGAACCGGTGTCCATCCGGCGGGGCCGATTCAGGCGCATTGGCGACGCCCAGCCCCCAAGATATCTTCCCGGAAATGCTTTTCGCGCCGGCAGCTCCCGCCCCGACCGCAGGATTAGAGCCGATTGCCACGCTCCCGGCCCGCGGGCTGCGGCGGCTCACTCGCGATTGAGGCATGTACGAGCCTTTTCATCCGGGCTGCCCCATCCGCCGGAGTAACGCGAAAACATCTGACGAGTTCCAGATGGCTTTCGTCTCAACACTCACCGGTCTCAACTCGCCGTCACCAAAACTCGGGTCAGCGTGAATAATAAAGCCGAGCGCAATCGATGAAGCCCAACGCTTTTAAATTTTAGAAGGACGGCGGTGCCGATGGGACAGAAAATACCATGGGAACAAATCGCAAGCTGGGTGCGTTCGGGCAGTACGGGTTCTCAGAAGGATCTGCAGCATGTGCGACTACAGTTTACAGAATGTTAGCTCCCGCCCCGCCAGAATCGGGGACAGGCTCACGACGCGCGACTTCGGTACCGGGACACGCGGCTTCGCTGCGCCCGAATCTGCCGACGTGGCCGTATGCCTTCTTCCGGGAACGGAACTCGCCTTTCCGGGCGGCATAACCGTGGCACAACGGAATTTTCTTGTTTGGAAACGCAATCCCGTCAAGCACCGTACTGCGATATTCCGGCAAGTGAACAAAGAGGCGCTCAACGCGCATCATGATGCGCTCGAATTCCCGGATGGACAGATTGTGCTCTTGACGACTCTTCCGATGGGTCAACAAGCTACCGTGCTCCAGCTTCCGGCGACGCCACGGACTGCGGCGGATGCGCGGGCCCAGCAGCGCGTGGATTATGCCGGTTAACCGGGCACTTTTGCTGTTTTGATTCCGAACGTCGCGCTTTCTGCCATCGGAGGTCGTGCTGAACAACCCCCGATGGTCACGTCTGTCGACCTGAGAAAATAAGCCACTGACAAGTCGGCGAGGCCAGAACCACGCCTCCTACCGCGCGCGCCCCACTTGGCTAATTTCCTGCCATCTTCGCTCCCGCGGGTGTCACTCGCCAGACCGTATTGCCCACATCGTCGACACGAGCAGGGCGCCGGTTTTATCGACAGCCACTCCGACAGGTCGCCCAAGTGCGTCGGCGTTCTGATTCACGAAACCCGTCAGGCCCGATGCGAATACGCGCGACTTTCCGGTTGCACGGTCGATTTCGAGAATTGCGGCCCGGTTTTGCTCCTTATCGAGACCGTTCTCGCCCGCCTTGCTGTTGGAACCGACAGTTGCATAGAGCCGCGATCCGTCGCTGCTCGTAAGCAGATTCTTGGTCCAATGATGATTGATCGCACCGGCGCGGGCAGATCGGTGAGCTTTATGCCGGGGTCAGTGATCTTTGTCGCTCCTTCCTTATAGTGGAAGCGCATCACGGAGTCGGTGTTCGCGATGTAGAGATCCTCATCTACGAGCGCCATGCCAAACGGCGAGTTGAGGTTCTCCAGAAATGCGGTCTTTGTCGCAACATCGGCGAATGCAACGTTGCAGGCGTGAGCATTGTTCCAGCCCGTCATGTCGATCAGGACGTTGGTGCGGAACCCTTCGATGGCTCATTTCATTTAGCTTTGATGACCAACGATCTGTCCATCGTTGGCTCGTTGCGCGCACGGTCGACGACGGCGAATGACAGCTATGCAGTTTAAGCCCTGATGCAGTTCGGCGCTGACACAAAGAGCTCGGATCGAGATGATTCGCCGTCCCAGGAGCGTGGTACCGCGCCAAGCATCAAGGCTACGCGCGAACAGCTGACGAACCACCCTCATGTTGAGCCCGAAAGCGACAGGCATGCCGAATCCGAAGTGAAGAATCGATTCGGCGACACGGAACAGCGCCGCGATACTGAGAAGAAACCGAATAGACAGGGCACCAAACGCGATGCGTTGCTCCGTTCGGCTGTGTCACAGCACCCCTACGTTACGACTGTAGCCGGGATCCTCTTCCTGATTGGGGTCGTTGCTGGCCTGATGTGGTGGCTGAACGCACGTCAGTATGAATCGACGGATGATGCCTTCATCGATGCGCGAACCGTGCCCATCAGCTCGCAAATAAATGGCGCAATCGTCGAGGTTCCTGTCACAGACAACCAGGCGGTCGAACAGGGCGCGCTTCTCGCCCGCCTCGATGCCCGTGACTATCAGGCCGCTGTCAATCTCGCGATTGCGCAGATCGATCAGGCCAACGGCAATCTCTCCAATCTCGATGCCCAGATCGATGCGCAACAGGCGAGGATCGAGCAGGCCCGCAAGCAGGTGACCGAGGCCCAGGCAGCGCTGAGCTTCGCCCAGGACGAGGATGCCCGTGCTCAAGACCTGCTGCGAAGAGGCGCGGGCACCCAGCAGCGCGCGCAGCAAACTGCATCCGAGCTCCGACAACGGAGGGCCGCATATGATGGCGCCGAAGCCAATGCTGTTGCGGCAGAGAAGCAGATCGCGGTGTTGAGAACGCAGAGAAAGGCCGTTGAGGGTCAGCTCGAGCAGGCCAATGCTGCCAAGGAGCAAGCCGACGTGAACCTCGCCCGGACGGCTATTATGGCACCGGCCAATGGTCGAGTGGCGAAGCTGACGGCTGCGGTGGGCGTTTATGCGCAGGCCGGGCAAAGCCTTATGATGTTCGTGCCCCGAGATGTATGGGTGACGGCGAATTTCAAGGAAACGCAGCTTGCCGACATGCGGCCGGGCCAAGCCGTGACGATCAATGTCGACGCATATCTGGATCGTTCGTTCCGTGGACATGTCGACAGCATACAGGCCGGCAGCGGAGCGGCATTCAGCGTGCTGCCACCGGAAAATGCGACCGGCAACTTCGTAAAGGTCGTCCAACGGGTCCCCGTCAAGATCGTTTTCGACGAACCTCCGGAGGTTTATCTTGGTCCCGGCATGTCAGTCGTGCCGGACGTGAAGGTGCGGTGAGTGTGACGGACCAACACAACGGTCCAAAGCGCAACGGCCAGAGTCGATCGGCCGCCGGCGAGCGGAGCCCGTGGCTCATCGCGGTCGTCGTTTCGATCGCAACCTTCATGCAGGTGCTGGATACCTCGATCGCCAATGTGGCCCTCCGTCACATCGCCGGCAGCCTTGCGGCCGGCGTCGATGAGAGCACCTGGGTCGTCACAACATATCTGATCGCCAGCGCCGTTATCGTGCCGGTCAGCGGTTGGCTGTTGAGCGTTGTCGGACGCAAACGTTTCTACATGATCTGCGTCGCCCTCTTCACGGCAAGCTCGCTGTTGTGTGGGCTTGCTCCCACCCTTGGGACACTGATCTTCTTTCGCGTTCTTCAGGGGCTTGGCGGCGGCGGCATGGTTCCTAGTGAGCAGGCCATCCTGGCCGATACCTTTCCGGCGGAGAAGCGGGCGCAGGCCTTCGCGCTATACGGCATCGCCGTCATCGTGGCGCCCACGATCGGCCCAACGCTGGGAGGATGGATCACTGACAACTGGTCGTGGCATTGGATATTCTTCATCAACGTTCCGATAGGCATCGTTTCGCTGGTGCTGGTGCAGTGGCTTCTGGTTGAGCCCGACATTCTGGTACGAGAACGGCAGGAGCAACTGGCCGCCGGGCTGAAGGTCGACTGGATCGGTATCTTCCTCGTCGCGCTTGCGTTCGGTTGCCTTGAAATTGTCCTCGACAAGGGCCAGCGTGAGGACTGGTTTCAATCGAACTTCATCAATGGCTTCGCTGCAGCCTCTGCGATCAGCTTCGCGCTATTCGTGCCCTGGGAGCTCACCCGCCGCGATCCGATTGTCGACCTGACGCTTCTCGGGCGCCGTCAATTCAGTGCATCCTTTGTGATGATGATGATGGTGGGCGCCGCAATGTTCAGCTCAACGCAGTTGTTGCCGCAGCTTCTACAAGAAAATTTCCGTTATACGGCGACGGTGTCTGGTCTCGCTCTGATGCCGGGCGGGCTGGCCATGCTGTTCATGATGCCAATCGCGGCCCAGACCACGAAATTCGCTTCACCCAAATATCTGATGGCCTTCGGAATGTTGATTCTCGCAATCGCGATGTGGCACCTGACATCGCTCACGCCAGATGCCAGCTTTGGCTACTTCGCGTGGGCCCGTATCTACCAGATGATCGGCATGCCATTCCTCTTTGTCCCGATCACCACGGCCTCATATGCGGATTTGCCTCCGGAAAAAACCAATCAGGCTTCCGCATTGATCAATGTTGCCCGAAATGTAGGTGGCAGCATCGGAGTCTCCATGGCCATCACCGAGCTTGCCCGACGCGGGCAGTTTCATCAAGCACGCATCACCGAGCACCTGTTTCCGTCCGCGCCGAGCTACCAGGAAGCAGTTGGGCGCGCGGCGGCACATTTTGCTAGCCAAGGCGTCAGCCAAGCGGACGCTCAACGGCAGGCGGTCGGATGGCTGGGCCAACTCGTGCAGGCCCAAGCGTCACTTCTGTCCTACATTGACGTGTTCTGGAGCTTTGCGATTGCAGCGGCCGTTCTGGTCCCGGTGGCGCTGCTGCTACTCCGGTCGATAGCGCCGCCTCCCGGACAAGTTGCGCATTGAGGCATATACTTCGGCAGGCCAAAGTATTTGGTATTCAGTAAGGCATTCGCGCCATAACAGGACAGTTCCTGAAACGGAGAACACGATGTTTGTCGTTATCTTCGAAGTTCAGCCGAAAAAAGAACGCCGGGACGACTATCTGAATCTCGCGAAATTCCTCAAACCAGAGCTCGAAAAAATAGATGGATTCATCGACAACGAACGCTTTGACAGTACCCGGACGGAAGGTCGGGTACTGTCACTGTCAACCTGGCGCGACGAAAAAGCCATCATCCGATGGCGTACGCTCGCCCTCCACCATGAGGTCCAAGAGAAGGGCAGGTTCGAGATCTTTGAGGACTACCATTTGCGCGTCGCCGAAGTCACTATCGACTCCCAAGTTCCAGCCAACCAGAAGCTTAAGGAACAGCGTTTCGATCTGACTGAAGTTGGAAGGGCCAAAATTTTTTCTATCAGCGAGTGGACGCCGTCCGGAACGCAGAGACTGTCAGGTGCGGACTTTTGCTCAAGTTTGAACTTGCCGATGCCAAAGACGGGCATCTCCGACCATGAGATTTTTGAAAGTATTTACAATCCCGGGAAACTGCTCCTGTTCATTTCCTGGAATAGTACCGATGCTGCCGAGGCCTGGCGTCCGCAGCTAACCGGAACCGACGCATTTCGCCACCGCTGCGCAAGGGTTATCAGAGATTATGGGATGCGCGACCGGC
>Ga0126369_10000144_pt1 | contig 43206 bp, 36 predicted proteins | sample PanSoiMetaPlot_1_FD_109646 | JGI IMG/M metagenome (GOLD analysis project Ga0126369, IMG submission 109646) | Tropical forest soil microbial communities from Panama - MetaG Plot_1 | ecosystem: Environmental > Terrestrial > Soil > Tropical forest > Bulk soil | place: Panama | collected 2016-02-17
AAGCGTCGTGGTCGCAGTTGGAACCAGGGAAGACGACAATCCCGAATTTCATTCGACTTCCACCCGGTAATTTTCGATCACGGTGTTCGCAAGCAGTTTTCTGCACATCTCCTCGACCCGAGATTTCGCCGCAGTGGGATCTTTTCCGGACACTTTGAATTCCATGTACTTGCCAAGCCGAAACTCACCGACGTCCGGAAACCCGAGCGAGTGAAGGCTTTGCTCCACCGCCTTTCCAGCGGGATCCAACACTCCGGGTTTCAAAGTGACGTACACGCGCGCAACCATGGGGCTCCTTTTCGCGACGCCGCATATCACACGCGGACAACACCGTCAGCCGCTGCCCTGCTGCGAGGGGCAAGCTACGCGGGTGGCGTCCAGGGAACGTCGGAGACGCCCGCGCGGCGATTGGCCACGCGCGCCATCACGAAGAGAAGATCCGAGAGGCGGTTGAGATAAATCAACAGTTGCGCATCCACCGCAATCTCCTTGGAAAGCGAAACCACCCGCCGTTCCGCTCGGCGGCACACGGTGCGCGCCAGATGCAGGTGGCTCGCCGACGCGTTCCCTCCGGGCAGAACGAATTGTCGAAGAGGAGCAAGCTCCTTCTCGTAGGAATCAATCTGACTCTCCAACCACGTGGTCCAGTCCGGGGAGACCTTTGGGATGTATGCCTCAGCTTTGGTGCCTCCGGGTGTTGCGAGCACCGCGCCCAAGGTAATCAGCTGGCCCTGTATCTCGGAGATCACCGCCTGGAGAGAGGGATCGAGCCCAGAGCTGCGCACACCCCCCAGCATCGCGTTCAGCTCATCAACCCCGCCGTAAGCCTCCACCCTGGGGTCATCCTTGGCGACCCTTCCGCCGCCGAAAAGGCCCGTTTCGCCTTGGTCACCGGTTCTGGTGTAGATCGACGTCACCGTTGCCTCCACCTATTTGCGGGGCAGATCGCGGTCGTGGAAAAACGAAACCTTGTACTCGGAACCGACCTTGCGCACGACGATCCGCACCTCTTTCCTCAACTGAACTCCCGAGGAGTCCACGGTCAGGTTATAGATCAGCTCAGTCTGCTCGCCGACGGGCCGCTCAGTCTGGAGGTTGTAGAAAACTCGAGGCTGCACGCCGGTGTAACCACCCGTTCCGGCCTCTTCCAACAGCTTGCGCTCCGAGCGAATCCGTTCCGCAGCGCCTCCCTCCGCGACTTCCAAGGCCTTCGCGTGGTCCCGCTCGATGTAATAACGATCGATAAACTCTCGCGAAGCCGCCACGGGACTGCCGCTTTTGCTGCAGCCGGCAAGAAGAAGCACCAAAATCAAACCCGCGCCGCGGTTGGCTGCCATCGCGAGTACGCTAGCGTCGGATTGACTGGATGGCGAGCGGCGAGGATGGACGTCTAGAACTTTGCGGGCGCAGGGCTGGCAGCCTTGTTGTAGAGCAGTTTGGTGACGCCAAAGCCGACCAAGACCAAAATCGCAAGAATCAACCAGCCGAAGTCACTCCCATAGACGGTGGGAAAATGGTTGCTGACCATCGTGAACACGAGTGGAACGGACATATAGGTGTTGTGCTTGGAGCGCAGACCTGCGAGCGCCACCACTGCTGGGTCGGCGGCGGGTCCGCCCTTGACGCCGGCGATGATCTTTCGCTGCGCAGGCCAGATGCGCATCCACACGTTGCCTGCCATGATCGTGCCGAACACAGAGCCCAGATGGATATAGGTGGCCCGGTGCGAAAAAATGCACCACATCCCAAAGATTAAGATCACGGTCAGCACATAGGACACAATCACTCCGGCTTGCTCGTTCTTCGCCATGCTCTTCCAAAGCACGTCGTAGACGAGAAAACCGACGAATAGTAGTACGACGCCGATCAGCGAAGCGAGGCCTGAACCCAATGACGAGTCAGGGCCGACCATCACCCCTGCATCCCCGTAGATGACGATTCCCAAGAGAAGAAATCCAGTGATCCAGGTATACGCTGCCCCCCAGCGGAACCAGTAGAGTGCCCTCGGCATTAGCTCGGGAACCACCTTCTTTCTGGACTCCGCATCGTAAGTTTTTGCCACTTGCGCGTTCACGAAGTTGAAGAAGTAGAGATGGCCAATCCATGCGATCCCGGCGACCACGTGAGTCCAGCGGAAAATCAGATTTAGCCATTCCCGCACATTCGATTCCATTTGAGCTCCTCCCGAGCGCCGCAGTGCGGCGTAACCCGTTCGGCGCCGCTTCTAGCGAGATCCAAGGGCCGGGACAATCGATTAAATCAGGCGTTCAAACTGTGGAAGGTCGAGGTTCCACACCGGGACACCGCAGTATCGCGGCCCCTCGGGACAGAACGGCGTCAGCTTGGCCTCTTTGCGCAGTGTGCACGGAGGCTGGATGTGCCGCATCAGGGTTGGGTGCACTGCCCGGACCTGGGTGACTTCTTCCAAAGAGCATCGCCAGATCTCTTCCTGGGCGGTGTAGCAGAGTCGGTGAACCCACTTGTGGTGCAAGTGCAGCAGCTCCCCGGACTCTTGAAACCGAATGGGAAAGGCATTGGGGAGAAGATAAAGCGCCATTTCCGCGCTGACCCCACACTCCAAAAGACGCTCGATCGCCGACCAGGAATGGGCCAAAGTTTCGAGGAATCGTTCCTTTGCTTCTGCCACTTGGTCGATCAGGTCCGGAACAATCGCATCGACCTGACCAGGAACGAAATGTCCGTGAAGCACCGGCCGGGAACCCGGAGTCATCCGATGGCGCTGGTCCTGACTATCCGCTGTGTGGGAGAGCTTCTTCTCGAAAGTGTAGTGCGCATGGGTGAGCGCGCGCGTCAATTTCGAGTGGGTGGTGAGAACCAGGGATTCGCCCAGGTACGGATTCTCCCTCGGAGAAAGAACCTTCTCGATCGCCGCTTCGTCGCTGAGCTGGTCGAGGCTCAACCCCAGCACATCTCGGACTCCCTGAGCGACGGAGCGCGGCCCGTTGGCGCTGTAGTCCACCAAGCGCGAGCGAACTGCACCAAGCTTCTGGTCGAATTCGCGCAAGAATTTTCGTGCCCCGCCGTTGACGTTGAGCCTTCCGGCGTGGGCTAGGGCCCGGTATTCGAGAGTCTCCTCCAGAGGAATCGGATCTTCGGCCCGGGAGAAGAAGAGTGGGTCGACCTGGTTCACCTCGGCCACCATCGCTTTGACCAAAAGCATCGTTTCGGTCGGCACATCCCACTGCTGACAAAGTCGGTGATACCGATGCAGAGTGATCCCAGAAATGGTGTGGTACAAGTGGGCAAAGGTTCCGATCGGAAGAACGTACCGCGCTATCTCCTGCGCCTTCTTCTTGATTGCGAGAGCCCATTTCTCTGGCGAGCGCCTGCGCGCCGGAAAAATCCGGAAAAACTCCTCACTGACCCGAGGCGAAAGCAAACGGATCAAAGCCTGGTAGGTCGCAATCATCTCCTCCGCGGCTTGGCGATAGATGCCCGCCTGCGGATCGGAAAGGTTCGGAAAAATGATATTCCCCGGGCGCACCTCTACGTAACGTTGGCTGACTTGCTCTGAGTTGTAGAAGGGGTGGCTGTGGAGAAAAGACCAGATCGCTTGGCGACTTACGTTCTCAACGGCGAACTGGAACGTTGCGTGCTGAAGGGTAGTGTGATGGCCAGCGAAATAGGTTTCCTGAGCAATCCGGTCCCGCAGCGCGCGCGCCTTTTCGTCCTTGCGGACCTCCGCCGAGGTGATGATCCGGCTGTTGTAGCAAGTCCGTGCGGTGGCTACCGCGTTGTCAAAGGGCTCGCCGAATCCGTTGGTTAAGGTGACCTTGGGAAGTGGCGAAATGAATGGTGGGCTGCTGATGGCCTGCTCCTGAGAATCGGCGTTGTTGGAATACCGCTAACAAATATCCCTGTCGTCGCGCGAAATTGCTACTGGATATCAGACCGCGAATCCGCCTAACCTCCGCGCCGGCCAAGTCATCTGGGCAAGGATCTGCCAGAGAAAACAACCACCAACGGAGGGGACCATGGCCTGGAGTCGAAACGTCGTTTTTATCCTCACGCTCCTTGCCAAGGGCAGCAGCTTCGGAGCCGCCGCCCTCAATTGGCAAGACAAGGTTCAGCCGTCGATCCTCGCCGGCGCAAGCGCTGGATCCGTGCCGTTCATCATTTTCATGGGGGAGAAAGCGGATCTGAGCGGCGCCGCGAATCTGCGTACCAAGGCGGAACGCGGCTATTGGGTCTACGATCAGCTGCATCGCGTCGCCGATCGCAGCCAACATGAGATCCTCGCAATCCTCGATGCTCAGGGAATCGCTTACCAGCGATTCTGGGCTGCGAACATGATCCTCGCCGGAGGTTCGCTCGATTTGGTGAAGTCGCTGGCTTCGCGGGAGGATGTGCGGGGCATTTACGCCAATCCCAGCGTCCCTCTCTCGGAACCGGTTGAATCAACCGAATCCAGCAATGCCGTCGATTCGATCGAATGGAACGTAATCCAGGTCACTGCTCCGGATGTCTGGGCCCAAGGCTTCACCGGGCAAGGCATCGTAGTGGCCGGTGAAGATACCGGCTATCAGTGGGACCACCCCGCCCTGATCAATCACTATCGTGGCTGGGATGGCTCGATGGCGACGCACGACTACAACTGGTGGGACGCGATTCACGATCCCGCTCCGGGTAATCCCTGCGGCGCCGACTCGCCATTCCCGTGCGACGACCTCGGCCACGGCACGCACACCATGGGAACGATGATCGGTGACGACGGGTTGGGCAATCAGATCGGGGTCGCGCCCGGTGCGACCTGGATAGGCTGTCGCAACATGGATCACAACAATGGTACGCCCGCTAGATACACCGAGTGCTTTCAGTTCTTCATCGCGCCGTGGGATTTGAACGGACAGAACCCGGACCCAACCATGGCGCCTCATGTGATCAACAATTCTTGGAATTGCCCGCCGAGCGAGGGCTGCATCGACCCCAACGTGCTGAGAGACGTTATCGAAGCCACCCGCGCCGCAGGCATCGTGGTGGTAGTTTCTGCGGGCAACGGCGGTTCGAATTGCGGTACCATAACCCTCCCGGCGATCTACGAGGCATCCTTCTCGGTTGGCGCGACTGACAGAACGGACCTGATTGCGTTCTTCAGCAGCCGCGGCCCGGTTACGCTCGATGGCAGCCACCGACTCAAACCGGACATTTCGGCGCCAGGAGTGGGCGTCCGTTCCAGCGTGCCCCTTAATGGCTATGGTTCGATGAGCGGAACCAGCATGGCCGGGCCGCACGTGGTCGGGGTCGTTGCGCTCATCCTTTCGGCCGCGCCACAGTTAATTGGTCTTCCCGACGATATTCAAAACTTGCTCGAGGCGACTGCAGTTCCCGAAACGACGACCCAGACCTGCGGCGGCATCGGCGGCGACCAAATACCGAACAACACGTATGGCTGGGGCAGAGTGGATGCCTTTTCTGCTTATTCGGCCCTGCAATAGGCGCGGACCCAGCGACAAACAGAGTCATACCAGCCAATAGATTTCCAGCCAGCGGCTGGATTTGATCTTGATTCTCAATATTGAGGGAGCGCGTATCCCTTTGCTATGGGTGCGGAGTGAAAGTTGCCGTCGCGCTCCTCGCCATCGAGCTGCTCACAGCCGAATCCCCTGCGGAGGATTCGACGACCTGGCAGCGGCTGGTAAGCATCCTTCAGTACGTCCAGTCGGACTATCCAGCTGCCGCAGCATCGCACTCAGACAGCGAGCTGGCCGAACAGCGCTCGTTCATCGACGAAGCCTTGGAGAGCGCGCGCTCGCTGGGCCCTGCGGGCGAGCGATTCATCCCCGCGCTGCAGTCCATTCGCGTTCGCGTGGAACAAGGTCAAGACCCAAGCGGTGTCAGTCGCGATTGCACCGAACTGGTCGATGCCTTGGTCCAGGCTGGCGGGCTTTCTCGAAGCCCAAGGTGGCCTCCAGACTTGCAGAAGGCAACGGAACTCTACGGCGTGAACTGTGCCCCGTGTCATGCCGCTGACGGAAGCGGAAACGTCGAGATCGCCTCCACATTGGATCCCCGGCCGACGAACTTCCTCGATCCCGAGCAGATCGGGCGGCTGGATCCCTACAAGGCCTTTAACGCCATTACCTTTGGCGTCAGCGGAACAGCGCTTCCCTCCTTCAGTGTGTTGCCGGAGGAAGATCGTTGGGCATTGGCCTTTTACGTTTTCACCTTAAGGCAGCCGCCCTGCAATCACGATCCACCGAAGGTAAGCCTCGAGCGGCTCGCGACGGCTACCGACGCACAACTTGCTGCGCAATTCGGAGAGCGCCAGTTGTCGTGCCTACGAAGGCGCCCACCGCAGGTCGATGAAGAGCAATCCTTGCTGCTCGCTCGCTCCGGTGTGGAGCACAGCATCAACCTCGCCCGAGCGGGTCAGACGCAGGCGGCAGGGCGAGCGTTGCTGGACGCGTATTTGCACGGCGTCGAGCCCGTCGAGCCGATGCTGCGCACGCGCAACCCGCGGCTGGTGCAGGAAATCGAGCAAGCTGTTCTTCGCGCCAGGCTTTCCGCGCAAAAAGGCAGCCCTCAGCTGGTGCAGGAAGAGCTGGGGCTGCTTAGGCTCATCGACCGGGCGCGGCAGACCACTGGTTCGGCTTCGGATTTTTGGTCGATCTTCTGGCTTGCGCTTTTGGTCATCATTCGAGAGGGTTTTGAAGCCAGCGTGGTGATCGCCGCGCTCCTTGCGGTGCTCAAAAAGACCGAGCAACTCGACAAAGAACGGGTGGTTCACCTTGGCTGGGTGTTGGCGATCATCTTGGGCGCAGTGGCATTCGCCTTTGGCAGGCACCTGCTCGCCGGCACCGATCGTGAGCTGCTCGAGGGAATCGTCGCTTTGGTCGCGGTCGGAATGCTGGTTTACGCAGCCCTTTGGTTGAACGCGCGAACCCGCATTCGCAAAATGATGGGCAGGCTGCGCAACCGGATGCAGGACGCCCTGGGCAATAGCAGCGTCATCGGTTTGTTTTCGATCTCCTTTACCGCGGTCTTTCGCGAGAGCTTCGAAACCGCTGTGTTCCTTCAGGGACTCTCGATCGACTCGCCGTTGGCAAGCGCTTGGGGCGCTGCCGCTGGTCTCGGGGTGCTTGTCGCCCTGGTGATCTTCGTGAACAGGGTCGGGTACCGCTTGCCGATGAAGCCCTTGTTCAATGCCTCGACCGTGCTTTTGTTGGTCACCGCGGTGGTGCTGTTGGGTAAGGGGCTACACACGCTGCAGACCCTTGGAACGTTGCCCTTCAGGCCAATCGCTTTCCCGCAGCTGGATGCGCTTGGAATCTATCCTGATCTTTACAGCTTGGGGGCGCAGCTTCTGTTGATCATCGGTCCAGTTGCCTGGATTCTTGGACGAGGGCGGGATCGCGATCCGGTGGCACTCTCGCCAGAGCGCGACTCGACTCAGCTGAACGCCAAATAGTTCGCCCATCAGCGGCTCAGGAAGGCGCCAGGCCGACCCGCCAATAACGCACCTGGTCACGCTTTACCTGGCCTTCTTGAGCCAGCTTGATCAGAATCGCCTCGGTGCTTCGCGCAGCAATGGCCTTGGCCAATGGCGAGACATCGTCATAGGCCGACTCCACAATCTCTTCGATCGACGCGCCCCGCGGACCGATTGCGGCCAGCACTTTTCCCTCGCGAAATCTTCGGTGCTCTAAGTACTCGGAGAGCTTCTGGGGTCCATCGGCAATCGCCGGTCCATGCGCGGGGTACAGAGTTCCTACCGGCACTTGCCGAAGGCGATCCAATTGATTCAGGTACTCCGCCATATCTCCTTCCGGCGGATCGATGAGAATCGTCCCGACGCCTGCGACCATGTCCCCCACGATGGCCGCCCGCGAATCGCCTTCTATGAGACACAGGTGCCCGCGTGCATGACCTGGGGTATGCAGAATCCGAAAGGACATTGGTGGCACGCCGGACAGCGTGAGCAGGTCGCCCTCCTCAAGAAGCCGCTCAGTCCCGACGCTCAACCGATCCGCAGTAAGCCGATGACACCATAAAGGAGCCCTGATCCGGTCCTTCAGCCAGGCCACGCCGCCGACGTGATCTCGATGGTGATGGGTGAGGAAAATGGCCTTGACGATGGCGCCTTCCTCACGCCTGCGCTCGAGCAGGTTCACCAGTCGATCCAATTCGGCCACTTCGTCGGATCCGGGGTCCACCACCAACAGTTCCCGATTCCCCAAGACGTAGCAGTTGGTGTGGGTCGCCGGAGGCAACGTAGGAGTGCGCAGCGACACCAGACAAATGCCGCGTTGAAACTCGATGCGCCGAGGAATGAAACCGACTGAGTCGGTAGGCGCCTGCATTTTGCGGGCGACCTCTTCAGCGGAAGTGAAGTCGGACAGCACTCGCAGCGTGTGCAAAGCCGGAGGATGAAGCAATGCCCGGCCGTGCTCCCACTGGCGCAACGCTTCCCGCGGCTGAATCCAGGCAAGCTCGCTGTGCTCGCCTGGCCAGTTTTCCGCCTCAGCGTCCTCGGGCACTTCGGCGAGAAAGAATCGCGCGTCGAACCGGCGCGGGAGAAACTCTGGAGTAATCCAGCGGCCCGCGAAGCGAAGGACATCTGCCCTGAGGATCAGTCCATGGGCTCGCAAAAGCTCTGCGAAACTCGCGCCACCCTTCAACAGGGCCCGCCGCATCTCCGCACGCGTCTTTTGAGGAAGCCCGGATGCGCCATCCGCCAGCAGGATGCCGGTCTCCTCGAAGAGCTCTCGCGCAGCGGTGACCCGCAAGCTTGCCTCGATTCCGCTGGCGGCAAGCACCGGCACCCGCTGGTCTGCGCTTTCGCACCCACCGCCGGGAAAAGCATAGAAGCCACCGCCAAACTTCAGCTGGCCCTCGCGACGCGCCCAGAGAACCTCCAGGCCTGGACCGGGCTTACGAATCACCACCGCGACTGCCGCATCTCGTGGGGTCGGCGGCTTCGGCGGTTCAAATCCGGGGATCGCTTCGCTCACAGCTCGCCTCGGTTGGTGACGCTCTCAAGCACCGCCCTTGCCGCATCAATTTGGTCTGGGCGAACGTAGATTCGCGACAAGTGAACCGCGGCGCTGTACCGCTGATAGAGCGGCGTGTACTTCGCGATTTCCGTCAGTCGTCCACTCGAGACGTCAAGGACGAAGAGCTCTGAACTGGCGCCCGAATCGAAGTACTTGGACAAAACTCCCAAGGATTGAACTGAAAAATGGTCCACCCTAGAGCTGGCAAGACCCTTTTCCAGCGCACTCAGATCGTACCCCTCGTCCCGCTCAGTAAACTGCGCCAGTAGTTTGTACCCTTGACGAGTGATGATCCGCATCGCCCAAGGATTTGTCGAGCTTCGCAGCGCGTAGAGCAGCGCGACATCGTCGCACGTCAAGAAGCGCTCGGGGTCGGCGGGAATCTCGAACTCCCCTTGGCTCTCCTCGTAGTAGCGCCGCAGCATGTAATCGAAGCTGACGGTGGTGTGATGGTAGTAGACGGAAAGGAACATGTGGTAACGGCTGAGGAGGAAATCTTCGAAAGCGAACACCGCGGCTCGCGACAGCGCGAGGTAGACGCTTCCGTCCTTGTCCGCGGCGTTGAGGTTCTGAACGATCCAATCCAGGTCGTACCGCCCATAATTGACTCCAGTGTAGAAGGAGTCTCTCAGAAGGTAATCCATTCGGTCGGCGTCCAACTCACCCGACACCAACGCCCGAAGCAGCGGGGTCCAATCCATGCCGTTTTCAACGAAGCCCCGTGAGCCCGGTGGCGCCATCCCGGTGATCAGCGAGACCAGCGATTCTGGTGAGATTTCGAGGTGCGCGAAGGTGTTCTCAATCAGCTGGGTCAGCGGACTGTCGAGCAGGATTTTGGCAGTAAGGTGCTCGTGAGTGGCCCGCCCAGCGCCTGTCCCAACCCAATCAGGCAAACGCAGGCTCTGCGCCGGAGGCGCGATGCTCTCGGAAACATGGGAGAGCGGCATGTGGCCGAGGTCGTGGCAGAGCATCGCCAGCCGGACCGCGGCGCGAAAGCGAACCTGGGCCCTTTGCGAAAGTCCTGACCGCGAGGCAACCGCGTCAAACAGCCTGGATGAGACGTGCATCGCCCCCAGCGAGTGCGCATGCCGGGTATGCGTGGCTCCCGGAAAAGCCAGGTCTCCAAACCCAAGCTGTTTGATCTGCCGCAGTCGTTGGTAGAAGGGGCTGTCGACGATTGCTTTTTCATCATCGGCAACGCGGATGGTCCCGTGGATTGGGTCTCGAACTCGCACCGACACCCACTATCTCACCAAAACAGCTTTCTGGGATGACCGCGCGGTTCGTGGTAGTGAGGTGCTACCTGTTCGCCCCATGCGAATCGCGATTCTGCACAACAGCGACTACGATGTGTTGGAGGAGGATCCCGGGCGCGAGGCACGAAAGGATGTCCTCCGGGTTGCGGGCGCTCTCGCAGACGCGCTGATGCAAAAAGGTATTCGCGCCGAGTCGCTGGCGATCGGAGCGGATAGCTTCACCTTCCTCGAAGCCCTACGAGCTCGAAAGCCGCAGTTGGTGATCAACCTCTGCGAGTCCTTAGGCGGCGACAGCCGCGGCGAGATGACTGTGCCGTGCCTGCTCGAGCTCATGGGCATTTCCTACACCGGATCTTCCTCGCTCGCACTCGGTTTGGCGCTTCACAAAGACAAAGCCAAGCAATTGCTCCAAGCTCGCTCCATTCCCACCCCGGAATTCGCGGTGATCAACAGGCTGGACGAAATCGCGTCGGTGGGCCTTCCTTTCCCGCTGATCGTTAAACCGGTGAGGGAAGATGCCTCGGTTGGAGTGGACTTCGACTCGGTGGTGTGCAGTCGCCAGGAGCTCAGGCGGGCGACGGATCAAGTCCACCGGCAGTTCCGACAGGGAGCGATCGTCGAGCGATTCATCTCCGGCAGGGAGATCTACGTTGCCCTGCTCGGTAACCAGCCCCGCCGCATCCTTCCGCTAACGGAAATCGAGTTCGGTAAAGCGTTCGAAAATCGACCCAACATCCTCTCTTATCGAGCCAAGTGGGATTTGAGCTCCTCGGAGTGCATCGACAGTCCCTCACGCCGATGTGCGCTCGATCCGGACACCGAAGCCAAGGTGGTGGAAGTGGCAGTCGCGGCATTCGAGGCGCTTGACTGTCGGGACTACGGACGGGTTGACGTGCGGCTCTCAGCCGACGGTCAACCCTACGTCATTGATGTCAATCCCAACTGCGATCTCCATCCAGATGCGGGATTTGCACAGAGCGCGGCAGCAGCCGGCATTGACTATTCTGCTCTGGCACAGCAGATCGTGGAGATAGCGCTTTCGAGAAGCCATGGAAATTCGTCCAATCGCCGCGCAGGATCGCAACGCACTCGCCGAGCTGCTGGGCCGAATCGAGACCTTCTCTCCAGCCGAGGTCAGTTGCGCCCTCGAGCTTATCGATCTCGCGCTGAAGCCGAATAACTCCGACTACAGCGTGTTGGTGGCGATGAAAGGCGAGAAAGTGGTCGGCTACATTTGTTACGGACCAACTCCAATGACCGAGGGTACTTACGATCTCTACTGGATAGCTTCTGACCCGGGGGTTCGTGGTCAAGGGGTCGGAAGCGCCTTGGTCTCGGCAATGGAGGGCGATCTGCGGCGGCGTAAAGCAAGGTTGATGCGAGTAGAGACTTCGGCACTTGAGGCCTATGGACCCACGCGTGGCTTCTATCAGGCCATGCGTTACCGCGAAGAGGCGCGCTTCCGCGACTTCTACAAAGTCGGCGAGGACTTGATCATACTTTCTAAGAAGCTCTAAGCCCGGTGCCACTTTCCACAGCAACAAGAAATAGTAGGTCGGCCCATGGCTTGTTGATCGCCCTCGCAGTCTGGATCGGCGGCCACACCGCGATCGCGTCCGACGCCGCGCTCTCAGACGTCGTTCGTGCGCCGCGCCCAAAAGGCGGCGAATACTTTGGCCTCTATCTCTTAGGCAAGAAGGTTGGCTTTGCCTTCAACGACCTTGCACTCGTGCCGGGGAGAAACGATCAGGTTCGCGCGGTGAGCAATTTTGTCTTTCGGGCTTCCGTAGGCAACAAGATCGCGGAGCGCATCCACAACGAGACGCGGATTTACGAAGCCAAGCCGAAAGGACGCCTACTCAGCCTCGTGGTCGAGGATCGGGGCGATGGCGGGAATCAGACCTTCGAAGGCACAGCTACCGCCGAAGGGGTGCAGGTGGTCCAAAAGAGACCTGGGCAGCCGGACCAGGTGCACAAGTTACCCCCGACGCCTGAAACCGTCGAAGATGCCGACCAGGCTCGTGTTGCCGTTCTGCGAAACACCTCTGTTTCGGGAACGATTCTGGACGGCCAGGATCTTCAGAATTATCGCGCCGACACGACGTTGGGCCCAACCGAGCTGCGCCTGGTTCGCGGAGTCAAGGTTCGGCTGCATAAGGTCGTGACCCTGGTGCAGAAGGAAAAAATTCCAATCGAAGGCTTTCTCACCGATGCCGGAGAAATGGTCGAGTTCAGCCTCGGTCCCAACCTCAAGGCGGTGTCCGAGCCGGAATCCGTAGCGAAGCGGTTGGACTTGGTCGAGGTCTTCGCACTGACGCGCGTGGTCTTGCCCAAACCGCTACCCGCCACAATTCGGCAAACGCCCAGCACGGTTACCCTGGTTCTCAGCGGCCTGCCAGAACGCTTTCAGAAGAATACCTATCGGGAAAAATTCAAGAAGATCTCTGAAGATAAGGTGGAAGTGACCTTAACAGCGTCAGAGCCGAAGCTGGCCAAGGCTGTCCGGCCGGTCGCGGATCCAGCGGGCGGCGAGTACCTCAAAAGTTCAATTGCGGTCGAGTCCGAGAATTCCGAAATCCGAGAGCGGGCTGCTCTTATCGTCGGCTCGGACAAGGACGCCTATCGGGCGGCTCAAAAAGTTGTCACCTGGGTGGCCACCAACATGAAGAAGGACTACGGCTCATCCGCCGATCGCGCCAGCGATGTCCTGCACCAGATGAAGGGCGACTGCACCGAACACTCGCTTTTGGCCGAGGCTCTGCTCCGAGCGTCGGGGATACCCGCGAAGCGCGTCGACGGGCTGGTGTACATGGTCGGAGATGATCAGATTCCCGCCCTGTATTGGCACGAGTGGGTAGAGGCCTATGTCGGAGAGTGGACGCAGCTGGATCCTACTTTCAACGAGATCGTCGCCGATGCTGGTCACTTTGCACTGGGTGAGGAGTCCAACGCAGAGATTACGCCGCTGATCGGGCAGCTAAAGGTGCTCGAGGTCCGCTGACTAGGCCTCGAGGGACGCCTTTAGGGCCGCGGCTTGGGTCATCGGCACTTGGCACGAAAAGTTTCTGCACAGGTAGGCTGCGGCACGACCTTCTACCAGGCCCTTCTCCTTAAAGCTTTCCTCGAGAAGCTTCGGCGTCGCCAACTGGACGTCGCGAAAACTGACCGACACGCCCGGAGCGTAGGTCGATGCAAGCGTTTGCAGGAAGGGTTCCACCTGCGAGTGGGACCCCACGAGAAACAGGCCCGGCGTTCCCTCCAGCCAACCGTCTGCGGCCATCAGCAAATGGCCATAAGCGAACGGGTTACGGAGCATCTCATCGCGCATCTTCTGCAGATACCTGCCAGCTTGCTCTCGATCGGCATCGGAGCTTGTGAGCGCGGCGAGGGCCACCTGCGCTTCGGTCAAAGTCGAGGAACCGGCGGGGAAGGCATTGTCGTGCAGCGCGAATGGGTTGGCGAGGAGATCCTTCTGCCCCCTGGGAGCGGTTCGGTAGGCCCCTCTGGATTCGTCCCAAAACAACTGGACTGCAAGGGACACCAGAGCCCTCGCTTGCTCCAAGTAACGGACTTCGAAAGAAGCTTGATAGAGCGCTATCAATCCGGCCGCGAGGTCCCCGTAGTCCTCGATGAACGCTGCGATTCGGTTGACCCCAGCTTGGCGTGCTCGAAATAGCACCCGACCATCCCACATGGATTCCAGGACGAAATCCGCGGCGCGGCGCGCCAGCTCGAGCCAGTCGGACCGCTGAAAAACTCGGGACGCAAATGCCAAACCGCGGATCATCAGCCCATTCCAGCCGGCGAGAATCTTCTCGTCCCGACCAGGTCGGACGCGCGTCTCCCGAGCGGTCAGCATCAGAGTTCGGGCTTGCGCGAGGGCCGAATCGATTTCGCCCATCGGCCGGCGAAGTTTTTCCGCCAGCTGCTCCACGGTCAGGTGCACCTCGAGCACGCTGGCGCCGTTCTCGAAGCTTCCCTGCTCGGTGACGTTAAAATGCTCCTTCGCAAGAGAGCCCAGCTCTGGCCCCAGCAGTTCATCCACCTGCGAGGGTGTCCAGACGAAGTATTTGCCCTCCTCGCCTTCGCTGTCGGCATCCTGCGTCGCATAAAAGCCCCCCTCGGGGTCGGTCATCTCGCGCGCGACATAAGCCGCCGTCTCTTCGACTACCTTTTTCCACAACGGCCGGGGATTCAGCTGCTGCGCTTCCGCGTACAAGTGCAGCAGCTGCGCATTGTCGTAGAGCATCTTTTCGAAATGTGGGATCCGCCAATACTGGTCGACCGAATACCGATGAAAGCCGCCTCCCAGCTGATCATAGATGCCGCCCTGAGCCATTCGCTCGAGCGTGAAAAGAACCGAATCCCTCAACGGGGCGCTCCGGCGGCGTCGGAATGCACGAAGCATCGCTCCTAGATTCATCGGACTGGGGAACTTGGGGGCACTTCCAAATCCGCCGTGCTGCTGGTCGACGTACCGCAGCAACGTCTCTCCGGCACCGATGAGATCTGCAGCAGACAGCTCGGCTGGCTTTCCCTCGAGGCCGTCGGCAGCTAAAACCACCAGACCCTCTGCAAATTGCGCCGCCTGGCTCTCGATGTCCTTGGGCTGCGATCGCCACGCCTCGGCAAGCGCTCGGAGCAGCCTGGGAAAGCCCGGCATGCCGTACCGGTCGGAGGGCGGAAAGTAGGTCCCTCCAAAGAATGGGCGCAGGTCTGGCGTGAGAAACACCGTCAAAGGCCAGCCTCCGCCGCGACCCATCAGCTGAACCACACCCTGATAGAGCTGATCCAGGTCCGGGCGCTCCTCGCGGTCCACCTTGATGTTCACGAAGAACTCGTTCATCAGGTTGGCCGTTTCCGGGCTTTCGAAGCTTTCGTGAGCCATCACGTGGCACCAGTGGCAGGCCGAATAGCCGACCGATAAAAGGATCGGCTTGTTCAGACTGCGGGCCAGTCCCAGTGCCTCCTCCGACCATGGATACCAATCGACCGGATTGTTGGCGTGCTGACGAAGGTACGGAGAAGGTTCGTTTGCGAGCCGATTCATCAAAGAGTGGTTAACGACACCAGGTCAAAAGTGCCCGTGCCTCAGAATGTCCCCTTTGGAAATCGTCCCCAGCAATCGCCCGTTTCCATCCACAACAGGCAGTTTCTCGAGGGCGGTGCTGGCGAAACGTGCCGCCAGCTCGGAGAGCGACAAGTCCGGTGACAGCGGCTTGATGGCCGTGTCCATGACGTCCGCAGCCACCGTCATGTTCAACAGCGAGTGGTCGGGGATGTGGCCTTTGAGCGAATCGAGGACGATGGTTCCAAGCAACTTGCTGTCAGAGTCGGTGACGTAAAGGTCGGTGCCGGGGGGGACTTCGAGCAACCGCAGCAACACTTCGTCAAATCGCGCCGAGGGGGTAACCTTGATGACATCTGGAATGATCAATGACTGCGCACTCGTGGAACGGGTCCATTGAGGCGAACCGGGAAGAATCACGTTTCGGCGCCGAAGCGCAGCCGTATAGATGGATTCGGGCTGCAGCCATCGGCTGACCGCTGCCGCCAGAACCGTGGAGAGCATTAGCGGCAAAATGATCCCGTAGTTGCCAGTGAGCTCGAAAATGATCAGCACGGCCGAAACCGACGCGTGTGTGGTCCCGGCCAGGGCGGCTCCCATTCCAAGCAGCGCGTAGGCCCCCGGTGGAGCGACCCCGGGCCACAGCATTTGTGCCAGCTGGCCGAGCGCGCTACCTAGCAACGCGCCGTAAAAGAGGGTCGGCGTAAACAGTCCGCCTGGCACGCCGACTGAGCTGGTCACCGCAATCGCCAGCAGCTTCGCCAACGGCAGAATGATCGCCAGGCTCAACGCCAGTTGTCCAAGCAGCGCTTGGTCAACGGCGTCGTAGCCATTGCCCAGAAGCTGAGGGAGCCAGATTGCAGCTGTTCCGACCGCGGCCATGGCCGCGATCGGTATCCACTTGGCCCAATTCCGACTGATTCGCCCAAAAGCCAAGGCAACGAGATTGATGACCCGGATAAAGAGCGCTGAAAAAAGGCCGAGGATGGGACCGAAGGCGAGGCTGAGCAGAATCTCCTTCGGCATCAGCAGCTTGTAGAAGGGAATTTGGTAGCTGGGATGATCCGCAATCAGGATACGTGAGACCAGCGTCGCTATCACGCAAGATAGGACGATGGGACCGAAAAGCTCGAGGGCAAAGCTTCCGAGCAGTACTTCCAGGCCGAACACGGCGGCACCGATCGGAACGTTGTACGCAGCCGCAATACCCGCCGCCGCCCCGCAGGCCACGAGCAGCCGAACCTGGTCTGAGGACACTTTGAGCCTGCGGGCCAGCGCCGAGCCCGTGGCCGCGCCAGTTTCCAGTAGCGCGCCTTCTCGCCCCAGCGGCGCTCCCATGCCAACCGCGATGATCGAAGTGGTCCCATGCAGGAGTGTCCTGAAAAATGGCAGGCGTCCAGACTTGGTCCAAATCGACTCGATGACGCCCGCGGTACCGCTTTCGCGCAGCGGCTCGCTAAGCACCAGGGTCATCAGGGTGACCACCACTCCACCTAAGCTGGGAACCAAAACCCGCTGCCAGGCTGGCGAGGATTCGACCGACTCGGCGAACGTGCTACCCGAGGCCCAGGCGAGGTTTTGAACCAGACGCAGTAAGTGGAGCAGCAGGACCGCTCCAAGGCCTCCGAGCAACCCGGTGAGGAGAACCAGCACCCAAAAGCGCTTCGCTCCCTTGGGAAGGTCGCGAACAAAGTCGATCAGCGATCGATAAAACAGCCTGGGTGCTCCGATGAGTGGCTGAGGGAGCAGCGGCTTTTCTGACCAAAACATCTTCCGGGCCATTAAAGCGCACTCACTGGTGGGACATTATCGCTCATTCCAGTTTAGTCCACCTGTCGCCTAAATCTGTACCTCGTAACGGGCACCGGGGCAGAATTTGGCTGTGATTCTCACCAGCCTCGCCGCGGGGCTTCTATGGTCCCTCGTTACCACGTCTGAACCTCCAACTGCGCAACCTCAAGACTACGAAGCTCGCTTGGTGAGATGGGGACTGGACCTGTATCACCTCGATCCCGACCCGAAACCGGTTGGCAAGCGCATCGGGAGAATTCTCATTGCATCAGAGAACATTGTCGACCCGGAGGACCCTTGGCCCAGTCTGATCAACTTTTTCCATTGGAAAACCAAGCCGCACGTGGTCCGCCAAGAGCTGCTCTTCTCTCCAGGCGAGCCCTACAATGAGCAGTTGGCCGAGGAGAGCGAGCGAAACCTCCGCAAGCTCGCCATCTTCGCACTGGCGCGCGTTATCGCGGTAAAGGGTTCTGAGCCTGATGAAGTTGACGTCCTGGTTGTGACCAAGGATCTGCTGAGCATCCGCCTGAACACCGAGTTCAACATCGTTGGGACGTTGGTGGAGACGTTGCGAATCCGCCCCAGCGAGCTGAATTTCCTCGGCCGGAACAAGCAAGTGTACCTGGACTTTCTTCTTCACCTCGACACTCTTTCCTTGGGGCAAGGCTACGTGGACCCGCGGATTCTCGGCACCCGGCTGGCGTTTACCGAAAGCGCCGCGGTGATTTTCAACCGCCACACCCACGAGCCAGAAGGCTCCCGCGGCCAGCTAACCTTTGGACTTCCCTTGTATTCGCTTCAGGCGAAGCACGGCTTCGAGTTGGATGCGGCTTGGAACGTTGAAACGGTGAGGAATTACCAGGGAGCGATGGTCTGGCTGTTGCCCTATCCGACGGCGGACTCGCCAACCGCGAGCGTTCCCTTCATCTACGAGGCGCGGCAAGTGTCAGGGGCGGGCTCCTACACGCGTTCCTTCGGAACACGCTTCAAGACCAATCTTACCGCTGGGATCGGCGCTTACTCGAATCGCTATCAGCCTCCGGCGAGCTTGGGACTGCCGGAGGATCAGCGCGCTTGGCTGATCGCCAATTATCTGCCGCTAAGCGAAAAGGCGGTCTACCTCGCTGGCCGCGTTCAGGTTTTTCAGGCGGACTATCGCGTCCTTCATGATTTCGATACCTTTGCCCTATCGGAGGATTACCAGCTCGGTTACGCGGGTCTGCTTACGGTCCGCTGGGCCGAAACTGCGTTCGGCTCTAGCCGCCGGTTTCTCGAGGGCGCCGCCGTCGCTCGTTATCGCCTCTATCGGTTCGATGACTTGGCCACGCTCAGTGCCGGCGCGAGCCTTCGTTTTCAGCCAGGTGAGATCGACGGGCTGACCTGGGTAAACAAGCGCGTCGCCGTCGAGCTCGTCAACATCTCCCCGTTCATCGGAATCGGCCGAATTGCCGCACGCGCGTTGGTGCAGGTGAATGCCGCGGACCTTCAACATCAGCTGATCACTCTGGGTGGAGGACAGGGTATCCGGGGCATTCCGTTGCAGGCGCTCGTCGGGCCAAATGCGGTTCTCTTCAACCTCGAATACCGTAGCCGTTCAGTAGCCTTTCGAACCGTACACCTTGGCTTCGTGCTCTTCTGGGATGCAGGGAACGCTTATCCACGGTTGCCAGGAACAATTTTAGAGCCTAGCGGCATAATCCACACCGTCGGCCTGGGTCTGCGCATTCTGTTGCCGCAGTTCAACCGGGTCCCTCTTCGAATCGATTTTGGTTACGCCATCAATGGACCCCGTCCCTCATTCCCCGACAACATGTCGGCGACCTTCGGTCAGGTGACTGATTATCGCCCAACTCTTCTGGACCAGTTCCCGAATTGAGAGACCGGCTAAAGAAAGGCTGGGAACGCCATTCGGGTTCACAGCTGCCGGCGGATCTGTTCGACTTCATCATCCGCAAGGCCAAAGGTTGCTTGCAACAGCTCCAACAGCTTCAATTCCGGTGCGGAGGCGCGCCCAGAGGCATTGGCGATCCGCATCGCCAAGCCAAAGGCCTTGAGTCGTTGCGCGTGCGTCGAAAGACCTTGCGCAAGCACCTTGAGGCGTTCCGGAAGGCCTTGAGTCGCAAGCGCCTTAGCCGCAGCGCTGATGAATTCCTGGGCCCGTTGGGGATCGACTTTCTCGAAAACCGGGTCGGCGGCGAAGCTTTCCACCAATGCCTGGGCCTCCGCGTCTTTGAGCTGTCCATCCGCGGCTGAGACCAGCACCATCACCTCGGCATAAAGACGCTCGGCCGGCTCGCCCAATGCGTCGGCCAGCGAATTGCCATGCTCTACCGCGTCGACAATTCGTGAGACTTCCTCCTCCGAGATTCCCAACCCCGCCTGAATGGTTTTCAACAAGCCCAGCTCAGCGCGCGTCGCCCGTTGGTCCGCGAATCCGACCGCCGCTGCCAAGCCGAATGCCAACATCCGGCTCTTGTGATCTGGCAAGCGTTCTCGGAGCGAGGCCAACACCTGTTCGATGCTCGTGGCGGAAGCCAGGTTGTCCAAGCAGCCTTTGACCAACTGGCTGAGCTCATCGGGCCGAGTGCCTTCGAACTCGGGTCTTTCCCGGATTCGCTTCAACAGCATCTCCAGCTCGGCATCGGAGATGCTACCGTCGGCGACGGCGGCGAGCAGCATCACCTCAATCAAAGCCGAGTTGCGTTCTTGCCGATTCAAGCCGTGCTCTCCAGACATGGGCCCTGGTTCCTTTCGGATGGGGACGATCGCGCTCTCCGCTGCAGCAAGTGCGAGGGTCGGAAGTTCCCCATGGCCGCCAAAATGCTGTTTTGAAGGTGGGGAATCTCGCGCGAAAGCTCTTCTACCAGACTCTTTATTCGCTTTCGCTGGAGGTTCTCCTGTGACCCGCAGAGCTCACATGGAATGATCGGAAAGCCCTTGAGCTCGGCGTAGGCGGCAATCTCTTTTTCCGGCACATAGCAAAGGGGGCGGATCACCGTATTGCGACCGTCGTCGGAACGAAGCAGCGCAGGCATGGCTTTGATCGAGCCGGAGAAGAACAAATTTAAGAGCAGCGTCTCAATCAGATCATCCCGGTGGTGGCCGAGCGCTATCTTGTTGCATCCAAGCTCGACCGCTGCGTTGTAGAGAATTCCGCGCCGAAGCCGCGAGCAGAGAGCGCATTGCGTCTCACCCGCTTCGAGCTTTTCCAAAACGATCCGGTAGGTATCCTCCTTCAGCATTCGATAGCGGTATCCTTGTTCGCGAAAATAGTTCTCCAGCATCGCAGCTGGAAACCCGGGATGCCCCTGGTCGAGGTTTACCGCCAAAATTTCGAATTCCACCGGAGCCCGGCGCTGCAACAACCTAAGCAGGTGCAACAAGGTATGTGAGTCCTTACCTCCCGATACCGCCACCATGATCCGATCGTCTTCTTCGATCAGCGCAAAGTCAGCGATCGCCTGTCCGATATGGTTGAGCAGGCTCTTCTCAAGCAGAAGCTCTGCGTTCATTGAGTCACCGTTGGTTCCGTCACCGGGCCCCTCCCGGGCGTGCTTATAGAGCAACCTGTAGCCGGCGGCGAACCCCATGCGAAAAGCAGATTCTCATGGAGCACAGTTTCGCTAGGTTAAGGGCTGGGATGGTGACCTACCCTGCTGGAGCCGACGATGTAACCACCACAGCCGAGGCTGCGCGGGCGGTGGAGCAGCTCCAGTCGAGCGCTGAGTTGGCGGTCGACCTGGAACAGGACGCAATGCATGCCTTCCGTGCGAGGCTGTGCTTCATCCAGGTGGCAACCGACACCGATCTGTTCTTGTTCGACACCCTTTCGTCCGAAGTTCGGGCCGGTGTTCTCGCCGATCTCTTCGGCGATAAGACGCGAACCAAATTCTTCCACGCCGCTGCAGGCGACCTGCAGTACCTTGCTCAAGCCGGAGTCCGGGTTCGAGGCCTGTTTGATACCCACCGCGCTGCGACCCTGCTTGGCTGGCCCAAGGTGGGGCTTGCCGATCTCGCGCACGACTTACTGGGCATAGAACTGCCTAAAGAGCATCAGCAATCGGACTTCTCACTGCGCCCGTTACCCCCAGCGATGCGGCAATACATCGCCGATGATGTTCGATACCTCTGTGAAATAGGCCGGCGTGTTCGAGAGTCGGTTCGAAATGCGGACATCCTCGAAGAGGTGGAGCTCGATTGCCAACGCCTCAGCGACGAGGCCACTTCCCCTCCGGAGGTTGGGGCCGACTATCAACCCAAGCTTCCGCGCAATCTCCCCGGTACGCAGCAGGCGCTTGCCGACGCGATTGCGCGGGCGCTGCACCAGAAACGACTGGCCTGGGCGGAGTCGCTGGACATTCCGCACGGGCGGATGCTTTCCAATGCGGCGATCGCGGAGATGGCGAAAAAGCCCCCCCGAACCCTGAAAGAGCTCGCCCGCACCCCTCGCGTGCGGGGTCGCTTTGCCCGTGAACACGGCCCGGAGGTACTGGAGGTCATCGAGCGGCTTAGAGCCGCTTCCGGCCGCGGTGAGCTGCCGCTGGAAGTTCCCGCATCCAACCTGCCGAGTCGCGCCCGGCGCAAACGCGAAGACGCCTTGCGAACATTCAGAAGCGAGAAATCCGGAGAGCGAAAGGTCACCCCGTCGGCGGTATTGAGCAACGCGCTGGTCGTGGACTTGGCTAAGAGTCCCCCAAGCACAATGGATGAGCTGGCGCGGGTGCCGTACTTCGGCAACAAACGGGTTCGGCTTTACGGCGCCGACCTGCTTCAGCTCCTTTCAAAATACCGCTAGCGTTTGAGCGCTAACGTCATGCCGTCACGGACAGTGAGCATGACTTTCTCAATTCGCGGGTCTTTCGCCAGCGCGTCATTGAATGCGACGATTGCGCGGTCCGTGTCCTGCTTGGGCTTGAGCACCCGTCCACTCCAGAGCACGTTATCCACCACGAGCAGCCCACCGGTGCGGAGCATGGGAAGGATTGCCTCGTAGTAGCGCAGATAGCTCTCCTTATCCGCGTCGATGAAAGCGAGATCGAAGGGCCCGGCGAGCTCCTTCAACGTCTGGAGGGCGGGACCCATTCGGACCTTTATCTTCTTGCCGTGGGGGCTTTGCGCGAAGTACCGCCGCGCCATTGCCTCGGCTTTTGGATTGAGTTCGCAGGTGATCAGCTCGCCGTCGTCCGGCAGGCCCTCGGCCATCATCAGAGCGGAGTAGCCGGTGAACATCCCAATCTCCAGGATTCGATGCGCGCGAGCAAGCCGGACCAGGAGACGAAGAAAACCGCCTTCCAGGGCCCCGACTTGCATCTGCGGCAACTCCATGCCTGCGTAAGTTTCCTCGCGAAGCCGCTCAAACAGCGGGGACACCGGTTCCGAATGAGCGGTCGCATACTCTTCAATTGTCTCGGGAACGAGCGTAAGCGCCATGTCTTCTACCTACCATGCCGCGTTAGATTGCGCGCTCGCCATGGCTGAAACCCTCCGGTTTTTGATGGCCCCCGAAGACGAGGCGGCATTTCTCCGGTTCATCGCGCGCTTCAAACTGAAGGTCTACCCGGCGCGAGTCCCCCCGAGCTGGCAGGCCTTCATCGCAAGCGATCTGACTTTGGGCGATTTTCCACCCGACGCGGTTTACCTGGCGGCGACGGAAGTCGGTCCGGTCTTGGTTGACAGAGTGAAGCGGGGACCTGACAAAGGCCACTGGCGGATTGACGAGGTGCGCTCACCGGTCATCTACTTCGAGCGCTCTCGGTTCGACGAACAGGGAACGCTGCTTTCTGGCCGGCTCTGGGCCGAACTGGAAGTGACGCCTCAGACTGGACGGCGCAATGCCGCTCCGGAACGCTTTCGTCAGATCTTCATGGAGATTCAAGCCTGGTTGAAGCGGACCCACAGGCGCAGCGAGCCCAAGGGATTCTGGATCGGTCCAGGCGCGGCACGCCGCTTCAAGCAGGGGCTTCGCCTGCGGGACTGCGAACCGAAAGGAACCCTCGTTCAACCCTATGGCTAGTAGTATGCAGCCATGATCTCAATCTCGCTGACTGGCAAAACGGCTCTAATCTCGGGAGGCTCGCGAGGGATCGGACGCGCCACGGCGCTGCTGATGGCGCAAGCGGGTGCCAAGGTCGCGATTGGCTATCAGCGCCGTGAGCAGGCGGCCCGCGAAGTGGTGGCGGCGATCCAGAACGCAGGAGGATCTGCGGTTGCGATTCGTGCCGAGCTGTCTCGCTGGGGTGAGTCAAAGCGTCTGGTCGGTAGTTGCGTGGACCAGCTTGGGGCCCTCGACATCCTGGTGGTGAACCACGGGATCTGGGAACACGCGCCGATAGACCGGATGACTGAAGAGCAGTGGGATCAGACCGCCAACGTCAATCTCAAGGGCGCGGTGGGCTTGTGCCGGTTCGCGGCTGAAAGAATGCGAACCCAGCGAAGCGGCAACCTCATCCTGGTTTCCTCTACCGCCGGTCAGCGAGGCGAAGCGGAGCACGCCCATTACGCAGCGACCAAAGGGGCCTTGATCAGTCTCACCAAGTCGCTGGCCCCGGAGCTTGCAAAGGATGGCATACGGGTGAATTGCGTGGCCCCCGGCTGGGTCGAAACGGACATGATTCATGGCACCCTGTCGAATGCCAATCAGCGCTCGAACATCGAACGTGCGATACCGCTTGGCCGAGTAGGACGACCCGAGGAAATCGCTTCGGCGATCCTCTATCTCGCCTCGGACTTGTCCAGCTTCGTCACCGGGGAAATACTCAACGTCAACGGCGGCGCAGTGCTGGTTGGATAGCACCCCCTAACTGCCGAAGTTGCGGAGCTTGCGTCAAGAATTGCAAGTCAGGGTGTTTTTCTTCCGCATGCTGTAGAGCCCAATCGTCACGAAAGAGCACCAGCGGAAGACCGTCGCGATCCTGAACCGTCTGCCGGTTTCCTTCCCAATCAAAGCTCTTGGGGTTGAAATCCGCCCCGACCACCCAGCGCGCGTGGCTGAAAGGCAGCCGCTCCAAGAGGATGTTGGCCCCGTATTCGTGTTCCAACCTGTACTGGAGGACCTCGAACTGGAGGGCGCCCACCACGCCGACGATCGGATCCCGCATTCCCATCTGAAGCTGCTGAAAAATCTGAACCGTTCCTTCTTCCGCCAATTGCTCCAAACCGCTCTCCAACTGCTTTCGGCGCAACGGGTCTTTGGATCGCACAACTGCAAAGTGCTCTGGGGAAAAGCGGGGCACGCTCTCGAATTCGAAATTGTCGCTCTCGCAGAGGGTGTCGCCGATTCGGTACTGGCCAGGATCGAAGAGTCCAATCACATCGCCCGGCCAGGCATCGTCAATCGCCATCCTCTCCGCAGCCAGAAACTGACTCGGTTTTGCCAGCCGGACTTCTTTCCCCAGCCTCGAGTGGTAAGCGCTCATGCCCTTGAGGTATCTGCCGGACACTACGCGAAGGAACGCGATCCGGTCGCGATGAGCGGGGTCCATATTCGCCTGGATCTTGAACACGAAACCGGAAAACTGTTCATCGGTGGGGAGAATGGGCCCACGGCTGGACCGTCGCGGGGTCGGCGCTGGCGCCAGCTCCAGGAACCTGTCGAGGAAAGGCCGAACTCCAAAGTTGTTCATCGCCGAGCCGAAGAACATGGGCGTAATCAGCCCGCGGTCGCTATGGTCCCGGCTGAACCGATCGCCGCCAACATCGAGCAATTCGATGTCTTCCTTGAGTTGACCGATCTCGCGCTCACTCAAAGATTCAGCGGCCTCGGGAGAGTCGAGAGCCACGGTGCGCTCCTCCGCCTCCGATTCGCCGTGAGTGCCCTGAGTCGCAAAAAGGTGAATCACTCCCAGCTCTCGATTGTAGACCCCCCGAAACTCGGGACCCATCCCGATCGGCCAGTTCATGGGATAGGCGCGAATCCTGAGGACCTGCTCCAATTCGTCCATCAGCTCCAGCGGAGAGCGCCCATGACGATCCAATTTGTTGATGAAGGTAAAGATCGGAATCTGTCGGATCCGACAAACCTGAAAGAGTTTCTTGGTTTGAGGCTCGACACCCTTAGCGGCGTCGATGAGCATCACTGCGCTGTCAGCCGCAGTGAGGGTTCGATACGTGTCCTCCGAGAAATCCTGGTGTCCCGGCGTATCCAGCAGGTTCACTGCGTGTCCTCGGTAGGGGAACTGAAGCACTGAGGTGGTTACCGAGATTCCTCGTTCTCGCTCCAGTTGCATCCAGTCCGAAGTCGCATAGCGCCTCGCCCGCCGAGCCTTGACGCTGCCGGCTAGGTGGATGGCTCCTCCATAGAGAAGAAGCTTTTCAGTCAGAGTGGTCTTGCCCGCGTCAGGATGGCTGATGATCGCGAACGTGCGCCGGCGAGCGACTTCCCTCTGCAACGGCATCTGCGCGGCGGCTCGCGTCGTCGCTGTAGAGGTGTCGGTTTCTTCAGGCATTGTGGGAGACGCTGGGAATCAGCGCAGGTCACATGATAATCGCACTGGCCAGCACCCGCAGAATTCCTGCTGTGCCGGGCTCCGCGAGACTCCCCACCCCGTCAGAGTGGACTGTCGGGCAAAACTGCCTGACCACACCTGCCCGATAGGTCGGATGGAAAGTCGGGCAACGATGATGGGACCCTATTTCGTCACCGAGGACCGGGCAGGTTGGCATGGAGGTTCACGAGGTGTCGGAGAAGAACGAGAAGGGTTCCCTCGATCAAGTGATCTCCTTTCTAGGCTCGGCAATTCCGCTCGAGCCTTTTGCCTTCTTCGCAAAAACCGTTCCCAGGTATTTGAAAACCGCGTTGCACGTTCTGCTCAAGGGTCCTCGCTTCGGAAAAATCGACCTCCGAGGCAAAGAAACGAACGTGCCCACTACGGCGGCCGCGTTTTACGTCTGTGGAATTGCGCTTTCCCTGTTCCTCGGAGGACCGATCCTGCGGAGGCATGGTCTTCGCGTTGACTGGATCCGCTTCGCGCTCGAGTCCCTTTATCTTCAGTTGCTGACGCTGCTGGTCATCCATGGCGCAGCCAAGCTCGCGAGAGGAAGAGGGACGTTGCCACAAACGCTGCGCGCGTACGCCTACTGGGTAGGAATCATCCTGCCATTTGTATTCGTCTTGCACTACTCGATCTCCTGGTTTGTCAAGACTCGGGCCCCTCCAACATTGTGGCAAATCCGAATCGCGGGGCAGAGCCTCGTTCTTCCGGACTGGAGGGGCTGGTGGGGAGGGGCGAGCTACGGGATGGTGACCTTGGTGGTGCGTCTCTTCGCGTGGCGCTGGCTACTCCAGTGGCTGAGCGACATTCATCGGATACAGCGGCGGCGGATCGTGACGTCCATCCTGATCCTCCTCGTGCCGATCACCTACCTGCAAGTGGCGGTGATGGGTCCCTACGTGGCCCACGCGCTCGGTTCTACCGCGGGGTACATTCGATCCTGGAAGGAATTGTCCATCAAGGATTTGTTGCCATAAGCGATGCATCGACCGGCGCCGTTGCTCGCCACCGCGGCACCTGCGTTATCCCGCCCTATTTCGGACCAGCTTCTTGATTTCCGTTGCCAGTCGGCTCACCGGGTCCTTCGAGAGGATCAGCTCCCCTTGGTGGAGATGCGGCTCGGAAATCGAAGACCTTACCGTCGGCAGAAGGGTCGCGGTTCTTAGCTCGAGCTCGCTGCCGAGGCCGGCGGCTCGATCCAGAAGTGAGCGGACGTCAAACCCACCCAGGCCAGAATCGAAAAGTATCATGTCGTAATCAAACAGCGCACGGATCAACCGCTCGCGCGTCTCGGCCGCGTTTTGTGCCCAAAACAACTCAATGGACCCGGCATTGAGTTCGGCGGTCAGCTCCTTGGCGAAAGCTGCGCTTCCACCCGCCAGCAGAACCCTCGGCCACAGCCGCTCGTAAGCCGATATCAGCTCCGCGATCCGCTTGTGAGCCTTTGAAGGCCCCTCGGCGAACGCAATGTTGACACCCGGGGAATACGCCTGGCCCATGGCCTGCCGGGCTCCGACAACATGGACAACCTGTCCGTCAATCTCTACGTCGCCGTCAGGCAAATCGATGCGCAACTTCACCTTGGAACGCAACGGCGGGGCACAGAACGTCTTCACGAAAATGCCTCCAAGGCTGACATTCCGGATCTCAGCGACGGGCAATTCGTGAAAATTCCTGAACTTAACCTCAAAGTGAGCGACGAATCGTTCCGCGGCACGTTTTCCGCCTTGGCGCCGAACTCGCCGCCCAACTCGCTTTACGTTGGCATGCCGAGAAAAGAATTCCTTGAACGAGCTGTTCGCGGCCACCGCGGCGTAAAAGCCATGCCCTTCTCGCCGTGTAACTTGGCCGGCCAACTCGGGTGGGCTCGATTTTGGGCCGGCGAGTTGGATCCGAACTTCGTCACCGACTTTGGCGAGGGCGTTGGTTGGGACAAACAACCCGCCATCGACAAGCAGGCGTGCAAAACTCGTCCAAAGGTCGTCCGCGGTTTGCAGCACTGTAAAGAGCGGCAGCACGGAGCTCTCCGCTGGATCGCGCATCTTTTCCCGAAACAGTCGGCTCGCCTCCGTGAGGTCCTTTCTCACCTCGATGTGAAGAGGAAAGCTAGGCAGAAAAGATGAATAGAACTCGCCCTGGTCCGACGCCGGAAGACGCTGGGGCTCGAGCAGCTGGCCTTGCAGTTGGGTGGTAGCGAATTGCAGTCGCGTTCTGAGGGCGGATGAATAAGCTGTAAATAGAAACCGCAGTAGTATGAGGCTCTCGGTTTTCCGCGGGTGGCCAAAGAGTTCGGTTCCAACCAGGGACCCCTTGTACTCTTTGCCCAAGTCGGAGAGCGCTTGAGGGACTTCATCTAACTTGCCACGCTCGTTGAGAACCAGGCCAAAGTCGTAGTGCCGAGACGAGGGGGGGTTCACAGACTTCAAGGCTAGCGAAATCGCGAAGCCAGGTCTTCGGGTCGGTGCTTTCGATACAAAGAGCGACGTGCCCGGTCGAGCGGGTCATGCGCGACCCTCCAGCGCTTGTCCAGTGGGGAACCGAGCGCGAATATCGCTTGAGGTAAGGATCGCTGCGTGGTAACGGGGCAGCCGCGTTGCGGTCGAAGAGGGTTGATCACTGCTGAACACAACTTAAGCGGCAATTTTCTGGCCAATTCAACGAGTCGAGGCACAGTTCGCGCCATGAGCCACCTCAGACCAATCGAGCAATACGAAGCGTCGAAGTACGAAGTACACATTGCCCCAAGGGCACACGCACAGCTGGAAAGCTTGCCCGCCGAAGTGTCAGAGCGCATCGAGCAAGGTTTGGGTGACTTGGCGGAAATCGCCGATTGTCAAATGGTAAGAATGACTCTCTGCCGCGTTCCAGAAACCGGCGGCAGCTCGCTTGTGGAGCTTAACGTCGCAGAGGGTTGCGTGGCCTGTCTTCGAATCAACGACACCGGGCGGACCATCACTTTGGTTGAAGTTGCAGTTTCTAACCATGGGTCTCCCGCGTTGATGGATCCAGCGGCGACAGCGAGTGCGTTCCAGTCAGAAAGCCACCACGCGTACCGAGCTTTCCGCGGCTGTTGACCCTCCTTTGTTGAGGGGTGCAAACTCCGCGGGCAATGGCGGTGATCCACAAGTCCGTAAGCGTCGAAACTCGCTCTCACAACGAGCTGGTGGACGTCACTGATCAGGTGCGACGTTTGCTCGCTGAATCCGGGGTTCGGACCGGCCAGTGCACCGTTTTCACGCCTCATGCGACCGCGGGCATCACGATCAACGAGAACGCAGACCCAAACATCGCGACCGATTTCCTCAATGCCTTACGCAAGCTGATCATTGAACATAATCAGTGGCTACATGACGAAATCGACAACAACGCGGCCGCTCACATCAAGTCGTCCCTTGTCGGACCATCCGAAACGGTGCCCATCATCGACGGGAAGCTGGCATTGGGACGTTGGCAGAACATCTTCCTCTGCGAGTTCGACGGCCCCCGAACCCGCCGCCTGATTGTCTCGATCGTCGATTAAAGCACCCGAGTCGCGCCGGTAGGCTGGATGGCGCCGAAGTGTTGAGCGGTAGGTGGCTGGGCTCCCGAGCATGGGAGCGTCTGCAGACAGGCAACGCGACGAGGAACTACCATGATCCGATGCGAGGTCTCCCCGGCGAGGCAATCGTGCGCCTGGCATTGTTTGCCATCGCGATGCAGCTGGCGGGCTGTCCTGACACCACCGCCTCGCTGAACTCTTCTGATGGCGGTTCCTCGGACGCAGGCATCATCGCGGCAAGCTCAGTTCTGGAGTATCACCGCCGACCCTCGCGCGACGGCTTGTATACGGATCCCGCCCTTACGCAGGCGGCAGCTGGCGGCCTGCATCTGGATGCGGCCTTCAATGTTCACATACAGGGCCGGGCCTACGCCCAGCCTCTTTACCTTGCGGCGCCCGACGGGCGCGATCGCCTCATTGTCGCGACCGAAGAAAACAATGTTTACGTTCTGGACGCCGCAACTGGAGCGACGATCGTCCAGAAAAATCTGGGCGCCGCAGTGCGCCTTTCTCAACTGCCCTGCGGCAACATTGATCCCCTGGGTGTTACCGGGACCCCAATTGTCGACCCCACCAGCGGAACGCTCTTCCTGGACGCGATGACCATTCCGACCGGCAGCTCGTCACCGACTCATTTGGTGTTTGCGCTTTCGGTCGATGACCTCTCGACCAAACCCGGTTGGCCGGTTGATGTAGCCGCTCGTATTCAGTCGCCCGTCCGATTCGATTCCACGGTACAGAATCAGCGATCCGCATTGGCCCTGCTCAATGGCACCCTTTACATCGCCTACGGTGCGCACGCGGGCGACTGCGGTAACTACCATGGCTGGGTCGTCGGCATTCCCGTTTCCACTCCCAACAACGTTATCGCCTGGTCCACCCGCGCCAGTCGTGGTGGGATCTGGGGTCCGGGCGGCATTGCTTCGGATGGAGCTTCTCTATTCGTTGCGACTGGGAACACCTTCGGGGTTACCCAGTGGGGAGATGGCGAAGCGATCATCCGATTGCCGCCGTCACTTTCGTTCAGTCAGCAGCCCACCGATTTCTTCCGACCGACCGACTGGGTCAACCTGGATCAGCGGGATTTGGATCTCGGCGGTTCCGGGCCAGTCCTCCTCACCGTTTCGAATTCCAGTCCGTCACATCTGATCGTCGCACTGGGAAAGGATGGAACCGCCTACCTGGTGGATCAATCGAATCTCGGCGGCGAGAGCGCGACAGCTGTGTTCAGCGATCAGGTGTCCTCGAGCGAGATCATCAACGCGGCGGCCGCGTATAGAACCACCCAGAGCAGTTATGTGGTCTTTCGCGCAAACGGTACCCATTGCCCCGGTGGGCAGGTCGGAGATCTGGTTGCTCTTCGAATCAGCGGCACACCTCCGACGTTTCAAACCGCGTGGTGTGCAAGCCAAAACGGAAAGGGATCTCCCATTGTGACCACTACCGACGGTCAGGCCAACGTCATCGTCTGGGGACTTGGCGCCGAGGGCGACGGGCGTCTGCACGGCTTCGACGGTGATACCGGACAGGTGGTCTTCGCCGGGGGCGGTTCCTCCGACGCTATGGGAGGGATCTCCCGATTCCAGACGCCAATTGTCGCGAACGGGCGCTTGTTCGTCGCCGGGACCGATCGCGTTTACGCGTTTTCGCCGTGACTCGAAAGCGCCCACCGCTTAAGAGCGGGCAACCGTGTCGCGAACTTCTCGGTCAGGCGCCCTCGCTCTTCCCGCGCTCGTCGCCTTCGCCGCGAACTCGCTGCTGTGTCGCCGCGCCCTAGGGCTGGGGCTGATCGACCCTGCGAGCTTCACTTCGATCCGGCTGGTGTCGGGCACCATCGCCTTGGCGGTGATCGCCGCAGCGATTCGACGATCCCAACCACGCCAAGGCAGTTGGGCTTCCGCGCTGGTGCTGTTTTCCTACGCGGCGACCTTCTCGGCCTCGTACGTTCGGATCGGGGCAGGGCCGGGTTCGTTTCTACTTTTCGGCTCGGTACAAGCGGCGATGCTTGGATGGGGAGTGGTCAGAGGCGAACGTCCAACGCTGCGCCAGTGGACCGGGATCATCGTCGCGGTGGCCGGGCTGGCGGCGCTAACCCTGCCGGGAAGCCATGCACCGGATCGGATTGGTGCGGCCTTAATGATTTGCGCTGGAATTTCTTGGGCCGTCTACTCGATTCGGGGGCGCAAGACGGTGGACGCGGTCGTAACCACGGCGGATAACTTTCTGCGTACCGTCCCGCTTACTGCGGCGCTCAGTTTAGGCTCGATGTCGAGCGCGCATCTCACCACGTCCGGGATCTCCCTGGCGGTCGCCTCCGGCGCGCTTGCGTCCGGGCTTGGTTACATCCTCTGGTACGCAGCGCTTCCCTCGCTGAGCGCCACCCAAGCCGCGGCGGTTCAACTATCGGCACCAATCCTAGCCGCCAGTGGCGCGGTGCTCTTTTTGGGAGAACACCTGACGCTTCGACTGCTGGGCTCCGGCGCGGCGATCTTGTGCGGAGTCTGGCTGGCAATTCAAAGGCCGAAGCGAAGATGATGTGTCACGTTTGAGACGCTGCGGTCATTGTCTTCTCTCGGCGGACGCTCGCTCTCGCAGCACTTGCCGAACGTCGTCAAGGGACAGCCCCAGGGCCCGAAGCGCCACGAGCGCGTGGTAGAAAAGATCGGCGCCTTCCTGGACCGCTTGTCCCGCATCCCCATCGGCGCAGGCCGTCACCAATTCCGCGGCCTCCTCACCCAGTTTCTTGAGCCTCAGGTTCCGATCCGCCAAAAGTTGCCGGGTATAGCTGGGTCTGCTTTCGGAGCCGGCGGACGTCTGCGCCCGCTGCGAAATGGTCGCGTCCAACTCTCCAAGAGCCTCGGCCCGGAAAGCACCTTCCCCAAAGCAGGAGCGGGCACCGGTGTGACAGGCCGGGCCCAGCGGATTCACACGCGCAAGCAGAGCGTCTCCGTCGCAGTCCATCAGGAGCGAGACCAGCTTCTGTACGTTGCCGCTGGTGGCTCCTTTGCGCCACAGGCCCCGGCTGCGCGAGTGGTAATGCATTTCTCCGGTCTCGATGGTCTTTTCCAGTGCTTCGCGATCGGCGCGCGCTACCATCAGCACCGCGCCAGAACGCGCATCTACGGTGACGACGGTGACGAATCCGCCGCCCTTTACAAAGTCGATCTTTTGCCAATCAATCATGGCGTCCCACTCTCTCGTACTGGAATCGCCTTGGACCGCAAATGGGACTTGATTTGCGCCACGCTCATTTTCCTGTCGTGCAAGACACCGGCGAGCAGAACCGCGTCTGCTTCGCCTTGCTGCAGTGCCTCCACGAGGTGTCCGACGTTCCCTGCTCCACCCGAGGCAATCACCGGGATCGCCACGCGGCCTGCGACGCGCGAGGTCAGCTCGAGATCGTACCCGCTCCGCTCACCGTCGCGATCCATGCTGGTCAGCAAAATCTCTCCGGCGCCTCGCTCGGCGCACTCCACCGCCCAGGCCACGGCCTCCCGGTCGGTTCGGCGCCTCCCACCGTGGGTAAACACTCGCCACTCGTCACCCTCGCGCCTGGCATCGATGCTCGCCACCACGCACTGGCATCCAAACCGGTCCGCGCACTCGCTGAGCAACTCGGGCCGGGCGACCGAAGCCGAATTGATGCTAACTTTGTCGGCTCCGGCCCGTAGCGCCCTTTCAACGTCGTCCGCAGTCCGGATCCCGCCGCCCAACGTCAGGGGAATGAAGAGGGTTTCCGCCGTTCTGCGAACCACGTCGAGCATCGTCTGGCGTCCCTCCGCACTCGCGGAGATGTCCAGGAACACGATTTCATCAGCACCATCCCGCTCGTAAGCGGATGCAAGTTCCACCGGATCTCCAACTTCCCTCAGCGACTGGAACTGAACGCCCTTGACGACTCGTCCCGCGTGAACGTCTAGGCAGGCAATCACCCGCCGTGTGAGCATCTACTTCACCTCTAGCGAGACGGCGCCTTTGGTGCTGAACACCGTGCCGGACTCAACCAGGGCTTCCCGGAGTGCCAAGCCAAGGGCCTTGAACGCGGCTTCGATGACGTGATGCCGGTATCCAGTGCGAAGAACCCGGATATGCACCGTTGCGCGCGCATGGTCCGCAAAGGAACGCATCCAGTGCTCGTACAGCCGATTGGGCAACTTTCCCCGGTAGTAAAATCGACCCCCCACGTCGACCGCGGCATGGACCAGAGCGTCGTCCATCGGGACCACCTTGTCACCGTATCGGGCTGCGGTAGCGGGAATGACTTGACGGACCGCGGCTCCGACCGAGATGGCCACGTCTTCCATCAGATGATGGGTGAGGTCACCGCTGGCCTCAACTTGGAGATCCAGTCCCGAGTAGCGTGCGAACGTCGTCAGCATGTGATCGAAAAATGGATGCCCGGTCGACACATCCGCTTTCCCGCTTCCGCGCGCCACTTCAACCCGAATCTTTGTCTCCGAGGTCTGTCGAACGACCACGCTCATGGCTCAAGCTTCCTTTCAATAACCAGTACACCTGGGAGACGCTGGGGACGCAAGTATCCAGGGTTCTCATCTTTGTTTGCGCGACTCCAGTGGGCATCGGGCGAGCGCAGCCACCGCCTGTTCCCGGTCCGCCGCGAACTCTCCGAACTCTCGCTGCTCGGTTTGAAGCTCGTTCCAAAGCTTCACCGCGCGTTCCAGAGCCTGGCACCCCTCGGTCGCGGAAGCCGCAACGCCGCTTTCCCTCAGGGCGCTACCCAACCCGGCGTAGACGATCGCCAGCTGATTGCGCAAGAAGCCATTGGCGGCATCTTCGGCCAAAATCGTCTCGCCGGACTCCGCCGCCTTGCGAAGTTGCTCGATGCCCGCGGGCTTCTCACCCACGTCGATCAAAGCCGTACCCAAGTTGCTCATCCCCATCACCGCCGCGACCTGGTTCCATCGGTTGCGCGGATCGGCCGCAAGCTGCGCTTGCGCCACCGTGAGCGACCGCCTGTAACTCTCCAGAGACTCGCGTGGTTGACCGAGATCCCGAAGAAAGCCCCCTTCCAAATTCAACGTGTACACAAGGTCGCGTTGAAAACGAGCGTTCAGAGGGTCCGCCTCGATCAGCTTCTCTTGGATTTGACGGGCCCGGCGATTGTTCTCCAACGCCTCCCGAGTCCGCCCCAATCGACCAAGGCGTTCGCCAAGCTCATTGCGAATGAATGCCAGGTTGGCGCGGGCCTTGGCATCGTCCGGGTGCGCCGCACAAAACGCTTCCGAGAACGAGGTCGCCTTCTCCGAAGAACCGAGGGCAGCCTGCTGATCGCCGCGCCGAGCCTGCACGTACCCCAACCTCTGATAGCCAACCGACAAAGGATGGCGAAGATCGTTAGGGGCGACTCCCGCAGCCATCAAATCCTCGAGCTGGGTGAGGCCAGCGCGCAATGCCTTCTCGGCGCTGGCGAGGTCGCCTTGGGCGGTGAATACGGTTGCCAACTCAAGCTGCAGCTCACCGAGGCCCTGCAGATCGACCGGGTCAATGGGCCGCCGCTTCAACAGGGCTTGTCGAATGGTCAGCGCTTTCCCGTAACTCTCGAGTGCACCCTTGTTGTCGCCCAAGTTGGCCCCCAGGCCGGCTCCTTGGATCTGGGCTAGGCGTTGAAAGGCGGTGGCCAGCTCTCGCTGCAAAGATGCGTCGAGCTGTGCCTCCTTCGACAAACTGTCCAGGTACTCGGTGGCGCGCTTCACCACCAACTCGCGCGCCGGCGTTGAGCCCGGCAGGTTCTGGATGGCGTCATGGAAGTCGAAGAGAAACGCACCGGCCATCTTTCTCACGTCGTTGAAACGACGTTCCGCGCGCACTCGGTTCGCTTCAGCGATCCGCGCCTGCCGTGCGGTGGCGACGATCCCAACAACCAAACTCGCGGCTACCAGAACCGTCCCGGTCAGGCCGGCCTTGTGCCTGAGCGCGAACTTCCCCGCACGGTAGAAAAGGGTATCTGCGCGCGCCAAAACCGGCAGCCCGGTTACGTGACGTCGAATGTCCTCTGAAAGCTCTTGCACGGACGCGTAGCGGCGCTCCGGTCCCTTGCGAAGAGCCTTGAGCACGATGGTGTCCAAGTCCCCTGCCAATTGCCGGGAGATTGCTCGCGGGGCCACGGCGCTCGGGCGCGAGGGCTCGAGCTGACCCACCACGCGCGCAACCTCCTCTGGTGATCGGGTCTTGAGTTCATAGGCCCTCTTGTGAGCGAGCAGCTCGTAGAGAATCAAACCCAGGGAGTAGACATCGCTCGCGGTGGTGATCAGCTCGCCCTTGACTTGCTCGGGGCTCGCGTAGTCCGGTGTCATCGGGGGCATCGCCGTGAGCGGTGGCGCGTCGGCTCCTTCGGCGCTCAGCAGCTTGGCGATTCCGAAATCCAGGAGTTTGGGACTGCCCTCTTGGGTCACCAGGATGTTGCTCGGCTTCAGATCCCTGTGAATGACCAGACGCTGGTGTGCGTACTGCACCGCGGAACACACGGTCTGGAAAAGCTCCAGCCGTTGCCGAAGTGAGAGATCCCTCGCGGCACAATATCGGTCGATCGGCTCTCCCTCGACGTATTCCATCGAAAAGTATGGCCAACCCTCCTCGGTGGTTCCTCCGTCGATGAGACGCGCGATGTTCGGATGTTCCAAGTTTGCTAGGATCTGACGCTCGGCCTTGAAACGCTCTAGGAGGTAGTCAGAGCCCAGTTCCCCGCGCACCAGCTTGATCGCAACCTGCTTCTGGTACTGGTCGTCATCCCGAATGGCCCGATAAACCGCCCCCATCCCACCATGGCCGATCTCGCCCAGCACGCGATACGGCCCGATGTGGCGACCCACCCCGACCTGCATCGGGCTGGGCGAAGAAGAGCCGGGCGACTTCGGGAGCGGAAGGGATCTGAAAAACGCGCTTGCTTTCTCATCGGATTGGAGCAGTCGGAGGACGTCCTCGACGAGAGAAGGATCATCGCCAGCCGCCTGAGCCAGAAAGTCGTCGCGCGCATCCGGCTCGACCGCCAAGGCGGCTTGGAACAGCTCCTGTTCCCGTTTCCATCGCTCGACGGTCATGGCTTCGCTCCAGACCGATCTTCTCGATTGCCGTGTGAGCCTATCGGGAACTTCAAACCGGTGACAATCCCCTCGCTCCCGGGGCCGCGTCTCAGCGCCCTGCCAAAGAGGAGGCTGGCCTCGCTGACTTACGGCGCAGGGTTCACACGGCTTGCACTTGTTGGGTCACGTCAGGTATCGACGGGGGGCGAGGGGGAAGAGTGGCGTCCGAACCTCAACGGAACGTTTCAGAGCGTCCAGAGACCAGCTCCCTCGTCTCTTCCACCACCCTACCGACCAGCGATGCACCGGGAAGATGGGTGGGTTCCCGAGTCGGCGTATACGAGCTACTCGACGAAATAGGTGGGGGAGGCATGGGGCGCGTATTCCTGGCGGTGCGCGCCGACGACGTCTACCGGAAGCGGGTCGCGATCAAGCTCGCGCGCGCCACCCTTGATAGCACCGAGTTTATCGAGCGCTTTCGACAAGAGCGTCAAATCCTGGCGAACCTTCAGCACCCCAACATCGTGCGGCTTCTCGATGGCGGAACGACCGAAGATGGGCTGCCGTACCTGGTGATGGACTACATCGAGGGGGATCGGATTGATCGGTACTGCGATGCACGCGGGCTTTCGATAGCCGATCGACTCAAGCTGTTTCGCACCCTTTGCAGCGCCGTCCAGTACGCGCATCAGAACCTCATCGTTCATCGCGATATCAAGCCAAACAATATTTTGGTGACAAAAGACGGGGTTCCCCAGCTCTTTGATTTCGGCGTCGCCAAGCTCCTGGCGCCGGCGCTGGACGATACCGCAGTGGCACAAACCCGGACTGGCTTTCGGGTGATGACCCTGGACTATGCAAGTCCCGAACAACTGCGCGGCGAGAGGATTACCACCGCGACCGATGTGTATTCGCTGGGCATCGTGCTCTACGAGTTGCTGACCGGTTATCGGCCTTACACAGTGTCGAATCGGCCGGACCATGAAGTGATACGGATTATTTGCGAACAGGACCCGCCCAGTCCAAGCGCGATGATCTTGCAACATCAGCGGCTGTCCGCGGACGGGGGCGCGGCAACGACCGATGTCACTGCCGCCGTGGACGCCCCGTCGCGAATCCATCCGGATCCGCGCGCGCTGATGGGAGATCTCGACACCATCGTCCTCAAGGCGGTCCGGAAGGAGCCCGAGCGGCGATACGGTTCGGTCGAACAGCTGTCCGAGGATCTCCGTCGCTACCTTGACGGCCTACCGATTCTCGCTCGCAAAGACACCCTCAGGTATCGCGCCGGCAAATTTGTTAAAAGGCATGTTGGTGCGGTCGCGGCGGCCACGGTGATTGCACTGACCTTGGTCGGCGGGATCATCACCACTGCGCGACAGGCGAGAATTGCGGAACACCAGCGGCGCGAGGCGGAAGCTCAAAGAGAAAAAGCGAGCAAACGATTTAATGACGTTCGACGCTTGGCAAATTCGTTTCTCTTCGAAATCCACGACGCCATTTCAGGACTGCCGGGGGCGACGCCCGCGCGAAAGCTGGTGGTCTTAAAAGCCCTCGAGTACCTGGACAACCTCGCATCCGAGGCGGAGGGAGACACCGCTCTTCAACAGGAGCTCGCCGCCGCGTACGACCGGGTCGCGGATGTCCAGGGCGCGCCCTTTGCTGCCAACCTCGGTGATGTCCAAGGCGCCGTACAGAGTTACCAAAAAGCGTACGAGATTCGTCGAGCCCTGGAGCAGAAAAACCCCGGTAGCCCCGCGTTCCGGAAGGATCTCGCGTACAGCATCCGAAAGCTCGGAGACGGGGCTTTTGCGCAAGGCAAAGTCGCCGACGCGGTGAGCCGATATCGCGATGCGTTGGCGATGACTCAGGAGTTGTTGGCAAAAGATCCATCCAGCCCGGAATTACGGCGCGAACTGGCGGAGACCACCAACCGACTGTGCAACACCTTGCTGCCGTTTGGAGACACAGCGGGAACCATCGCCGCTTGCCGGAGTTACCGAGAGCTGGCAGAGCCGCTCCTAAAGAGCGATCCCAACAATTTCGATCTGCGCCTGGCAATGGCAAACAACACCCAGTTTCTCGGAAATGCGCTGCGCCTCAGCAGCCAATTGATCGAAGCCAAAGAGACTTTTCGATCTGCGGAACAGCAGGCCGAGGAACTTCTCACCCGCAATCCCTCGAATGCACCCGCACGCCGACTGCTGGGCGTGATTCATCTAAGGACTGCCACCACCCTCGCCTCGCTCGGCGAAACTGCAGCGGCGATCGATCAATTCGAGGTCGCGGTGACAAGCCTCAACGCCTTGGCGGAACTGGATCCGAGCAATGCCCGCGTTCACTTGGACCTGATGTACTGCCTTGGTCGAAGGACGGCGTTGCTCCTCAAGGCCGGCCGACGCGTTGAAGCCGTGCAGTCCGCCAAAGCGGGTCTCGCCTTGGCACGGACCGCAGCGGAACGGCCCAGCGCCGGTCCCGGAGATTTCAACGAGTACGCGCACTGGCTAACCCATTGTGAGGTGCCCGAGCTGAGGAATCCGGTCCTGGCCCTGCAGTATGCAAAGCGAGCGGTGCAGGGCTCCGAGCACCCGAACGCGGTGTATCTGGATACCCTCGGATGGGCTTATTACCGGACTGGAAATGTCCCCCAAGCCGTGGAGGTACTGGAAAAAGCTTTGCTCGAGCTTCCACCCTCGTCGCAGACGGGCCCCGCGGTGGGGCTGCGGGCGGAGATCGAACGGGACCTCGCGGAGTTTAAGACCTCGGCGCGCTGAGGGGTCCGGTCGGCCTCGCGCTTGGCGGGATCCAGTGGCAAATTACTCTTCCCAAGAGGGGCCCAGTGCCGGATTCGAAGACCGAGGTAGGGCGTCTTTTGGAAGCTTGGCGCAACGGGGATGCTGACGCCCCCGGGAAGTTGATGCCGTTGGTCTACGATGAGCTTCGGCGGATTGCCCGGCGCTACATGGCCAAGGAGAGGTCCGGCCACACCCTGCAGACGACCGCACTGGTCAATGAGGCCTACCTCAAGATGGCAAAAGAGGAGGGCATCCCGTGGAAGGATCGAGCTCATTTCTTCGCGCTTGCTGCTCAAGCGATGCGCCTGCTTCTCGTGGATCATGCGCGACGGCGGCGGCGAATCAAACGCGGCGGTGACCCGGACCGCATCACTCTAGATGAGCATGCTCGCGCGACCTCCGACGCGGCCGTCGACATCTTGGCTCTTCATGACGCCTTGGATCGCCTAGCCGCCATCGATCCACGAAAGGCAGAGCTGGTGGAGCTTCGCTATTTCGGCGGGCTCAACGTCGAGGAAATCGCCGAGGCACTCGGGATCGCCCCGATTACCGTCAAGCGCGAATGGGCGAAGGCAAAGGCTTGGCTCTACGACCAGCTTCGAACCTAGGACAACGATCAGGCTGAGTCAGCGGGATCGCGCCTGCGCAGGGTTCAGCTTACCGGTGCGTGCGATCCAGGCGTCGACTTCGCTGACCTTATCCTCGTAGCCCTTACCCTGCTCTAGGTAAAGGTCCTTTGCGCGGCGGGCCAGATCGAGGGCACGCCGTCGATCGCGGCCCGCTGCAACGAGCGCCCGGGCCAGGGTGAACGAAACGTCTGCCTTTTCCTGTGGGCTCACCGCCGTGGCTTCGCAAACTGCCAGCGCTCTTTCAAGTGGAGCCACCGCTTGCACCGGTGCACCCGCCGCCAATCGCGCCTTGCCCTCTAGTAGAAGCGGAAGAACTACGCTCGCATGGTTTGCGCCCAACACATCCGCAAACACAGCCGATGACCGGCCGGCGTAGGTGATTGCATTCTGCAGATCCATCCGTCGCAAATGGACCTTGGCGATTTCCGCGAGCACATCGGCAAAGCGCGGAGACCTGGGACCCAGGGAATGCTCGAAGATATCAAGGGAACGGTGGAGCAATTCGAGGGCCTCGTCATAGTGACCGAGCTTAGCGAGTGCGCTGCCTAGATTGCCGAGCGATTCTCCAATGTAAGGACTGTCCGGGGCGAGTGCTGCCTCGCGAATCGCTAGCGCCCTCCGGTGGATTGGCAGTGCACCCGCAACGTCCCCCAGATCGGTACGAGCGGCGGCCTCGTTAGCCAAGGTCACGGCGAGCAACGGATGCTGTGGCCCAAGGCCTCTTTCAAAGATCGTCGCTGCCCGATGGAACTCCTCCGCAGCCTGCTGGTAGGCGCCTAATCCGTAGTGGGCGCTGGCCAGATTGTTGAGGGCCTTTGCGACTTCTGGGTGATCCGGCCCCAGCGTCCGCTCACGCAACGCAATGCCCTGCTCGGCGAAGCGCGCCGCCTCCGCATAATTTCCCTGCAGCTGGTAGATGCTGCCGATGGCGCGCAGGCGCATGGCATCGAGAGCATCGTGACCACTTCCGAGACCGGCCAGGGCGGCTTGGGCGTAGCGACCCCAGCGCTGGCCCTCTTCTGGCCGTGCACCATCAACACCCACCACGAAGGCAAGCTCGACCAATCCCATGGCAAGTGCTTCTTGATCGCTGGCCGCGATTGCGGCTTGTACTGCCTCATCCAGCAATCCTTCGGCGCGCTTGGCCTGTTTGCTTCCTCGCACCGGGGCCTCGAGCGCAAGAAGCGCCTCAGCAAGGAGACTGCTATCGCCAATCTGGCGAGCTGCCTCGAGCGCTTTCTCGGCGAGCGGGATCGCCTCCTTGTACTTTCCCGCATCAGTCAACGCCTTGATTTGCGCCAGGCTTCCGTGAAGCTCGTCCACCTGCTTGCGCGCGATGGGCGATTCGGGCCTTCTGCCACGAGCCGTCAGCGCGGCAACATCGGCGCAACCGGAGAGCGGGATCTGCGCTTGCGCTGCCTGAACCGCATTTTCCACGACTTTTCCATCCGCCTTGGCAAAGACGTCCACCAATGCTTGAAGCTCCTGACGGCGGCGATCGAGGCAAAGCATTCGTAGATCGAGAAGCGCTGCGGACTGCTCCCCGCGGCGGTGAGTTGCCTCGCACGCGTCCTGGTACATCTCGAGCCAGCTGGCGGCATACTTGTCGAGGACGCTTCTCGCACGGTTCCAGGCGTCCTGGGCAAACGGCAGACGCGTAGCAAGAAAGGAGGTCTGTATCTGCTGCTGTCGATTTTCATCCCAAACGCCCGCGAGCTTGGCCGGCCCCCCTCGGCACAGCTGCAACGAACGCTCTCGCACCAGTACCGCGGTCCCGGCAGCTACCAAGGAAACCGCCAAAACTCCCGCGAAGCTCGCCCAACGCTTTCGGGCTTTCGCCGGATCCCGCCTAAGCGCCTCGAGGAGTGAGTCCATACTCGGATAACGTTGATTCGGATCGGAGGCCAAACCACGCAGGAGCACGCCGCGTAGCCAGGGCCTCACGTGAGCGCCCGCAGGAGGTGGGCGGATTTTGCCCTCCGCGATGGCGGACGCGACCTCTTCCACGGAGGGGGCAGAGAAAGGGCGCTCGCCATAGAGCGCCTCGTAAAGGGCAACACAGAAGCTGAATTGGTCGGCGCGGGCGTCGATCGTTTTTCCCAAGAGCTGCTCGGGCGCCATGTACGCCGGCGTGCCGAGGAACGCGCCGGTCCGGGTCAAGTTGGCCTCCAGCTGCCGAGGGGTGGACAAGCCTCGCGAGTCCAGCGGCGGCGGTAGCGTCGGCGCGTCCGCGGCAATGTCTTCGACCGCCCGAGCCAACCCAAAATCCAAGACCTTGACCCGCCCATCATTTCCGATCAGGACGTTGTCAGGCTTGAAATCCCGGTGCACCAGACCGGCGGCATGCGCGGCCGCCAAGCCGTTTCCCGCTTGAAGGAAAATCTGGAGGACCTCCGCTGGAGAGTGCGTTTTCTCCTTCAACCACCGGGTGAGCGTCTTGCCCTCGACGAACTCCATCGCGATGAAGACTTGCGTCCCGAGTGCGCCAACGTCGTGCACCGAGATGACGTTGGGATGCGACAGACGCGCCATCGCTTGGGCTTCCCGCAGTAGGCGGGCTTGAGCCGCTTGCGCGTGGGACTCGGTGCCAGCTTGCGCCCGCAACAGCTTCACTGCCACTCTGCGGTCCAGCTCGGGGTCGTAGGCCGCGTAAACTACGCCCATCCCGCCCCCGCCCAGCTTGTTCAAGACGAGATAGCGGCCGAGGGCGATACCTCGACCGAGCTCGCGTTGATGGGCTTGCGACGGACTTTGATCTACGAGGGTTGGTTGCTCGGCCGAAAGAAGCGACGCCGCATCCCCCGGCGGTGTTTCCATGAAACTGCCGGCGGCCTCGTGGGCGAGCAGGAGTCTTTCGACCTGCTGACGCAGCTCTTCGTCGCCTTCGCACGCCCGCGACAGAAAAGCAGGCCGCTTCTCCGCGTCCTGTTCCAACGCCGCTGACAGCAGCGCATCAATCTGCTGCCAACGCCCCGGGTCCACCCTCGCTGCTCCCCTAAGCGCTCGTTTCTATCCTTCCGGTGCAGCGAGGCCAAGTTGCAGCATCACAAACGCGCCACAAAAGCTATTCGAGCAGACGGACTGGTCAAGCAGCCCGGTTCCCGATCCCACGGGCGATGGCGCTACGCCGGTCAAGCCGCCGGAGTAGAACTCGCCAGTGCGCCGACGGCTCGACAAAAATTTGCCCGTTTCGCACCGCCAATTCCATGATTTCACAAGGATTTTCGCTAAATTCCTGTCGCGAGACAGGATTTCAGTGAATTCGCTAGTCGGATCAAGAGCTTACGAAGTCCAAAAGGACCAATTTCAGAGTTGACTGCATGAGATGGTCCTAGCTCTGAGCATCCGTGGGTTCCCGCCCAGAGACGGGAATATTGAAGTCCAGAGTCGGGGTGTCGTGGTGACGTCCAGGGTTACCGCGCCTCCCCATCGCGGCTTGCCAACACCACGTAGTAGCCGTCTTGATCCCGGAGCCACATCTCCCGGTGCTGGGGCGCCGGGTTCACGTGCGGCTCCTCGACCACCGTCGCTCGCAGCTTCCGCGCCCGCTCCACGGCCGCATCGAAGTCGTCCACCTCGAACCACA
>Ga0126369_10000146_pt1 | contig 42992 bp, 40 predicted proteins | sample PanSoiMetaPlot_1_FD_109646 | JGI IMG/M metagenome (GOLD analysis project Ga0126369, IMG submission 109646) | Tropical forest soil microbial communities from Panama - MetaG Plot_1 | ecosystem: Environmental > Terrestrial > Soil > Tropical forest > Bulk soil | place: Panama | collected 2016-02-17
ACGTACCAATCTGTCCGCCACTCGTGGATTCGGCTGCAGTTCCAATCAACGTACTTTCCGGATTGTCGGGATCACTTTTCTCTCTAGGATCGTCGGGCGGGCCGGTGTTTTCCATTGCAAACTCCTCCGTCGTGGGCCCGTTTCGCGTTGAGCCGATCACAGCATTGAAAAAAATACAGACCTGTTTGCGGGAAGTTTATACCACAGCGCCAGCGAAGGACTTGGCCAATTTGAATTCGCTTGGAAACCCAAGCAATGCCCCTCTCGCATCTGCCCAAATCGTTCTAGACGATGTGATGAAATTGCACAGTATACTTTAAAAGTAGTAACCAAATAGCTGGCAAGGCGCACTTATCGGAAGTTGGACATTGGGCCGATCTAAATCAGTTGCTGTGCTTAGTTGCTCGTATCTGGCCGTGAATCACAGCCCGATGTCGAATAAAGATTGCAGAGTACGTCCGCTGCAAATTTGCGAGTGAATTGATCCGCTGGCATTGACTTCGCAAGACCGGCCGCCTGTCCGGCCCAAAGCTGCATGTAATCCAGAGAACCTGCCCGCTCAGAAGCAGCGCGCAAAGGCGCAACAAACGTTGCTGCATAAGGGAAAGGCGGTGTCGCGTCGGACATCGGGCCTGATTCCTGAAGATACCGATTCAGAAGGCCTCGGGCGGGTCGCCCACTAAAAAGGTTGGTCAAGGCCGTCTCGCCACCTGCCGCCTGCTCCAGGGCTCGGCGGTACAAGGGAGATACATTGGCCTCCGGGCAGAACAGATATGCGGTGCCCAACTGCACGCCCGATGCGCCAAGGGACATGGCGGCGAGAACGCCTCTCGCGTCAGCAATGCCACCGGCGGCAATGACCGGAACAGAAACGGCATCTTTGACCTGGGGCAACAAGGCGAATAGTCCAAGTTGAGTTGCTATGTTTGTTTCGAGAAACATGCCTCTGTGTCCACCCGCTTCAATACCCTGAGCGATGATGGCATCACACCCACGCGATTCGAGCCATTTTGCTTCTCTTACGCTGGTCGCTGACGAGAGAATCTTGATGCCATGCCTTTTGAGTCGCTCGACGAGGACTGGAGTGGGCAGCCCAAAATGAAAGCTCACGACTTCCGGTTTGATTTCCTCTACAACGACGCACATCTCCTCATTGAAGGGCAGCCGGAGCCGACTCTCTGCAATGCTTTCGATGTCGAGACCCATTCGTTCGTAATGCGGCCTTAAGAACTGTCTCCACTTCTGTGTCGTAGCGTTATCGGGAGCTTCCATCGTATGGCAAAAAAAGTTCAGATTGAACGGGCGCCGCATTTCGTGACGAAGACCACGCATAGCCTCACGAACTTCGTCGGGGCTGAGTAGCGCACATGCGAGTGACCCCAGCGCCCCCGTCGATGACACACTGCGCGCTAATCCAACAGAATCCGATCCGGCCATTGGCGCTTGTATGATTGGAATCTCGAGTTTCAGCAGATCGAGCAAGCTGCTATCGGGCCAAGATTGCATTGCGACATTGTCTCGCATTCATCGAAGAAACGCTTGCCCATGGGGTGTTCCCTCTTTTTGTCTGTACCGCAATCTCCGGAACATGTTGAGAGGCGAAGGGAATGGCGGTGCTGAGATTGACTAGTGCCTGATAAACGGGATAACCGGAAAAGTGGAGCGTAGTACCCAAGTTACCCGCAAGCCGACTAATCGGGACTTGAAGCTCGAACTGGAAAATCCCAATGGCAAGCACTAGAAACAGAATTTGCATCAAGGCATGTATGAATCGGAACTGTCTGAAGCCCTACCGAAAATTCTTCACGAGGACAGAAATCCGAACAGGTGGTTAAACTGATGGGAGTGAATAAGTTAGGAGAAATCAATGGTGAACCGGGGGAGGACTCGAACCTCCAACCCGCTGATTAAGAGACCGTCCAAAGACAATTGAGATGGGGTGCGATGGTTTGCTATCGTGTTGATTCTCCGCACCAGTACGGGCAATCATGCTCTTACCCGTGTGCTACCTATTGCGATGTTCTTTGATTGAGGGTGGGCACAAAATAGGGCACAGTGCTTCCGACTAGCGTCAAGGCAAAGGGACCATTTCTTGGATGGCACGAAGACGGTAGCGCATCGGGCAAAAGGGAGTGATCGTTTGCTCAGAATCGCTCCATACGCGAGAGTACTCAGTCAGCCTTCAGAAAGGCCAGCACTACGTCAGACTCCCTCGCTGGACCAATTTCGACCATAGGGAAGAAATGACTATCATGGACTTCCGTCACCATTGTGAGAGGGAAAGGAGTGAAAATCGACGTTTCCGATTCAGCCGAGTTCAAGCGCCTACTGGAGGCGCTCGCGGACGAACTTATCGATGCGCACGATCATTTTAGGCTCCATCAGGACCTTAATGCCACGATTCCAGAATACCAAGTGGAGTTCAACCAGTCTGCGGAGTTCTGGACGATTACTTTAAGCGCTCACATGGACGCCACGCTCCTACGGCTCTGCAAGGCGTACGATCTGTATGAGGGCAAGCCGAGCCTAAATCTCAGGAACTTCTTGGAGACCATCCAAGCCAACCTGCATCTATTCGACGAGCCGAATTTTCGCGAACGGCTAAAGGATAATCCATTCGTCGATTCACTTGCAGCCAGTGCTCGCAAGCCGGATGCTGCGCAACTACAACAAGATTTGGAATCGGCGAGCAATGCCAATCCTTCGGTCAAAAAACTCACAATCTGGCGTCACAATTATTACAAGCGCGCAACGGGAAAATGAAGTAACCGATGGTCACCACATTTGGTCAAAACCCAATGGCAGCAACCCCGGCAGCACGTTTGAAACCCTGGGATATGGGCCGTGAGAAACTGCGGGCGCGGTAGACGCCGCGGCCGCGCTCTCGAACAATGACCTCGCCCCGGCAACCTTCGGATCCGCCAAGTCTCCGACCGCCGTTTACGATCCAGCGTCTAACACGGTCACGATTTCCGGTGATGCCACGACCCTTTGGAACAATTCTGTGGTTTGGGGCAACTCCGTCGTCTGGGGTAACTCAGTCGTATGGGGCAACTCGGTTGTGTGGGGCAATAGCGACGGCAGCCTCGGCGACACCGACTAGGTGGTAATCCGTAAAGCAAGGCCGCAAGTTATTCCGATGAGACATTCGTGAGCGGATTCTCCTTGAGGAGGAGAAAGTCAGCTGGTTGTAGACCGGGATTCGCAAGCCGCTGGCAGAAGAAAGCGGGCAATATCGCGGCCGAAATTCATGGCCAAATCGGATTCACGCTGTGGTCAAACGATGGAGGCGCTCCTGAAACCGTCACGGGGCCTTTTGGATCCACGCTGATCGTTGCGAGCGGTGCGTAGTGGTGGGTGATGCCGAGCGGCGGCAGAGGAACCTGATCGTTAACAGGGTTGCCCTGCGCGTCTTTGGTCTGGACCGTGGGCCATTCGACGTTGCCCGTTGCAACACGCGCGGGAATGAGCCAATAGTCACCGCTGCGATATTGTTGGGGATTGTTTGGATCTGGGTCGAAGAAAAGAACCTGCACGCCGTCCTCAAGATTTAGCCACGTACCAACTTTGATGAGCGCGGCGTTGTCGGCGCCGAGTTGCAGGCCACCAGTGGTCTCGTCGCCTTCTTGCTGATCCCATCTGCGAAGAAGAGGATGCTTTTCCGGTTTGTTACCGACATTCGGATCGGGTGAGCCGGAGAGAGTGACCTGCATGGTGGTGCGGTCAATGCCGACGACTTGAAGCAGAGTGCCGGCGCGATTTTGGAGAACATAATCGTCGTCCTCGACTTCAACCCAATCGCCTTCGGCGAGGCCGAAACGGTCGTCGCGGCCGAGTGTTTCTAAGGTGACGACATTCGTTCCGCCACCAAGAAGAATTGGGAACACAGGAGAACCATTCTCGCGAGACCAGGTGAAAGTGGGCGGCTGAGTGCCGGAGGTACCATCTGCATTGAGAGTTCCCGTATGGATTTCGACGCGGTAAAGCTGATTTTCCGGCCCGCGATAGTTTGAATCGGGAGAGATTATGCAGGGATCGGTGCTCGCGGCGGTGGGAGTAACGCGCGCTTTGAGCAAACCACGATTGCGAGGCTGGAAGCGATTGTTGAGAAAGGTGACTACGTCCTTGAGGCGCTGATCCGTGGCGGCGCCAGCGGGCGGAGTAGTCCATTTTACTTGAGCGACGAGTTTTGCGCGGGCGGCAGTGTCCGGCCCGCCGAGCGCGACTTCGCGAATGGAGTCGTCTTCGACGCACGTGATGAGGCGCTCCCAAACATCGAGGTAGGCGAGCAGGGTGACTGTCGCCTGTTGGCCGCCAAGATCGCTCTTTGACATCGGATTGTCGGGCTGGTGGGCGTATGTGATGAGGCGGCGAACACGCGGTTGGGCGTTGCTGCCCCATTTGGACAGAGAGGTTGTGTTGACAGTGACGGTGATTGCGCCGACCGAAACTTTTGTGACGATTGCGGGCAGAGGATTGAAAGTGGCGGTGGCGTCAAAAAGTTCAAGGAAGTCGCCGACCTGAATCAAGGTGCCATCGAGTTCCGGGCGGTCGGGCGTGAAGGTAATGGAATTGTTCGCGAGCGGCGTGGGAAGCACGAAAGCAGCGTAGTCGTGAGAGTTTTCGCAAAGAATCCCGTCCACGTAAAAATGGCCGGCAGAGATTCCAAAGTCGAAGGGAGCGGGGTTGGCGGGGTCGGGGCTAAGCACAAAAGGGGCAAAGCCGAGATTGTCCGAGGGGCCACCACAGGGGCCGATGATGTCGGCACCAAGCTCACGCAGGTAGGTCGCGAGAATCGCGGCTTGCTCGTTCCAGTCTGCGTCGAGCTGAACGCGGCCCTGCTGCATAAGGACGCGAGTGAAGTGCTTGAAGGGATGAAAGGTGTTGCGAGTGAGATCAGCTTTCATGGCATTCTCCGTCAATCCGCGAAGAGCAGGCCGACATCCATGCCTGCCGGCGTGAATTCCGCCAGCCGAGTGCGCAGAGCGTCGGCGCGCTGTGGCCGGTAAAGATCGTGAAAGACGCCCATTTCGGATTGGTCTTCGGCGCCGCGAGTAATTTCGTCGGCACAAGCATCCGCGAGCTGACAATAGGTGGGCGTTCCGTAGCGAATACTATTGAATTGAGGCTCGACGCGGAGCACTTCGCTTTGTTTCAGCGTGGCGGCTTCGGCCTGCGTGATGTCGTTCTTGGCGAGCAGAGCATCGACAGCATGGAGGACGAGATCGGGTTGGCATTCGTAGCGGCGTGGAGTGCGTGACCCTTTTGTGATGTAGCTGAAACGGACGCAACCCTGTTGGCGGCGGCAGACACGCAGGACTCCCATGAGAATGGAATTTTCGATTAGGTTGAGCTCGCGCGACTCGATTTGACCGAAGGCCGTGCAGCGCAGAATCGTGATTTTTGCGTGGGCGCAGAGACTCCCTTGCGCGCCAATGGCGATGCTCTCCTGGCTCGTGGCGTCGAGAATCGAATCGGAAAGGTGAATGAGGAGAGGATCGAGTTTCACTTCATCACGATCCACCTGGATGGCGCCGATGATGCTGTGTTCGACGGTGAGACAGGCGGGGCTATCGATGAGGACGAGGCTGGGATCATCGGTGCGGTTCGGTTCGCAATTGCATTCGAGGCCCCAGCCGGGGACAAGGGTGGAATGCCGAATCGTGATGCCAGAGACGCTCCCTTCGACTTCCAATCCGCGGCCAGTGATAAGGAGGCCGTCAATTGTGAAATAGGAACTAGACTCACCAGAAACGCTCAGGCTATCCGGCTGAGAGGTCTTCCAATCGAGAATGCGGACGACGGGTCGAGTTCTATTTGCCGCGCGAAGTTGCAGCGTTTGTTTGGCTTTTAGAGAGACGGAAATCTGTTCGACGTAGACTTGGCTGTCTTGAATTTCAATGACGGCATCGGTGGGCGAGTCGGATTGCCACTGCGTGAGAGCATCGACGATGCGAGAGAAACCGTCCGGTGGCTTGAGGTTTGCGCCAACGCGATAGACCTTGGCATTGGGAGGTTGCGAGAGGACACGGTCGTACTCGCCGCCGCCAATATCTGCGCTGAAACCGTAGTGGTAATCCACTAGCACATCGGTCTGTCTCGGAATCATGCCAGGAGGAAAAATAATGCGGCCCAGAACGGGATCCACGGCGACCTGGTTCGCAAGCGGACGATAAGTCCAATTGGTGAGGTCGGCAGGAACAATTTGATTGACGGGGACCGGCTTATCGATTGAGCCGAGGAAGATTTGAAGACTTTTGCCTTGACCATAGTAGAACGGAACACCCGACGTGGTTGCGCCGGGCTTTTCCTCCAGTTCTTGCGTTTCGAAACTGCGGCGGCGAATGGGTATTGGGAGATTTAGTTCGTCCGGCTGGCGATTTTGAGGATTCGCAGGGTTCGTCAAAAGTTGCGTGTCGTTGCCCAGGACGCTGAAGAGGTAGCAGTTGGGCGATTCTTCTTCGAAGCAGTAGGCGGGAGTGTGTGTGACGGAGTACGACTTGAGCCGCCAAACAAAAAGGCCGACTTCGGGAATGTTCGGATAGCCCGGAAAATGACGAGAGTTAACGCGGCGAACATCGACGTTGCGGGCGGTTTCGTCGAATGTGGTGGCAATGTTTTCCATGGCATCGCCGTCGCGGACGTCCGCATTGAAACCACGATCGAGGTGAACGTAGTTGACATTCTGGGTGACGCTGAGAAGGCGATAAAACTCAACAGCGCGCGCGGGCCATCCGGCGACGGCGGACGCAAGTTCTTCGAGGACACTAATTGTACCCTTGCGACGGCGGAACCGAATGGTGTTGGCAACTTCCGCGCGAGGAATCAGGATGCGATTGCGGGCTTGCCCAAGCTTGGAAGAGACATCGGAAAGGACGTTGGCATCAAAGAGTGGTTTATAGCCGACGAGGCTGCCGATGTACGGGACAATCCAGTCCTGACATGTTTCGATGAACCAATTTTCGTAGAGCTGCGAGATGTCGTCTTCGACAAGATCGACTTGCTCTGCAATGACGTGGAGGACTGCGCGCAGAGGATAGCCCAGGTCCACGTCGCGCAGACGGTAGACGACGGGAAGCAGATTGTAGAGGCGGTCCGTGCGCTCCGTAGCGGACGAGTTGATCATGCGGCACCTACCTGATTGAGGATCAGCATGTCGGGAATGTCCGGAGTCAGGAACACAAGTTCTGCCGGGTAAACGCGGTCGCAAGGGTCGTTCGTAGCTGGATCGAAATCGGGATTGAGCCGGGCCAGCTGGGCGAGTATGTGATTTTTGCGTTGCAGAGTGGCAGCCAGGCCGGCGAGCTGCGACGCCGTGACGCTTTCGGAGACCGAGTCGAATTTGTTCACATCAACGTAGGAGACGCCTGCGACCCCTTGCATCACTGCGATGGCTTCACTGAGAAACGCGCTCTGGCCAAGTGAACGGTTTTCAAAACTGAATTGAGCCAGCAAAGCTGCACGAATCTGCGGCTGAACATCTTCCCAATCGTATTGCGGAAGAATCTGAACCGCGGCGGAGATGACCAGAAGTTGGAGTCTCCGGACGCAGACCAGCACGGGAATGTAGGGATCGCCAAATTGCAGGAGGGACTGCAAGAGGTTGCGATAAAGATCGGAATTGCGGTCGACGGGAATGTCGCCCGCACCCGCGATGGTGATGTGTTCGACCTGGCGGCGGCCGTCCGAGAGGCGGGCAGAGGTGGCTTTGCCGATGCCCGCATAGGTACGCGTAAATTGCGCGTAGTCGTCCGACGAAACGAGACGATCAAGAGCCATGACGGCAACAGGTGCGTTACCGCGGGCCTGGTCGAGAGAATCGCGATCGGCTCCGCCAGTTGCGGCGATGGGGTTGATCACTCCCTGCGCGCCGAGAGGATGCGTGGCAAGCTGGCTGATTTGCTGGGCATCGACGTTTCCCGCACTTCCGATGCCGTAGCGATAAGTCGCTTTAACATTTGCCGTGCCCGTAGGAACACGTGCACCGTGAACACCGTTGCCAAAGATAAGGGTCGTTTGGCCGGAATCGTCCGTCTGCGTGACGAACGAGCGGTCGCGCGGGCCGAGCGGGACAAAGTTCGGCGCTTCGTTCCACTGGATTTCGTTAACGCGAGCGACCAGCGAGCTCTGCCCGCCGTCGGGAGTCGGAGCGGAAATGTAGGTAAGCGGCTTCTGGTGGAGCGCGAAGGTTTCGAATGCCTGGCTGGCGTCGCCATCGCCGAGGACTTCTCCGGTGGATTGCCCGTGAGTGGCGTGGACCACATTTGCGTTAATCGAGACCGTTGGCGTGTCGTAGGTATACGCGAGCTTGTTTGCCAAGGTGAGAATGGTGTGGACGGGCTGCGTGGAAATTCTCCAAGCGAACATGCCCTTCCCCATGCGGGTTGCGTCAATTTGTCCGCCGGGGAGAGGTACACCTGTCTGAGGATCCAAAAGCAAGCTAGCAAAGTCCGAGAAATCTCCTTTGCGTTCCTTATCGCTGGGTACGTAGGCGTTTGCGTAAAGGCCTGCAGCAAGCTGAATCTGGTCGCGATAGAGCTGATTTGCAAATTTCTGAGGATCGATTTTGTTCGGTAAGTTCACGTCCTGAAGAATTCCGACGACGAGGCGGTCGCCGTTCTGGTTGGCATCAGTCGTGTACGCGTCGGGCTGAAAAGGGATCAGGTTGGGCGGTAGCGGGTCCGCGGAATCAGGCGCGCCGGTTCCTTGCTTAACGCCAGAAATCATGACTAGTTCGCTTGCGGTAACGCCGGTGGTATCTGGAATGTCGGTGCGCTCGCCGGAGACGACAATCCACTGGCCAGACTGCAGGCCGGAATAAACGTCGTCGAGATCGATAGTGTCGCCCTCGACGTCCGTGTCGAGGGGTTCGTCGGTCAGGTCAAGGGTTTCGGACTGTGCGTAGACAACAGTTCCTCGTAGAAACCGTGACGTAGTCCGGTCATCAGAAAACTCGCCTTGGGAAGGTTGATCGCCTCCGTTTGCTGCCGTTGCTAGTTCGTTCAGCCATGGCGGATCGAGCGTTAGCTGGGTTACTTTCGACGTAAATCCATTAGGGTCAGTCGACGTCGAATCGCCAGTCGACATTGAGAGCGATTGCACGGCCGTGACTTTGTGGAAAGTCGTGACGCGAGGTTGCGTTAATGTCAGGACAGGCCTGTCAATAGCGACCCAACTACCTGGAACTATTTTGTCGTACACCGCATCGAGCGCGATCGTGCTGAAGGGAGTAGCATTTTGCTCCTCAGGCTGAGCTCCGAGAGCTCCCCAAGAGTTATCAATAGTGGGCGCGGTGAAACTTGCCACGTATTGCGGCGGATTCGTGCTCGTGAGTGTTGTTTGCCCAGGATATGTACCGGGGAAAAGGCCGGCCTTCACACGCATGGCGCTGACGGTTATTTGACTGGTGGGCGTTTCCGTACCGGACCATGCCTTGTAGATGGTCGATTTCACAGCGGGATGGAACGCGGTCAACAGTCGCGGCGCCATATCGGTTTGCGTGGCGAAGGTTTGGGAAATGGAGCGGCCAAGGCGCTCGCTGCTGGCGGGTTGCACGGAGGGCGGAAGGGCAACCTGCGTGACGATAGCCATCAAGCGTCCCAAGGCGGAGGCCGCGGCGGAATTTATCGGTGGAGGAAGGAGGTTGCTTCGCTCCACTCCGACAATGCCCGATTGAAGCGCTTCCAGAAAAGAGTTCAAAACGGTTAGAAGGTCTGCGAGCCAAGGTTCCAGGCGCGTGAATTTCCGTTTAACAGCAACGTCATGCTTGGCTTCAATTTCCGGAATCAGTTTGGCGAGAGCGGCGGGAATTTCCTTGTTGTCCAGGGAGTCCGGATTGTCAGGGACGAACGGCTGCAAAAGTTCCTTTACAGAAGCAGCGACATCACTTCCCGAAAAAATACTGTCAGCTTCGACAATAAACGGGGCAATGGCGTCCTGCAGCTTTTGTATGTCTGTAACCTGAGCGAGGCCGATCTCCTGAAGTACCACTTCTGTGCGTTTATCGTCGGATTGAGCATCAACGGAAGCTGTGAATCGTAAGAATTGCCGCGCCGGCTGCGCATACGGATCATTGCCAATTGCGATCAGCAGCGCGTCTCCCTTGTTCAGATTCGTAGCGAGGCCATCGAAATAAAGCGTCTCTCTAGTCGCAGCATCCGTACCGGGGTCCACGTTCATCGTGATGACCTGCGGGCGATGCAGCCTGGCCTTAATCGCATTCCATCCGTCGCGAGCGTTCAAATCGATGGACGTTTCAAAGAATTGCGCAGTCTGACCGGCGGCAGGAACGCTTTGCGCACGGGTACCTTTCGGAAGGACACCTTGAAAATCTTTGGCCATTGTGAAGGCGAGATACACGCTGGCGGAGACGCCAGGACGCAGCTTGTAGCCGATGAGGCGCGCGAGTTCGAGGACCGACCGGCGTTCTGTTGCCGTCGGAAGATAGCCTTCATTTGCGATGCGCTCTTCGTAAAACGTAAGGACGTCCGAGACGATGGCCCATGCGTCCAGCAGAGCAATGGAAGGGTCGGAGTTGTCGCGCGTGGTAAGCCGCTGCAGCGGGCGAACACGCGTCGTCGCGCCACTGCCATCGAGAGCGGGAACATCGAGATAGAGGTTCGAAAGGCGAGCGAGCATCGTTTCATAAAATGTTGCGTAGGTGCCGACACGATACGGAATTGCCGCCAAGCCGGGCCGGCTGGTTTCCGCAACCGGAGTTGCGACTTCAATGCCCGAGCAGCAGCCGCAAGGAACTTTCATCGTCCGCCTCGCATGTTCAGGGTCAGCCGGCCGTTTTGCAGTTCGCCCAAATCGTTGTCGAGCCGGGCAATCTGAAATGGGCCGAGGAAAAGTACGCCCTTCGGAGGAACTTCCGTGACGGGATCGTCAGGACCTTGCGCGGGTTCGCCGAGTAGGAACGGCTGCAGGCGCGTCAACTGAACTTCTTGGACTCCCGGAATACCTTGGACGGCGGCAATGATTTGGCTAGTAAAAATGCCCTGGCCGAAAGTGAGTTTGTTGGGATGAAAGAGGCCAAGCGTGCCGTCCGGCAGGACACGATTGCTCAGAACGTCAAGAATTGCGGATTCTACATGGGCCCTCTGGAAATCCGGCAGAACGCAGACGGTGAGCGCGAGATCCAAAGGAATGTATTGAGCGAGCTTGACCTCTAGGTCGTGGCCCATCCTGCGGTAGGGCTCGAGGTAGGAATCAATTTCGAGGAGCGTTTCGTCGCTAGCAGATTCGACATCTTCGGGATCGATGGCGACCATCGCTTCATGCCAGCTTCCGGTCCAGCGCAAAACGGCCTTGGCGGCTTGCAAGAGCTGGAATGGTTTGGTGCAGATGTCCGGCCCGAGAGAGGGTGGTTCGTTAGGCTCTTCTTCTTGCTGTTTGCGCAGTTCCGCAACAGTGGGCGCAGCCGGAGGCTCGCTCGCGGACTGCGAGGCGGCTTCTGTTACAAGATTGACGCGTTCTTCGAGGCGTCGGCCGTTGTCAGCGGCAAGCGCTGCATAATCATCGGCGGTAATCGCGCGCTCCAATACGGAGCGAAATACGTAGGGCGCAAACATTCTTACTTCGTCGATCGGTTCGGGATCCGTGCCGCCGGTTGCGGCCAAGGGATTGCGCGGAACGATGGCGTGTCCCGTTTCGAGTTTTTTAAAGGCGATGTAAACGATAGTCTCTGCGCCAACATTTCCGGCAGTGCCGTTCCCAATGCGATAGTTCGCGGCAAACTCCGTGCCGGGTGCGGGCAACATGCCGAGGGAACCCTCTCCGAAACGCAAGTGCGAATATCCTTCGTTGTCAACTTCCACCACGAAATCGCGTTCAGTCGGGCCGCTTTCCAGCATGTCCGCCTTTGGATTCCATTTGTTGGTTACGGGACCGTAGGGCGTTTGAACAGTGGCATCAAGATGGATTGACGGGACCGCCTGACGAGGGTCGGTCTTAACAACCGCTGCCGCACAGCCGCACGGAGGGAAGGGTTCCGCGAACGTCAGAGGTTTCTGTGGGAGAAGAGGCCGGAATTTCCGCGCGATGACAGTTGTGTCCGCCGGAGAACACGGGGTCGGGCAATTCGGTTGCGTGGATTTGGCACAGACTGTGCCTAGCGGGTCGCTAGTGCATGCACCGTGGTCTACGAGAATCACGTTGCCGCGCGCGACACTAACATTATCTAGGCAGCCGCAATCAGGCGACGGCTTCTGCCATGAAATGCAAAGAGGAAATGTAAGCGCATCTTCCCAGCACCATTCGATTTCCACGATGGGCTGGCCAAAATTCGCGCCGTATGGGTGATAGAGTGGATCGACGGACTGACGGACACTGGTCAGCAGAACCACCTGGCGATGGGTGGGATCGGCATCTGCAGGATTCCCCGTGCGAGGGCCGAGCACTTCCTCAAAGATCAAGACATCTCCGGCTTTAAGGTTTAAAGCGCGGATGGTTCCGGGAGGGCCGTCGGAGGTCGGTGTGGAATCCGAGCGAGATTTAGCGGCCGCCGTCGCTGCCAGAGCGACACGTACCTGAGGAGCATCTGCGGTTTTCCCGGGAGTCGTGCCTTTGGCCGGGTTAGCTGGGCTCTGCGGACTTGCCGGTAAACCATCGGGGTTGGCTGGATTCTGAGGAACGCCCGAATCCGGATTGTCGCCGCCACCGCCAACTGGAGTCACCCACTGATCGACAAGGGTGGCGGAGGTAGCGCCCTTGCGCAAGCAGCACTGGCAATTTCCCCACGCGTAAAAGTGAATTTCGTTGTGGGCAGCGTATACGGGGATTTTGGCGGTTTCGTCCCGGAGCAACGGCTCAAAGACTTCGAAGCTACTGGCGGGAACATTTGCGATGTCGGCCGGTTGCAAAACTCCGGGAGCAGGGGAACCCGGAAAGCCCGTGATGAAATAAAAGTTCGACGGATCGAGGGAGTCGTCATGCGCGGTTGCGAGGGTAATCCAGGCGCGGGCATTGCACCCTTCATGCATGCGATAGTCCACAAGGCGCGCGTGGCGTCGGACAGAAATACGCTGGCGAGCTGTGCCGATGTACGCTTCGGTGGCAACAGCGTCCTGGTAGTAGCTGATGTAGTCGCCGACATACGCAAGCAATTCAACGAGCACGATGCCCACGTCGGGAACATGCGACTCTTTCCAACTGGGCATGATCAAGGCAAGGCGGTCCAAAATTAGTTGGCGGAAGCTAGAGTAGTCTTTCGCCAGATAATTGATTTCCGGTTGCACGCGAACGGGCGGCGGGCAAATATGCGGTGACTTGCAGTCCAAATCGCTGGGGCACCCGGCTTTGAAGGAGAACCTGACGCTGCTGTAGAGCGGATCGAAGCCGGCCATGGTCTGGGCAGTGGGTTTACGGTTCGCATCGAGAGCGACAAGGCGCAGTGTGTATATGGAGTAGTCGCCGTAGCGGTTCAGCGTGACTTCCATGGAATCGTCGAGCGTTGCGTCGCTGTTGCGCTGCATAACCACTTTAGTGGCGCGCACGTCCGTAATGCTCTCACCGCCCTCAATCACAATGTTGGTTGGAAGAATTTTTTCGGGCGCTTTCCCGAGAAAGAAGACTTCCAGAACTTTTTGAGTCGCATCGTTGCCGATGTCGACAAAGTCCAGCCCGAAAAGTGGCGCGGTACGGACATCGGCGCGGCGTCGATTTTCCTTGCAGCCGAGATCGGCGTTCCGGTTCATTGCGCGGGCCTCACAAACGTCTGCGTTTGACCCTGCTGGGTTTGCTTGATGATGTATTTCACGGTGACGCTAAGCGTTGAGTCTTGCGCAGTGACTTCGAGGAGTTGCAGGTCAATCAAATCGCCGAGGTACCTTTGTAGGGCGGCTTGCAGCGTGAACTGAAGGGCGGCGGCGAGTTCCTGGCTGTTTGGAGCGAAAACCATCTGCAGGAGGCCGCTACCGAAATCCGGGCGGTTCGCGCGCTCGCCAGGATTGGTAAAAAGAATCTGCTCGATCATGTCGCGGATGTGGTCGTTGTCGTCAGTGAAGGCAGTGCGCCCACGCTGGTCAAAGTGAATTGGATAGTCGATGTTCATGACAGTTCACGTTCCCGTGACGCGTGTTTGCGTGACCGTAATCAAGAGAGGCGTGCCGGTTGGGACGCAGAGCGCCTGGCTGTCCAGCAGCAGGAGAGGCTGACCGTTGGAAGTGATTCGTGTGGCAGCTGTTGTGAATTGAGCGGAAACACACGGACCATTGCCCGACGGAGGAGGAGGAAATGCGCAGCCGGCGACGGTGAATGGTGACGTCATCGCGATAGTAGGCTGCCCGGTAACCGTTACTCGAGTGTTGGGAACGGTAGCTAGCGCCTGCCCGCCGTGAGAGCAGAGCACCGTTGCGCCGACCTGTACCAAGAATCCCGGCATATCTCTCTCCTCGCTCACACCACAACCAGCGCCCCGTTGTTGATGGTCACAGTGGGGCCCGTCATCACGATGCTCGCGCCCTTTCCGTTCTGGATGTAGATTCCCGTGTCGTTGACGATGATGGTTGCGCCGGTCGTGCTTCTCAGCATGATTCCGCCGGTGGGACCGGCGAGGTCGCTGATGATAACGGCGTTTTGCAGCATCGATTGAAAGACAATGTTTGCGTCGCCAGGCACACCAGCCAGAGCGAGAGCGGGAACTTCCGCTGCGACGCCCCACCAACCGCCGGTCCAGACGGGGCGATCCGGGTCGCCCGCTTCGAACTGAATCCAAACGCCGGAGCCAATCTGAGGCACCATGAACGTTCCCATCTGTTTTCCGGCTAGCGGCACGCACGGAGTTGCCCAGGTAGAAGGTGTTGGTCCCCCGGCATCCGTTACAGTGACCATGATTCGGCCGAGCTGCATCGGGTCGATGTTCTGAACAACCGTGGCACGATACAGTCCGAAGAATTTCTCGCCTGAGTTCATACACTCACCGTGGATACGGAAGAACCGACTCCGCCGCGCGCGAGGCTAAAGCTTTGTTTGTATTCGCCGCGCTTGATGTTGTGCGTAACGCTCTTCACGTAATACTTCCCGTCGTAATAGGCGCCGGCGCCGCGGACGGCGGCAAGCTGGCGCGCCTTGAAAATGTGACCGTAACGGAGAACGTCGAGATTGCCGCTGCCGGTGATGGCGTCGGCCGTTATGAATTCGGAGGCAAGCGCCAGCAGCGCCGCCTCTGCAGGTTTCTTGAATGTGACTGGACCAAGTTGTGCGCTTTTGAGCGGTGTCGGGGATTTGGACGCATAGGAAGCTTTGAGAATGTCGATGCTTGGAATGGGAATGGGAATCGGGATTTTTGTGGTTGGTTCGAGGATAGTGACGAAGTATTGCGTTGCCATAAGGCCATCGTAAGAAAAGCTCAGAGAGTCGACATTTGTGACGGCGTCGAAATTGATCGATAGTGCCGGTTGCATGCTCGCGAAGATTTTGCTGATGTCCGGACCCCAGTAGGCGAGGCTCTTACCCGGCGTGGGGCCTGGATCTAAATAGAAAATCGCCCCGGTCTGCTTTGCAAGGAACTGCACGTAGCCGTAGTCTGTGCCGAGTTGCTTCACGAAACGTTCCAACGGATTTTCGAACGTGGGGATGCTCGCAGGAATTGCGATGGGAATCACACCGAGGACCAGGTACTTTGCCAGGATCGCCTCGACGATAAGAAACTCTGGCAGCGCGGGGTATGGGATTCCCGTCAAGTCGATGAAGTCCATTAACGCGGTGAGGTCGAGTCCGGTTATCGTCAGAACGGATTTGCCGGCCGCACTGCTCGGCGTGTAATCCTGTTTGGTGATGATTCCGTCCATCAGAACTTCCGTCGAGCCGTTGACCGTGACGGCGATGATCACGCGCTGGCGGGGATCAAAGCTTCCTCCGCCGATCATCTGTTGGATGACCGAATTTTTTCCGACGGTAAATTTCAGCTGAAAACCACCCTGCGCGCCGACGGAGGAAGACACTTGCACGTCCGTAAGTGCGTCAATCACGGGTTGCGGAACGGGACTCGCCGAAAACGAGCCCATCATCAGCGTGAGATAGAAGCCACGATTCATAGTCTTGTTCCAGTGACTCCGTCGGGAAGAGTGATATCGATCGTTCGGCCAATCTTTTCCGTCAGTTCGTCTGGATTCATCGCGTTGTTCGCGTCGGAGAGTCGCCAGAAGAGCGTTGGATCGCCCAGATATTGCGCGGCAATGTTGTCGAGCCGCTCGCCCTGCGTGACGGTGTGTTGCTGAATGAGTTGGAAGTGTTCCGATGGAGGAAGGAAGCGCCGCTGTATGTAGACGATCATGGTGCCCTGCGGGGTGACGTACGCAAGCGTGTCGATGCCGAAGTAGCGGCTCGTAGGACCAAAGAGCGTGTTTTTGAGCGACGTCTGCGCCAGCAAAGCCTGAATTGGGTCGACCAGCAGAGGATTGCTCATGGAATGCCTCGAATCCCAAGCGCGGAAAACGTTCCGGGCTGATTGAGTTTTGCAAACGATTCCTTCTGTTGCTGGTAAGCGATGTAGAGACTGCCGCCTTTATCGGTGAAGTTCAGGTCGTCGATGCTGAGAACGCGCATGCCGAGACTTACCTTTGCGCGAATCGGATTAAGCTGCGGATCAAACGCTTCTTCCGTGATACTGAAATCGGTGAGGCGAACGGGCACAATGCGACTGGCACTCCAGACAAAAAGGCTAAGAGGAGCCATCATCGGCATGATTTCGAGCGTTCCTTGCTGCGCGAGGCTGAAATTGTTCTGCAAAGTAGTGCTGGTGGGGTAGACAAGCGTTTCAAGCGCGGCGAGTTGGGGGAAAATTCCGTATTGAACGGTGTTGGGATTCTGGTCCGGCACTTCCAGCTGGTCTGTCGCGTCGATCTCCGCGTCGAGCTTGAACGTTTCCACGGGCGGGCCGGTCAGCCGTAAAGCTTCGGAGCGGTCGCCGCCTTCATCCGCGCCTTTTATCTTGAGCGAACGGGTCAGAGTATCCGGGTTGTACTGCAGTACGATGATCCCATTGGACAACACGTTGAAGGAGTCGGGATCGAGCAAAACAATCCCGCCTTTTAAAACTCTCGGTGATCCGGGGAAGGCGCTCATAATTCAATCCACACAATCAAGGTGCCCCTCCAGCTTTTTTAGGTGCTGTCGGCTCGCCCTCTTCGCGCTTGGCAGGGCCTGACTGATCCACGTTTAGTTGTATGGAGACGATTGGTTTGCTTTGCCCATCGCCAAAAGGCCCTCTCGGACTTGTGCCACTGCCAAGTGGATTTACAGCGAGACTGGGAGTACCTTGGATTGCCCCCGTGGCGTTAAACAGAATGCTGCCTGCGAATCTTTGCTGCAGGTTTGACCTCTTTTCCGGTTTTTCGTTTTCTCCTCCCAAGGTCATTCTGGGAGGAGTGTTAAAACCACCGAACCGAAGACGGAACGCAGCTACTGGCGCCGGAGTGGGAGCGTTTTTTGCCTCTTTCGGCGTAGTTGGGATTACGGGTGCAGCTGCCGTGGCCTTAAAGGTCACGCTCGCATTGCTTCCGACCGAGCCACCGGAGTAGCCAACGATTCCACCATCTTCCGTGTTGCCGCCTTTAATCGATCCGTCTCCATAACGGACGTTGAGTTTGAAGGTTGCTGCGTTCTGTTTTCCTTCTGCGATTTCCAGAACGTCGAAAGTCTTTTGCTCTTCCTGTTTTGGTGGCTTTGGTACAGTTTGCTTTTCAACAGTCACCGTACCAACCTTGGTTTTTCTTGTAGTTTCCGTGATAGTTTGCTGATCGTTGTCTATAATTTTCACTGAAACCTTATCGCCCTTCGCGGCTCTACCCGCTTTGATTTCTTCTGCGGTGATGTCTTTCACCGTGGTAGTTTCTGAATCGGATCCCTTGATTTCAACAGGCGGAACTTCATCGTGAGTCGATTTGATCCCACCGTCCGTGGGCTGGGGGGCTGGCGGATCTTCGGCCGCATCGGCTTGCCTCCGTGCAGCGTTAAGAGACTGCTTCGCGAATACCAATCCAATGATTGAGGTCACCAACCCAGCTCCTGCAACGGCTAATGAGGCCCCGGAAATTTTGTTTGCAGTGTCCGCAGCATCAGCTTGCCTCGCAGCTGTTGGGTCCGGCGGTGTCGGAGGAGTGTCACGTTGCACATTCAGATGACTCCCAACCGAGGCCCCCAAAGCTCTGGGCGGACATGTGGTCAAGCCTAAGCCTTTGTCTGTTTGGGCTTGATGAGCGATGCGGTCTGCCGATTCGACTGCGCGGCGTTCGTGGAGTCCGTCAGCATTCCCAACCGAGAGTCCATCCGTCATGGGCGTAGTTTCCACGGGGCCCGATGCTTGCTGGACGACATGCGTCAGCTCGTGGGCCAGCAGATTCCGCCCTCCTATCGTGCTGGTTGAATAACGGTCCGGCGCAAAGGCGATGTGGTTCCCAACGGTGTATGCGTTAGCATTGACCGCACGAGCTGACTCGGCTGCCTGTTCGTCGGTGTGAACTCGGACGTTGCTGAAATCGAATCCGAAATGATCCTCCATCGAGACGCGAAACGCGCTGTCGAGTTGTCTGCCAGGAGTCGAAATCGCGTTCCGCACAAGTGTCGGCGCGCTTTCTTCCACGGCAGGACCTGTGGATGCACGCTGGACGGAAAGCGCAGTGGTTAATAGGTTTTGCCGAGACGCAGAGTTCGGGGAAATAAAAGGGTTCAAAGTAGTCCGGCTCGATCGCACAGCCTCACTCATGTTTTGGTCACCTCTACAAGCGTCACATTTGTCGAACCGGATTTGCCTTTTGAGAATGTGCGAGTGATTTTGTGCTTTCCGATTTCTGTTCCCTGGCACGAGTAATGCTGCTCGCATTCAATCTTGCAGGTGTTTTTCCCTTGTGGGTTTCTGTCGTGGAGAAGGCTGCCGCCTTTCCAGCGTGTCTCGTGAAAATCATAAAAGCGATTCCTGGCCGGAGGCATGTCCCCAAAGATAGGAGATTTTTTCCCTGCACCAACCGGGAACGTGCTATGCCCGCTACAAGGATTTATGCCAAATTCTTGTGGACAATCACTTGTGGCGGGCCCAAAAGACTCAATGACACTCGCCCCGTCCCAGGTTCGTGAGTCCGGTCCTACTTTCATGACCGCAGCGGCGCCAAATCCGGTTCGATAGGTCGAAGAAGTCGCCGCCGTTTTGCCAATTAATTTGTCAACGGTCGTACTTTGTGGGCAACTCGCGCCTGAGCCGCTACCCGCTTGAAGCGGGCTAAATCCCGAGCCCATCGGATTTAGCCCCGAACCGACGTTCTCGTTAGCTTCCGTTTGCGACTGTGTGAGTTGATTGCTTGCGTTGTCTTTCGTTCTCGTATCTGAAACTTCGGCGTCATCGCCGTCGTCGAAATGGGTGATTGCGCTTCGCCTTCGAGCAGGGACTTGTGTCAGGTCGTAGTTCGTCACGAAGTGAGGTGGATTTGCAGAATCACGCATTTCGCCTCGCGTCCGCGAAAGCCGGGCTGAGGTTTCCGTCTGCACATACGAGGGGAGAAGAGGAGTCCCAGGCTGTCGCCGTCTCGAATCGCGGCTTTTCTTGCACTCATCACACACTTCCCCTGAAACGGTGTGTTGGCCGCACGCACATTGCCGTTGCAACATGATCTGCGGAGCGTGGGACGATGTGTTTATGGCAGACGATTTCGTCGCGGTTGCGGCCTGTTCACTCATGCGTGGACCTCGTTTGCTTCAGGTTCGGCGTCGTTGCCTTAGGATTGATCGCAGCATTCCGTTGGTGCGCTCGGTTAGCACGCAGTCCAAACAAAGACACGCTTGAAACAGCCGAGTGGATCGCCTTTGCAATTTCCCTCCCAGCAATGGGGGCTTCAAAAGTTGGGTCCAGATGAATTTCAGCGCCAGTTATTCGTTGAAGTGAGGAACTGGAACGCTGTGACAATGCAGCGGGCTTTTCCAAAAACAACTGCGCGAGACGAGACTCAACCACAGCCTGAAATGTTACGGTGTCAGTCATTTCGGCGGGCAGTCCGTCGAGAACAAGACGTTCGATGTAGAGATGGAGGCTCATGCTACCGCCGCTTTCGAAATGGGTTTGTCTGTGGGTGCGACGAAAGCAGGTTCCGGCACTTTCTCTTCTGTGATGCTTGGTTTGAAGTTGGCCGTAGGCACAGCCACGGGCAAACGAAATTCCGCTTCATTTATGGGCCGATCGAGCTTACGAAATTCCGCGCGCGCGGCGTCCAGTATCATTTGCATGGTGACGGGCGTTTTTGCTTGCGCGGCGAGGAAAGCCGCGTTCAACGCAATGTTGTGAATGTTTCCGCCGGGAACCGACAAACGCGCCAGGCGGTCGTAGTCCAACGCGGCGATTGGAGTCTGCTTGGGGAAAACACGCTGCCAGATCGCCTTACGTTCAACAGCACCGGGAAAGGGAATGTTCAGCACAAAGCGCAAGCGCCGCATGAAAGCCTGGTCGAGCGCGCTCTTCATGTTTGTCGCGAGAATGGCCAGGCCACGATACGCTTCCATTCGCTGCAACAAATAGTTGATTTCTATATTCGCGTAACGGTCGTGGCTATCCTTTACCTCGCTGCGTTTTCCGAAGAGTGCGTCCGCTTCATCAAAAAAGAGAATTGCTCCACCATCTTCCGCTGCATCAAAAAGGCGACGCAAATTCTTCTCTGTTTCCCCGATGTACTTGCTTACGACCGCAGAAAGGTCAATTCGATAAAGATTGAGGCGCAAATCATTCGCGAGAACTTCGGCGGCCATGGTTTTGCCAGTTCCGCTGTCGCCTGCGAAGAGCGCGTTGATTCCCAGCCCGCGCGTCATCTTTTCACCGAATCCCCATTCCTGATAAACGGTGCTGCGTTGACCAACCTGGTCCGCGATTTGACGCAGGAGACGCATTTCCGGCGCAGGCAGAACAATGTCGTCCCAAGTTGCACGAGGCTCGAGTCGTTGCGCCATCGAGTCCAGTCGTGGGCGCGTACTGGCCAAGCAGATATTCCAGACTCGAGATATATCCGCGGTTTTTCCTTCTTTCGGTTTCGCGCCCGCGTGTCGCGCAATCTCTTCGACGCTGGAAAGATTCATGTTGAATTGGCCGGTGAGCCTCGAAGCAAGTTCAGCCGATTCGGGGCCAAGCGCGGTGAGCCATGCGGCGTTTTGCTCGGCTGGAGTAGGTTTTGCAACATCCAAGACAAAAGAAGACTGCGCGAGGGAGGGCCACACATCGCGTGTATCCAAAAATGTTACGCCGTTGATGCGGGAAAGGAACCGAGCGATGGTGGACTGCCCCGCTAGCTGCAAAGGATCCTCCGCATTTGCGCCATCGAGGTAAAGCGCGAGAGGCAGTAGGGAGCTTTCTCTTTGCCAGAGTCGCGCTACCGATTCAATTTCACTCGCGTGAGAAGAAAGAAGATTGGCTTGCAGGCGATACATGTGCAGCCCCAACGCCGTTGAAGCGCTGCCGGCGACGACCAATTTGCTCGCGCTATCCTGGCCAACCAGTTGCATCACGGGAATGGTCTGACCGAACGTACCCTGCTTAAGCCTTGAAGTGATGGCATCCACGGAGGTTTGTTGGGATTTCGGTGGTGCGGCGATTAGTTCATTTGGATCAGGTAGGGTGAAGAGTGACGCGAGCCGGTCGTCCAGATAATTCAAGCCCTTGAGATAATTAACGATTCTCTCGTCCGCACGCAGTGGACTAGTGCTAAGCGGCTGGCCGTTTGGCTGAAAAATCTCGATAAGTCGCCAGTAGCGCAGCGGCCGTTCCGGACACATCGCGTCCCAGGAGGGATCGTCAAAGATCGTGAAAGCCAGTGCGAAGGTTGGAAAGGGCTTTGCGGGATCGAACTGAGCTGCGGAACAGAGCGCGCCTATCCCCGTGTCTAACTCCATTGCGGCGCATAGCAAAAGAATGTCCTGCTCAAAAAGCGTCAGGCCAAGCCGCTTGCTGAGAATCACGAGGGCGGGCGGGTTGCCGGACGTGTCGGGCGGCGCGGATGCAGCGCCAGAGACTCGTGCTGAATCGTCTTTTCCGCCATCGCCCTCAGTCAACAAGCCAGGCTGCGCTTTGACGGAGGCCTGCGCTTGATCCTTCTGCAGAAGTTTTCTCCAAAAAGATTTTCCCGAATCAGCGGGTTTAGAGAGCGGCTCGGTCAGCGCGACAGCGGAACGATTCTTGCGCGCGCGATCCTGCAATCGCCCGCGCAACCACTCGAGTCGGTCGGAGAGATAGCGGTTATTTGCGTCTTGCCAGTTCGATGCTTCGCTCATGTCGCGCTCACTTTCTGCGATTGGTCAAATTGAGGCGGCTTCTTACTGCGGTCCACGAGCAGTGTGTCGACGCCATCCACGCGAAGCCGGACGTAGTAGTCGCCTTTGGCTACGTTGTTTGCGACGAAAGTCAGGTTTGGCGTCTGAGTCGGATGAGCATCCGCCAGAACTTCCTTGTCCCCAAGCAGAAGGGAGGCACGTTGTTCCGGCCGGACCTCAGGGGACACGGTCGCCGCAAAACTGATCGTGCCGGAGGGTGCCGATGTCGGCGAAATCGAAAGAGTCGGTGCGAGTGAAAAAGAGAGTTGATTCGTGATGCGCCGGTAAGTCTCCGTCGGACTCTGCACGAGGACAACGAGCGTGTAAATTCCTGCGGGCCAGGACGCTGGGTTAGGAGGAACTGTGACCTTAACTTGTGTAGCGGTCGAACCAGCCAGCGGCGGCACTTCAACCGGCCCCGGCCAGAGCGGATGCAGAAACTGCACACCGAGATTGATACCTTCGAGATGATGCCCATTCAGAGTGAGCGTATCGCCCAATTTTGCACTGGGTTGATTCTTGGGCAGCTCCAGGCCATCGAGAGATGGATAAGGCGAAAGCAAATCCGGAGAAGAGAAGATTCCACTGTCGTTTTTGGCCCGAGTCAGCACCGGCAAAGGAGTTTTGACGGGAAGCGTACTCTCTATCAGCGCCACGGAAGCTTCATATGCGGCGGAAAGCCGATACTGCGTCGCGAATCCAGTCCACAATTTCGAAATCTCTTCGAGAGAAAGCGGCTGTAGGGTAATGCGCACGCGCTCGACCTGTTTATCGAGATCGCTGGCCGGAATGGTCGCAGAAGTTGCGGACTGAATGTCGGCCGCGCTCAGAATGCAGTGGTCGTAGAGAAGGCTCATTGCCTTACCCAGCACTTGGTGGCTGAATGGCTGGGCGACGTCATCCTGGCGTCCGAATGCGGTGATCAGGTAATGAAGAGCCAAAGGAAGAGGGGGATTGCCCGTTTCGCCGGGTTGCAATTGGCGCGGCATGTCGTGATTTCGCCAAGCCGCGTTCGGCAGCACTTGATAGAGAAAGAGATTTAATTGGTTGACTGTGTTGCTGCCGCGGGCCTTGTCCGGCGGAAGAGTGGTCACGATGGTATCTCCGAGATCGGGATCGCTCGTGATTCCGCTGTGAAGAATCGATTGCAGTGTTGCCGTAACCGCAGCGAGAGCTGTGGAGTTGCTCATTGGGACGCTCCCCGCCGCTGCTTGCGCAAATACTCGTCAAGCCCCATCACCGCAGATTCCGGCTTGGCGCTGCGCTTCGTTTTCTCGGCGATGGTGGCGCGAACTTCTACTCGCCCAATCGTGATATGAATCGCCGGCTCAGAGTCGGTCGAGGGTGTTCGCGTTTCCTGAGGTTCCCAGGTTTTTGGGTGAGACGGCGCTAGCGCTCTGGGAGAGGCGAAGGAAGGGCTCTGATCCGACGGGTTCTCTTTCGCGATCGAGTTGTTCGCAAGCTTCGGCAGAATCAACGAGCCGGAACTATTCGTGGGAGGCATCGTATCTTCTAGCGCTTTGTCCTCAGCGACCTGCCTTGCGGGTGAAATGGCTCTTGGTTTCCCGAGATCCTCGGAGCTGACAAGAGTCACCTCGGAAATCTGCAGTGATGGAGCATGAGGAGGTGCGCTGAAGGCCGACTGATGGTCTTGAAGCGTTGCGCGACGCGCGTCGTCGAACAGCGCCGTGTTCTCCTTGGTGGAGCTTTTCTGTTCTTCCTGAACACGCGCAACTTTGTCGCCTTCTGCCGTTGATGCCTGGACACCTGAGCTGTATAAATCCGCGTGCTTTTGGTCCAGTGCAGAGATCGGCCTAAGAGTTAGCGTCGGCTGCGGTTCGTTTGCTGGCTTTAGGCTTTCTACATTCGCTTCGCTCGGGCCCCGCTCTGTGGTTTGCTCTGTTTCGTTCACTTCCTCAACGTAAGGGGCAGCGGCCGAAGTGTCCGGAACTGAAGGCACGTCCAGACTTTGAGGCTCGAATCTGGCCGCGCGCCGCGGTTTTGCAACCTCTGCGTTGCCGGTGCTGCGTGCCAGGAGCTGGGAAAGAAAATTGCTCATGATCGGACAGCCCTCAGATAGCTTTCGCGCCGCGCCGGGCTCAGCGAAAGAATTTCACGCTCGCTCCACCCATATGCGGATGCCAACTCGTGAACTTCCCCGAGCAGACGCTTCGCCCACCACTCAATTTCGGACCAGAAGTACGCCGCGATATCAAACAATACCGACGCAGTGCGGCCACAAGATGCGCAGGCAATATTCAGCCGAATATCCGAACCTGGATCGATTTCTGCAAGCCGGCTCGCCATCGTCTCGGCAATCTCCTCGGGAATGTCGCGAACGGGCTTGCCATCGTGCTTTGCCAAAACCAGGCAGCGGTTGAATAGAATTTTCTCCGCAAGCTCAGAAGACTCCATGGCGATAGTCACATCGAGGCTGTTTGGAGCGCGCAGCAGCAATTCGTAGCCGCCGGTGCTGACCGCAAGCTCTCCGCTGCTGCAAGGCGGCAAATCTCTATCGAGATGGAAATCGTTCGTGTTGAAGATCAATTCCATTGTTTCTCCACATTGCGGGCAAGCAACAACGCTCTGCATCGCGGTGCCAAGCGTGGCCTCGCGCAGTCCAAGTAATGCGCGGTCTCGTTTCCCGATGCTATGCAACGCCAGCGCTTCTCGCTTCTCGTCGGGGCAAGCGGCGGCGTACAGATCCAATGCATAGTGCACCGGCTGTTTGCCGTGTCCGCGTTCCCACACGGCGAGTACGCCTTCCGCCGAAAGCCCGCGCATTTCGTTTTACCCCACGGCAGGAACTGTGAAGCTTGGTTCGCTTGGCTCGGGAACTTCAACGTCGCGCTCCCAGCCTTCGTTTTCAAGTTTTATGTGCTGGATGGCTACCGCGTTCGCGTTGGCATCCAGGTCCGGCAAAGCTTGATATTCGGATACCCAACAGCGGTACACCTTGTAGGTGAACGCAAGCTGGCCCGCTTCGTTGTATACCTCGATGAGAATGTCCTTCCGGAAATCCTTCAACGAGACTTCCGCGCCAAGTCCGGCTCCGATGTGCCAGACCTTATTCGCCCATTGTTCGAAATTGACGTCGTGAGTTACACCGCGTTCCAGCGTGATCGCGTCATATTCGGTTCGCCCCGGCGATTTGCGGCTGCTTGAAGGATCGCCGCCTTCGCGGTGCTTGACCACTTCCGTCGTCCGCTTCAACATCCCCACTTTGCTGACGCCGGCGACGTACTGCCCGTCCCACTTCACACGAAATTTGAAATTCTTGTATGGATCAAATCGCTGCGCATTTACAGTGAACTCAGCCATTGTTTTCCTCCACGCCTCAGGTTGCGATCTGTCCAGCCATCTGCTGGATCTGGATCACTACAAATTCCGCCGGTTTAAGCGGCGCGAAGCCCACGACGACGTTCACAATTCCCAGATTGATGTCGTTTTGTGTTGTGCTTTCTTTGTCGCACTTAACGAAATACGCGTCGGAGGGGGTTTGACCTTGGAAAGCCCCTTGCCGGAAAAGGTTATGCATGAAGGCGCCAACATTGAGCCGTATTTGCGCCCAAAGCGGCTCATCATTCGGTTCGAAAACGACCCATTGCGTGCCGCGATAGAGGCTTTCTTCCAAGAAAAGCGCCAACCTTCTTACCGGAATGTACTTGTATTCATCCGCCATTTGATCGGCGCCGTTCAACGTTCGGGCTCCCCAGCAGACAGGACCGTAGATCGGGAAGTTGCGCAGGCAGTTGATCCCGAGCGGGTTGAGAACTCCGTTCTCGGGATCGGTCAACTTGTACTCCAGCTTCTGGACGTTGGTCAGCGTCGCTTCCGTGCCGGCGGGCGCCTTCCAGACTCCCCGCGTGCCGTCGATTCGCGCGCAGAGCCCGGCTATCGTGCCGCTGGGTGGTGTGGCCCTAAGTCGAAACCCATTCAAAGGATCGGGAATGTCGATGCGCGGGAAATAAATGGCCGCATTTTTCGATCGCAACGTTCCTGCGCCATTCAAGTACGTCATCACCTTATCTACCTTGTCTCGATTTGCATCTTTCTGTGGCGTATCGAAGAGATAGAAAGCGCGCCGATCCGTGCAGAGTTTCTCTGCGGCGGAAGCAATTGCCGCCGCGTTCGTATCCGCCAAGTTTGCCGTGACCGGGAGACACAACAGATTGAACAGATCCACATCCAACAGCGCGTAGATTCCGGACTTCGCGTTTGGGTCGCCAATTATTCCTGAAGTGATTCCACTGCCGTCGCCGGCAGGGTCCCAAGTGCCGTCAGAACCTGGGCTTTTCGCTGCTCCGGGTAGTACCTGTGCCTGTTTCGCATCCTGGCCCAGCGCGTATTGCTGAACGTTCTGCCCCGCTTTGGCAAAGCCCAGCTTTGTTGCAAGACCGGCCCCGCCGTCACTGAAAACCAGAACGTCCGCCCACTTGCCCGACCCAGTTTTTGCAATCAAATAGTAGGTCGCTGGGCTGGTTCCTGCGACGACAACCGTTGCGTTGTCCAGGCCCTTACCGGCGCCCTTCGCACGCAACTGCGTCTGAAGGAACCCAGCCACGGCGGCCATGGTTGTTGGCACAGGATCCAAGCCATCGGTCGTAAAGGTCGTCGCGCCGAGTGCCACGTCGACGGTATCCCCTTTCGCCAGCTTCGTCAGATCGGGCGCGACGCCGCCAAGGGTTCCAGTTTGAGCGGGTCTGCCCGAGCCACTTTCTCCAAGCGTGATTAGTTGAGACCCCGCGTTGACGATGGCGGCAGCATCCTGTGGATTCGTCGCATCGATCACCAGATTGCGGAAGGTCTCCGTTGCGATTATTTGCGTAACTCCATTGGTCACGCTCACTTCCGTAACGGTCAAGTTAAATTGTTTCGTGGGATCGAGCGTCGCGTAATCAACATCTATTCGTAAATTGTTGCCCCAGGCTCCCGGGCTATTCGCCGTCGCTACCAGCAGAGCGCTGCCGCCGGTTCCGTCCGCCGCCATTCCGATGGCCGCTGCTGTGGGCCCGTTGTTCGCCGTCCCGGATGCCACTCGCACAACATATGCTTCTGTTCCGCCATTCAGAAAGAACTGCTGGATTCCGTAGCTCGCTTCGCTCTTTATATCCAAACCGCCAAACTGCTTCTCGAAATCTGAAAAGCTGAGAACTTGCACGGCCTTGTTCATCGGACCGGCAGGAAAGTTGTCCACAAAAGCGCCTATGGACGTCGCCACTCCAGTGATCGTTCGAACCCCACTCGGAATTTCCTCGATGTAGACGCCCGGATAAGTCACGGCAACTGGCATAAGATTCCTCTCTTCCGCCCGATGGTCTCAATTGTTCGTCGACGTGACCGGACTGCGGATGGCCACGGCACCCCACCTACATTTGCTGGGTGCACTTGGTCCGTGTTTCTAGCAATCCTGCGAGGGTCGGCGCTAGGAATTGCTTGCGCCATTAGGATTGTTTTGCACTTTTCTATGTATGAAGGGAGAAACGAACTCGCCTAGCGTCGCGCGATGCGCGCTTCGTATAGGTATTCGGAAGGACACATCCCCACATGGCGCCGGAACGTATCCGCAAAATGCGATAGATCGTTGAATCCGACAGCGAAGGCTACGTCCGTGATGGAGGCACCAGGGACCCCCAGCATCTGGGTGGCCTTTTCTATACGATGGCCGATCAAAAATTCGCGGAATGTTTTGCCGTGAACTCGCTTGAAGCACCGGCTGAACTGGAATCTTCCTAGGCCGCACAAGCGGGCGACAACGCCGAGCGCTACCTTCTCAGAATAGTTTTCTTCCACGTAAGAGATTGCCGGCAAAAGTTTTTTGTGTCCCTCGAGTGTACCCGGCTTGTTGCGGCCCGGCACCAGAGGAATTGCCTCATTGCGGGCCCTAGCCGCTGGCACCGCGCTTTTGGAGATCGCTGAAAATAGCGCCCCGATACGCGCCGCAAGCTCGGGCCCAGGCAGCGGGAGCACGATGTAGTCCCAAACTCGCATTCGGAGTGCCCATACCGCCAATTCCTCCGAATGTTTCACCGTCAGCATAATCACCGGCACGTCGGGTCGTTCGACCCTAAGCCGTTGTAAGGGCTCTAAATGTTCGGGGCCCGGCTCGTCATATTCAAAACAGACAACCACGGGCCGTACACTGGCCACTACAACGGCAAGTTCGCACGGTTTTTTCATGAGAATCGGGCGGTATGCCCGCAACTGGGCACAATTGTCGTGCAGAGAGGGATTAACCCTGAAGTCTACCCACACTAGCGCAGGACGAGGCAAGTGTGTCTCCCACGGGCCTTTCACTCGAGCGCGCTTTCGGGGTGACGCTTATTCGAGTTCCATTTGCCCGGATAGTCTTTCCTATGGTTGATAGTGGGTGACTGGTTGGGTTCGTTTCACCCGAGTCAAAAACCTTGTGGAAATACCGCGTTTTTAAGCAAATTGCAACCGGAAGCTCGCGACAGCGTGCGACAGGTTGGGATTCACTTCGGCTTCAGGTGAACATGTGAAAGGGCGGTTAAACTAACTACGACCGACTATCCTGATTCTGACTTTGCGCTTGTATTGTACGTCTCGACGGTGGGGGAGCTCCTCGACCGGAGAGCTGCATAGTGCGTGCGTCACGAAAGTGGAACCAAAGATCGCTGTCGGGTGAGGTTTCAATGACGTGACGCGCGGTGAGAATCAAGGGATGATTCCGCCACAGAATTGCGGAGCCAGTTCCGATAGACTGCCCCTCATCAGCAATTATCCCTACGGTGTGCCAGGCAACGGCTTCCTCGATGGCTTCCCCTTCTCGGTTAATGAGGTCAAGCTGTTTGCTTTTCATTGCCTCCGCGTTTCAACGCAGTCTGATAGGTACCTCAGACTGGCCAACGTTTCTTGATTTTCTCCGAATCCTTGAGGACCGAAGCAAATCTATCGTCTTCGATAGCCCGAATGATCGCCAATCTCAACGTCGCTTCCATCGACTCGTAAAGTAGTCGATCAGGACTGGATAACTGCCCAAGGTGTTGACCATGCGCCAATTTGGAACGGTGCATGTATGCTCTCTCTGCTTCTGAAATACTCATGCCCGCCACACCGAGTTCAGTGGCGAGCTGCGATACCCGGCACTTGAACTGCCGAGTAGAACCATATTGATCAACGTGAACAAGTGCTTCCAGTGCAGTTGCGACGAGCACCCATCTAATCTCGATGTAGTAGGTTCTGACTGCGTACTCGTGGTACCACAAGGCCCGTGACGCACGATCTGGCAAAGGGCAAGAGAACAACTTTTGAAGAAGATCACGAAGGCGAATGGCACCAAAAGGGACGGAGATCACAGCTTACGTCAACGGTGACATTCCGTTAGACCCTGCGAAATTTCAACCGAAATCACCTGAATCGGGTGCCGGGCCGTCGCAAACGTCACCTCAAGAAGCAGCGGTTTCTTCGATTGAAGTAAAATCGACACCAGATGGTGCTGACATTACGGTTGACGATAAATTTATGGGTAACACTCCTTCAACCCTGAAGTTGGCGTCAGGCGATCACAAGATAAGAGTCGAAAAGTCTGGATTCAAAGCATGGGAGAAAACCTTGACAGTCAGCGTTGGCGAGACGCTCTCGATTACCGCAACGTTAGAGCCGCAGTAGCGAAATAAACCAGATCGAAGATAAGCGTTTGGAGCTTGAACTTGCTGCGGCTAACTCAGATGAGCTTGAGCATCTTAAGGACGCTCACCAGTAATTCTTGTGTCTTGGGGTGAGGCTTCCATCACTGTGCCCTTGTAGCTCTTTAATGGATGCCTGAACATGTGCCAGACTGCGTTCCATGTGCAGCTCCACATAGGGAGCGAACCACGTGGTGCAGTGCGACTCAGCTCCCAAAATCTGTCGCAGACCTCACGGAAAGCGCCGACTGCGGCGGGGGCGCCCGTCAGGCGCAGATGGTTGAGCCATTCGTCGTTAGAGAGATGCCTTGACTTTCGTCAGTTAGGGGGACAGTCTACAGCACTTCTCTTTCAAAAGCATAGGCCGCAATGAAGTTAGCTAGCTCCAGGTTCGTCGCGAAACCGGTAAAGCCCCTTGGTGAAATTCTACTTTCCGATTTCCCGATTGCCAGGAGTTGGGTGTAGTGTTGTTGCCCTCACCCGCAAAAATATCAGTGCCCGATTATTAGGCTTACCGGGCAAGTGGATTGAAGCGGACCAAGGTACCGGTAACCCCGTTTCCAAGAAATGTTCATTACTGGAGAATAAGAGCCTTCGCATTAACGTAACGTTCTCTCGGAGAACGTCACTAATTGGGTGAATCGGTGCTCGACAGCGACTCCTGTGGAGGTGGTTGGGGCCAAAAGGCCCAGTGTTCAGATTGAATTTGGCCGGGCGATCACGGCCCAATTTAATTAGGACATCTTGGCCAAGGAATACTTTCCGAAACTCAAGGTCAGGTTGGAAAGGGGATGTGCTTTATGAGCTTTGCCCCAATGAGCAAGGACACCCGAATTACAGAAGCAGTATTCAAATGGAATACTACCGCTGTTTTGGTTCTCACTTTGCTGAGTTTCGTCGCTTCGTCTTGCGGTGCCGCCAGAACAAATCAATTCAAACAGTTTAGCCAAGCTGGCACTACCTATACTACGGCAGTAATCGATTTAATCGATGCATCTGGTTCAACAACAATAGACGCAGATTCATTGGAATTGGTGGAAGACCGAGAACATCTCACAACGGAACAGCGTAAGAGAATTGTTGATCACAACAAAGAACTCCGAACGCGACTTGCGATCCTCGGAGATATGAAACGACATGCGCACCTCCTCAATTCGTATTTCGAAGTCCTCGGTGCTCTTGCTGATAGCAACGCGCCAAGCCAGATCGGCTCTGCGGCTGACGGCGTGGTCCAGGCGCTCGGGAAAATCCACCCATCAATTCAAAACGCGAAAATCGGCGAGGCTCCTGTAGCAAACTTCGTGGGGGATGTAACTCAGATCGTGGTCGCGCACTTCAAAGCAGCAGCGCTCGAGGCTGAACTAAAGAAGCGCGCCAAAACAATCGAACGTGAGCTCGACCTTCAGCAGGCTGCACTTAGCGCTCTCGCTCAGCAAATGCGGGTAGATCTCCAGGCCCAGATTAATCGACAAGAATCAAAAGATATTGTATTGCCTTTCGTGGCTGATGGGCCATTGCCAGGAGCTTGGTCAAGCGAACGAAGGGACCTACTGCAATCTCAACTATCGTTGGCTTCGGTTGACGGAGCTGCTGACGCTGCAAGGAAGCTGAAGATTGCTTTCGTCGCCTTGGCGGAGGGGCGATTTCAACTGGTTGATGTCCCTGCACTCCTCAGTGACATCAACGAAATAGTTTCTCTTATTGAAAAAGTTGAAGGGAAACAACAAAAACAATAGGGAGTGGATGACATGATAGCTCCTGAAATACGTGACCAGACGCTTGAGCAACTTGACGAGACATTCTTGAAGATGACGTCGCCGGAGTGGGATCTCGCGCTTATTGGAAAGCCGCAAGATGTACTCACCCAAGCCGCCGAAGCGCGGGAGCTTGTCCAACTTGCTCGTCTTCGGTTGGGAAACGCCGCTTTAAGCGATATTCGAGACAAGCTCATTAAGAATGAAGATGGGCTTGAAGAGGGTCGCAACGAGCTGAGTCAGGTTCTAGATATGTTCGACGAAATAGAGAGCGCACTTGGCGCGATTAATTCGTTCCTGAATGTCGTGGCACGGGTCGTTTCACTAGTTTGATATGGCCATTGGGGAGTTCGGCTGTCAATTTCCCTTCCTCTAATAGTTCCATCTCAATTGCGTCTATGACGCTCGACTAGTTTTTTCCAAGGTTTCTTCATGAGAAGCCCGCAACGTAATCCTACTCTTTCCGTCAAGTCCTGGTAAGTCGGCTTACCGGTAACTTGGGTACTAGAACGTACTTGAGAAAATTAGGATCTCCCGCAGAAAGCGTCGGCCTTAGTTCGTACTGACGATTTGCGGTAGAGCGATGCGCGTCAGAATCAAATTCTCGTCATTTTCTCTCGTCGCAACGAACGCAGCTCACCCGCTTCTTTCATTTTACGAGTACGCTCACATGCTATTTCAAGTTTGGCTATCGTGGGATCTCCGTATCGGCTCATTTCTTTGTACGCTTGCTCTGGATTGGCCCTAAATTCCTTTACCAGTTTCTGAACCCAATGGTGCGACACTCCGAGCTGTTTAGCCCAGTTGCGACCGCTTGGCTTGTTAGTGTCACGGCTGGTATACCACCAAAACACGAATCGCCGAATCATCAGCGATTCAGCCTGACTTCGCCAAGGTTGCGGCGGATGGTATCGCGGACTGTTCCTGGCTTTCGCCAAGTTTTTCATCCTCGCTTCATAAGGACAATCACGAAACTCACGTGGATATTTTGAAGGCACAGTCTCTCTCTCCTTTCAGCTCTCTAGCCGAGTTGCCACCCTTGGTAGGCTTCTCTGTATGCGAATCTAAAGGAGTTAGTAGAACATCAGGGAATCGCTGGTAAATTTCGGCTTTGACCTTCGTAAAATCCACTTTGCCTGGGTTCAGCTTGATAACGCTCTGCAGCTCCTCACAATATTTCCCAAGTTGGGTCAGCAATACACGCGATACAGCGGTCTCTTCTGCGATGAAATAGCAAACGCGCCCTTGGTTGGGCAGGATCACCCCACCAATTTCCTCGAAACGTTCAACCAGCTTCTGTAGACGGATTTGACGACACGAAGCCTCGTCCAATTTCAGTACGGCGGCTTTATCCGATTTGGGTGCCGTTTTTATCCGCTCCCGTACGTCTCTCTTTCCTTCTGGAGAGAAATACTTCTGAAGTACTGCTTGTGCCAATTGTGCGGCCCGCTGAGCTGCCGGTCCTCCCCGAATTGATGCAATCGTTCCGAGCAGCTTTACGTATGCTCGTGCCGGCATTCCTCCTTCTTTGATGCAACTTTCTATCTCCTGCTCATAGTGCTTTGCGGAAACTTCAAGACGTGACTCTAAGTAGAGGCAGGCGGCGCGACGATTAAGCGCCCGATGTTGGTGCTGCTCCCAAGGCGTCATTGAGCGGCCTTCGGTGTTCGCCACTGTCTGAATCACTTCGGCTTGGCGCCAGTATTCCTTTGCCTGCCATTCGTCCAGACCAAACAAGAAGTGCAGTAGCAATTGGTGCGTGGTGTTGAGCTCGCGCGCCAACGCCCGCAGTGACGGCCGCTGTAACTCCGGCATTTGCTTCCAAGAAATAAGACGGCGCCGTAGCTCGTCCGCTCGTGACTCTTGCTTCGTTTTCCGCCCTCTTTTTTGCGAGTCGGCAGAAAGCATGGATGGTGTTTCCAAACCTTTAGAATCTTTCATTGGTTCCGCAGCTCCGGTGTGACAGTCGTGCATCCCAACCACGGCCGATGAATCCAGATTCCTGGTTCAACCTCATAGCAATCTGCCGAACACGCGGCCGGGAGGTTCCGCATAGCTTCGAGGATCGCGGGCTTCGCCTCACAGATCAGCGAAATCATTTCCAAAGGAATCTTGCTTGCTGGCTCGAACCGCAACTTGTCCGGTCCTACCGTTTGGACGGTGATGCCCAACTTCGCAGAGATTTGAGAATTTGAACGCCGGTATGAGTCATTTTCACACCATTAAGATGTCGGTGTTAGGCTGCCCGGCGTTATCGACAATAAGAACCAGCCCTGTCGAAGAATCGGAAATAGGATTATCGTCACTCTTTATGGAGGTTTCAGCCCCTTTCTCGGTTTCTTGTTCCCTTGTTCCTGATATATGTGGGGAACAAGAAAACAGGAATGCATCCCCCCGCGTACCTGAGCCCTCTCGACATATTTTCCCGTCTTCGACCAGACAGCGAAGGGCCTTCCGCATTGGACCAGCCTTGCCTTCGATGTAGGCCTCAATCTGCTCGCGTGTGCGCGGCTCTTGACTTGCCCGAAGATACTGAAGGATTGCCTCCGCAATCCTCGCGGCTTCCGCTTCAGACTTCTCCGCGCCTAGGGAGAGCGAGCGCGTGTCCGGGTCAAATTCCAAGACGGTCTCGGGCCAGTCGGTCCCGTACCGCTGGGAACTTTGCACAGTCCGATAGCGATCGGCGCGCTTAAGAATAATGGCCGCATCTACTCCGCCGAAAATCGCTGTGCTCCCTAGAATTCCGTCTGTCGCGTCTATTCGCTCAGCTTTGCCAGAATGGTGAACGAGCACAACGTGCGCATCTGTCTCGCGCGCCAAGGTCAGGATCGGCTCAATGGCACGACAGGTTTCGGAGTAAGCTTTCTCATCCGCAACACGCACAAACTTGAAGAGCGGGTCGATGATGACCAGCGCAGGTTTGAGTTCTAGTGTTAGCTTGCAAAGATCGAGCATCGCGTCCTTGGGAGCTGCCGCACAGTGGATGTAAATTGGCTCTTCACCTGTCGCACCCAAATCCCGAAAATGCCCGTTGCACCTCGGAGCGTTTCTCTTCAAGCGCCAAGTAAACCACCGTACCCTGCGTTGTCGGACAGCCTAGAAATTGCTCACCGCGCGCAACAGCCAGAGCCAGGCAACGTGCGAGCGTGGACTTGCCGACCTTCGGCTTGGCGCTCAAGATCGATATTCCGCCGGCGGGCAATTTATCTGCAACAATCCAGGAAATTTTCTCGTCTGGCTCTGACATCAGATCCCGCAATGATGTGAGAGAAAATCCACCTGCTGTTGTCTGCAAGGAAGACCTCCATTCCGGAGCTTTGCGAACCATTTCGAGCAGCGCATCACGCGTTCCGCCGCGCTCGACCCACTCGGCTAGGTCTTTCGCCCCTGGCAATTCCAGCAGTTTGAGCGATTCAGCTTTGCCCTCAAGCGACGATGCAATTTGTTGCGCGTGTTTGCGTCCAGGCTCATCCGCGTCGGCAATGATGATGACCTTCTTGCCAAGCAGAGATTCGGAATATTCATCGCGCCAATTCCCTGCACCGCCCGCATTGCACGTTGCCAAAATGCCCAGCTCGCGGGCGGTCTCACAGTCTTTTTCCCCTTCGCAGACAACTACAGACTTACCTGTGAGCACTTCTTGCAATCGGTAAAGGACTCGACGAGTGCCATTCAGATTCCAACGCCAGGCGCCATTGCCCTCAGGCTGTCTCTGTCGAAAAGTTTTCGGTTCCAAGCGGACCACCTGGAAGAGCAGTTTTCCGTTTTCGTCCTGATAGTCGTACTCGGCCACGATGCGTGGCGCAGCGGCATTACCTGGGAAGAGCTCCCTAAGTTCGATTCCCAACGCTGTATAGACTGCTTCCGAAGAACACCCGGCAAAACACTTCAGGAATACTTTTCCATTGCGCTCAATGAGCGACAGGGAAGGGTTTTTGTCCGAGTGCGCCGGGCAAAGTGCCATCCAACCGGTTCCGTTACGCCTTACACCTTTGAGCCGCGAGAGAATCGCCTCCAGATTCATCGGCGTTCCTCTCTCGCGGGAATCGTGTTGCGTTCAATGGACTGCGCTATCGCTTCGGCAGGAATGCGCACCGCCCGTCCGCAATTCACACGTGGTAATTTCCTTCGCAAAATCCACGCTCGCACGGTCGAAATTTTTAGGTTCAGTGCCTCGGCTGTTTCGGCCACGGTGAGTAGAGTCTTCATATACCCTCGTCACGCACGATGTGATTTCACGTGCGTCCGTAAGATATGGTGTGCTTGGATTTTTGGGTATGTGGCCGGTAGAAACGGGGGGCAAAACGGGTAAAAACGGGTAGGTTCGGGGCCGAAAAGTTATGTCCGTCCTCTCTTACTTACGTTTCCGGTAGGCTTTGACCCACGAGTCGATCGTATGTGTGGAGACCCCCTTGCTCTTGCTCAGAACTATCTTTGCATATCCGACAGTGGTCCCCCATCGATTCGGATGGTTGAATAATTCCCTATCCTCTTCCGCCAGTTCCTCTCGTATCTTCCAAACCATCCAGCCCGGATTCTCCCGCTCGATCTCGGCCACACTATAGCCACTTCCCCGAGACAGATTTTTTACTCTTTTCATTTCGTCAATCACTTGAGCGCAGTGCTTCCCGCGGTCTGCCGGCCTCGTGGCTGAATAGCTTTGAACCCCCCGATTCGCATGGGCCTGCGCGGCACGCAAAGCATTATCTAGCTCGCCTTGCCATTTTGCCCGTTCCTCCAGCAGCGGTTGTATCGCTGGGCCATACGTCACACGAGAAATATCGCTATCAAGCTTCTTGATTATCCCTGGCAGCCGTACAATCTCAGCTTCCCACCAAAGAGCATCTTTGTTCGACATACGACCTCCCGAGTCGAATGTGGCGGCGGAATCCTTTTGCTTCGCCCAGTTAGCCGCCAGTCGATTCTAACCTCTTTGCCCTTGACAATATATCCTAAACAGATTAGGTTATCGAATATGAACCAGAACGACCTGAAGAGGTTCACTAGTTGGCTTGGGAAGCGTAGTTACGCGGCCCGCTTCGAACGTCTTGGAATCGAACGACTCCGCGAGATTGCGCGAGAGAACGGAAAGAAGGGCGGCAGACCGCCTAAGAAGGGAACCAGCAAGTGAGCCTCTTTAAGCGCGGGAATGTCTGGTGGTATAAATTCCATTTTGCGGGCGTCGAATACCGAGAGTCCTCGAAGAGCGACAGCAAAGTAGTCGCTCGAGAGGCTGAGCATGCACGGCGGAGGGAGCTCCAGCAGTCATGGAATCAAATTAAACCGCGCAAGCTTCCTCCATCGTTTTCGATGGCTTCAACCGATTGGCTCAACTCTCGGAGCGGAATCGCCCCATCAACCGAGAGGAGCTATAGACTTGCCTTGGATCAGCTCATCAAAGAGTTCGGCAAGAAACTACTATGTGACATTACCGCAGAGGATATAGCTGCGTTTCAGAACCGTCGGAAACGTGAGAATATCTCAAATCGCACAGTCAATATTGACCTGGCAGTCCTGCGGCAAGTAATGCGCAAGCACCGAATGTGGGAGGGTATCTCACAAGACGTACGTTTCTTAAAAGAAGCTCCCTCGCCGGGAATGGCTCTGAGTTCAGAAGAAGAAAGTAGGTTACTCGACGCGGCAGGTAAGAGCAGAAGTCGCAGTCTCTATCCACTAATCCTGCTTGCCCTCAACACCGGTATGCGCTCGAACGAGTTACGACTGCTTACATGGGGCCAAGTCAATTTCCTCGCGAAATCGCTGGTCGTTGGCAAATCAAAAACCGTGTCGGGGACGGGACGCATCATTCCCTTAAATTCGCGCGCATTTGAAACGCTTCTTCACTGCCGTAGTTTCTTTCAGAACATCGAGCCAGTGCATTTCGTGTTTCCGTCCGAGAAATATGGCCTGGCTGGAAACAACCAGACCCTTTGCACCTATGGGGTTGACCCAACTAAGCCAATGCAACGATAGAAGGTCGGCTGGGAAGTTGCGAGGAAGCTGGCAGGAGTCGCTTGTCGTTTCCATGACTTGCGCCATACCTTCATCTCTCGTCTAGCTGAGTCACAGGCTTCGGACTCGACAGTGATGGCCCTTGCAGGGCATGTATCGCGACAGATGATGGAGCGCTATTCCCACATTCGTATGGAAGCCAAACGGAGGGCCGTCGACGGACTTAGCGGCAAGGACTTTGAGCCTGAGTGGGCACAGAATAGGGCACAGTATAATATGAGCGGAAAATTAAGTGAGGCTAACTCATTGAAAAGACTTGGTGAACCGGGGAGGACTCGAACCTCCAACCCGCTGATTAAGAGTCAGCTGCTCTACCATTGAGCTACCGGTCCACGGCGTAACCTTAGTATTTTACACGGCACCGAAAACTTTGTCGAACCAGCAGCTCTGCCAAAATTCATCTCAGGAAATCTTCCAGCTTCACCCGCGCATCCGTTTTTCCATCTCGATACTTCACAATCACCGCGGCATACAGAGAAAGACCATATTTTTTTCCCGTCGGATGCGTCACTTCGCGGGAACCCGGAACCACAATCGCTTCTTCTGGTATCACCAGCAGCTCATCATCCTTTGCCGTGTACACCAAATCGCGTACCAAATCATAGACGGGAGTCGAACGATTCAAAATCGTTCCCGACGCCAGCACCGCTCGTTGCTTCACCATCGTCCCTTCATATACGCCAGCATTTCCGCCCACCATCACTTCGTCTTCGATAATCACCGGCAGAGCACCAACGGGCTCCAACACGCCTCCAAGTTGCGCGGCCGCCGAAATATGACAATCCTTCCCGACTTGTGCACAGCTCCCCACCAGCGCGTGCGAATCGACCATCGTCCCTTCGTCCACATACGCGCCAACATTGATAAACATCGGCGGCATGCACACCACTCCACGCGCCACAAAACTTCCATCGCGAATGCTCGATCCGCCGGGCACAATTCGCACGCCGGACTCTTTCGTCAGCGCTTTCAGTGGATAACTGGACTTATCAATGAACGGTTGCCGCGTGGGATGGGCGCCGCTTTCGACGAGTGTACCCAGCCGAAATCCCAGCAAAATTCCCTTCTTCACCCACGCATTCACGCGCCAGCCGTTAGACGACTTTACATCCGGTTGCGCCGCGCGTACTTCGCCTTGATTCAGCGCATCCTTGAATTCCTCAAAGAGTCGGTGATGTTCCTCCTCATACTGTGCCGGCGGATGATCGAACAACTCCTCAATTTGCTGTGCGAGCTGCGGCAACGGCCACCCTTTCCAGAACTCCCACCGACTCCAGTACCTCTCGAATTTTTTTCAGATTCTCCGCCTTCGGCGCCACCAGTGGCAATCTCCACACCGGCTCCAGCAATCCCATCAATGCCATCGCTGCCTTCACCGGAATTGGATTTGACTCCACAAAATTGACTTCCATCAGCGGCAAATACTTTTTATGAATCGCACGAGCTCCAGCAAAATCTCCGGCAAGACCGCAATCGCAAAGTTGAGCCATTTCGCGCGGCACTTCATTTGCCGCCACAGAAATCATACCCTTGCCACCGAGCGCGAAAAGCGGCAGCGCCACTGAATCATCTCCGGCCAGAACCGAAAATTTCTCCGGGACCGTATTCAACAGAGCCGCCATTTGTCCGATATTCCCTGAAGCTTCCTTCACTCCGACAATATTTTCAATCTTGGCGAGACGCGCGACCGTTGCGGGCTCCAGATTCGTTCCGCACCGACCCGGCACATTGTAAAGAACAATCGGCAGCCGCGTCGCCCCAGCGATTGCGCGATAGTGTTGATACAAACCTTCCTGCGTCGGTTTGTTGTAGTAAGGCGTCACGGAAAGCAGTCCATCGGCCCCGAGCGCTTCGAGTTCGCGCGCCAGTTCCATCACTTCTGCAGTGTTGTAACCGCCCGCACCGGCCAGCACTGGCACGCGCCCCTTCGCTTCTTGCAGCGTAATTTCAACAATTCGAAGATGCTCCTTGTGAGTCAGAGTCGGATTTTCTCCCGTGGTCCCGACCGGCACCAGGAAGTGCACACCCGCCGTTATCTGCCGCTTCACCAGACGCCGCAGCGCCTCCTCATCCACGGAAAAATCATTCCGAAATGGTGTCACAATCGCCGTACCACATCCTTCGAACCGCATACATGCCTCCCCTCAACTTTTCCCTTCGCCTCTGGTTGTCATCCTGAGTCTCGGATTTTTCTGGAAACAGAGGACCTCAACCGCTCTGCAATGCAAAGTTCGGTCGCAAGCAAGCCCCTAATTCAACTCTCCCAGAATCTCTCGAAACTCGAAGACTCCCGTCTTTCCGATCACCCAATTCGCCGCACGCAGTGCTCCTCGTGCAAATCCTTCTCTGCTTCGTGCCATATGCCGAATCGTAATTGTGTCTTCCGTCGAATCGAACCCAATCTCATGTGTTCCCGGAACGGCTCCCGCACGATTTGCACTCAAGCTGATCTCGCGCGAATATCCATTTCCCTTCATGGCCTCCGCCAAGGCCAGCAACGTGCCCGACGGCGCGTCCTTTTTGGCTGCGTGATGAATCTCCCATCCCCACGCACCATAGTTCTCTTCCCGAGCGAATCGCCTTGCGGCTTCCGCAACAATTTCTCGAAACAAATTCACGCCGACCGAAAAATTTGAGCCCCATACAACCGCCGCATTCACAGTTTGAGCCGCCATTTGGAGGTCGCTCAGTTCCGCGAACCACCCCGTCGTCCCGCATACCGTGGGCACGCCAAGCTCAGCAAGCTTTCGCAAATTCGTCACAGCCGCATCCGGCTTTGTAAACTCCACCGCGGCATCAATTCCGCGCAATGACTCTGGCATCAGCGCCTTTGCCCCGCCGTTTTCCTTCCCGCTAAATCTCGCTCGCACTTCAAAGCCATACTCCGGCGCAAGCCGCTCAATCATTCGGCCCATCTTTCCATATCCGACAATGGCCAATCCCCTCGTCATGCTGTTCCCGCCCACAACTTCCTCACCATTCCCTCGTAAATCCCAACCGCCTCTTCCAATTCTTTTTTCGCAATTCGCTCATTCTCCGTATGCGCCACATGAATGCTTCCCGGGCCAATGAGCAGCGGCCTTCCCCATGCCCCCGCAAAATTGGGAATGTCCGTCGTGAATGCCACGACCGTCGTCTTCAGTCTGTCAACTGCTTCCATCCGCAACGGCTCCGTACAAAGCGCCTCTCGCATTTCCAAACGCCCGTTCACCGCTCGCCGCAAGGATTCGCGCACCACTTCCGAATCGCCTACCAGCCGGAACATCAACTCCGCACGCGCCTCGTCCGCAATCACATTCGGCGCGCGTCCACCCTCAATCGTTCCAATGTTTAAAGTGGATTTGCCCAGCAGTTCATCACAAGGCAGCGAGATCTTTCGCACGTCTTCGAGCACATTCAGCAGTTTTTCAATCGCGGATTCGCCCAACTCTGGATACGCCGAATGCGCCAGCTTCCCATGTGCAATCAAGTCGAATCGGAGCGCCCCCTTCGACCCCAGGGCCAGCAGATTTTCCGTCGGCTCGCCGTTGATCAAAAACTTCGACCCGCGATTCACTTTCGCCGCGGCCATCGAGCCCAAACTGTCTTTCTCTTCGCCCACCACAAACAACAGTCCGAAATCCCTCACTCCCGCTTCGAGCAATCGCTCCGCAGCAGCCACCATCGCCGCGATGATTCCTTTCGCATCACACGAACCGCGCCCCCAAATAAACTCGTCGTCTTCGCGGGACGCAAAAAACGGCGGCACGGTATCAATGTGCGTGGACATCGTCACCATCGGCGTACCCCACGTCGCCAGCACGTTGAACCGCTGCGGCGTCACTGGCATGCGTTCCGCAATTCCGCCAGTCCTCGCCGCCAACGTTGCCAGATATCCGAAAAGGTATTCGGCCGCGCGAGCTTCCGCCCCCGTCGTGGACTCAATATCCACCAAAGCACGCGTCAAATGGACGACATCCATGCTCAGTCTTTATCTTTCTGGAGGAACCGCTTCGGAGGAAGGAACTGCGCAGAAATCCTGCGGAGAACGCCGCCTCTCGATAGCGCTCCATCCGTCAGCACTCGGCTGATTTGCAAGCCACTTTATTTCAAAGCGACCGGATGACAGTGAACGGGCTTTCGCTTCGTTCCCCAATCTCTGCCGTTTCAGCTACAGCAGAGATTTCGGCGGAGTGTACCTCCCAGTCCCTTTCGCGCGGGCACCGAAGCGAATCGGTACTTCTGCCCGGCTACTCCTGACCTCCGCACCTCTACCAAGAACTCTTCTAGACTACCCGACAAACTTGCATGTTAGCAATGCAGAATTTCTAATTGAAAAAAACCAGGAACACTGCGTCAACTTCGATATCTCTCTCGCAGTGTGGCCGCCAATCCCTTCGCCACTTCTCTCGCGCGCGCAATATCTCCCGGATCAAAAGAAATCGCAGCCACGCGCTGATGCCCGCCGCCGCCAAATTTCTCCGCAAGCGATGCCAGATTCTGATCCGCCGTCGCCTGATTCCACGGATTCGTCCCCAAGGACACCTTTGCCCGTGTCATCGAAGCGCTCACGCTGATCGAATACACGCACTCTCGGTGCAACAAATACGGAATGAACTTGTTGTAACCTTCAAGGTCCAGATCGCTCACGTCAAAATAGATGACACCATCTTTCGCTTCACATCGCTCTCGCAAGATCTCAATGGAGCGTCGATGCCTCTCCAGCAGCGGACTCAGATGCTTTGCCACAATCGGCAGCGCAATCACTTCTTTCAACGGTTTGTACGCCACTTCGGGAATAATTTTCGCGGGTACACCATCTTCTGGCGCAGCCTCAATGACCAGCGCCAATTGCGTCGCCGGCTCCTTCAATTCCACTGCCGATTCCGGCGTCGGAAATTGCGCTCCATCAATGATATCTCCCCAGTGAATCAGTTCTGCGAGCGGGGTCGTATCAAATCCAAACTTTTCACGCGACGTATCGGCAATCAGCTTGGTACAAGACTTGTAATCCGGCTCGTAAAAGAAATGCTTCCCGGGCATCTTTTTGAATTGCTCTGCATCCGCTGGCGTCAAAAACGCGCTCTGGTGATGATCGAACCACCAGGTCACTTTTGCTGAGTTTGAGTACTTGAAATCGACGATAACGTTTTCATCGCCGTCAAACAGCCCAGGCTCCCACGGCTGTTTCGCCTTATGGGTCATACCCGTAAACCCAAATTGCGCCTTTGCGTCGAATTTTTCTCGGTAAAACCGGTAAAACAATGCGGCCGAAGCAGTTCCGTCAAAGCAGCGGTCGTGAAAACAGAGCCTGACT
>Ga0126369_10000147_pt1 | contig 42940 bp, 40 predicted proteins | sample PanSoiMetaPlot_1_FD_109646 | JGI IMG/M metagenome (GOLD analysis project Ga0126369, IMG submission 109646) | Tropical forest soil microbial communities from Panama - MetaG Plot_1 | ecosystem: Environmental > Terrestrial > Soil > Tropical forest > Bulk soil | place: Panama | collected 2016-02-17
CGATCGAGCCGGCGATTGGCATCCTCGATTCGACCCTTCTCAACTGCTCCCGATTCCACCGCTCGGATCAGCGACTCGATGGCCTCGAGCTGCAGCTTCGGGTTGTGGCACAACAGGAATAGGTCAACCCCCGCGAGCGCACCGCGCCTCACCACTTCGGCAATGGCGTAATGATCCGCAATTGCCTTCATCTCCAAGTCGTCGCTCACCAGGACGCCAGCGAAGCCCAGCTCGTTTCGCAAGATGCCGTCCAGCACTTCGCGGCTGAGCGTCGCCGGAAGCGTGCGCTCAATCGCCTCGAATACTACGTGTGCGGTCATCACCGCAGCCAGCCCGGCGCGCGCATAGGCTTTGAACGGCAGCAGCTCGATTTGTCGCAGCCGCTCCAGGCCGTGCGGCAGCCGAGGCAGGGTCAGGTGGGAGTCTTGGACCGTATCCCCATGTCCCGGGAAATGCTTGCCGCAAGAAGCTACTCCTCCCTCCTCCAAGCCTTGAGCAAGGGCGACACCCAAGCGGGCCACCAGCTCCTGATCCCTCGAGAATGACCGATCGCCAATGACCGGATTCGCGGGATTGGTGTCGACGTCCAGCACCGGCGCAAAGTCCCAGTCGAAGCCTACCGCCCGAAGCTCGTAAGCCAAGAGCCGGCCTACCCGACGAGCCAGAGCCGCATCGCCCTGAACGCCGATCGCTCGCATCGGCGGCAGCGAAGTGAACGGGACGCCGCGCAAGCGCGTCACGCGACCACCTTCCTGGTCCACCGCTAAAGCCAACGGCCGCTTTGCGGAGCTCTTCAGCGAGCGGCAAAGATCCGCGACCGATTTGGCATCGCCCAGGTTGCGTTGAAACAACACGGCGCCAAAGACACCCGCGTCGACCAAGGACGAGAACTCGGATCCCGGTTCCACACGTGAAAAGCCCACCATGAACATTCGGGCGCATTGCCGTGCCAGCTCTGAAGACGCGCTCATTTTCTTAGAAGCACTCCCTCAAGAAAAAAGGCCAACGCCGCGCCGACGATCAGCCAGGTCCAGAATGGAACCCGCTGCCGCTGCGCTTCTGCCGCGCTCGCACGCATCGTCTCTTCCCCAAAATATGTGGAGAGCTCCTCGGGTCTGAGGCGAGTGAGGTCACTCTCCGACGGCTCGAGCACAGCCGCGAAGGAGAGCTCGGGAATCTCGTCGCCAGCAGTGTTGAACGCCTGGTGCACCCCGGGTTCGGAAATCGGTCCCACCAGGGCGCTCCCGTCGTCGCGCTTCTGGGTCGGCACCCGTAGTCCAGACGGGCTGCGGACCCAGGAAATGGCCTGAGACGTCGGCGCCGACAAGACAAAGCTCGCGCCAACACGAGCCTTGGCCTCGTCTCGTTCTTCCAGAGAGCCGCAGAGAAAGGCGGCGAATCTCTGAATCAGCGGGAGGAAGCTGGTGCGCAGCGGCAGATCAGTCCAATCTCGGTCTACGGTCGAGGTGTAGAGCAGCACCCTGCCTTGTCCGCGTCGAGCGAAAGCCAGCGCTGGAGCTCCATCGTCGAAGGTTGCCAAAACCTGTGAGCTGGCCTGCTCACCGGGAGCCGACTGCGCCGGCTCCAGAAGCATGTATTTGAAAAACCGGGCGCCGACCAGACCTTCGCGTGCCTTGCCATTGAATGGCAGAAACAGCACGTGGTCGAAAGCAACTTCTTTGATCCTAGCGGCGCTCGAATCCAGGTCGCCCGGCTCCGAGGAGACCGCGGTCTTCACCATCCGCAAGCCTCTGGGGAGAATTGCCCCCAGCAGCTTGTTGTAAGCTTCCGGGTCGACGCGGTCGCCCATCGAGATCAGCAGCCCTCCACCGCGTTGAACGAATTCCACCAGCCTGCGTGCCACCTCCGGCGCCGGAGCGCTGACGTTGAGCAGGAAAATCAGATCATAGTGCTCGAACGCCTCTCGAAACGCAGATTCGGTATCCCGGATCACCTCTTGCACTGGAGAACCCGCCGCGCTTAGAGCGGCGTCGACGAAAAAAGCCTCGTCGCGGTAGCGGATCGGGCTGGGCTCCCCATTCACCACCAGTGCCTGCAGTTGCTTGGGAAGGTGGACGACGAACGAACGCCGGTCGTCCGCCGGCAGGTGATCCGAGGTTATCGAGACCTCGCCGCTGTATTCGCCCCCGGTAGCGAAGGTGTGCAGCAAGGTCTTTCTTGCGCCGCCATGAGCGGGGATGTCCAGAAAGCCCTTTGCCACAACCTGGTCGCCGATTTTCAACGAAGCCTCCAGATCCTTGACGGGCTCGTCGGAAAGATTGCGAACCGTGAAAGTAAACTGAAAAGCTCTCGGCCCACCGAGAAGCGACGGCTCGACCCTCAGGTCGGTCACGGCGCGGTTCGGAAGCGAGGTCGCCCCGTTCGCCGCATCGCGGATCAAGACTTCCGGACGAATCCGCTCCCCCTTGGGACCTTGAATGGTCGGAGGGGGCAGATCCAGGCGGAAGGCGTGAGCCGCCAGATCAGAAATCACCACCAGCCGCTTGCCGATTATCGGACTCTCCTCGAGCGCCCGAGCCGCCAAGTTCATGCAGCGGCTCATGTCTGACACGCCATAGGTGGGCCTGGCGGTATCGATCGCCGCCCGCAGCCGACCTCGGTTGAAGTCTGGAACCGAGGGAGGTCGAGCGTCCGCATCACATAACAACAGCGTCGCCGGCTCATCGGGCAACAGGTCTGCCAATGCCTGGCGCGCCTGCTCCCTGCCTCGCTCGAACAATCTTTGCTCGTCGGCGTATTGCATCGACATCGACGCATCCAGGAGGATTGCCGTGGCGGCAGTCCCGCGCGAGGCGATCGCCGCTTGGGCATCGCGCACCAGTTGTGGCCTGGCCAGAGCGATTGGCAAGACAAGCAAAATCAGGGTCCGCAAGGTGTAGAGCAGCAGTCTCTTCAGCCTCAGACGCGAGGCGGTTCGGCGTTCGCTTCTGAGGACGAAGCTGATCGCCCCAAATGGGTGAGGACGCGGCCTGCGCCGGTCGAAAAGATGAACCAGCAATGGAATCAGGGCGGCGAAGGCTCCCAGCAGCATCCAGGGGTGGGCGAAGGTCATCGCGCTCTTCCCTGCCGTCGGGCCAAGAAACGCAGCAACACTGCGTCCAGCCGTTCGTCGGTGCGAACCAACTCGTAGTCTACGTCCGCCTCGGCGCAACTGGCGCGCACTTGAGACAGAAACTTCTGAAGCTCGTTGAGGTAGCTGCGCTTGATCTCCCGCGGGTTGACTTCCAGCTTGCGGTCGTCCTCCATCGACAGGAACAACGTCAGGTCGTCGAAGGGGAAAGTGAGCTCCGCTGGGTCGAGCAGGTGGAATACCGCGACGTCATTCTTTCTGACCCGCAGCTGCAGCAGGCGCTTGAGCGCTTCGGCGCGATCGTCGAATAGGTCAGAAAAGATCATGATCAGCGAGCGGCGCGAGACGATGTCCGCGAGCTGATCAGCTGCCAAGGTCAGGTTGGTTTGCCCCTCCGGTGCGAGCCCCTCGAGGGCGTTGAGCACCAGCGGCAGATGCCCCACGGTAGCTCGGGCGGGAAGATCGGTGACCACGTCACCGCGAGAAATCACCAGGCCGGCGGCGTCCTGCTGCCGCACCAAGAGGTAGGCGAGCGCGCCGGCCAGCGTACAGGCCACATCGAGTTTCGAGAGCGCGATGCTGCGGTAGCCCATCGAACCCGAGGTGTCGATCACCATCAACCCGCGAAGATTGGTTTCGTGCTCGAAACGCTTGACGTAGTACTTGTCAAACTTGCCATAGGCTTTCCAGTCGAGGTGCCGGATTTCATCGCCGGGGGCGTATTCCTTGTGCTCGGCGAACTCCACGCTTTGGCCTTGGTGCGGGCTCTTGTGCAACCCACTGAGCACCCCATCGACCACGGCGCGCGCACGCAACTTGACGCTCGCGAGGCGGGCCAGGCTTTCGGAGGTCAACAAATCCACGAACGGGTCCGGTTAAGAACAGCCGATTCGAGAGAGCGTCACGACTTCACAATAGTGAGCAACTGATCGATCAACTTGGGCGCTGTAATACCCTCCGATTCGGCGTGGAAGCTGGGTAGGACCCGGTGGCACAACACCGGGCGCGCCAGCGCTTTGATGTCATCGACCGAGGCAACGTATCGACCGTTGAGCACTGCTCGGGCCTTCGCGGCAATCACCAGATACTGGCTGGCACGCGGCCCAGCGCCCCAGGCAACGCTCTTTTGGATGAATTCTGGAGCATCGGGCTCCTTCGGCCTGGTATGCCGTACCAAGCTTACCGCATAGCGCACCACGTGGTCGGGTACCGGAACCCGCCGGACCAGGTCTTGCAGCGAAAGGACCTTCTCGGGCGAGAGAATCTTCTCCAGCGAGATCTGGCGCGCCCCGGTGGTGCTTCGCACGATCTCTACTTCCTCCTCTTCCGTGGGATAACCCACGTCCACCAGGAACATAAACCGGTCTAACTGGGCTTCAGGCAGCGGATAGGTGCCTTCCTGCTCGATCGGATTCTGGGTGGCAAAAACGAGGAACGGCAGATCCAGTGGATAGGTCTCACCACCGGCGGTGACCCGGTACTCCTGCATCGCTTGGAGCAACGCAGCCTGCGTCTTGGGAGGGGTGCGATTCACTTCATCGGCGAGAATGATGTTGGCGAAAATCGGTCCGCGCATGAATCGCAGCTCGCGCCGGCCGGTGGTCCGATCCTCCTCCAGAATGTCGGTTCCGGTGATGTCGGAAGGCATCAGATCCGGCGTGAATTGAACCCGGTTGAAAGTGAGGTTCAAAACCTCCGCCAGGGTCGAAATCAGCAGGGTTTTCGCCAACCCCGGAACGCCGACGAACAAGCAATGCCCCCGCGAGAACAACGAGATCAGCAGATGGTCGACGACCTCCCGCTGCCCCACCACCCGTTTCTCGATCTGGGTAAGGATTTGGCGGCGCGCGGAAGCAAGCTCCTCCACGATCCGCAAATCGTCGTCCGACATCTCGGGCGCGCCCGACCGGGCGGCCGTCGCTCCGCTGTCCACGAGCAATACATAATCCATTTTGACCTCTGTGGGTTCGGTCAGCAACTCTGAGTTAAACCCCCGCTCCAGTGGACAACGGCGAATCGTATCTGCGGATTCCCGACAATCTGCGCCCGAGGGGTTGCACCGGCGAGGGCTAGAGATTTCCCCCGTCTGGCTCGTCCCGTCTACTGATGACCGACTCGGGAGATTCGCGGGTTTCGGGCTGTGTTGGAAGGTTTGCCTCGGACAGCGGACGGTCGTTTTTCCCGATCGTGTTCGCTACCCGGTCCACCATTTCCGCCGGTAGGCCGGTTAGCACCATCGCCGCGCCGCGCGCCCGCTGAGCCAGCTCCTTCGAACCGAGCGCGGTTTCAATTCGCACCAGCGACAGGTGAATTTCCTCGTCGAACGGATCCGAGGCGAGAGCGCTGCGGTAAGCAACGCGCGCTCGATCGAACTGTTTCTTGAAGAGGAAAATCCTGCCTAGGTGGACGTTGGTGGCCGGAGAACCAGGATGCAGCCGAAGGGCGGCCTGCAACACTTGCTCGGCTTCATCCACCCGGTGCAACTCGAGCAGCGCGAGCGCGTACTTGTTGGAAATGGATTCGTACTTGTCGCCCACCAGCGAGCGAGCCTTGCCATACTCATCGGCGGCGGCCAGGGCGTGGCCCCGCTCCCGCATCAACTCTCCCAGATGCGCCATCTTTCGAGCGCCCACTTCTTCCACCTCGGCGAAGTCCGAGAAATTGATCTCCTTGCCCTTGCGGCCCTTGTCCTTGTTACCAGCGGGCGCCTGCTCTTTGAGCACCACCTTTTGATCGGACAGCGGAATGAATTCCTTCGGGAACGGCTGCTTCTTCATGTGCGCCATCCAACCCTTTTCGAAAGCACCGAAGGGGCGCTCCGTGGCGGCCTCCAACGCGGCTTTCTCCTCGGCGCCGCGAGCCAGCTTGTCGATGATCGCCCGCAATCCGGCGGCACCTTGCTCGCGGTAGATCAGATCCACCGCGAAAAAAACCTCGGCGAAAGCTGTGGCGGCATCTTCAGCAGATGGCAGCAACGCAATCGACGGGTGCATCTTCTCGAAGCTGATCAATTTGCCCTTTTTGACCCGTTCCCCCAGCAAGGCGAGGGTCGAGGGAGAAATGGACAGGCCAGGGCCCCCGCGCCAGCGCGACTCAAGGTATTTCGCGATCCCCTCGTGAAGCCAGATTGGAACGGTGTTGCGGCTCTCTTGGGTTACCACCAGATGGGTGAATTCATGGGCCAGCGTGTCCTGCCAATCGTACCCGCGTACCACCGCCTTGGGGCTGGTGATGATCAGCTTGCTGAACTTGCAGATCGCGATCGTGCCGGTGGTTGAGATTTGCTGGTAGGTGAGGGTGGAGACCTTGGCCAGCTCCCGCGCGTCGTTTACCACCTCCACTCGGGTTTTCCCCGGAGGCTGGTAGCCGAGGTCGGTTCCGAGCGCGGTGCGAATCGCCTCTAAGGTCTCGAGCGCATAGGGCGCGAGGACTTCATCCTTGCCCTCGGGATAAAAGAAAATGAAATGCTCGCTCTCTGCCCGGCGGTGATGTTCCATCACCTTACGGGTGTCCTTGGCCAAGCGCAGGTACGAGCCGGGCTTGTCGGGAATGCCCGCTGCGGTCAAGGCGGAGACCGCTTCCTCATAGCGCCCTTCCTCAAACGCGATCCGACCTTTGTAGTACTGGAGCGGCTCTACATCCGGTGGCGCGACTTGCTCCAATCCAACCAGCGCCTTCTTCGCCCCCGCGATGTCCCAGTCATTGATGGCCTGTTCGATATGCTGGAGCTCGCTCTTGATCTCCGGCCTTAGGTCTTGGGCCAGGGCCCGGGAGGAGAGTACGAAGGCCAGCAGAGCCGGTGCCACACTTCTCACTTCACCAGCTCCTCGTAGTAGCGCTTCACCTGATCCTTATATTTGTCGGGCGCCGGTTGCTTCATCGCATCCAAGAGATCCTTACGAAAGTCGTTGGGGCTTTGATCGGGGTCGGGAATTTGCACTGGCTCCTGCGGGCGATTGCTGCCCCAGCCGCTGCGGCGCGACCCTGCGAACATCGGCATCGGAAAGCCGCGGCCCTTTCCTTGGCCCTGGGATTCTCGCATCTGCTGTTGAAACCGCTCCAGCTGCTCTAGCGCGGCCTTCTGTTCCCCGTATCCGCGGGCCGGATCTTGTCCCTCCAGGCGCTGGGAGGCTTCTCCCATCCGCTCTCCGACCCGGTCCATTTGCTCATTGGCATCCGGCCCGAAAATCGGCGCCATCTGAGCCATCTCATCCATCTGCTGGCGCAGCCCCTGGGCCTTCTTGCCAAGCTGCTTTTGCTCCGTCCCCATCTGCTTGAGCGCAGACTTGTCGCCTTCGCTCAGCATCGAATCAGGCCGTGGAAAGAGCTGTTGAAGCTTCTGGGAGATTTCTCGAACCGACTGTCCGTCCTTGGCGGTGCGGCGTGCCAACTCCTCCGCTTCCGCCACCACCTGTGGAGGGCTCCGATACGCCCGTTCCAGATAGGGCTTCTGCTGGGCATGAGCCGCGATTTCCTCGGCGGCGCGTTCCGCCTTGGCGGCGGACTCTGCGGCCAAATCGAAGTCGTCGATCTTCAACGCATTGTGGACGTTTTCCAATTCTGCTTGTACCTCTTCGAGTTGGCGATCTGCGCGGTAGTTGAGTTGTTCGGGCCCAATCTGGCGGTAGTCCTTGGAAACCTCTTCCGCGAGCTTCATCAGCTGCTCTTTGATCGCCATACCCTTCTGCATCAGGCGGTCGCGCATCTGCTTGCGATAGCGCTCGCGAACCTCCTTGGTCTGATCTGCCAATCGTTTCTGCTGATGGGTGGTGTCCTGAAGGTCGTCCATGAACTTCTGAAACTTCGCGGTGAGCTCGGGGTTCTGCTCTCCCTCGAACTGCTGCCCTGAATCGTCCAGTTGTCGCAGCATCTGCTCCATTTGCATTGCCATTTCCTGGAGCTTGGCGAGGGCCGCATCCGCATTTTCCTCTTGGAGGAGTCGCTGCACGTCGGCGAGCTGTTCTTCGAGGCTGTTTTGCTGAGCCAAGTCCTTCAAAGCTTCGTAGTTGAGGTGCTCGTCCCTGATCCCCCTTGCCAGCTCCGCCATTCGCCTCATCAATTCTTCAATCCGCGAGCGCAGTGCTTCCGCCTGTTTGAGCATCTCTTCGCGCAGAGCGGAATCCTTGGTCTGCTTGTACTTCTCAACCAACGACGCCAATTCGCGACGGTCGTGAGACATCTGCTTGGCCAACTCGGTGATCTCTTGGAGTTTCTGCCGGTCGAGCAAGGCCTCGAGGTAGAGCACGTCCTTCTCGCTCTCGAGGATCTCCTCGTCGGAAGCGCGGCCCAACCGCCGAGCGGCGTCGAGGTCTGCTCGCTGCGCTGAGGCACGTACGAAGAGTCGCCGGCTCGAACCGGTTACCGCGACTCTGCGCTGCAAGTTGTCGCCAACGTTGATCAGGGCCGCCCAAAGCTCTTCGGGTGCATCCCGCTGGCGCGAAAGCTGATGTCCCACGGCGGTCATTTCCTCGCAAAGCTCACTGCCCGAAGCATCCACCGACTGGTGTTCAGCGACCCGCTCCGGCTGCTTCTCGGCGCTGCGATCCGGGCCTTCGAGGCGGGAGGAGAGGTGACTCACCAGGCGCTCCCACAGGGCTTCGGCTTTGAGGACCGCGTCGCGCCGATGCTCAGTGGCGCTGTAGATTTTGATGTACTGGGTCCGGGAGACGCCGAGTTTCTTTCCAGATACTTCGTCGTTGTCGTGCGCAGCCAGGTAGTAAGAAAGTCGCTCCCCCGGCGCCAACCGCAGCTCCGCCAGGTCCCAGCGGTATTCGCCGCTGAAGCGCCTCTCCTCGCTCAGCCGCAATCGGATCCGCTTCTCCTCGCTCATCCGAGGCGAGCGGTAAACCAGCTCCAAGGAGGTGAGACCAAAATCGTCGGAAGCCGTGTATTTGAGCAGCACCTTTTGACCGGAATCGATTTCCAGCTCCTCGGCAGGAGCCGTTAACGTTACCTTGGGCGGCTCATCCGGCTCGACTTGAATGGGGATGTCGGGGCCTTCCGCGACTTGGCGACCCGAGGCGGTCAAGAACACAAACCGGTAAGCGCCGGATTTGGAAACCACGAAACTGCCGCTCAGATCTCGGCCACCGCTGACCTGTAGCGGAACGCGGGCATCGCCCGTGGCCAGCTCCGCTCGCGCGACCGACCGGTCCGACCGGGTTCGAAGCGAAACCTCGGTTCCCGCCAGCGCCGAAATTTCGCCGTTCGTGCCCCCCACCGTTCTCGGTTGGAGGCCGGTGTACGCCGGATAGCGGTAGGTGAGCTCGACCTCGCCGGTGATTGGATCTCGATGCGTAGGCCGCGCGGCTACGCCGACTTCCGATACCGCCCGACTAACCCCCGCCCACCAGCCGGCCGGCCTGGCCAGCACCAACGCCGCCACCACACCCACAACACACGCCAAGATGATCCCAGCCATCCGGACCTGCCGAGTATCCACGGCTCGATCCGGATCAAAAGCCTCCGCCCGATTGTCCGCCTGGCGCAGGAAGGCGCGGGCAAGCTCAGGCGAAAAGTCCGGCGTGCGTTCCAACGCCCGCTGAAGCTCCACGGCCGCCAGCAGGTCGAACGAAAGCTCCGGGATCCTTTCCCCGAGGAGCCGAGCCGCGTGGCGCTCATCGTAAAACAGACGCCAGGGCCGTAAGAAGCCTCGCCACCACCAGATCCCCAAACAGCCCACCGGCGCGAGCATCAAGCAAATTCGGGCAGCCGTCAGCGACGGCTGCGCGAGAAGCCCGGAAAAGCCGATGCAGGCAACGAAGAAAGCAAACCCCAGTAGCGCCCCCTCGGTGCGCAACTGGCGCCGTTGACGGCGCCTCAGCGCCTGCAGCAAGCCTACGTACCCGACAAAGCGGCGAGGACGAGCAGGCTGCGGAGGAGCCTTGGTGTTCTCTGGCTGTGAAAGCGGGGGGACTGGGGACTCAGAATTCACGGGCTAGTAGGCGGTCAACCCGAGAGGGCACAGGGCTATTTCCTCATTCCCTCCCTAAAGACGCAAGTCCTGCCGCACCGTGAGGGGCCGTGGCTGCCCGATCGTCCCTTCTGGCCTGCAGTACTACTGTTTTTGCGGCTTCTTTCGTCCCTTGCTCCGTGTTTTCTCAACCTTGAGGGTGGTAGCGCCACTTACGGTGAGGTGCGGTCGGAGCTTGTCGAACTGCTTCTTGCTGAACCCTTTGAGCTGAACGACTTCCTCGATTCGCGTGAACGGATGTTTCTGCCGATGTGCCACAATCTCTTGTACGCCGGCCTGCTTCATTCCCGGCAACATCTTCAGCTGTTCCGGGGTGGCTTCATTGAGGTTCACCACCCCGGTTACGGATGTTGCCGGCTTTTTTGCCGCCCGCGCGGTACCCGGCGCTAACAGCAGCAGCGGAATTGAAGCAGCGATTGCCGCCAGAGGGCGACTCATGGGTGGCCTCCAGAAGCGATCGGCTGAGAGGCTTCGGTGCTGGACTCCGGAGTTGTTGCCACCGATTCTCGTTTGTCACCCGCCTCGCGGACATGAAGTTTTCCATCGAGAGGTAGGACATCGAGCAGCACGTTCATCGAACCATCTTTGTTGACCCAGGCGCTGCCCGCGCGCACCCAGATGCTGCTGCCTCTGTCCCCTCGTATCGAGAAGACGGCCAATCTCTTGCCTGCGCTCAACACGTCTGCTCCTTCCCATCCTGGCTCGCCTCGAGTGGCGAGTGCTTCTGGCCCAAGCGCCAGCGCTACCAAGACGAGCAGCGTTCGTGCCAGCGCAGAGCCCTCGGATTCGCTGTGAAAATTCCAAGCGCTGGTCCATCATCGAGACTCCACATCCAACAGGTCATGGCCGATCGATGAGACCTAGGGCGATCGTTTCTTGGAGCACCGGCAAGGATTCCGCTTTCGCGCTCTACCGAACTCGCGAGCAGGGTAAGCTCGAGATCGCCGGGCTCTTGAGCACCATCAACGCCGGCTTCGCTCGAGTCTCGATGCACGGTGTGCGTGAGCAGTTGCTGGATGCCCAGGCGATGGCGCTCAAACTCCCCTGCCAGAAGGTCGAGATTCCGTTCCCGTGTTCAAACGCCGCGTACGAAGAGCGATTGGCGAAGGCGTTGGAAACAGCTCGAGTGCAGGGCATTACGCACGTCGTCTTCGGCGATTTGTTCCTGGAGGACATTCGGGCCTACCGCGAGGCGCAGCTCACCCGCTTGGGACTGCATGCGGACTTTCCTCTTTGGCGGAGCGACACGGCGCTCCTCGCCCAAGAGATGATTCGCAGCGGCCTACGGGCAATCCTGACCTGCGTGGATCGCCAGAAGCTGGATCGGTCCTTCGCCGGCAGAACGTTCGACCAGAGACTTCTTCGGGAGCTTCCCTCCGGAGTGGATCCTTGCGGTGAAAATGGCGAGTTCCACACCTTCGCCTATGACGGACCGATGTTTGGCGCAGCGATTCCGGTAACCGTTGGCCAAACCGTTGAACGTGAAGGCTTTCTGTTCACAGACCTGCTGCCAACCACGCAAGACGGGCAATCCAAGGCGTAGGGCTCTCGATACCGCAGCCACTGGCATCGTCAGTTGCGGGCTGCCCTCGCGGAGCGGTCATTTCTGACCGGGGGTGGTCATTTGTCCGCGGCTTGTCTACATTCGGCGCTGTTTCCGGACCGAGAAGAGCACCGATGGCATTGTGGGTCAGATCCGGCACACTTTCATCGCCCGACTCGCACCATTCCCCCTGGGGATGGCTTGCGGCCAGCATCCTTTTCTTCAATTTCCTGGATGCGTTTTTCACCATCGCGTTCCTGCAGCTTGGGATCGCCGACGAGCTGAACCCCTTCATGAAGCAGGCCTATCAACTGTCTCCTGGATGGTTCCTCCTCGGAAAGCTGGGAGCGGTTCAGGTTGGGATCTCGGTGCTGTTTTATTACCGCGCACAATTCCTTGCTCGCTTCGGACTGGCCCTCTGTGCATCGATCTACGGGCTGATCGTGCTTTACGAGCTGGCTTTTGCGCTTCGCTTTCTCGGCTGAGCGCTGCAAGCGGCGGCCCCTTATCTTGACAGCCGTCGGCGCTGGGCGCTTTGCTCTACCCAAGTGAGTCCTCTTCGGAGGATGTGAAGCATGGCTTTGGACCGGCGACTCCGATTATCAGCGGTCCTAGCACTGACGATCATCGCAGCGGCGCTGGGCGCCACTCTATTGCTGCGCCGCCAGCAGCCCCACCCGCAGCAGGCCTCACTGCCCACGCTGCTCTCTCCGTCCCCCACGACGAATGAAGGCCAAGAAGGCGAGGACGAAGAGGACGAAGGAGATCAGGCGTTGCGGGAAGCAGAGCAGATGCTTCCCGAAACTGGTTCTCCGGAAGACTCCGCTGGGCTGGAGCGATCGTCACCACCAGCCCAAGGCTCCACGCGCTAACTCAAAGCCGTCAGCGGCCGGTGGAAAACGCTCTTTTTTTGAGGCGATGGGATACCCGCGAGCGCGAAATCGATTTAAGAGGGTGCCCAATCAACGAAGAAGGGAAGGAGAATGGAGCGCCGCGACCGTCATCTTTGGGCGCCACTTTTGATTTCGGTGGCGACAACCGGCCTGGTCTTGGCGATCGGTGCGTGCTTCGACATTGGCTACAGTTGTCCATCGGGCCTCACACGCTGTGGCATGCTTTGTCCGAACATTGTCACGGACCGAACCAATTGCGGTGGATGCGGGATTGCATGCCAAATTGGTCAGCAATGCACAGACGGCGGGTGTGTCTGCCAACCCGGATCCACGCCCTGCAACGGCTTTTGCACCGTAACGTCGTCTGACCCATTCAACTGCGGCGGATGCGTCGGTGATGGCGGCGTGGTCTGCGCCCCGGATCAGGTCTGCGATCAAGGCATCTGCGGATCGGCGTGCATTCTCACCTCGACCCGCTGTGATCCGATGGACGGTGGTCGCCCGATCTGCGTCGACACCCGCGTCGACCCGAACAATTGTGGCCGCTGTGGAATGAGTTGCGATGGAGGTCGTTGTGATGGCGGAACTTGCACCTGAGTCCGCGCTATGCGGCTGTTAGTACAGCTAGGGCTCGCGTCGGCTGTCCTCGCCACCGGATGGCACGAGCCCGCTCTGGCCGTCGCGTTCGGACCCGCCACGGTCGAAGTCGCCCCGCAGCTGCTTGCGCCAGCGCCCGACCTCAAGCCCGCACCACCGCCAAACCGCCGTCCACCCACGCGCAAGCGGCACCGGAAGAAGAATCGGGCAAGGCTGGCGCGGCTTGAAGACCTGCACCAGCAAACTGCCGGCGTCAGCGGGGCGCACGCCGCTCGGGCGCTACGCAGTCCCAGTCTGGATCGAAGAGTGGAAGGGTAGGTGCGCCGCGGAAATGGGGTCCCGCGGAATGGTCACTGTAAAAAGCGACCCCTTTCCCGGCTGACTTTGCACGTGAATCGAGCCGCCCATGGCGTCGACGATCTGCCGCACAATCCACAGTCCCAGGCCAAATCCGGTGTAGATCCGGGCGGACACCGCGCGTTCGAATCGCTCGAAAATCCGAGCCTGCTCCTCGACTGGAATGCCAATGCCGCAATCGCGGACGCTGAGAGACGCGGCGTGCTCGTTGTTGGCAAGGCTAACTTGAATGGGTTTGCCGCGACCGTATTTCATGGCATTCGAGAGTAGGTTGTTGACGATCTGCTCGATCCGCAGTCGATCCCACTTGCCCACAGCGCCATCCTCGGCGTGGAATTCGAGGGCGCACCCGGCGCGCTCGAGTGGCTCTCGCGAGCGCTCCAGCAGCTCTCGAACGAAGGCGGCAAGGTCAAGCTCCTCGAGGTTCAAGTCGATCCGGCCGCCGGTGATCCGCGATACCTCCAGCATTTCATCCATCAGCCGAAGGATCCTTTGGACCACTTGGTTGGCAGATTCAGCCTTGGCCGCCAGTTCTTCCAAGGAGGGAGCCGCGGAAGGTCCGGATTGGGCGCGCAACGCCAGTGTTTGAAGCGAAAGCGCGAGCGCGCACAAGGGCGTTTTCAGCTCATGTGAGACCACGGAGAGAAATTCATCCCGCGCCCTCACCGCTTCCTGAGCTTCTCCGTAGAGCTGTGCGTTCGCCTCCAGTTCAAGTCGATCCCTAAGGTCGCGCAGGGTTGCGATCCACAACGGCCTGGATCCGACGAAGACCGTCGTTAGCGACAACTCCACCTCGATCTCCGATCGGTCCCGACGCAGAATCACATGACGCAGAGTGCGACCGAGCATCGCGGGTAACCCTTCGCGTGCAGCTTCCTCGAAGTCCGCGTGCTCGGGACAGGTTAGCAGCATTTCCAGCGGTTGGCCGATGAGTTCCCAGGATTCCCACCCCAGCAATCTCTCGACCGCGGGATTGGCGTAGATGATCGGGCCCTGATTTTCGGCGACGAGCACGCCCTCCAGGACGGCGTTGAACAACAACTTGTAGTCCAGTTCCGGCACGGCAGGTCCCCCCGGGCTTTGAACTGATCGCACCCTGCTGTTCTCGTGGGCCCGTTAAGGGTAAGCTTAGAAGCAGCGGGGGAGTTCGCGAAACTCTCCTGTTTCACCACACTGTGGACACCAGCAAGGCTAAGTACGCGGACTTCGCGATCGTGGTGGACTCCGTCTGCGGCCTCGGCGCATTGACCGGGCTGCTGGCTGAGTTGCGCGACGAATATCCAGAGACGCTGCATGCCGTGGAGTTGCTCGGGGATCCTGGCAGTGGCCAGTCGGTGGTAATGCTCCGTTTCGGCTGCGAGAGTTCTTCGCTGTTGCGCTCCAGAATCCAGTTCGCTTCGAGCCGGATAAAAGGTAGGCGGGTCGACCCGGCGAGGATGTCGCCGATAGATCGCGACGGTTTCTACAGCAAATGGCTGACGGCATTTCCAATTCGCCTCGATGCTCAAGGAGATCCGGAACATTCCGCGGAGAAATTCTGTGAGCAAATGGGGTTGGTGCGGCGCACCGACATTGCTCGGGTAGCCTGCGAATTCAGTTCCGAGGGCGCGCTGTGGCGCATCTACTCGCAGATCTTGGCTGAAGGTGAAATCTTCGTTGCCTCCAGGGCCCCTCCCACCATTGGCTCAGAAGTTCGGTTGCAGTTGGCGGCTGGAGAGATGCGCCCTCCAGCTTTGGTGGCTCAGGTTCTCTGGATCGAGGTAGCTGAGGACCGCAGCGGCTTTCAGGCCAAAGTGACCGCGTCCGCCCCATTTAGGGAATTCTTCCGGCATCGGGCGGCCGAGAAACGTCAGGGCCGTCGTTCACGCCGCCAAGGCGGCAAACGAAAGCACGAGCGCTTTGTTGTGAAGTGGGATGCGGGGTTCGAGAATTTGCCCGATCTGCCGGTGGAGCACACCACCAACGTCGGCGTAGGCGGAGCGTTCGTCAAAACTTTCATTCCTCCAGCGGTTGGCACCAGAATCGATCTCTCGCTGCGCTTGCCGAGCGGAGAGCGACTGGTGACAGAAGCGGAAGTGGTGCACGTAGTAACGGTCGCTCAAGCCGCCGGACAAACCTACCCGCCCGGCGTCAACTTGCGATTCGTACGCTGTGACTCGGAATTCCGAACACGCATCACGCAGTTGATCGCCGAATACGAGCGCAAGCCTCCGCGCGTTCTGGTCGTCGACGACGATGACGACTTCAGAGACGCGCTCGCCGAAGGGCTTATCGCTTCTGGAATGGCCGTGGAGAAAGCGGGAACCGGCCAGGAGGCGTTGCAGAAGCTCATCGACCAACTCTTCGATCTGGACGTGGTCCTCCTGGACATCCGCATGCCCGGGCTGGACGGGCGAGGTTTCCTCAATCGGGTGAGAAACCTCGGCGGCGAGTTGGACCTTCGGATCATCGTCTTGTCCGCCGCGCCGCGGGCCGAGTTAGAGAGACTGCGCGGGCCAGCCGGAGCAAATGAAGTGATGTCCAAGAGCGATTCCTTGTCGCAGATCGTGATGCGCATCCGAGAAGTGCTCGATCGTCCCTCGAATCCCGCGGCTTGAGTATCGCCGCAGTCCCGTTGGCTTTCGCCCGCGACCTACTCGGGCGGTGAAGTCCAAGATCCGGGTCGGCCGTGACCTAGGGCGGCTCAGTCCGCAGTGCGGAAATTAGCACCCGCCGACTCACAGGCAGAGCCAGTTGGGGCGGGTGTGTCTGCATCAGCCGAGGTTCAACTCGCATAAACTGTTTCGAGTCACTCTCTCGCAGCTTCGCGTCCAGTGCCGGGGAAGGAAGACTCCGTGAACCGAAACGCTTCCCGCCGGAACATCCTCGTCGTCGACGACGATGCAGCCCTTCGCAACACCCTGGTAGAAGCCCTCGAGGGCGAAGGTTATCGCACCACTTCCGCTTCCAATGGTTTGGAGGCTCTGGAGCGGCTGCGCGGCGAGAAAACCCCGCCAGCGGTCATCCTGCTGGACATGATGATGCCCGTCATGGATGGGTGGGCATTCCGAGACGAGCAGCAACGCGATCCGCAGTTGGCGGAGATTCCAGTAGTCGTTTTTTCTGCTCAGGGGAACGTCAAAGAGATGGCCTCCGAGGTGTCTGCATCGGCCTACTTAAAGAAGCCGGTAACGCTGAAAGAGCTGCTGGCGATCCTCGGAAAGTTCTGCGGCCATCAAGTTTGAGGTTTTCCCGGAGAAAGGGACGCGAATCCGGGTGTACGCGCTGATTGTCTCCACCGAAAGCTCCACTCAACAGCTGCTGGCAGCGATCGTCGCGGACCGGGGCCACGAGGTAAAAGTCTGCTCTACCGCGGCCGAGGCCCTTGCGGCCCACCTTCAAGTTGGCCCTTGTCTCTTGTTGGTGGACGGGGTGCATCCACGCGCGGACGCACTGCTGCTTTGCCGAAAAGTGCGGAAGCGCCCAATGGGCGAGCGCAACGTGATTGTTGCGGTGCTCTCCACGGAGCGCGCCCAGGATGCAGAGGAGGTCTTGAAGGCCGGTGCCGACGACTGTTTTTGCGGGCCGTTGGATCCGAGTCTGCTGCAGGCACGACTTGCCGTCGCCGAGCAGCGGTTCCGGGACTTTGCCGAGCGCAGCCGGTTCCAGGCGATGGTGGAATGGCTCCCCTCGACCCAGTATGGGGTTACCCGGGTGCTGTCTGAAGCGGTTTCGTTGAGGGAGGCTGTGCCGCTGCTGCTTCGGGTAATGTGCGAAGGCCTCGACTGGGAAGTCGGAAACTTTCTGCTGGTGGTACCCTCTGCAAATAGGCTGCGGAGCATCAGCGTTCGGCACCTTCCCTCAAAGGGGAACGCAGCATTCGCAGGCTCCTGCCGAGAGCTCGAGTTCGCGCTCGGGGAAATGCTGCCGGGCAGGGTGTGGCAAACCGGTGAACCCGCCTGGGTCCCAGACCTGCGGGATCCCAGCTTCAGCCGAGCCGCACTGGCGGAAGAGACCGGGATTCGCGCGGCTTGCGCCTTTCCGATCGTCGGCGATGGCCGGGTCCTCGGCGTTTTGGAGTTCTTCAGCCGGACGCATCGCCCCGCGGATAAGGCGTTGCTGGAAGCGATGGCGGACATGAGCAGTCAGATCGCTCAGTTCATCCAACGCAAAGAAGCCGAGGAAAAGCTGCGCGAGAGCGAGGAACGTTTTTCCCTGGCGATCCGCGGCGCCAACGACGGGATCTGGGACTGGAACCTCACAACCCAACAAGTCTATTTCTCTCCTCGCTGGAAGGCGATGCTTGGCTATGACGACGACCAGATCGGCAGCAGCCCCAATGAGTGGTTAGGCCGGGTTCATCCAGAAGACGTCGCCCGACTGAAGGCCAAAATCGCCACCCATCTCGACGGAGCGGCTCCTCAACTGGAGGATGAGCACCGGGTGCGGATGCGCGATGGCACCTACCGCTGGATGTTAAGCCGGGGCGTTGCGGTACGCAGCCCAGATGGCAAGGCCTACCGCATGGCGGGCTCGCAAACCGACGTGATGGACCGGCGCTCGTATGACACGCTCACAGCGCTTCCCAATCGAGCGCTGTTTGTTGACCGACTCAACTACCTGGTTCGCCGCGCTGCCCGCAGCCATCAGCGTCTGTTTGCGGTGCTGTTCCTAGACATCGATCGCTTCAAGAGCATCAACGACAGCCACGGCCATTCGGTGGGAGATCAACTGTTGATCGCTGTCGGCGAGCGACTGGAGTCCTGCGTTCGTCCGGGAGACACCGTAGCGCGATTCGGGGGCGATGAATTTGCGGTGCTGGTGGACCGCGTCATGGATCTCGCCGCCTCGGTGAACGTGGCAGAGCGGATACAAAAGGAGCTCCAAGCCCCCTTCAACCTCAGTGGGACGGAACTGTTCATTTCGGCAAGCATTGGAATTGCGATGGGTGGAACTGGCCAGCAACGGGCCGAGGAATTGGTGCGCGATGCCGACACGGCCATGTACCGCGCCAAGGCTCAGGGGAAAGGCCGACATGAGGTCTTCGACAGCGCAATGCGCGACCGAGCGGTGGCCCTTTCGCAGACCGAAACCGATTTGAGAAAGGCGATTGAGCGCAAGGAATTTCGGACCTTCTACCAGCCGATTTTTTCGCTCGTCACGGGGCGGATCGCTGGTTTGGAGGCCTTGGTGCGATGGCAGCACCCTCAGCGGGGAATCCTTAGCCCGGCCGAATTCATTCCCGTTGCCGAGGAAACGGGGATGATTGTCTCAATCGACGAAGACGTCCTCGAGCAAGCATGCCGTCAACTCAAAACGTGGCAAGAGCGACTTCCTCCCGGCCACCCGCTCTCCGTGAGTGTGAACCTCTCGAGCCGCCACTTCACCCGAGTCGACCTGATCGAACGGGTGCGACGCGTCGTGGATCGCACCGGGCTCGAGCCTCACAGCCTCAAGTTGGAGGTCACCGAAACCGCGATCATGGAGCGCGCCGAGCATGTCGCGAGCACCATGAACGGGCTCGTCAAACTCGGCGTTCGCCTGCACATCGACGACTTTGGTACCGGTTATTCCTCGTTGAGCTACCTTCAGCGATTTCCCTTCGAAGCGCTCAAGATCGACCGTTCTTTCGTCTCGACCATGGGTTCTCGAGACAAAAGCCTGGTGATCGTCCGAGCCATGGTGCTGCTGGCGCACCAGTTGGGGATGGCGGCGATCGCAGAAGGTGTGGAGACCGAACAGCAACTGGCCCAACTCAAGGCCCTCGGCTGCGATCTCGCTCAGGGCTATCTCCTCGCCCGTCCGCTAGACACCGAGAAAACCGCTGGACTGATCGCTTCCTCCCTGATGCACTGACGCGGATATCTGCGAGCGGGGATTACCTCCTTCGAAGGGTCGCGAGCAAATAGCGCGGCGTCAACCCGGAGGCCAAGTCATCCGACGGCCGGCAAGCATGTGCAAGTGGATGTGGAACACCAATTGTCCAGCGTCGCGATTGCAATTGGCCACCAATCGATATCCGCTCTCAGCTTGTCCCCGTTCCCGGGCGACTTTGGCCGCGGCGACGAAAAGGTGGCCGATTCGCTCCGCCTCGGCTGCTGTGATGTGGTTGACAGTCTCGATGTGATCGAGCGGGATGAACAGCAGATGCGTGGGCGCCTGCGGGTGAATGTCCTCGAATGCCAGGCACCGATCGTCGCGGTAAACCACCTTCGCGGGAATCTGCCCGTCTCGGATTTTGCAGAACAAGCAGTCGACCATCGAAGCTCCGACTCACAGACTAGCAAATTGAATTTGGGCGCGCCCGTAGCGGAACTCCGACCTCAGGGAAGGCGCGATGAATAGTCTGGGTCTGGAGAGCACTTCGCCCATGGCATTCGCAGCAACACGAACGGCCCGGCAGCTTCGGTGACTGGCCAACCGCCGCTTCCTTGAACGCTCAAGACGTAGTTATAGAACATCGAGGTCCTCGGGGGACCGGTGTGGGGATAGAGCGGAACATTGCGATGTAAGTAGGTATAGCCGCCAGTCCAGGCGAGATGGACCGCCTCGACTTTTAAGCCGCAGAGATCAGGCAGTCGATGGGCGGCGATGAGGAGCCGGTTGAGGTCGCCAAAGTCATCGTAGGCGCTCGCGTTCGGCCTGAGGCTTTCGTACTGACCCAGGTCGCCAAACTTGAGGCGGTGAAACCGAGCCGCGGAAAGTCCCGCGACGGCTGCAGTGGCAGCGCAAACCAGCGAAGCGCCGAACGGAGAGAGCTGCTCGGTGACCACAGACGCTCCAATACCTCCGAGCGAAAAGAGCACCGGCAAGGCGGGAAGGAGGAATCGCATTTCCTTGTGCGGAATGCAGGAGTGCAGCAGGAAAAACGCAGCCACGGTCAGCCAAGTACCTTGGGCGCGAATCGCGGAGAGAGGCAGGAGAAGGAGCAGCAGCAGCGAAACGGGCGGCATCGAGTTCCAAAGAACTCGCGCGTAGTAGCTGAACTCGGCCACGCCCCATTGCGCAGCCCCTCCTTGCGCGAGGTTGAAGGTGAGATAGGCCAGCGATGAGTGGAACCAGCCTCCCCAGGTGAGCCTGTCGAGCAAGCCTCCCAGAAAGGCCCACGCCCCGAGCACCGCAGAGGCTTCACCCACCATGTTCCAGTCGCGCCTTGAGGCCAGGATCGCCAATGCGCCGAGGCAAAACACAGCATTTTGAAGGCGCAGCAGAACCGCAACGGCCAAGAGGCTAGCCCCAATCGCCCTCTCCCAGCGTCGCGACTTGGTATCGAGCGTCAACGCGAGCCCCCAGACGACCGCCGGTGCAGAGGCATTTTCGCTCATCGCACGGGGCGCGAAGTAAATGGCCGGCGCAGCCAACGCGCAAAGAGTCCCGGCGAGCGCCGCAGGCAAGAAAGGGGTGCGGTAGACGCGCGCTAAGCGGTAGCTTCCCCAAGCCGCGAGGATGCTCAGCGCGGAAAATAAAATCCGAGTCGGATAGAGGTACTGTCGCGGAGAATCGGCGCCAAACAACGCGCTGATTTTGAGCACTCCGGCAAGCACACCCGGCAAGAACCAGCTCCGGGCGCCTTTGACGAACTCCCACGCGACCAGGCCGTAGCCAAAAGCCAGGCGATGTGCCGGCTCTAGACTCTGGTAAATTTCGTCCGGCCAGTAGATCCCATCGTCATTCAGCGACAGCCAAATTCGGATGGCGGCACCCACTGCCAGCGCCGCCAGCAGCAGAACGCGAGCGAGCCAAGGTTCCCACACCGGCGCCGGTGCTCTCGTTTGATTCAGGCCTGGACTCCAAAGTCCCTGAGAGCGGCATTGAGCGACGTCTTTTTGTCTGTGCTCTCGCTTCGGCGCCCAATGATCAACGCACAAGGAACGGCGTAAGCACCGGCGGGAAATTTCTTCTCCCGAGTTCCGGGAATGACGACGCAGCGGGCCGGAACGCGACCGCGGTAGACTCGCTCCTCGCTTCCGGTGACATCCACGATCGGGGTAGAGGCGGTCAGCACCACGTTGGCACCGAGGACAGCCTCCTCCTCCACCACCACTCCCTCCACGATGATGCAGCGCGATCCAATGAATGAACCATCCTCGACAATGACTGGGGAAGCCGAGGGCGGCTCAAGGACACCTCCCAGGCCGACGCCGCCCGAAAGATGGACGTTTCGGCCCACTTGTGCGCAGGAACCCACCGTGGCCCAGGTATCCACCATGCTGCCACTGCCAACCCGGGCACCGATGTTCACGTAGCCCGGCATCAACACCGCGCCTTTTTCTAGAAAGGCGCCATAGCGAACCGTTCCGGGCGGCACGACGCGAACGCCTGCCTTCTCCAGACCCTTCTTGAGGGGCAACTTGTCGTGGAATTCGAACGGGCCGACCTCCATCACCCGCATCTCGCAGATCGCGAAGTAAAGAAGAATCGCTTCTTTCACCCAAGCATTGACCTGCCAACCTTGTAGCGTTTTCTCGGCGACCCTGAGCGTGCCGGCATCGAGCATCGCGATCGCTTTGAGTACGGCTTCGGTGTAATCAGCCTTTTTCAGCAACTCGCGATCAGCATACGCGGCCGCCACTCTTTCGCTGATTTCTGCCATCAATCGCAGCCCGTTTACTCCCGCCGCCGTGGCGCAAGCAAATGGCAGCCGCGCTTCCACTTTGTTGCTGGAGGTGATGGAATCCGCTATTCGCTGCCGGTGCTTGTTTCGGTGGTAATGCCCGTCTACAACGAAGTTCATACCTTGGCCGAAATTCTTCGACGTTTGGCTCGGGCGGACTTCCCCAAGGAAATTGTGATCGTCGACGATTGCTCCACCGATGGGAGTCGCGATTTTCTGCGCAAGCTGGACAAGGAGGGGTTGTCGATCGTCGAGGTCTCGGGATCCTCCATCCCTCAATCTGTCCGGGTGATTTTCCAACCCGTTAATCAGGGAAAGGGGGCAGCGATCAGGGCCGGCTTTAAAGCCGCGTCGGGTGACATCGTAATCATCCAAGATTCCGATTTGGAGTATGACCCCAATGACATTCCGCGGGTGATTCAACCGATCCTGGATGGAGAAGCCGATGTGGTGTTCGGTAGTCGCTTCACCGGTACGCCGCGGCGGGTGCTCTACTACTGGCACACCGTGTTCAATTCGCTGCTGACGACTGCTTCCAACATCAGCACCGGCCTCAACCTCACCGACATGGAAACCTGCTACAAAGCGTTCCGGCGTGAAGTGCTCGAAAATATCCGAGTGGAGGAAGACCGGTTTGGCGTGGAGCCGGAATTGACTGCCAAGGTGGCGAAAGGCCGCTACCGAATTTACGAGGTGCCGATCAGCTACCATGGGAGGACGTACGAGGAAGGAAAGAAGATCGGCTGGAAGGACGCCGTACGGGCGGTCTACGCGATCGTCAAATACCGATTCAAGTCGGGTTAGTTTGCTAAGCTACGAATTTGACTTGGAAATTTATTTTAGTCCCCATACCGCGATGCTAGTTTCGGCGGCTGAGGCAGTTGGCCCCAACGCCGTCGTCAAATTTTGATGTTCGATTGGTTTCACTCTCTATTTTCGCGCGATCTGGCGATCGACCTGGGTACCGCAAACACGCTGATTTACATCCGCGGCGTCGGCATTGTTTCCAATGAACCTTCGGTGGTCGCGGTGCAGCAGGACGCCCGCGGTGGCAAGAAAGTTCTCGCGGTCGGCAAGGAAGCGAAGGAGATGCTCGGAAGAACTCCGGGCAACATCGTTGCGATTCGACCGATGAAGGATGGGGTGATCGCGGACTTCGAAATCACCGCGAGGATGCTGCGCTACTTCATCGACAGTGCGCACAACAGCCGTTTTCGAGTGCGTCCGAGAATCATCATCGGGATTCCGTCCGGGATCACGGAGGTCGAAAGAAGGGCGGTAAGGGAAGCTGCCGAGAATGCGCGCGCCAGAGAGGTTTACTTGATCGAGCAACCGATGGCGGCGGCGATCGGCGCTGGTCTGCCCGTCACTGAGCCCTCTGGCAACATGATCGTGGACATCGGTGGCGGCACCTCGGATGTGGCGGTGATTTCGCTCGCGGGCATCGTGTTCGCGAAGAGCGTTCGGATCGGCGGGGACAAGCTGGACGAAGCCATCATCCAGTACGTGAAGCGCAAGTACAATCTGTTGATCGGCGAGCGGACCGCGGAGCAGATCAAGATGGGCATCGGAACCGCCTACCCCACCGACGAAGTGATGACCATGGAGATCAAGGGACGCGACTTGGTGGCCGGAGTGCCGCGGACGCTGACCGTGACTTCGGACGAGGTGCGGGAGGCGCTTTCGGAGCCGATCAACGGAATCGTGGACGCGGTGAAGATGACCCTGGAGCGCACACCCCCCGAACTTGCCGGCGACATCGCCGATCGCGGCATCGTTTTGGCTGGCGGCGGCGCGCTGCTAAAGAACCTGGACACCCTACTGCGGGAAGAAACGGGGTTGCCCGTATTCCTGGCCGAGGACCCCTTGTCCGCGGTGGTGATTGGCGCGGGGAAGGCGCTGGAGTCGCTCGACATTCTGCGCCAGGTTTGCAATCCCGGTTAGGGCTCGCAGTCACCAGAGGATGTTCTGATCCTCGGTGACCCCGGGGAGGTTTTCGATGGAGATGCTTTCCTCCGGCAAGCGAACCGTTCCCTTGAAGAGGCCCAAAGCTTGGAGGAAGTGGCTCTTAACCAGCTTGTAGTCTCGCTCTTCGCGATGGATGTGAATGGGTTCGAAGTGAAGCTCGACTTGCTCGGCTTCGACGCGCCACGGATCCATCGGATGATCGGCATCGAAGTGAAAGCCGACTGGCCCCATTGGAATCAGGCGAGAGCCGAGCCAGAGAGCGTTTTCCTTAAGACCATTCGCATCGTTGATTCCCTTGGCCAGGTTGAGCCCAATCGTTCTACCGTCTGACAGGCGTCCGTTTGCGAACGCCCACTGCCAGGCAGTGTGACGGGCCAGGTATCCATCTGTGTAATCGAAGCCCGCCGTGGCTCCCTCCAGGCTGAAAGTCTGTGTCTTGGTGGTGACGCAACCGGGAGACGGCAATCCCGCCCACTTTTGGGTGACGTTGACGATTCCATCCCCAGCAAGGGGAGCGATGACCGTGAGCGGCGGAGGCTCGGCGGGATGGGCGAGCTGCACTTTCAGCGCAAACACGGGTTTGCCCCATGGTTTGCGGTACGACTCCACTTGAATCCGATAACGTCTCGCGTGCTCCTCCGGCCCTAAGGCGAATCGCACACCGGGCATCACAAAGCGGGCGGCCGCGTTGAGCCCCGGCCGGTTGCCGACGGAGATCCACGGACCGGGAACCCCCATCCACCCGTGGTCAAATAGAAGCGTCTTGCTGATGAGGTTGACAGCGAAGACGAAGGCGTTGGCGGTGTAGGTCAGGTCGGCCACCGAAAAAACGACCGCAACGTCGCCGGTGGCCACCATCCCGTATTGCCACCGCTTGTGCTTGAACCAACGTCGCGGCGGCCGAAGAGCGTAAGGTCCTCGCAGCCGGGTCAAATCAACCTCGGGCAGCGATCCTTGGTAGCTGCCAAACTGCGGGTATCCGTGCGCGTCCACCACCGTCACCGGACAAGGAGGAAAGTGTGGCTGGTTCTCGTCAAACACCCGTCTTCCCCCGTGCGCGCAGCATCGCCTAAAATCTTAGGAGTGACCGATGTTGCTCCACAACTGGATCTGCTGACGGGCGCCTGGAAACGGGAGTACTTCGAGCTGCAGCTTGCGCGCGCCGTCTCGGACTCTCATCGAGGACGCCAGGCGCTTTCGATCATTCAGCTCGATGTGGATGATCTGCAGGAGCACAATGATGTGCACGGGGCGAGCAAGCTCAACGACTCATTGGGCTGGGTTGCGATCCGAATGTCTCAGGTTCTCAATGGGCGTGGACCGATCGCTCGGATCAACGGCGGCACGTTTGCCACGTTCCTTCCCCAATTCACGCTTCCGCGGGCTTTGGCCGTCGCGGAGCGGATTCGAAATCGGATTCACGATACCCGCCACGCATCCGAGGCTGGTGAGTACCGACTCAGCGTTTCGATGGGAGTTGCTTGCCTACGGGCCAACGAGCCGTGGGGAAATTTGTTGGAAGCCGTGGATGCCGCCTGCCGCAAGGCAAAACAGGGCGGTCGCGATCAGGTTGTCCACCGCTAGCCTTCGCCGGATCCGCGGGCGAAGCGTCAGTCTCGCAACCAGTCCGAGGCCGTAACCACCGGCAGCTGAAGCGCGCGCTCACGCTCGAGATCCAGGTTACCGATGTGCAGCGAGATCGGCGATTGAACCCATTTGTAGATGGATTGGAGAAACAGCCGCACGAACTTGTCCACGTGGCCGCGCAGCTGGTCCACCGGCATCTCCGGAAACATCGCCTCGAGCACCTGAAGAGCTTCGGAGGGCAGAAGCTTTTCGTCAGCAAATAAGTGGAAGCAAGCGTCCAGGACCGTAAACGGCATCAGCTCTCGCTCGCCCGATTGATTCGGCGCCAGCTCTGGGCCGGACGGCTGGGCAACGACTCTCTTGATTCCCTGCAGGCCGGTCTTCTCCTCAAGGTACTCCAATAAAAAGATCACCACCGTCTTGGGCACGTTGGCGATCACCGCGAGCCCTCCCATCAGGTCTCCGCCGATGGTGGTGTACCCGACTGCTTTTTCACTCATGTTCCCCGTCTGGAGGATCAGACCGTCTGCTGAGTTGGCCCAATTCCACATCCGCTGCGCCCGAAGGCGCGCTTGGGCGTTCTGCTCGGTCAAGGGGGTGAGCGCCTTTCCCTCCGACACCATCTGACGGGCCGCGTTCAGCTCCCGAGAGAAAGCCTCATCGATGGGCACAATCTTGAGATTGATTCCAAGCTCCGAACAAATGGTCTCCGCTGCCTCGCGAGTCTGAACGGACGAGTAGCGGGAGGGCATGTAGAAAGCCTGGAGGAGCGACTCGGGGTGCTCCGGGTTCGCCTTCTTGGCGTAGCGGTAGGCAATGAGCAAGGTTAGCAACGAGTCGCGGCCTCCCGACAGCGCCACGCCCATCGTTTTGAAGGCGCGGGTCTTCTCAAAATAGTCTCCCACGCCCAAAGCCAGCGCATCGAGGATGTCCTCGCACCATGCATCGCGCGCGCTCCTTTCAGGCTCGAGCCGGGGGAGGAAGAAATTTCGCCGCAGCGGAACCGGGTATTTGAGCTGGTCACGCGCTGTCGAGAATTGCGATGACGGCACTTCCAAAATTGGCACCGTCCGAGCAGCGGCTAGGTAGCGCTCCCGATCCAGCCGCCAGGTGGTGTTTTCGGACCGCAGCCGATCGGTTCGATCCAGGTCCACCACCGCAGCGGCGAAACCCTCCCGAAAGCGTGGTGCCTCGAGGATCCACTTTCCATTTTGATTGATGTAGCCGCCGCCATCGAAGATCAGCCCATCGTTGGAGCCCACCGCATTCGCGAAGGCGAAGGTGCATTGATGATCCCCGGCGCGGGTGGCAATCAACTCTCGCCGCGTCTCTACCGCGCCCACCCGAAACGGCGACGCCGAGACGTTGACGACCAGCTCAGCGCCGGAGTAGGTCCGACGTCGAATCGGCCCTTCGGCGCTCCAGAGGTCCTCGCAGACCTCCGCGGCCAAAATGCCGAAATCAAACTTGAACAAGAAATCTCCAAACGGCACGCCGCGGTGGCGCTCGGCCAGTGATGCGAGACCGTGAGAGAAGGTCCGTCCTTCGTAGAAGACGTTGTAGGTAGGTAGCTTCTCCTTGGGCACCAGGCCGATGACCTTTCCGCCCGCGACTACCGCCGCGCAGTTGAACCGCAGGCCTTGGAAGGAAATCGCCACCCCGAGGGCAAACACGGTGGGCAGCTTGGAGGTTGCGTCGGCGAAGCGAAGCAGTTCCCTCCATTGATGCTCGACGAAGCCCCGCCACTGGATCAAATCCTCGGGAGGGTAGCCCCCAATCAGCTGCTCTTGGAACACGCCTACGGTGGCATGCTCTTGCGCCAGCTGGTGCGCAAGCTTGAGCGATCGATCCACGTTGTGAGCAAACGCGCCTACGGTGGTGTTGACATTGGCCAGTGCTATTTTGACCAAGCGCATGGTGGTCTAACCCTAACTGTCGGCGCTACGGGCGGCAATTTAGCTCAGTCGACGGATTTGCACGCCGGCGCGACAGCTCCGGTTGGACGCGAGGAATGAAGCCGGTATGGTCCGAGCAATGACGCAATTCGCTTCCGACCTGGAGGTGCTCAAGGCTCCCGAGTCTTGGTACCAACGTCTCTACCGACGCGTGGAGGGGCTTTCTGCCACCCCCTACGCCCTGACCGCGTTCCTGATCGTCTCGGTGATCGACGGGTCCGTGTTTCCGATTCCGCCGTTTGCGTTGATGGTCCCGATGGTCCTGGCGAACCCCCGGCGCTGGTGGACACTCGCTCTGGCGGGGACGGCAGCCAGTCTGGTCGGGGGTTTGATTGGATATTCTCTGGGGTCGCTGATTCACCAGGGCGTCGTCGGTGTCTTTCACATTGATTTGAATGCGCGGGTGGACCGATTTGGAATTCACTCGACCGTGGGTGAGCTGCTGGGAAGGAACTTCTGGTTCCTGGCTTTGCTCTGTTCGATCCTGCCGACACCCTTCAAGGTGGTGGCGATTGGCAGCGGCCTGGTATCAGTGCCACTCACACGCTTTTTACTCGCAGCGATTCTGGGGCGACTGACCAGATTCTTTCTAGTGGGCGGTTTAATGGCGCTCGTTGGACCGCGCGCTCGAAAGTGGCTGCGAGTCTAAAGACCTCGCACCGATGCTTGCTGCTCCCCGGTCTTGGGAGCGCTGGCGGTCTGAGTAGCGAAGTTGATGTTGTTGTAGCCCGCGGTCATGCAGCTATACATCACCCGCTTTAGGATCTTGTACTGAATGTCCTTGTCGCCCTGGATGTTGACGTCGCCCTTGAACTTACCGGACTCCTCATTGGCCAGCGCGTGCAGGTCCTCGTACTGCTTTTTCATGTCCCGCAGTTTCTCCTCGAGCGCGGGGATGTTCAGATAGTCTTCGCGGGAAAGATCCTCCACCCGGCCAATCACGGTTCCGCTCACCAGCACTTGCTCGTTGGAAATCATGACTACCGGGACCAACTCGATGTCTTTGACGTTGACCGCCTCGGGCAGCCGAATGTCTTTGGTGATGTTCAATACGTCACCGGTGGCGGAGAAGTTCGCGATCAGGAAGAGCACGATGATGACGAACATGTCGACCATCGGGGTGATTAACAGGTCCGCGGTCATCACCCTTTTGGCGTTGAGCTTGCCTTTTCCGAAGACTCTGGATCGCCGCAGGCGCTTGCCAAAGCGTTTACCTGGCACCTGAATCGCCATCCGTCCTCCTGCTCAACCTATCGCGGCCGCCACCGACACATTGGGCAGGCCGGAACCGATGCATTCGTCAATGATTCGGACCAAGTCTTCGTAGCGAACGTTGTCCTCCGGTTGGAGGGTGATCGCTGCTTGCTCTGGCAGATTGGTCCGCACTTCCTTGATCCGCATCTGAAGCTTGGCGAGATCGATTCGCCCCTTGGCATCGCGAATCACCGGGATCGGATCGAAGGTGCTCGTGCCCGCCGTCAGCTTCAACTCCTTGTCGGTAATCAGCAGCGTCAGGGGGATGGTTTTGTCGTTGTCATCGGGGTTGTCAGACGGACCACCCGAGCTCGACACTTGCAACCGGCCAATCTGGGTCCAGACCGCGGTCATGATCAAAAAGCTGATCGTCACCGCCATCAAGTCGATGAAGGGGACCAGGTTGATGGTCGTATCCAGCGGCTTCTTTTTGCCTGAGCTGGAGGGACCCAGCTCTGCGCCGCCCATTCCGCCGGCCATCGCGCGTTCCTTTCAGCCCTAGTCTTCGTCGCCGCGAGTCGCGGAAACGGTGACGTTCTTGAACTTGTCCCGATTGGAAACGATCAGGTTCAGCACCGAGACCGAGGTCTCATTGATGTCGTTGATTAAGTGCTGGGTCCTACCCATCAAGATCGAAAAGGCGATCAGAGAGGGGATGGCCGTGAACAAGCCGAAGCCGGTGCAGTTCATGGCTTCCGAAATGCCTTCCGCCAAGATGGTGGCTTTGTCGGCTGGGTTCACCGTCGCCACCGCTTCGAAGCAGCGAATCAGACCGGCCACGGTTCCCAGCAGGCCGGCGAGCATCGCGGCGTTGCCGAGCATCGCGAGGTATCCGGTGCGAGCCTCCAGCCTGGGGGTCTCGCGCAGCGATGCTTCGTCCAGCGCGGCTTGGACTTCCTCCTCGCCCTTGGGCACATTCATCAGGCCGGCTTTGACGACGTTCGTGAGCGGCGTCGATTTCTGACCAGCGACGTAGTTGATCGCCTTATCGAGATCCCCGGCGTAAATGTATTTCTTGAGACCTCTGAGGAAGCCTTCCTTGTTGATCGCCGCTGAGAAGAACAGGACGATGACGCGCTCGATGATAATCGCCGCTGCCACGACAGCGCAGACGGCAATTGGGTACATGCCCCAGTCGCCTGCGGTCCAGCGGCGAGCGATCTCGTCGAAGAACGAGCTGTCATGCTTGCCAGCTGCTTCGGTTGCCGCAAAGACGCCGAGCTGAGTCAAAGACGCGAGATTCATTTTACTCTTGCCTCCGAATGACGCGGGTCCTAGTCCACAAACGAACCATCCCAAGCATGCCCATGTGCACAACACCGGCCAGGGCGCGGATAGGGATGTTTTGAAGGCTCAACTCTACCGTGCACTGGTGTAGCCCGCAAGGCGCGGAGTAGGCGCCAAGCCGTCGATTCTGCTCGGAAATTGACTTATCAAAAGCACTTTTTGAGGAGGCGGCTCATGTCGGCAAATGCAGGAGTACGACATTCGGCGACCAGCGGCGACCTTCGTGCCCAGTGCGGAGGACAGCCCGCCGCAGATGGGTGAGTAGGTCCCACAACCGGAGGATTTTTCCAGGTGCGCAATGCGACTCCTCTGCATTCGAGGTTCGCGACCTTGAACACTCACCCTCGGGACTTAGGCCTTTGGACCGGGGCCAGCAACCTTGACGCGGTCACCTGTAGGTGGAGGGGATATTGGCCCGACCGATTTTTGAGGCGCGGAAGGCGCCGTGCTGGGATGAGCCGCGGGTGAGCTGCTGGGAGCATCGCTCGCACCTTGTGCGGTAGACGGAGTACTCGTCGCCGGAACCTGCGTGGCCATGAGCGGCGCTTGATCGGTGCACACGCCCGCGTTGATAAGGGTATCGACCACCGGATCTCCGTATCCCCGAATCCTCGCGGGTACCGAGGGATTGTTCCATCCCGGACCCTCCGCTTGAGCAACTTTGAAGTGGAGATGAGGACCGCATGCCCAGCCCGTCTTGCCCGAGTAGCCAAGAAGTTGGCCCGCTTTAACGCGTTGGCCGGCGGCCACCACCACCTTCGAAAAATGCAGATACTGCGTCTCCCAGCCGTTCTCGTGAGAAAGCACGACGTAGTTTGCATCTGCCGCGTACCGAGGATCGCATCCTCCGATTTGGCTGTCCCCTCGGGCAACGCGAACCAACCCGTCGAGGGCCGCGACGATGGGTACCCCTTCCGGCATTCGGAAGTCCCACGCCCACGAATCGTTCTGCAAATGACTGCCGGTTTGGTGTCCCTGAGATACCGGGTAGGCGCGACCACAGCCGAAGGGCACTGCGACATCCGGAGGCTGATGCGTCGCTGCGGCCGCTAACTGGCCGGACGGGTTCTCGACTGCAGCACCAAGAACGAGAGCAACTAAAGCGAACGCAGTTGTCAAACTACTGCAATTTACTGCACCTCACTGTTCAACCTCAAACAGTGCGAACGCGCTCGGTGCGTATGACCCAGCATGCCTCCATGTGCGAGCATGAGCGCTCAACGATTGCGCGACTGGATGAACGCTTCCAGGCGCGCGATCGCCGCGGTTGCGCCCTCAAAGAGCGCCTCGCCGTCCCAGATCGCCGGCAGCGTCCGTCCGCCCCGCGACGAAAAGTCGCGCTCTGCCTCGGGAAAGGCGACATTGCGAAAGCGAACTTGCTCGAGCAGTCCCTGCTGAGAGACGTAGCGGCGCAGGCGAGCGGAGTCGGCATCGCCGATCCGGTGAAACAGCTCGAGTGCGAACTCACCCACTATCGTCGCGTCGCCGCAGCCATTCGCGCGGTCTCGCGCCGGACGGTAGCGCTCTCGGTCTCGAATCGGACGTCATCGGCGCTCATTCCCCTGAGCCTTTCTTCGGCCTCCTGGAGCCGCCTTTGGGCCGCTGACACATCGATGTCCGATACCGCCTCCGCCTGGTCCGCGAGCACCAGCACCTTGTTTTCCGCGACCCGAGCGAAGCCGCCCGATACGAAGTAGCTTTGTGAAGTGGCGCCCAGCCGGTAGGTAAGGATTCCGGGCTGCATCACCGATAGCAGCGGCGCATGCCCCGGGCGCACTCCAAAGAGTCCATTGAAGCCCGGAACGATCACCTCGTCTGCGGCTTCCGAGACGATCCGTCGCTCGGGCGTCACCAGTTCCAGAATCAATTCAGCCACGATTCATTCCTCGCTCAGAATTTGAGATGTACTGGCCTCGAGTCCACCGGTTCTAGCTCCACCTCATTGTGGTCATTGACGCGGGGCATTTGCCCGGGGATACCGCCCACACCTTTGAGCCATACAAAGTGCTTATCCAGCTGCCGAACTCGGTGGCGTGCTTCAGCAGGGATCACCTCTCTTGCTCGGATCCGCTTCAGCGCTTTGCCTTGTTGATCGTAGAGAACCGCGACCACCACCGAAAGCCAGGCCTCGGATTCTGGCTTGGTGGAGGCAGGCTTCTCGGGAAAGGCGTGAATCACCCAGAAACGGCCGCCGTTGTCAGACACGAAGTAGAAGTCGTCGGTGGTTCCCACGCACTTGTCCAGCTGCCACGCGAGCTTGGTCTCTTCCTTCACCTCAACCTGGCACTTGCCGGCCTCCAGCTCGTTCAGCCTGATGCTGTAGACACCAGTAGCTGAAGATTGCGACTTGCTGCTCTTTGGGGTCGCAGCCCAAAGCGGGGCCAACCAAAGCAAGGGGATTGCGAGCCCAGGGGACACGGCCTAAGCCTTTCAGGCTCACTCCGCAGCCATTCGCTTCGCGTTTTCCACGGCCTCGTCAATGCCACCCACCATGTAGAAGGCAGATTCCGGCAGCTCGTCGTGTTTCCCCTCGGCGATCTCCTTGAATCCCCGAATCGTATCCGCCAGCTTGACGTATCTTCCCTGCTTGCCGGTGAAGACCTCCGCGACGAAGAACGGCTGCGACAAGAACCGCTGAATTTTCCGCGCCCGGGCCACGGTCAGCTTGTCTTCTTCTGAGAGCTCGTCCATGCCCAAGATGGCAATGATGTCCTGCAACTCCTTGTAGCGTTGAAGGATGCCTTGAACGCGCCGGGCCACGTCGTAGTGCTCGTGGCCAACCACCTGGGGATCGAGAATGCGCGAGGTCGAGTCAAGCGGGTCGACCGCAGGATAGATGCCAAGCTCGGCGATCTGTCGCGAGAGCACGGTGGTCGCGTCCAAGTGCGCGAAGGTGGTGGCTGGCGCAGGATCGGTAAGGTCGTCTGCGGGGACGAAAATCGCTTGCACCGAGGTGATCGACCCTTTGGTCGTCGAGGTGATCCGCTCCTGCAGGGCTCCCATTTCGGTGGAAAGGGTAGGTTGATAGCCGACCGCCGCAGGAATTCGCCCCAGCAAGGCAGAGACCTCCGAGCCCGCCTGGGTGAACCGGAAGATGTTGTCGATGAAGAGCAGCACATCGCGCCCTTCTTCGTCGCGGAAGTACTCAGCAACCGACAACGCCGAGAGGGCAACGCGCGCGCGGGCGCCGGGCGGCTCGTTCATCTGCCCGTAGACGAGGACGCACAGGCTCTCGTCGAGCTTGTCCAATCTGATGACGCCACCCTCCTGCATTTCCTTGTACAGATCGTTCCCCTCACGGGTGCGCTCCCCCACGCCCGCAAAAACCGAAAACCCCCCCTGCTCCTTCGCGACGTTGCGGATCAGCTCGAGCAGCAAAACCGTTTTGCCGACGCCAGCTCCACCAAACAGGCCGATCTTCCCACCTCGGGTATAAGGGGCGAGCAAGTCGATGACCTTGATCCCGGTCTCAAAAGCTTGCACCCGCACGTCCTGTTCCACAAACGGCGGCGGGGGACGGTGAATCGGCAGGAACTTGTCGGCCCGAATCGGACCGCGTTCGTCCACCGGCTGTCCGACCACATTCATGATTCTCCCCAAGGTGGGCTTGCCGACTGGCACCTGGATCGGGCCCCCGGTGTTCTTCACCGGGATGCCGCGCGAGAGGCCTTCGGTGGAGTCCATGGCGATACAGCGGACCGTATTCTCTCCAAGGTGCTGCGCCACTTCGATGGTCAGGTTCTCCGGATCGGTGGAGATCGCGGGGTTGCTCAGTTTCAAAGCGGTATAGAGTTCGGGAAGGCCTCCAGGGGGGAACTCGACGTCCACCACCGGTCCCAACACCTGAGTTACCCGGCCAATCTGTTGCACGCTCGCTGCCATTTTGGTTAGCGGCCTCCTTTACTTCAAAGCCTCAGCCCCAGAGACGATTTCCATTAATTCCTTGGTGATCACCGCCTGGCGAGTTCGGTTGTAGAACAGGGTTAAACGGTCGATCATCTCGGCCGCATTCGAGGTGGCGTTCTCCATCGCGCTCATCCGCGCCCCGTGCTCGCTGGCGACGCTCTCCAACAACGCGCGGTAAAACTTGATCGTCAAAGCCTGCGGGACCAAGCGTGAAAGGACTTCTTGCTTCGCCGGCTCGTAAAGAAAATCCACGAGCACCCGCGGCGCGGCGTTCTCCGGGCCGGTGGCGGCGGCTTGCATCGGCAACAACTGAATCAGCACCACCCGCTGATTGATTGGCGAGATGAACTCGTTGTAGACGAGAAAAATCGCATCCACTTTTCCAGAGAGGAAGTCGTCCGCCAATTTGTGTGCGATTTCCGCCGCTTTGTTGTAGCTGATCCGCGAGTAAAGAGCCGAATAGTCACCCGCTAGGGTAACGTTCCGTCGGCGAAAGAAATCATGTCCTTTGCGGCCGATCGTCGAAACCTGAATCGACTGGTAGGTCCGCTGATTGTCGTACAGGAAGCGGCTGGCACGGCGCAGCACGTTGGAATTGAAGCCACCGGCCAACCCGCGATCCGAGGTGAGAACTACCAGCTCCGCGGCCTTCGGTTCGCGCTCGGACAGCAGCGGGTGCGCCAGCAATTCCGAGCGACTTGCCACGTCGCTGATGATGCGCTCCACCATTTGAGCGTACGGGCGGGCGGCCAAGATGGCGTCCTGCGCGCGGCGGAGCTTGGCGGCCGCGACCATCTTCATCGCCTTGGTGATCTGTTGCGTATTTCGCACCGAGCGAATTCGCTTTCGAATGTCGCGGAGGGAGGCCATTTCCGATTAGAATTCCTAAACAGAGTTCGGGCGCGGCGCACCCTACTGTCCGTCACCGCTCGGGTCAATTGTGTCCTTTCGGCGCGTCAATCGCTGGTTGTTAACGGGCCTTATGGCAACGACCGTCTTGTTCTCTCTCGCCTCGGTGTACGTGGAGCGCCGCTTTGCGACTCGCATCCGAACGCTGGACGACGTTCCGACCGCGCCTGTGGCCTTGGTCTTCGGAGCTGGACTCGCTTCCGGCGGGGAGCCGTCCAAGATGCTGGCCGAGCGGGTGAGCACAGCGATCCACCTCTACCGCGCGGGCAAAGTAGGAAAGCTTCTGCTGAGCGGGGACAACACGGCTCGATATCACGACGAGACTCGAGCGATGCGCCGCTACGCGATTGAGCATGGGCTGGCATCGGAAGCACTGCTGCGAGACTTCGGCGGGATTTCGACCTACGACAGCTGTTATCGGGCCAGGCAAGTGTTTGGCGTCAACAAGGCGATTTTGGTCACGCAAGGCTTTCACCTTCCTCGCGCACTGTTTATCGCCAACTCATTAGGAATCGACGCCTACGGCATCGCCGCACAGCCACTTGCTAGGAACCATCCAGTCGACGTGGTCCGGGAATTTCTCGCTCGCCCTTTGGCCCTTGCAAAGGTGACTTGGGGACCGCGTTCAAAGGGCCTGGGGCAAGCCATGGCGCCACCAGAAATGCGAACGCCCCCAGAGGAAGCTCTCGGGGGGCGTGTCGACAACGAAATGCTCAATAACTTCAGGTAATTACATCTTCTTTTCAGTATCCGCCTTCTTCTCGGGCTCATCCTTCTTCGACTTCTTGGCCTTCTTGGTCTTCTCGGTCTTCTCGGTAGGCGCCTTTTCGCCGGCAGGAGCCTTCTCCTCGGCCGCGAAAGCATAGAGAGGGAACGCCAGCAGCAACATCGCAACGATACGCTTCATACACACTCCATTGAGTAACGACGCCGCTCCATGCGGCAGTTCGAGGTCCCAATAGCAGACCGCGTGCCAAACAGCGCCAAGAGTAGGCAAAGCGCATAGATTGTGGAGCTGCTCCGCACCCTTGGCGGCTGGCTGGGGAGTTCTTCCTCAGTTCCAGCTGTTTCACGAGTCAAAGAAGCCGCGGTAGCTACGGCTCTGTGCTACAGGATCCTCGCACGTGAACTCCCGCATTTCCATTGGCGGATTTTTAGCCAGTTTTCTGTTCGTTGTAGCTCTGCTGGCTGCGGTTGCCGCCTACACGCTCTCGGGAGAACTTCGCACCAAGCGCGAAATGGACGCGCTGGTTTCAAGGGCGCTCGACCGCGATGCTCTGATGAGCCTAATCCGGGTCGATGCGCTGAAGCTGGAATCTGCCGTTGCAGCCCACATCCAGGCAACCGATGACGAAGAACGGAACGAGGCAGACAACCGAATGGAGTCGATCCTAACGGACATCCGTCTCGCTTCGGAAGAGTACACCCAGGGGATGCCGATCACCGAAAAGGAGACCTGGAGCGAGTTTATGGGTACCAGCCAGGCGCTCGCGGCCCAGGCCACGAGAGCGGTCAATTTCTCGAACCGGAAGGAAGCGGAGCGCGCCCGCAAGCTTCTCGTAAGCAGGATTCGTCCCGTCAGCGCAACCCTCGACGGTCTCGCGGAGAAACTCTCCCAGGACAACGCCGAAGAAACCACGCGGCTGATGCGGAAGCTGCAGGATTTGCGGCTACGGAGCATGTACGCCGGCGCCATGGTCGCGGGGCTCGCGATCGTGTTGTCTCTCCTCGTGGCTTGGAAGGTGACCGGCCTGCTTCGACGTCAGCAGGCCACCATTCGCGAGCAACTGGGCGAGCTGAATCGCCGAAATACTGAACTCGATTCTTTCGCCAGCCGCGTCGCGCACGATTTGGTCAGCCCGATCTCTCCGCTGAAGGGCTACCTAACATTGATTCGACGGTCCAACTCCATCGCCGATCCCGAGGCTCGGGAAATGCTTACCCTCGCCGAGCGAAGCGCTGCGAGGATGGCGGAGCTGATCGAGGCACTGTTGCGGTTCTGCCGCTCGGGAACGCCTGGAGAGCCCACGGTCTCCGAGCTCGACACCGCGGTGAGCACCATTCTCCTCGAGCTGGATCAGGTTGCCGCGAAAGAGCAGGTCGCCATCGATCGCAAGCTCGAACTCGGCATCCACGTTTCCTGCCCGCAGCAGCTTTTGCAGTCCATCGCCCAGAACCTGGTTTCGAACGCCGTCAAGTACACCGCCGGACGGCCCGATGCGAAAGTGACTGTCCGGGTTGAGCGGCAGGCCAAGGAAGCCGTGTTGGAGGTACAAGACAACGGACGAGGCATGAACGAGGAGTCGCTCCGCGGGCTCTTTCGACCCTTCTTCCGCGCGCCCGAGGTGCACCTCATCCCCGGCCATGGGCTGGGGTTGGCCACAACCAAGCGATTGGTCGAAGCTCACGGGGGTTCGATCAGCGTCGAATCGCAAGTGGGCTACGGTAGCCGTTTCACGGTTCGATTTCCGCTCGTTGTTTTCCATCCCATGGCCCGTCAGGAAGCGCGAGTTCGAGCGATTCAGAAAAGCGCGCTGTCCGCGGGTTCACAATGAGACCGCCCAACATTTTGCTGGTGGATGACGACGGCCACGCCCGCGATCTGCTTCGCCGGGTGCTGGGTTCGATGGGGCGAATCTTCGAAGCGGCAGACGTGCAGAGCGCGATTGACGAGCTCAGCAAGGGAGAGCCGATCGATCTCGTCGTCACGGACATGGCGATGCCAGACTCAACCGACGGTCTTCATGTGCTGCATGCAGCGCGAGAGCACTGGCCTGACACCGCAGTCATTGTCTTGACCGCATTTGGGAACATCGAGGGCGCTTTGGATACCATCCAGCAAGGGGCCTACGACTACCTCGCCAAGCCCTTCGACGTCGATGCCCTGACGCGCGTGGCAAGAAGAGCGCTCGAGCAAAAGCGGCTGCTCGAAGAGAACCGACGGTTGCGTCAAGAGGTCAAGAATCGCGCGCTGGTCGGACGCAGCCCCGCCCTCCTCGAGGTCTACAAGCAGGTCGCCCGGGCCGCATCCACCAACGTCCCGGTCCTGATCACCGGTGAAACCGGAACGGGCAAGGAACAGGTCGCGAGAGCGCTGCATCAGCGTTCTCCGAGGGCCGATGGTCCGTTCATTCCCGTGGATTGCGCCGCGATCGCCGAGTCCCTGATGGAGAGCGAGCTGTTCGGGCACGCCAAGGGCGCTTTCACCGGCGCGTCGGGCCTGCGGCGCGGGTTGTTTGAAGAAGCCAGCGGGGGGACCCTGTTCTTGGATGAAATCGGGGACGTCGGTCCCCGCATCCAATCTCAACTGCTTCGAGCACTTCAGGAGGGGCAGATTCGCCGCGTAGGCGAGAGCACTTCGATTCAGGTCGATGTCCGAGTCGCGACCGCAACCAACAAGGATTTGCCCTCGCTCGTTCGTGAAGGGAAGTTTCGCGAGGACCTGCTTTACCGACTTGATGTCGTCCACCTTCACTTGCCTCCCCTGAGGGATCGGAAAGAGGATATTCCAGCGTTGGTTGAGCACTTCGGTTCAATCCATGCGCGGGGTGGAGTTCGGCCAGTTTTCGCTCCAGAGGCGATCCACCGCTTGCAGCAATACGATTGGCCGGGAAACGTCCGGCAGCTGGAGAACGTCGTGGCTCGCGCGCTGGCGTTGAATGTCACCGGCGTGGTTGGGCCTCAAGACTTTCCGGAGCCGATAGGCGACGCCCCCAAGAAGCTCCCCGCCCTGGCAGGGGACATGCCTAGCCTCGCCGAGCTCTCGCGACGCTACGCGGCCTACGTGCTGCAGTACACGTCGGGGAACAAATCCGAGGCGGCGCGCTTGCTCGAAGTCGACCGCAAGACCCTCTACAAGCTGCTCGAAGCAACGCCCCCCCACGACGCTACGGGGACGGACGACTTGTGAGCTTGAAAACCCGACCCGCTCGGGTTGCGCGGTTGAGATCAATAGCTAGGCGGGTCGAAGAGCACGGTGGCCAGGGGCGCGTCCAAGTGGGAAAGGTTCGCCGAGCGCATCCCAGCATCCGACACCGCATAAACAAACACGTCGGTTTGGCTGCTGGCCATCATTCCCCTCCTGGCCACCGGAGCCCATGTCCAGGACCAATTGCGATAGCTCACGGTCTGATAGACGTCCCGCATGCTGAGCATTCCTTTGTCGGAAATCCCCTGCGCAGGATCGACGCCGAACACCCGAATCCCGCTCACGAATTGGTTCCAATACTGTGGGCCCACCGCCGATGCGTTCCAATCGAAGAAGGGAATCGCCAAGAGCTGTTTTTCCGGGAACCAGGTGAAGGCCTTGTGGTCGTACTGAGCGTCTGAATAAGCGGAACTGGAGCCTACGAGCTGGTTGAAGCTGAGAACCGGGTGGCTAGCGTCGCTGACGTCGAACAACGAGACCTGCACCGAGCGCCCAGTCCAATGGTTGTCCGGGGGTAGATACTCGCCAATCGCCAAGAGATGAGAATCATCGATTGGGTGCAAATAGGTTGAGAATCCTGGCACCTCCAGCTCTCCGACTTTCGTGGGATGAACCGGGTTTCGAAGATCGAATACCGAGAGCGGATCCACGGTTCGGAAGGTCACCACGTAGCCTCGATCCCCGACGAATCGCACACCGTAGATCTGCTCCCCGGGAAAAAAGTCGTCCGTCTGTCCGACCAACGCGAGATTGCCCGACTGCGGTGAGAGAACGGAAATGCGATTGCTGACTTGGAGTCGTCCCCATGACGTCTGGGGGTCAACCACGCGGTTAAAGATACTGGTCGCCACGCGGAGATTCTTGTGGACGTCTTCATCGATTGAAAACTGGCTTGCGATGTGCCCTTCGACTCCCCCGGAGCCCAGATACAAAGCTCGGTCCGGCTGGGTCAAATCGAACTTGTGAAGGTAAGTGAATGCTTTTTGTCCGGGCTGCGGCCACCACCAGTAATGAGCCGCCGCAACATAGAGCGCGTCCGCCGACGCGTACACGACGCTGCCATTGGAAACGATGGTATTCCGCGTCAGAGTTCCGGCGGAAACATCAATAGTGGAAACGGTGACAAATCCGGGTTCCGTTGGTCCATTCGACCTGCTGAACTCGGAACACTGATAAGGCAGCTCCTTGATCGTTCCATCCGGTAACACGTGGCGGGTGGGCGGCAGATATTGCTCGAGAGCAGCGCTTCGGATCGCCTGCTCGTTCCGAGCCATTAGCTCATCGAACGCCGCAGAAAGCTTGGCCCGATCTTGATACACCAGCGGCGGCACATCGGGCCACCACTTCACGCTGTCCGGATATCGCATCATGTCATTGCCAACGATTCGAACAGATGAACCGATTCGCCGCGAGGTGTCGTACGCGCCGGGCAAGTAGTATTGACCGATGGTACGCGGCTGGGTGTCTTCGCGGACGTCTAACAGAGTGACTTTCACTGTCGATGGAAATCCGCAGGCAACGCGAGTCAAGCTAAGTGCGCATGGCACACCCAACCCAACGCCGACCGCATACGGCGTAAAGAGCTCAGAAAAAATGACCGCCGTGGAGGCCGGAGCGCTCGGCTGGGTCGCGTCGCCAACGAGGAAAAGATCCCGGGCGAACCCCTCGATACTTACCTTCGCCGAACGGGTGAGCTGATCAGCCGGCCAGCTGCGTACGACGTAGAGCGCACTACCTCCCGACAAGACAAACGTCCGAGTACCGTCCGTCTTAACGATGTCCGCCTCGTCAACGCCCGCCACCTGGGTATTCGTTTGGGTGTACGCGGTCGGGCTGGCACCCGCCGAATCGGGCGACGCGGCAGGCCCGGCCCTGAGGATGCTGACATCGCCAACTCCCTCCTTGGATTGTTCGAGCTGTGATCGCATGTACTTCACAGCGACATCCTTGATGTAGGTCTCCAAGTCGGAGCAGCTGTTGAAGCTCAGGAGTGCTGCCTGCCGTTGAATGTCTTCATTTTGAATACCGCGATTGCTGCTGCACCCTAGGGCGAACAACAACGCAATGATCGTCGCTGGAATCCAAGACCGGTTGCGCTCCATAGACTCCTCCGGCAAGCATTCGCTGCCAATGCCGTGCCAAGAACGTGACCAACTTTCGAGCGTCCTTTCGCAAACTTGTCGAAGCACGCAGCCAGCCTGAACTCAGAAATTTGGCTTACAGCTGCGATTTTCAGAGGGAACAACTGTGCGTCGCCGCCGTGCACGAAGCATCGTTCCTTTCGTTGCCGGGGGCAATTCGGCCATGCTAAACGGCTCGCGCATGCTGAACGTGTCCGTGCCGCGTCGCTACGCTCGCGCCCTCATCGAAGCCGCCTCTGAGGCCAGAACGAGCCTTGACTCAGTTCGCGACCAGCTCGAAGGGCTGGCGCAACTGTTTCAATCGATGCCAGAGCTCAAGGAGATCGCTACCGATCCCAGCTATTCGCGGGCAGAGAAGATGGGCACCGTGGAGGCGCTTTTGAAGTTGGCGCCCGTGGAACCGCTGATCGCGAACCTGATGCGTCTGTTAGTCGAACGAAATCGGCTGCCGTACCTCGCGGACATCGCCAGACTGTTCCGGGACCAGGCAGACATGCTGTTGGGCCGAGTTCGTGGACAACTGGTCACGGCGGTGCCCCTAGACCCAGAAACGATAGAGAAGCTCCAGGCGAGTCTGGTCCGACTGACAGGCCGCAAAGTGGTGCTCCAAACGAAGGTAGACCCTTCGATCATCGGCGGCGCGCTCGCACAAGTAGGCACACTCGTGTACGACGGTTCTCTGAAGAGCAATCTTGAGGCGATGCGAACCTTAATGAAGCAGGGTTAAAGCTGATGGAAATCCGCGCTGACGAAATCAGCAGAATTCTTCGCGAGCAGATCAAGGACTATGGCAAGCGGCTTTCCGTAGCCGAGACGGGATCGGTGCTGTCCGTGGGCGATGGCATCGCGCGCGTCTATGGCTTAGATGCCGCCGAGGCAGGCGAGTTGGTGGAGTTCACCAACGGTGCGAAGGGCCTGGTTCTCAACTTGGAGGAGGACAACGTCGGCGTAGCGGTGATGGGTGAGTTCAGCGAGATCCGCGAAGGCGACAGCGTCAAGCGTACCGGGCAGATCGCCTCGGTTCCGGTTGGCAAGCAGCTGCTTGGTCGGGTGGTCAACGCGCTCGGCGAACCGATCGATGGAAAAGGGCCGATTCAAGCAACAGAGTTCCGTAAGCTCGAAATCAAGGCCCCCGGAATCGTGAAACGAAGGTCGGTACACCAGCCGCTGCAGACCGGACTCAAAGCGCTGGACGCTTTGGTGCCTATCGGGCGCGGGCAGCGAGAGCTGATCATCGGCGACCGGCAGACCGGCAAGACCGCGGTTGCCATAGACACCATCATCAATCAGCGAGGCGGAGACGTTTACTGCTTCTACGTGGCGATTGGTCAAAAGCAGTCGACCGTGGCTCAAGTGGTGGACAAGCTCAGACACCACGGAGCCATGGAATACACGACGGTGGTGAGCGCCACTGCGTCGGATCCTGCGCCGATGCAATTCTTTGCCCCGTACGCCGGCGTTACCATGGGCGAGTATTACCGGGACAACAAGATGCATTCATTGATCGTCTACGACGATCTCTCGAAGCAGGCCGTCGCTTATCGTCAGCTCTCGCTGCTTTTGAGACGGCCGCCAGGTCGCGAGGCGTACCCGGGAGACGTTTTCTACATCCACTCACGCCTGCTCGAACGAGCCGCGAAATTGTCGGACGCCGAGGGCGCTGGTTCGTTGACCGCACTTCCGATCATCGAAACGCAGGCGGGAGACGTCGCCGCCTACATTCCGACAAACGTTATCTCGATCACCGATGGGCAAATTTTTCTTGAGACCGATCTCTTCTATTCAGGGGTACGGCCGGCGATCAACGTCGGACTCTCGGTCTCTCGAGTCGGATCCGCGGCGCAGATCAAAGCAATGAAGCAAGTCGCAGGTTCACTCAAGCTCGAGCTCGCCCAATATCGCGAGCTCGCTGCCTTCGCGCAATTCGGTTCCGACCTCGACAAGGCCACCCAAGAGAC